>Ga0335069_10007569_pt1 | contig 15656 bp, 8 predicted proteins | sample Lox_Sample_11_FD_206714 | JGI IMG/M metagenome (GOLD analysis project Ga0335069, IMG submission 206714) | Soil microbial communities from Loxahatchee National Wildlife Refuge, Florida, United States - Lox_Sample_1.1 | ecosystem: Environmental > Terrestrial > Soil > Wetlands | place: USA: Florida... | reverse complement strand
CGCCTTCGGGGGAATCCCCGGATTCCTCGCTGGGCCAGGGGCGTTACTACAACAAAGCCGAAATGGTCCTCCTGGTCAGCAACTCGACCGTAGCGCTCACGCTGAAGAGCGGGCCCGATGATCCGGCCCCCACGAACATCGTCGCCAACTACTACCCTACCAACCTGGACGTCAGCAACTACGTCCAGATCAGCACGAATTTTCCGTGGCTCAACGTGACCAACACTTTCACCGACCAGCGTGAGCACGACACTGTAAAGGTCACCGACATTGACGTGGGCTACCTGAGGCAATGGATGGTTACCAACAGGACGATGAATACGAAGTTCCCGAACAGCTCGGGCGTTTACGACATCTCGGCCGTTCCCAATATCTTCTACGCGGCGGACAATCGCACCATTTCCGGCGCCCAGCTCACCGCCGTCCGGCTCAAGAATGGCCAGGTCATTCCTACCAACACCGTCAGCATCGCGGGAAACAACCAGCCCAGCGGCTTTACGGTCTCCACGCCCGATCCCCTGTACGTCAAGGACAATTACAACTGCCCGGACAGCTCAGCGCTCGGCACGACCAACACCACGAAGGTATTTCCAGCCTCGCTCGTTTCCGACGCCCTGACGATTCTCTCGGGCGCCTGGCAGGATTCTCAGAGCAAGACGGCATTGGGGGGCACAGCGACGAGTGACACTGTCAACGCCGCTATCCTGACGGGCATTGTGCCGTCCACCGGGTCGGGTGCGAGCCAGTTCAGCGGCGGGGTGATGAACCTGCCCCGTCTGCTCGAGGACTGGGGCAACGGCGGCTCGGTCACGCTCACGCTGAACACTTCGATCATTAACATGTTCGCGAGCATTTACGCCACTAACCAGTTCGTGAACCCGGGGACCTATTATTACGCGCCGACCCGGCAGTTCTCCTTCGATCTGAACTTCCTGCAATACACCAAGCAACCGCCGGGCACGCCGATGCTCGGCTACATGCTGCGCTCGCGCTGGGCCGTCCCGCCCCCGGGCGTCGTCAACTATGCAGGTAACTAGCGCTCCCGCTCTGTTATGAAGCCAGCTTTCGCGTTTGCCCTGCTGCTGGGGCTCCTTTCGGCGCTGCCGGGTTGGGCTCAGCCCGGCGCGGCGGCTAGCCGCGCCGCCTCAGGGACCACGAACCTGCCGCCCTACCGCGTCCGGGTGGAGCACGTGGGCGGCCCGGGCTTGATGCCCGCCAACTTCGCCTACGTGAACTTCGGCACCAATAAGTTCGGGTTCGTCATGCCGGAGGGCTTTCGCCTGGAAACTGAGAACTGGGAAAGGGTGACGCTCGTTAACGCCGACCTCAGTTGCCTGCTGACGTTTCGAGTGATCGAATCATTCCCGCCGGGAACGACCGAGTTGGATGCGGACGGTTGCCGGCGCCTGGTACTGGACAGCCATGCGGGATGCAAGATCCTGCAGGAGTTCACTCTGGCAGGCGCCTCGCAGCGAGGGCCGGCGTTCGACGTGCAGTGGAATGCCGCGCGCGGGGTGCCCCGGCGCGAGCGTCTGCTTTTTGTGGCGACCAACGCCGGAGTCCTCGAGTTCAGCCTGGTCGGCAGCCCGGAGAGGTTCGAGCAAGGCCGCCCTGCTTTCAACTTCCTGCTGACGACCTTTCGCACGCCGCAGCAGAACGGACGGTTGGTCATGCCCGTGATGTCGGATAAGCTTTGACGACTTAAGCAAGGGCGGCGGGGTGGCAGTGCTGGCTTGGGCGCCGGGGCGGATCCGGAAATCAAACGCCTGTTCGGCTCCGGTTCCTGCAGTTCCTCTGCTCTCCCGTGGTTATTCCTAAGCCTTCAGCTTGCAGCTATCCCAGCAACCTCCCAGGTTGCCCCGGGGGAGCAGAGGCCCGGCGCCCGCGGGCGGCACGCCCTGTGCTATGTGTGTCCTGAGCGGCGGTTGGGTGGAGTGGCGGGTTTGGCCGAAATGCTGCTAACACTGTGAAAAGAGACTAATATGGCTCTGCCATTTTTTGACAACGTAAGCCGAAAGAGGCGCGACCAGATCATGGCCGTGGATCTTGGCGGGCGGACCACGAAAGCCGTCCAATTGCAGCGCCGTGGACAGAGCTATGTCCTAAGTGGGTACGCCATACTGGATGCCCCAATTTCGGACAAAGCGCTGTCCGCTGACCTGTTAAGTGAGCACCTCAAGACGGTGGCCAAGGCACTGGACGCAAAAACCAAATATGTTGCTCTGACCCTGGGCATGAACGACGCGATGGTCCGGCACGCCGAACTGCCGCGCCTGCCGGTGGACGACATGCGCCTGGTCCTCAAACACGGCTCGCGCCTCTACCTCCAGCAGGAGCTCACTAATCACTTGTTCGACTGTCATGTCCTGGCCAACGACCCACAACCGAAGCCGGCTGCCGATGCCGCGAAGGCCGCAGTAGGACCTCCGAAGCAGCGGGTGCTGGTCGCCGGGGCGCGGAAGCAATTGGTGGATGATTATGTGGAAGGGGCGCGCCGGGCGGGATTGAGTCCCGAACAGGTGGTGCCGTCCCTGGTTTGCCCAGTCAATACATTCGAGTTGGCGGTGCCCGACCTGTTCGCCAACGAAGTCGTGGCCCTGGTAGACCTCGGATTCAAGGGCTCCTTCATCTCGATCTTGCAACAGGGCGAGTTGATGCTGAGCCGCGCGGTGAACATCGGCGGGGACAAGCTCACCACGGGCCTTGCCGAGTCGCTCAACATCAGCTACCCGGAGGCCGAAGGCATCAAAGTAGGCATGCCGGCCGAAGTGCAGATGCAGTTGGAATCGTTGGTGCTGCCTCTAGGGCGTGAATTCCGGGCTTCCATTGACTTCTTTGAGCACCAGCAGGACCGGACGGTGAGCCAGGTGTTCATCACAGGCGGCTCGTCCCGGTCGGAGCCGATTATGCGCACGTTGCAGCAGGAGCTGATGGTCGAGTGCAGGATACTGAACCCGAGCACATTCCTGCAAATGGACCTGCCCGAGCAGCAGGTGAAGGACATCGAACACGTGGCGCCGCAACTGACGATCGCGCTCGGGGCGGCCCTAGCGGCAATCTAACATCCACGAGCCTATGCCTATTCGCCTTAATCTGCTCGCCGAAGCCCAGGTCGCCGAGGATTTGCGGCGGCGCGACCCCGTCAAACGCGGCATTTGGCTGGCCGCCCTTTTCCTGGCAGTCTTACTGGTCCTCAACAGCTTCCTCCAGCTCTGGGTCGTCGCCGACCATAGCCGATTGAGCGGGGTGGAAGCCCAGATCAACTCGCACACCAATGCCTATCAGCAGGTCCTGGACGGCCGGAATAAGGTCGCGGAGATCAACCAAAGGCTCAATGCGCTGCACCGGCTCGCCACCAACCGTTTCCTCAATGGGACGCTGCTGAATGCCCTCCAGCAGACCACGGTGGACGACGTTCAATTGCTCCAACTCCATGTGGACATGGCCTACGCGTGCGACCCGGGCACACGCTCGAAGACCAACGACGAAGGCGTCCTCATCAAAGGCCGGCCGGCGACGGCCGCCGAACATATCAAGCTGATACTGGAAGGCAACGATTCGTCTCCCAATCCGGGGGACCAACTGAACCGCTTTAAGCGGGTGCTGGCCGAGAATCCCTATTTCAAGCGGAGCCTGCTCAAAACCAATGGGATTAACCTAAAAAGTCTTTCCCCGCCCCAGGTTTCGCCGACGACCGGCAGACCGTGCGTGGTGTTCACACTCGAATGCCGCTACCCGGAGGTCTTGCGATGAACTTTAAGAAGCTGTCGAAACAGAAGCAGCAGCACCTGATCATCCTGGTGCTGGCCACCGCGGTTCTCGCCGATGCCCTGAGCTACGGGGTGCCCGGATTTCCAGGCCTGATGCGCTACCAACTGCTCAACCACGAGCACCTGCAATTGGCCAAGAAAGCCGCCGAGGCTAAACGCAACCAGATTCAGAGCGCGGTCAAGCGCCGCGAGGAAATTGCCGCCGAACTCGCCTCCGCCAAGAAGGCGCTGATGGACGCCGAAAGTGATGTTGCCTCCGGCGACTTGTATTCCTGGGTTATCAACACCCTCAGGGACTTCAAAGCAGGCTATAAGGTAGAAATCCCGTCCTTCCAGCCGATCGGCCCGACAACCGAGGTGGCCTTGCTGCCCGGTTATCCTTACCAGCAGGCCATCCTCTCGGTTTCCGGCACCGCGCATTATCACGACCTCGGGCGGTTTCTGGCGGACATGGAGAACAAGTTCCCTCACATCCGCGTCGTGAACCTCAGCTTGGAGTTGAACTTAAATCCCACGACCGATGAGCGGGAGACGGTCGGTTTCAAGATGGACGTGGTGACACTGGTGAAACCCAATGCCTCTTGACGTTAGCGAGATGCCTATGAACACGCTGCTTTCTGCGAGTGCCCCAAAGCGACTGGCGCTCCTGTGCGTAACGCTGAGTGCGGGACTCCTATCGCTGGCTGCGGACACACGCACCAACTCCCCCAAGGGGCTTTCTCTGAGCACAACCGTGACAAACGTGTACGTCGAGCCCGAGGTGCCCAAATCCATGTTCCTCATCCCCACCACGCCTCAACAAGGCCGGGATCCGTTCTATCCGAACTCGACACGTCTCTTTGCCTCGGTGGTCGTTAACGCCGCCAAGCCCGCCTCGGCTGTGCAGGTCGAGCTGCGATTGAAGGCCCTGTCAGGGGTCCCGAACCATAGGCTGGCCATGATTAACAACCATACCTTTGAGTCTGGCGAGGAAGGAGAAGTCACCACTCCTACGGGGCACGCGCGTATTCGGTGCCTGCAGATCAATGAAGATTCCGCCGTCGTCCAAGTCGGCGGTGAGCAGCGGATCCTGCGCCTCCGTCCGGGAATCTAGGCTCGCCTCCTGCGGTAGCACCCCATCTGACTGCCTTCGGGCAGGGTAGGGACGCGTTCCACCGCGTCCCCATCTTCCTGAGATAGCAGGAACGCGCTGGAACGCGTCCCTATCACCCTTCACTGGAAACTCCAGGAAAGCGGGCGCGCCCCGCTTAAAGTGCATGGTTCCGAGCTTGCTTGTCCCAATGGTGGACAGGCCTGCTGGCGATAGGTCACTTCCGGGCACCAAGCCGGCCAAAAGGAGCCTTAGGAGATTGTTGGCACCCCGACTGCTCAAAACGTGCCGCAATGAAGCGCTGCGCGCGTAGGCAGCCTCACGTCAATCTTAAAACAGAGATCAAATGAAACTGAACCTTCGCCTTCTCACGCTCGTAGGAGTATCGGCCTGCGCCCTGGGCGCACTCTCCCAGACCAATGTGGCCTCGGGCGACGCCGCGGCTCCGGCCGTTTCCGCCGAAGTAGCTGCTCCCGCCGCCTCGAAGCCTTCTCCAGCGCCGGCGCCCGGCGCCGTGATCCCGCTCATCGTCATGGATGATGTGCCGCTGACCGACGCGATTCGCAACCTGGCGCGCCAGGCCAACCTCAATTACCTGCTGGACCCGAAAATCGGGTTCGGCCAGCTCGGGCCGGATGGGAAGCCGGTCGCGCAACCGTCCGTTTCCATCCGCTGGGAGAATATAACGGCGGAGCAGGCGCTCAACGCCTTGTTGAACAACTATAGCCTGCAAATGGTGGAGGACGCCAGGAGCCGGATTGCCCGGGTGACGATTAAGGATCCGGCCGCACCCGATCCTCTAGTGACGCGCATTATTCAACTCAAGTACGCCAGCCCCTCGAACATCGTCGTCAGTGTGCAGGCGGCATTTACGGATAAGCGCAGCAAGGTTCTCCCCGATTACCGCACCAGCCAATTGGTGGTCGTGGCGACCGAGAGGGAGCTGTCGGAGGTGACGGAGATGATTGACCGATTGGATTCGCGCACGCGGCAGGTGCTCATCGAGGCGCGCTTGCTCGAGACGTCCATGAACCCGACCACGTCCAAAGGCATTGATTGGTCCGGAACCCTGGCCGCCCAGCACGTCAGCTACGGCAACGGCATCCTGTCCGGCAACATCAATCAGAACTACAGCCAGAACGCCAACCAGAGCGTCAACAACAATCGGAGCCAGAACTCCAGCCAGAACAACAACCAGAACTCGACGACCACTTCCCCTGGCGCGCCGGTGACCACGACTCAGACGTTGCCGGGCGGTCAAACCGTTACGACTACCGTCACCCCGACGTCCGATACAACGTCCACATCCACGTCGGGGGGCGCTTCCGGCCTCAGCAGCCTCCTTTCCGGCGCGAGCGGCGGCGCGGCCAGCTCGGGCATCAGCTCGCTGCTCAACTCCATCGTCGGCAACGGCGTCGGTGGCCTCTCCCTGGATACCGCCAAGGGATTGAATCCCGCCACCTTCTTCCTCAACGCGGATGGCGTGAAAGCGACCCTGTCGTTCCTCAACACCTACGCCGAGACCAAGATCATCTCGGCGCCGCGGACAGTCACGCTGGACAACGAGCAGGCCGTCATCGAAGTGGGCACGCAGTTCCCGATCGTAAACACGACCGCCGGCACGGCCAACACGACGGGCGGATCGCAGATCACGTATTCGAACCTCACCGTCAAGCTTCAGGTCACCCCCCGCATTTCGGCCAATGATTACGTGAAGCTCCAGGTCATGCCCTCGGTAGTGCGATTGGGTGATTTGGTGACTTCGGTTGTAGGCGGGGTGGCCAACAGCGTGTATGAGTTCAACACGCGCCAGATTGTCACCTCGGTCCTCATCCCCAGCGGCAACACCCTGGTCATGGGCGGCCTGATTTCTGACGAAATCCAGAACGGCAACGCGAAAGTGCCCTTGCTCGGCGACCTGCCGGTCCTGGGGCTCCTGTTCCGCAGCGACACCAAATCACGCACCAAGTCGAACCTCATCGTGTTCCTCACTCCAACCATCGTGGAAGAAGAGGATTACCAGCCTACCAAGAGCACTTTCCTGAAGAACAAGGTGCCGGCCAAGGACGAGCTGGAAAAGGACTGGTCGGCCTGGGATAGCGGCAAACCCATGAATTGGACCAAGAAGATGGTGGCGCCGCAGAACCTCGGCACGGATGACAGCGCCTCGGCCAAGTGATCCACGATTCACAATTTTACGAGCCGCAACGCCCCAAGACTTATGAAGACCAGTGCGGACCACAGGACGACAGGACCACAGGATTACAGGACTACGGGACTACAGGACTACAGGAGGACGTGGCCACCGAGCCAATTGCCATTTGAAGGTTGTAAACTTACAACCTTCAATGCTCGATTCCTCGCCGGTGCCCTTGTTCTGACTCTCTTGTTGATGCCGGCGGCGACCCTCAGGGCCGGCGTGCAAAACGGTGTGGTCGTGAGCAGCCTGTGCGGCGGCGGCGCCGCTCCCTACTGGGGCTACACGAACGGAAACCCCTACACCGGGGCGGACGCGAAGTTCAATTACCCCGTGGGCCTCGCGTTGAACAATGAGGCGGATTGGCTGTTCGTCGCCGACTGCACCAATAACGACATCCGGGCGATAGACCTGTCTTCTGCGCCGCCTCCGGGGAACCATTCCTACCTGACCTGGGCGTTCGTTCCCGTGCCTGGCGTCACTCCAAGCGGCACGATCAGCCGGCCGGTCGGCGTGGCCGTGGACCCCGACGACAACGTCTACGTGCTGAACCGCGGCAATGGCAAGAACGGCACCGTGCTCGAGTTCGACTCCACGGGCCTGACCTTCGCCGAACTGGCCTGGGGGCTGACCAATGCCAACGCCGTGGCCCTTGACAGCTCGGTCAACATTTACGTAACCGCCAGCAATAACCTGTTCCGGATCGCCTCCGGCACCACCAATTGCACCCTGGTCACCACCGTTACCAATGCCGGGGCGTGCCTCCAGGGCGTCGTCGCTATGGAAAACGGGATGATTGCCGTTTGCGATTCCGGCCGCCACGGCATTTACCTGGTCAACCCCACCAACGGCATCGTCTCGACCAACACCGGGTTCAACGGCGCCGGGGACAACAGCGCCATCTGGATGAACAGCCCCAACGTCCTGGTGCCGAAAACCCAGGCGCTATTCAACCACCCGATGGGCCTGGCCAAAGCCGGCAGCAACGTCCTCGTGGTTGCCGACTACGGCAACAACCGCGTCAAGGTGATCACGGCCACCGGCGGTGTCACTAATCTCTACGGTGTCAGCTCCAGCCTCTGGTGCGCCAATTGCAACCCGGGCGGGTGCCCCGGCACTTACCCGGGTTGGGCCGACGGCAACGTCACGGTTCCGGATGCTTGCGGCGACGTGGAAGCACGACTGCCTAATGGCGTCCTGCTCGCCCCGAACGGCAGCGTGTATGTTACTGAGGACTATTACCATTTGATTCGCATGGTCACCGGCGCGGCTCTGCCCACGCCTCCGCCCTGGCCGCCGCCCGCGCCGGATAATCTCACTGAGGACGCCGACTGCGGGCAGGTGGTTTTGAGTTGGTCAGCGTCGCCCGGCGCCGGCAGCTATAACGTTAAGCGATCGGACTCCAGCACTGGACCCTTTACCAATACGCTGGCGACCACGTCCACCACGTCCTATACGGACACCAATGTTGTCATCGGCGACACCTACTACTATGCCGTCTCGGCCGTGAACTCGGGCGGCGAAGGCCCCAACTCGGACTCCGTCAGCGCGACGCCGATTAAGCCGGCTGCGCCCACCATCATTGGCGCGGTCACGAACATCGGCCAGGTGACTTTGACCTGGACACCGGTGTCCTGCCCCGGCGTGACGTACAACGTCAAGCGTTCCCCTTCCAGCGGCGGGCCCTACACCATCATCTCTACTAATATCACTGCGACCACCTATACCGATGCGAGCACGAATCTCATAAATGGGGCGACGTACTATTACGTGGTGTCGGCGGTCGGCCTGGGCGGGCAGGAGTCTGACAACTCGGCCGAGCGCAAAGTCACACTGCCCTTGCCGCCGGTGCCGGACCCGCAGATCGGCTATGTGGACTTTCCCTCCACCTCCGAGCCGGTTCATTTCACCTCTGTATTTCACCCGGTCTCGTCCTCTGTCCTGAACAACGACGCTTTCATCGTCATCGAGGGGGCCCCCGGCAGCCAGACCTACTTCATCTACGGACCCACGCCGCTCCCCACCAACAGCATCCCGACGACCAATTCCCCTTCCGCCCCGGTCGGTTACGAAGATGGCATGTACCCCCCCCAGGTCGCGGTCTATTCGATCGCCCAGCCCATGCCCGATCTCACGATCAAGGCCTTCGGGCACAAGGCCGACGGCAGCCCCGACAGCGCGGTCGTCCCGGCCCGCGTCCAGTATGTCTGCGGCAACCCCGCCATCAGCGGTTTTAACTTCTACAACTTCGCCATTGCGGAAATCACCACCAACGCCGACCTCTTCTTTACGCTCGACGGCACCGACCCCTCGCCGACCAACGGGGTTGACCTGAGCACGACGGCCACTCTCGCCGCCAACACCTGGAACGTCCAGATGGATGCCCTGATGACCAACAACGTCCTGTTCAAGGTGCGGGCGTTCCGGGCCAACTACCAGCCCAGCGGCATCGTGAGCAACTGGTTCTGGCTCTCCAATGCGATCGCCTACCGAATTTCGCCCAAGTCGGGTTATTACCCGATGGGCCAGACGGTTCAGGTGATGAGTCCCGGCTCCCGGGTGTATTACACCGGCGATGGCACCCAGCCGACGACTAACAGCCTCTGGGTCGGCCTGACCAACAGCATCGGTTACCTCCGTTGGTTCAACTCGACCAACGACCTCACGGGCCTGCGGGTGACCTCGTTCGGGGCCGGCGGAAGCAGCACAACCGTCAGCGGTCTCTCCGCCACAACCAACACCATCGGGGTGCCGCCGGACTTCAACCCGGTGCTTTATGCCGGCATCGGCGCGCAGATCGTTGTGCCGGTGGTGGTCAACCTTCAGCCGAGCGTAACGGTGAAGTCTTACCAGTTCCGGGTGGAGATTTCGCCCAATGGCGGGGCCCAGCCCATCACGTCGGGCTTCAACGCGCTGAGCGTGGGAACCAATGACTTCGTCCCGCTGGCCACCGTGGCGCAGGGCGGAGCGGTGGCGCACATCACCGTCCAGCCCTACAGCCTGGGGAGCACCAACGGGCTGGAGGTCTTCGCGGTCGGCAACACCAACAACGTGGACTTCCAGAACTATGCCGTGGCGGCCTTGCTGCAGATCCCCATTCCCTTCACCGCCAACGAGGGAGACAGCTACACACTGGCGGTGAGCTGGGCGACCGCCACCTCCGACGGCTTGAGCGACATGGTGCCGCTCACTCTCATGCCGCCTGCCACCATCCTCGTCACCAACGTTGCCTACACCGTGGGCGATTCGGCTTGCAACTCCGGCGGCTGGTCGGTATCCGGCGGCTGGTACAACGCCGGCGACTTTGGCAACAGCAACCTGGACAACGCCGACGTGAACCTGGCTTTCGACGCCGCCCTGGGCTGGCATGTGCCTTTCTCCTTCTCGGACGTTTACAACGCCATGGACGCCTACCCCGTGGATGCCGCGGGATTCGTGGGTGGGGATGGCATGATTCGGTTCCTGGACTGGAACGTGATCCTGCAGCGTTCGCTGCGCATGGATACGAACAACTGGGCGCGCGCGTGGTCGCCAGGCGGCTACCTGGTGAATGTTCCGACCGCACTTACGGACTCCACCAGGGCGCAGGAAGTTCAGAGCAAATCTGCTCCCGTCTGGCCGTGGTATCGCCAGACGCTGGTCGGCGCGGTGTCTGTGGGCAATACCCTCCCGGGATCCGCAGTCAGCGTGCCGGTGTATGTGAAACTGGCCGATGGGGCCACGCTTTCCGGCCTGCAGTTCCGAGCTGTAGTGACACCCCAGGGCGGAGCGCCGGCGCTCGCACAGGCGCCGCAGTTCTCCCCGGCGGCAGGGGTCGCCGGACCGACCCTGCAACAGGGCTTTGCGGCCGGCCAGGCAGGCTTCGGCTGGGCGCTGGGCAGCTTCAATTACCTCTCGCGCAGCAGCAACTTCCTCGGCTGGGTGAGCTTCACGGTTCCGGCCACCGCGCGCTCAGGCCAACTGTATTCGGTTTCCTTCCCGAATGCGGACGGCGCGCCGAATATGGATCTCCAGTACGATTTCGAGACCCGCAGCGCCTGGGTCGCCGTGGGCGGTTCGGCTCCGCAGGCCTCCATCTGCTCGGATGAATGGAAACTCCACTTCTTTGGCAGCTTGACAAATCCCGCCGCCGGTGACATGGCCGATGCTGACGGGGACGGCGTTCCCAATTGGATGGAGTATGTGGCCGGCACGGACCCAACCGACCCGGCTTCGCGCCTCAAGTTGAATGGGCCGGCCAGGCAGCCGGGCAAGGGCCTGCTGCCCATGGGGCTGAGCTGGCTGACCGCGCCGGGCAAGGGCTATGCGCTGCAATGGTGCTCGAACGCGGCTAAGCCTTCCTGGAGCACGCTGGCTACCCTTTCCGGAGACGGGACCGTGGCCAATGTCTCCGATACGAACCTCAACGTCACCGCCCGCTACTACCGGTTGGTGGTGTTGCCGTAGGCACAAATGCAACAAGCCAGGCAGAGAGATGTGTTTCTGAGATTTCCGAACAATCGCAACATCACGAACATGAACACCCGAATTGCATCAGCCGCCTTGGTGGGCATTATTGGTTTTCTGGGCGCCAGGGTAAATGCCCAGATCACCGTCAGCACGCCGGTGAACGGTGGACTCAACGAACCCTACGCGGTCGTGGTGGACGCTACGAACAACTTCTACGTTACTGACAGCGCCGATAACTGCATTGTGCGCTTCGACGCCAACACGAGGGCCGAAACCACGCTGGCCGGCATTCCATCGGACGCGCCCGGCAGCAATGATGGCACGCCTGACCAGGCACACTTCAATAATCCCCAGGGCCTGCTGGCGGTCACGATCGGAGGCGTCAACGGGCTGCTGGTGGCGGATTCGGGCAACAACCTGATCCGTTTCGTTTGCCTCACGAATGGCGTTGTTACGACGCTGGCCGGTCAAACGGCGGGCGGCCCGGCGGTGGACGCGGCAGGGCTGAACGCGACCTTCCATACCCCGATCGGGCTCGACCAGGACTCCAATGGCAATGTGTATATCGCAGACTGGGGCAACGACGCCATCCGGGTGATGAACCTGGCCGACCCTGCCTTCGGGGTCACCAACCTGGCGATCAGCGGGACGAGCTTCTACCGGCCGACGGCGGTCGCCTTTGCCGGTCCGAACCAACTTTGGGTGGCCGACACCGGCAACCAAATGATCAAGCTGATTACCCTCGCTACTCCCACTAGCGGCAGTTTCAGCAGTTACATCGGGGGAAACCGGGTCAGGGGGACCAACGACGCCCCGTTCGGGCCTAATGCGCGTTTTGACGGCCCGGCTGGGCTGCTTTGGGTGAATGGCATGGGCTTGCTCATCAGCGACACGCTCAATAACTCCATCCGGCTGGCTACTAACAACCCAGCGTACGGGGTGACCAACTATGCAGTCGTGACGTTTGCCGGGGCCTCAGGTGAAGGCGATGGCGGCTCGGCGGACGGCATGGCGGCCGCAGCCAGGTTCAATTCGCCGTTCGGACTGGTGAAGGAGAACTGGAACACATCGTTCCTGGTGGCAGATCTGAAGAACAACGCGATCCGCCTCATCCAGGACGGGCTGCCCAAGCCTCAGGCGCCGGTCATCTTGGGGGTGCTCACCAATTACGGCCAAGTGAGTTTGTTCTGGTCCGTGTCCCGTGATGCAACCAGTTACAACGTCAAGCGCTCGACATCGAACGGAGGACCTTACACGACGATCGGCTCCACCTCCGCAACAAACTACACGGATCAGACGGTCATCAACGGCACGACCTACTACTACGTGGTCTCGGCGATTGGTGCCGGGGGGGAAGGACCCAACTCGGCCCAGGTCACCGCCACGCCGCCCCTGCCGCCGGTTTCTGACCCCCAGATTGGCTGGGTTGATTTTCCGGCGACTGCCACGCCGATTCCGTACACCTCAGTCTTCCACCCGGTGTCGTCCTATGTGGCCAATAACGAGGTGATGATCGTTATCGAGGGAGAGGCCGGAAGCCAAACCTTCTATACTTACGGAGCAACATCCACTACCAACGGCATTCCCGATCCGACGAGCACGAACTCCTCCGCACGAGTGGGTTACGAGGATGGATTAAGCTACGGCCAAGCGGCGGTGTATTCGGTGGCCCAAATCATGCCCGACGTCACGTACAAGGCAATTGGCGAAAAGAGCGACGGCAGCCCTAACAGCGCTGTGGTTTCCGCGCGGTTCCAGTTCGTAACCGGCAACCCGGTTGTCAATGGCGACAACGCCGCTCAATTCACGGTCAGCGATATTACGACAAACGCGGAGATATGGTATACGACGGACGGCAGCGAGCCGACCAATGCGGCGCCTAGCGTAGGTCCAATTCCGGGTGGTACCACGTTGTCCCTGCAATTCCCGGCGGGCTCCAACGCCTTTTCGTTCAGAGCTATCGCCTTCCGGGATCATTTCCAGCCGAGCGGCATAGTCAGCGTGCTGTTCTCCGCCACGAACTTTGTGGCCAATACCATCAGCTTCGGCTTCGCCTCAGGCGAGGCCTCCAGCGATTTCGTGGGTTCCCCTGGCCAGAACTTCTACGCGCCAGTGACATTGCAACCGCTGCCGAACGTGGACATTTATAGTCTGCAGTTCAACCTCACCGTGACAAACGCCGGTGGGAACCCAGGGCCGGCGGTCATGCCAAACGCGTTTAACTTCAAATCACTCCTCAAGAAGCCAATACCCGGCACGGACCCGGTGCTCTACGAGCCGATTCCGCCGCTCAGCTTTGCGGCGTATGCCAGCAACCCTCCGCCAGCGGACCAGATCGTCATGTATGATGGAAGCCCATTCCTCAACATGGTCATTACCAATACCTCGCTCAACCTGCTTGGGATCGGATGGCTGGAACGCTTTGGCATGACGAACCTGTACGATACAAGGATTCAGCAGTTGATCAGCTACTCGATAGCGCACGACACGCTATTCACTCCCGCCAGCGGCAAAGTCGTGCTCGGGGGGTACGCCTTCCAGATACCGCTGAGTGCCAGCGCCGGCCAGACCTATCAAATCCAGATTGGCAGGCCATCCGCCACCTCCGACGGCATCGGCGAACCGGGCTTCGACGTCTATATCGCCACCCCTACCAACGGCTCGCTGGCAGGAGGCTCCATCAACGCCGTCAAGGTCGTCACCGTGGGGCAGCGGAAATACGTGGTCGGGGACTGTGCGCCATTCCGCTGGTTCAATGCCGGCGACTTCGGCAACACCAACCTGGACAACAGCGACGTGGAGCAGGTCTTCCAATCGGCCATTTACTCCCTGGACGATCCACCCGCCAACAGCGACTTCTTCGATAGCATGGACTCATGTGGCGGCACCTATATGGATCTCGGCCACGGGTATCTCGAATTCAATACCTACATCAGCGGGCCGGGCGCGCTCAATCCGCTCTTTGACGGGAATGACACCAGCATCAACCAGATCGCCTTCGGGGATGGGGTGCTGGACGTGTGCGACGTCTATGTCACCTACCGGCGATCACTGGACCCCAGCCTGACCTGGTTCCGCCGCTTCTGGACCAATGGGGTGCGAGCGGCGGAGGCGGTCTTCCCCCAGCCCAAAGTGCTGGTGCGCGCGAGCACCACCAAGGCGCTGACATTGACCAATCCGCCGGCAGCCAACTTCACCGCGGGTGACGCGATCAGCTCTGCGGGGCAGACGCTGCAGATTCCCATTACCGCGAGCATCTTCGGCAATTATCCCGTGCGCGTGCTGATGCTCAATCTGAGCGTTGAGCCGCTGGACGGCTCCCCGGCACTCACCAGCGCGGTGCAATTCACACCGAACACGGCCCTGGGCGCTCCCAGCCTGACGTCCTCGACGGGGAACGGCAATTACGCCGCAGCCTGGCTCGACAGCACAATCGCCGGCCTTAGCGGCAATGTCACTCTGGGCACCCTTACCGTAACCATCCCAGGCAACGCCACGAGCAGTGCCGCCTACGCGATCCATTTCGACCATGTGTCGGCATCGCCGAACGGAATTGCCGCGCTCCCCAAACAGACCCTCACCGGACTCATCACTCTGTCCAGCCGCAATACCTCTTCCTACCATGATGCCATTCCGGACTCCTGGCGCTTGCGCTGGTTTGGCACCATTTACAATGCGCTGTCCGCAGCCAATGCAGATGCTTGCGGAGACGGCATCAGCAACTGGCAGAAGTACATCGCGGGCACGGATCCAACCGATCCCAAGGCCTTCCCTCGCCTGCAGCCCACCACGCCGGCTCCCGCGGGCGCCGGGGCTGCCATCCACTGGCCGACCGTCGCCGGCAAGCAGTACGTGATCGAGCGCTCCGCCGCTCTTGCACCAGGGGCCTGGACCGCCATCGCCACCAATACTGGCACCGGAGCCAGCATGGAGTTCGACGACGCCAGCAGCAAAGGAACGGAATTCTACCGCGTCCGGATCCTGCCCTAGTCTCAGAAACCGTCACGGCAACGTATGAAACTCGGCAACTCACAAATCCCTATGAAACTCGCCAAAGCTCTTCTATTGCTGGTCTCGGTCTTCGGGTGCGCCCTGGCGGCGCTCGGGGCGGAGGTGGACGCGAAGGACGCCGCTCTGGCTGTGAAGGGTT
>Ga0335069_10007567_pt1 | contig 15661 bp, 9 predicted proteins | sample Lox_Sample_11_FD_206714 | JGI IMG/M metagenome (GOLD analysis project Ga0335069, IMG submission 206714) | Soil microbial communities from Loxahatchee National Wildlife Refuge, Florida, United States - Lox_Sample_1.1 | ecosystem: Environmental > Terrestrial > Soil > Wetlands | place: USA: Florida... | reverse complement strand
GTGGATAGCCACGATCATCGCGCAGTTCTTGCGGTTGATGAAAAGCTCGTCGTGGCATTTCTGCTGGAAGCGCCGGTCGCCGACCATGATGACCTCGTCGATCAGCAGGCACTCGAACCGGATCGCAAGCGTGAGGGCGAAGGCGAGCCTCATCCTCATCCCGCTCGAATAGTATTTCACCTGCAGGTTCAGTTGCGGCCCGAGCTCGCTGAAGTCGGCGACATATTCGAACGTCTCCTTCATCGGCGCGTCGTAGAGCCGCGAAATGAAGCGGATATTGTCCGCGCCAGTGAGTTCGCCCTCAAAACCCCCGGCGAAACCGAGGGGCCACGACAGGCTCATGCCCCGGCGGATCTCGCCGCTGGTCGGTCGCTGCACCCCGGCGAGAATCTGGATCAGCGTCGTCTTGCCCGCCCCGTTGCGGCCCAGAATCGCGATCCGCTCACCCATGCCGACACTGAAGGAAATCCCGTCGAGCACACGGCGCCTTTGACCCTCGGAGTGAAATTCCTTGACGATATCGATCAGATCCACCGAGCGTTCGAGGATGTGCGGCCTGGCTGCCTCAACCGCATCGGGTCGCTCGAGAGCGTCGAAACTGCTCATCGGCCAGCCCCTCTACCGTGGACAAGCGTGTCCGCGAGCACCGTGCGCACGACACGCCAGATCATGAGGGAGACCGCCAGGCATCCAAGCGTCCAGAGAAGCCGGCGCGGATGGTCCGGATAGTCCGGCAGGCTCGCGCTCGTGACCGGCTCGACGAAGACCCGCTGCCGAATTGCGTCGACCTTGGCCGTCTCGAGCGCAGCGAGAGCAGACAGAAAGGCCTGTTCGGCGAAAGTCTGGTTAAGAATCAGGCGCTCATATTCCTCGACCTGCGGCGCCAGAGAGTCGCTCCCGCCCGCGAGTTTCTTGCGCTCGACGGCGATCTGGTCCTGCAGCGCGGCGATCCGCCGCTTGAGCGCGGCGACCTGCGGACCGCCGGGGGTTTCCTTTTCAATGTCGGTGAGCGTTGCGTTGGCCTCGGCGGTGTTGAGCGACAGCGCGGCAATGGTGTTGAAGGCCGCGAGCGAGACCTGCGAGGGATCGATGATCCGCGCGCGGTTCCGGAACTCTGTCACAGCATCGAGCGCTTCGTGCGCGCGGGCTTTGGCGGTCTCGACCTCGGCCGCAGCGGAAGCGATGGCGTTCGCGCCGGAGCGCTCGCCGAGGCCGTTGATCAGCGCCTCGGATTTCTGGATCAGCGCGTTGGCGATCCGTTGCGCATCACCCGCTCGGAACGCCTGTACAGTCAGCGTCGCGACGCCGGCGCTGTGATCGTAAGCAACGTTAACGAAGCGCAGGTAGTGATCGAAGAGACGCTCGTGCGTCGACCGGCGGAAGAGTTCCGGCCAGCGCCACAAGAAGTCGGCCTCGGGGCGCTCAAACATCTCCATCAGGCCGGCGTTCTGGATCAGATAGTCCATCGCGTCGCGCGACAGGATGAAGCCCTGGACGATGTAGGCGTCGTCCGAGGAGCGGACGATGGAGGAGCCCTGAACCGCGCTGCTGATCTGGTTGGAAATGCTGGTTGCCGGACTTCGGACGACGAACTTGATCTCCGATTCGAAGCGCGACGCGGCGAGAAGATAGAGATAAGCGGCGCAGAGACCGGTGGGAACTACAACAAGCGCCAGGAACATCAGGACCTGCCGCCAATTTCGGACGAGGTTTCCCCACCGGCCGCGGGGCTTTTGACCCGCAACCGTCCCGTCTTCGCCGAGGCGAACGAGGTCGACCCGCTGCGCCGTTATGATGCGCTGATCCTGTCCCAGCTCCGAATACTCCGGCCCGAACCTGCCGGCCCTTTAGTAACAGAAGCTATTCCCCTACGGAAGTCAGCCGATTTACCCAACGGAGTTCGATCGATCCTCCACCTATGGCGAAGCGGAGCAGGGAATGATAGAGAGCCACATGCTGAACACTGAGGACAAGCCCGCTCTGCGGATTGAAGACCTTCAGTTGCCGAAGCAGCGCGGGTTTCTCGCGATCTTCCGGCGGCGAGAGGTCGCCCCGGCCACCGCCCCGCTCCACGACGAGCTCAGGCTGCAAAAGAAATCGCGGTTCGGCGCGTGGCTATTTCTGTTCCTCGGATTGCTGCCGACCCTTGCGACGGCCATCTATCTCCTTGCCTTCTCGACCGACCGCTACGTGTCGGTCGCGAGTTTTGTGGTCCGCACCGCCAGCAAGCCGACGGGCGCGGCCGGACTCGGCGCGCTGTTGCAGATGGTCGGCTTTTCCCGCTCAGATGACGATGTTTTCTCGGTGCAGGATTTTCTCAAATCCCGGGATGCGGTCGCGCTTCTTAGTCAAAGACTGCCCCTGCGGGAGTATTTCTCCCACTCGGGCCGTGACTACATCATGTCCTATCCCACGCTGCTCTACGGCGATACGTCAGAGCAATTTTACAAATACATGCAAAATTTCCTCGATGTTAATTACAACACGACGACAGGAATAACCACCCTGACCACTCAGGCCTTCAGGCCGGACGACGCCGACAAAATGGCGTCCACTCTCCTCACGCTCGCCGAGGAGAAGGTCAACGAGCTCAATCAGCGTATCCGCAGGGACGCGATCCGTGTCGCCGAAGACGAAGTGAAGCGCTCGGAGGCGCGGCTCTCCGACGCCATGGTCCATGTCACGGCCTTCCGCAACCGCGAACTTATGCTCGATCCTGAAAAGAATTCGGTGCTTCTGGCCGATCTCATCGGTCAGCTCGGACAGAATTTGGCCGAAACGCAATCACGCGCGACGGAAAAGGAAAGCAGTTCGCCCAACGATCCGGGCCTGCCGGGGCTGCGCCAACGCGCCGCCGCGCTGCAGAGCCAGATCCAGACCGAGCGCGACAAGATCAAGAGCGACTCGACGGGACTTGCCGACAAGCTTGCCGACTACGAGCGGCTGACCACCGAGCGTGACTTCGCAAAAACCGCGCTGACCCGTGCGCTGGACGCTCTGGACGCTGCGCGGACCGAGGCGCGCAGGCAGCAATTGTTCCTGGAGCGAATCGTCAATCCCCACCCGGCCGACTATCCCGCCATGCCCACCAGCCTGTGGACGCTTTTTACCGTATTCTGCCTCAACGCCGTAGGCCTGATGATCTTCTGGCTGCTTCGCACCGGGCTCAGGGAGCACGCGCAGATCAGCGAGCACTAGAACTCGGCGCGTCTCAATCCCGGCGGGGGGCCGATGAGCGCAAGCGTCCTGATCGACGGGCACAACCTTACGCTGCAGAACGCAACCGGCATCGGCACCTATGCCCGTAATCTTGCGGCGGCCGCGAGGAAACTGGGCTTCGAGCCCGAACTTCTGCTCGGCGGCAACTCATCTGTCGATAGAAGGGATCCGCAGCTCAGCGAGATCTTTCTGTTCGACGCCCTCACGCAGCTGAAGCCCTCGCCGAAAATCCAGGCGCAGCGGTTCCTTGCGGGCATAGCAGGAAAGCCGTTCGGCATCCGGGCGACGGAACTCGCCCGGGTAGGAGCGGTCGAGGATTCCTCGGCCATGTCGCTGCTCGGTTTCGGCAAGCTGCATGTGGCGACCAGCCTCTTCGAATATGCCCTCTCCCATTTCAGGCGCTATGGCGCGCCGGCCGAAGTGAAGCTGGCCACTCCCCCCGGTCTGTTCCACCTCACCTTCCCCGCGCCGCTCAAAACGCGCGGCTGCCCGAACATTTATACGATCCACGATATCGTCCCGCTGCGCCTCCCTCAGACCACGCTGGACAACAAGAAAGTCTTTCTTCAACTCGTCCGCTATCTTTGCCGGCGCGCCGACCACATCGTGACCGTGTCCGAATTCTCAAAGCAGGACATCATGCGCTTCTTCGGCCTTCCGGAGTCGCGGATCACCAACACCTATCAGAGTGTTGGCCTGCCGCCTTCAATTACGGGCAAGAGCGACGACCAGGTTGCCGACGAGGTCGCGAAATCCTTCGGCCTTGATTTCCGCAGCTACTACATGTTTTACGGTGCGATCGAGCCGAAGAAAAATCTCTCGCGCCTGGTCGACGCCTATGCGGCTTCGGGTAGCCGCTTCCCGCTCATCGTCGTGGGGGCGCTCGGCTGGCTGTACGAGACCGACCTGGAAAAGCTGAAGGACGATCGTTTCGCTTTCTATCGGCAGGAAACGGACCGGATCGTTCCGAGCCGACGCGTCCAGCGCATCCCCTATTTACCGTTCTCGCAACTGATGACGCTGGTGAAGGGGGCGCGGGGCGTCCTTTTTCCATCGCTCTATGAGGGCTTCGGCCTGCCCGTCCTGGAGGCGATGGCGCTTGGCACGCCCGTCATCACCTCCAACATTGCCGCGTTGCCGGAGATAGCGGATGACGCGGCGATGCTCGTCGAGCCGACGGACGTCGAAGCAATCGCCGGCGCGATCCAGACTTTCGATCATGACGACGGGTTGAGGCAGGAACTGAGCCTCCGCGGCCTCAAGCGGGCGGCCTTCTTCTCGCTGGACGCCTATCAGCAGCGCCTGGGCAGTCTCTATGCCGGGCTTGGCGTTAGCCCGCGCGCGCAGTGATGCAGCGGTCAGCCGCGCCAAGGCCGATTCTGTTCGACCTCACGCATCTTGTCTCCCGCCTCCCCAGACGCCCGTCGTCCGGCATCGACCGGATCGATCTCGCCTACGCCGGTCACTTCGTAAGCGGATCGACGGCCGCCGCGCTTCACTACGGACTGAAGCGGCCGCATCTCATCCCGAACGCCGAGGCGAGAAACTTCGTGGCGCTGTCCGCGTCGCTCTGGAGCGGCGAACGATGCGAGGCCTTCCGCACCCTGCGCGACGCGCTCGCGGCGACGCCGGGGAAGGCCCCCACAACGCCGCGCGCGAACCACAAGCCCGCCCATCGTATCAAACTCAGCTTGCGCCAGCTTCACGGTCGGCTTCTTCACGACCGCACGCTGCGCATTCCGGATCGTGCGATCTGCCTCAACGTGGCGCAGCATCTTTTCGAATATGCATTTTTCTTCGACTGGCTCGACCGGCGCGACGACCTCTGCGCGGTCTTCATGCTTCACGATCTCCTGCCCATCGATTATCCCGAATACTTTTCCGCGGCGAACCTCGCCGTCTTCCGCCGCAGGCTCGCGACTGCGATCCGCCATGCGGATGTATTTCTTGTTTCGACCGAAGCCGTCAAAGCCAGACTCGAGCGGGAGCTTCGCCAGGAGGGCGCGCGTCCCCGCCCGATCCATGTCCAGCCCTTTCCTTCCCCGCTCGAAGACGAGACCCCGTTCGCCTCTGCGTCCGCGCCGTCCGGATATCCCTATTTCGTCACCCTCGGCACGATTGAGCCGCGCAAGAACCATCTCCTGCTCCTGCATGTCTGGCGGCGGCTCGTGGCGCAGAATCGCCAGGCCCCCCGTCTCGTGATCGTCGGGGCGCGCGGTTGGGAGAACGAGCAGGTCGCCGACATTCTCGATCGCGGCCTGTCGCTAAAGGCGCATGTGGTCGAAATCAGCCGCCTGCCGTCCGCGGACCTGGCCGAGCTTCTTGCGGGCGCCCGCGCTCTGCTCGCCCCTTCGTTCGGCGAGGGTTACGGACTGCCGGTCGTAGAGGCGTTGGCCCTCGGGACGCCTGTCGTCGCGTCCGACATTCCTGTCTTTCGCGAAGTAGCGCAAGGACGTGCGACGTTCCTCAGTCCGATAGACGGGCTCGCCTGGATGAAGGAAATCCTACGGTTGGCCGAGGACGACGACTATCACGCGCAGCGGCGCGCCGAGGCGCGACGCTTCGTGGCTCCAACATGGGGCGCGTATTTCGACCGCATCTCCGATTTCCTCGCTTCGCTCTGACCGGTTGGCTCAGCGCCGAAAACGGGCCATCAGCGCGTCGGTCAGAACCTTGTAGCCGCGCGGGCTCAAATGGATGGCGTCCTCCTGATAGCAGACGAACGCCCCCTCCTCCTTCGCCCGAAGAATGCCGTCCACCTCGACGAATTCGAGGGGGCGGCGGTCGCGGATCAGCGCGTTGGCGCGCCGCCGCTCGCGGTCGCGGAAGTCGAGCGCCTCGCCGCAGGGCGGAACGGCGACGACATGCATCGCGGCCATCGGCGCGATGCGGGCGATCTCGGCGAAGATTTCGCTGACCCCCGCTGCAACGCCCGCCGGCGTGTCGTCTGCGCCGAGATTGTTCACCCCGACCATCAGGACGACGTCGCGGGCGCGGATGCTCGCGTCCGCCAAAGCCATCAGCCGCCACAGCACGTGCTGCGTTTTGTCCGCCGCGACGCCGAAATTGTAGACCGTCTGGCCGCGCCACAGCGGTTCGGGCCAATACTGAATGTGCGAATCCCCAACAAGCAGGAGATCGACCGGCGAATGCGGCGCGTCCCGGACGAGGTCCACATGGCGCAGCCATGAGTGAACGAAGGGCGGTGGGGAGGGCGTCGTCGTGGTGAGAATATCGACCGGCGTCGCGCCGCCCGCGCCCCCCAGCGAAACGGCCCCTTCGCGCAAGCGGCGATAGAGAGCGGCGAGCGGTCCTCCAAGCCCCTTGCGCGCTGCGTGCGTGACGCTCGATAGGACCGTCGCGATCCGATAGCGGATCGTGAGATGAGCGACCCTCTGTTCGTAGACGCCCGCTTCGGGATGGGCGTCCACAAGGCGCCGGGCGACATCGAGCGCGGCCTTGAAATCGCCGCGCCACTCGTACATCTCGCTCAAGTTCGTAAGCAGCACCGGATTGTCGGGGTGGTCGCGCAGGACCTCCTCGAACAGCGGCTCGGCCTTGTCGAACTCCTCGTTCCGCGCCAGCGCTCGGGCGTAGCGGATCTTGTAGCCCATGTCCTGCGGGGCAAGCGCCAGGGCTCGGCGCGCATAGTCGACTCGCGCCGCGGGGTCGTCGGACCGCTCCGACAACACGCCCCAATATTGCGGAGTGCTTTCGCGCGCGGCTTCCGCGCGCGCGAGGATCGAGGGGATGTCAAGCGTCTCGCGCACGACGCCAAGCACAAACTCGCTGAGAAGCTCCGCTTCCGCGAGAAAGCCGGTGACCGGATGGCCTGCGCCGGGAATCGGCGCTTCGATCACCGACGTCCTTCGCCGGAAGAGCTCGACATGGCGGCGGTCGAGGTCCTGCGGATCGTAGGCGAGATAGGCGCGCTTGACGAAGGGGATGACTTTGTTGCGCTCGATCGAGAAATCGATCCGGCGCCCGTCGCCATCCCAGCGATGCTCGAAGGGCGCGCTTTTCTTGTCGATCGAGAATTGCGGAGAAAGCGCGATCGCGGCCTCGGCCCCCGCGAGTCCCCCGAACCGGATCGCGCCGTAGCCGCCCATGCTCGAGCCATAGGCGTAGACGCGCCGGTAGCCCGCCGTCGCCGACGCAATAGTTTCGCAGATCGTCAGGATCTCTTCATGCTGGTACCAGTCGTTGACCCTGGAGATGACGTGGATGGCGTCCACGCTCCTGTCGCGAAAGAACGCCTCGCCGAAGCCCGGCCGATCCAGCGTCCGCCGATCCGAATAGGAATCGAAGGTGACGACGCAGACGGCGGGATCGAAGCCGGTCGCCGCCCGGACGACGAAGTCCTCGCTCCGGAAGAGGTCGTATGTCTCAGGAACGGCGCGTTCCGCGCGCGGCGCCTGCGCCTTGCCCGCGGCATCGGGCTCGAGCCCGCGCCCCGTCGTCTCGGAGGCTCCCGTCATGCCGGCGTCGATCACCCGGCGGCGGCACGCGAGAAACGACGGTCGGCCTGCTCGCGCGTGAACTCCACTCTGCCCAGCGCGACCCTGCCCTCGATCGCGCCGCGGTCTGTTCGCAGCCGAACCTCGATCGCACGGTCGGGAAGATCGTGCGCGAAGCTGAAGGTGGCGTGATAGACGCCCTTGTTCTCGGGGACCATCGTGGCGAACGCAAGCGGCTGCTCGCCGGCGTAGACCTCGGCCGAAAACGGCATGCTTCGCGCTCCGGCCGAAAAGCCAACCATCATCCGCACCTTCCAGAAGCCTGCGGGAAGATGGAAGTAGGGGCCGTAGTATAAAATTCGCGCGCCCCCGGTCAAATCGGTTACGAGCTGGGCCGGCGTGTTGGGCTGGTCGCCGGAGAAAAATGTCTCGATGGGCCAGATGACGGGGCCGGGCGAATCGCGAAAGCTCATCTGGATCAGCGGCGAAAGAACATCGGCGACCATTCCGATCTGTCTGGCGTCGAGCACGCTCTGCGGCTCGCCAAGCGGCGCGTAGTGCTGCACGGAAAAGGCGAGCGCGGCCTCGAGGCTGGCGCCGACGCCCTCGGGACCGATTCGGCGCCGGTAGATCGTCTCGCGCTGGTCCGGCGTCGGTTCGAGCGCGAGATGCTCCAGTATGGCGTCTATGATGGCGGCTGCGGACGCCTCGGTGAAGCGATGCAGGATCAGCCGGCCGGGATGGTCGCGCAACTCCGCGAAGCTGGCGGCCGCCGCGGTCTGCATGCGGAGCGCATCGACTACGGAACCCGTTCCGCTCTGTCTGACATAGCGAACGCTGTCCACTGGGTCGTCGAGGAAGAGAATAGTCGGCGCCTCGGCCCTGACCCATTGGGCGCGAAATGACGCACCGGGGAAATGCGAGAGGTACAGAACCGAATTGCGGTCGGGGCTTTCGTCGACCTCATCCTCACGGTCCATGAGGCGAACCGTGGCGCGTTCCGGCGCGAGTTCGCAGAAGTCCCGCAGGACGTCGAACGCCCAGGCGCAGAACACGCTAGGCATGCCTAAAGCGATTGCGTCGCGGGCGACGACGGGCATGGATTCCGTGGGAGGACAAAAATCCTCCGCGAGAATGTCCCGCTGCGCGTCCTGACGCAACCGCCGCCCGACCGAGCGCCTTCAGGTCTGCGGCTGCGGCTCGAAGCCGCCCGCGTCAGGGCCGATTGGCCGTGGCTTGCCCGTGGAGGGCACCGCCGCGCGCGGGGCGGGCGGAGGCTCACGATCGGAGGCCGACTCGCGCACCGGGCGCACGCCCTGCAGCAGGCCGACGATCTCGTCGCCGGTCAGCGTCTCGAACTCCATGAGCCCCTTGGCGAGCGTCTCGAGATCCTCGCGGCGCTCAGTGAGGATGCGGGTCGCGGCGTCGTGCGCCTCCTGGACGAGCCGGCGCACTTCCTCGTCGATCGTCTCAGCGGTCGCTTCGGAAATGTTCTGCTGCCGGCCGAGCGAATAGCCTAGGAACACCTCGTCCTGGTTCTCGCCGTACATGACCGTGCCGAGCTTGTCGGAGAAGCCGAGCCGGGTCACCATCGCGCGGGCGATCTTGGTCACCTGCTGGATGTCGCCCGCAGCGCCGGAAGTCACCTTCTCCTTGCCGAAGACCAGTTCTTCCGCGACGCGGCCGCCCATCGCCATGGCGAGCATCGAGACCAATTGCTCATAGCTCTGCGAGATCTGGTCGCGCTCTGGCAGCGACTGGACCATGCCGAGCGCGCGGCCGCGCGGAATGATCGTCGCCTTGTGGATCGGGGTCGAGGCCGGCATCGTGATCGAAACCAACGCGTGGCCCGCCTCGTGAAAGGCGGTAAGGCGCTTTTCCTCTTCCGTCATGATGAGCGTGCGGCGCTCCGCGCCCATCATGATCTTGTCGCGCGAATCCTCGAATTCCTGCCGCGTCACGACCCTCTTGCCGCGACGCGCCGCGAGCAGGGCCGCCTCGTTGACAAGATTCATGAGGTCGGCGCCGGAGAAGCCCGGCGTGCCGCGCGCGACAACCTTGAGGTCGACGTCGGGCGCAAGCGGAACCTTGCGAACATGAACGCGGAGAATCTTCTCGCGCCCGATGAAGTCGGGATTGGAGATGACGATCTGCCGGTCGAAACGCCCGGGACGCAGGAGCGCCGGGTCGAGCACGTCGGGGCGGTTCGTCGCCGCGATGATGATGATGCCCTCGTTCTGCTCGAAGCCGTCCATCTCGACGAGCAGCTGGTTCAGTGTCTGCTCGCGCTCATCATTGCCGCCGCCGAGACCCGCGCCACGATGGCGCCCGACCGCGTCGATTTCGTCGATGAAGATGATGCAGGGCGCGTTCTTCTTCGCCTGCTCGAACATGTCGCGCACGCGGCTCGCGCCGACGCCTACGAACATTTCGACGAAATCGGAGCCCGAGATGGTGAAGAAAGGCACGTTGGCCTCGCCGGCGACGGCGCGCGCGGTCAGGGTCTTGCCGGTGCCTGGAGGGCCGACCAGCAGCACGCCACGCGGAATCCGTCCGCCCAGCTTCTGGAATTTCTGGGGATCGCGCAGGAATTCCACAATTTCCTGCAGGTCCTCCTTGGCCTCGTCCACGCCGGCCACGTCCTCGAAGGTGACGCGCCCCTGCGCTTCGGTAAGCAGCTTGGCCTTCGACTTGCCGAAGCCCATGGCCTTGCCGGCCCCGCCCTGCATCTGGCGGGTCATGTAGATCCACAGGCCCAGGAACAGAAGCACGGGGAGGACGCTGGAGACGATCGTGAGGAGCCAGTTGTTGCCGTCGGACGGCGGCTTGGCGGTAATCGTCACATCCTTCTTGTAGAGGGTCTGGACCAGCGACGGGTCGTTGGGCGCATAGGTCTGGAACGCGCGGCCATCCTTCATATGGCCGTTAATCTCCTGACCCGCGATCGTGACGTCGCGGATATTGCCTGCGTCAGCGTCCGTAAGGAGTTGGCTGAAGGTGATCTCGCTCGACGGACTCTTCTGGCCGGGGCTCTGGAAGAGCGTCACCAGAGCCAGCACGAGCAGGAAGATGATCACCCAAAGAGCGAAATTTCGATAATTTGCGTTCATCGTCTTTCCGTGACCGAACGCCGCCGGAGAAGTCTCCCGCCTTTGCCGGTCCTGCCTAGCCTGACCATTTAAGCGCGCCAGGCGCAATTGCCAAGAGAACCACAGCCGCCGGAAAAGGTTCTCTCAAATCAAAGTGAAACTCTAAATTGCAGCCTTTTTGGGGGCGCGGCCAGGCGCCGCGGCGGTAGACCGGACATCGCGCGCATGAAAGTGCCGTCTTCAGAGGCTTCCCTCTGCGGACGTTTCCGCCGGCCGACGCCAGCGAAGGGCCGATCGCTGGATTCGGCTGGGGCCGAAGGCTCAGGCCGTCTTCTCCTCGTTGAGCGCCAGTTCCTCCATCATCGTCTTGCGCATCAGAAACTTCTGCGCCTTTCCGGTGACCGTCATCGGGAACGAATCGACGAAGCGGACGTAGCGCGGCGCCTTGTAATGGGCGATCTGGGCGCGGCAGAAGGCGACGACCTCCTGCTCATTGAGCGCCGCGCCTTCCCTTCTCCGGATCCAGACGCAAAGTTCTTCGCCAAAGCGCGGGTCTGGCACGCCGAACGCCTGCACATCCGCAATCGCGGGGTGGGAATAGAGAAATTCCTCGATCTCACGCGGATAAATGTTCTCGCCGCCCCGGATGATCATGTCCTTCAGGCGCCCGACAATATTGCAATAGGCCTCTTCGTCGAGGGTCGCGAGGTCGCCGGTATGCATGAAGCGCGCCGCGTCGATGGCCTTGGCGGTCGCCGCTTCGTCGTCCCAGTACCCCCGCATGACGCTGTAGCCGCGCGTGAGCAACTCGCCCGGAACGCCGGGCGGAACCACCCTGCCCTCCTGATCGACGATCTTGACCTCGACATGCGGCAGGACCCGGCCAACCGTCGAAACCCGCCGGTCGAGCGGATCGTCGCAGGCGCTCTGGAAGCTGACAGGGCTCGTTTCCGTCATCCCATAGGCGATCGTCACTTCGCTCATGTGCATCTTGTCGACCACGCGCCGCATGACCTCGATCGGGCATGGCGAGCCAGCCATAATGCCGGTGCGGAGCGACATCAGGTCGAATTTTCCGAATTCCGGATGATCCAGCATGGCGATGAACATCGTCGGCACGCCGTGCAAGGCGGTGCAGCGCTCCTCGGCGACTGTCTGCAGGGTGGCAAGCGGATCGAATCCTTCGGACGGGCTCACCATGCAGGAGCCTTTGGCGACGCAGGCGAGATTGCCGAGCACCATGCCGAAGCAATGATAGTACGGCACCGGAATGCAGAGCCGATCGTCGGGCGTCAGCCGCATCGCTTCGGCGATGAAATAGCCGTTGTTGACGATGTTGTGGTGGCTGAGCGTCGCGCCCTTCGGCGCGCCGGTCGTTCCCGACGTGAACTGGATGTTGATCGGATCGTCGAACTGGAGCGCGGCGTCGAATTCCGCGAGCGCTTTCCGCTCCGCGTCGCTGGCGGGCGCCGCGACGTCACCGAAATTCAGCATTCCGGGCGTCTGCTCGTCGCCGAGCCGAATGACGATTTCGAGCTTCGGCAGGCCGCTGGAGACGAGTTTTCCCGCTTCGGCTGTTTCGATTTCGGGCGCGCTGGCGCGAAGCGAAGCGAAATAGTCGTTGTTCTTGTGGCCGGGGCTCAGGATCAACGCGCGGCAGGCCGATTTGTTGATCGCGTAGTCGAATTCGTGGCTCCGATAGGCCGGATTGATATTGACGAGGATGAGTCCCGCCATCGCCGTGCCGAACTGGGCCAATACCCATTCGCTGCAATTGGCCGCCCAGATGCCTATCCGGTCGCCCTTCTCCAGTCCGAGTTTTTGCAGGCCGACGGCGAGGTCTTCCGAGCGCCTCAGTAGATCGGCGTAGGACCAGCGCACGTTCTGCTGACGGGTGACAAGGGCCGGCCGGGCCGGACCCGCCTCCGTAGTCCGACGCAGCAGAGAACCGACGGTTTCCCCCAGCAGCGGCGTCGCGCTTGCGCCATGGACGTAAGATTGGGTGAGCGGCGCCATTGTCTTCATTCCTCCCTGACTCGAGCGTGTCCGCGCCCGGACCGCGATACGGGGAACGCTATCACAAATCGCGCAGGAAGGCTGCGGGCTTTGGATCAATAGCCGCGCCGGCGATCAAGCGCCGTCCCTGCCCGGCGTCACAATTCCCGCAAATACACCGCAGGTTTTTGCCCAAGCACCCGCCATGCGCCGATCATGCCAAGCCCGACTGTCACCGCGAGCCCGCCGCCCGCCGCAAAAAGCGCCGCCGTCCAGTCGAAGGAAAACTCCGCCTGCATGATGCGAGTCACGGTAAGCCACGCCGCCAGCGTTCCGGCTCCGATCCCGAATGCGGCCGTGGCCGCGCCCAGGATCGCGTATTCGCTGAGGAACATGGCGCTGAGTTTCCCGCGCGTCGCGCCGAGGATTTTGAGGATCGTCGCGTCGCCGAGACGCGCCCGCCGATTGGCGGCGAGCGCGCTCGCCAGCACCAGCACCGAGGTCGTGAGCGCCACACCCGTCGCTGCGCGGATTGCGAGCGCAAGCTTCGCCACCAGCGCCTCGACCGTCTCCAACGCCTCGCGGACGCGGACGCTCGCCACATCAGGATAAGCCTTTGCGACGTCGCGCAGCAGCGCAATTTCCATTTCCGGTGCGTCCTTTCCTGGCAACGCCGCCGTTACAAGCTCGCTAAAGGGCGCCCCGCGAAACACGTTCGGCGGATAGACGAGAACGAAATTGATCGTATAGCTCCGCCAATTAACCTTGCGGAGATTGGCGATCTTCGCCGAAATGTTCCGCCCGAGCACGTTGACCACCACCAGGTCCCCGAGCTTGAGCCCCAGCCCCTCCGCGACTTCTTTCTCCATCGAAACCAGCGGCGGCCCGGAATAGTCTTTTGGCCACCACTGTCCCTCAACGACTTCAGAACCTTTCGGAGGCTCGGCGGCGAAGGTGACGCCCCGGTCGCCGTTGAGAGCCCAGGCCACGTCGTCTCGCGCGTGGACCTTGTCCACGGGCGCGCCGGCGAGTTCCACGAAGCGCCCGCGCATCATCGGCACTTCGCTGATCTTCGCATCAGGCGCCGACTTCTTCAGGAAATCGACGAAGGCGCCGGCGTCCCTGCCGCGCACGTCCAGGAAGAAGAAGCTCGGCGTCTTCCCGGGCTCGAAGCGGCGCAACTGCGCGCGCATGTTGAAGTCGATCAGGCTCAGGGCCACGAGCGCGGCAAGGCCAAGACCCAGCGAGAGGACGACTGAGGGTGTGAGCGCGCCCGGACGATGCAGCGCAGAGAGCGCCATGCGAAGGGTGACGGAGCGGAGGCGCGGAGTGCGGCGCGCCGCGGAAGCAATGGCTAGCGCGACGAGCCGGAGCGCCACAAAGGAGCCGACGGTCGCGGCGACGACGGCTGCGGCGATTTTCGGCTGCGGGCTCGTCGCGACCGCAAGCCCGGCAAGCGCGACCGCCGCAAACGCGGCCAAAGCGAGATAGCGGGCGCGGGGAAGACCGCGCCGCTCCTCGGCAAGGTCGCGGATCAGGGTTGCGACCGGCAGGTCATGCGCGCGGCCAAGCGGAACTAACGAGAAGACGAGCGCCGTCAGAAGCCCGTAGGCGAACCCAAGCAGCACGATCGCCGGATTTACGGTCGGCGCGAGGGGAACCGGAATGAGGTCGGCGAAGCCCCAGGCCACGGCAAACGGGATCGCCGCGCCGAGCGCCGCGCCGGTCAGGGCGCCGACAAGGGCCACGGCGAGAAACTCAAGGAGCGCCAGCGCCACGACCCGCGAGCCCGACGCGCCGATCGCCTTCAGGATCGCAAGCGAGGCGCGCTTCCGCTCGACAAAGCCCTGCGCCGCGTTGGCGACGCCGACCCCGCCCACCACCAGCGACAGAAGCCCGGCAAGCGTCAAAAACTCAGCGAACCGGTCGAGGTCGCGGCTGAAGTCCGGCGAGACGGCGAGGCGCGAGCGGGTTTCCCACCCGGCCTGCGGAAAGGCCTTCCTCGCGTCGGCAATGAACGCCTGCACCGCCGCGTCGTCCGGCGCGCCGCCTGGTCCGCCCATTGCGACCCGCGTCGTCCAGCGGACGAGCGAGCCCGGCTGGATCAGGCCCGTCGCGTCGAGGGCGGCCTGCGAGATCAGCACGCGAGGTCCGAGGCCAACGCCGACCGCGAGCCGGTCCGGTTCGCTTTTCAGCACGGCGCGCACAGCGAAAGTCGCCTGCCCGATCTCAAACCGGTCGTTGATTTTCAGGCGAAGCCGCGCGAGCAAAGCCTCCTCCACGGCGGCGCCGAAAGCCCCGTTCTTCTCCGCCAGCGCCTCTCCCGTCGCCATCGGCGGATCGAACGCGGCGGCGCCCAGCACGGGCCAGGAGGGCTCGACGGCCTTGATCTCGACCAGCGCCGCGTCGTCAGGCACACGCGCCATCGCCCGCATCGTCGCGATGGTCGAAAGCGCCCCATGGGCCTCAAGAAAGGCGCGCTCCTCAGGCGAAAGTTGCCGGTGAATCAGCGAAAAGGATGCGTCGCCGCCGAGAATCGTGCGGCCTTCCCGCCCGAGCCCGTCATTCAGCGCCTGCGCAAGACTTTCGACGCCGACTATGGCCGCGACGCCGAGCGCGACGCAGGCCAGCACGATCCTGAGGCCCGCGATCCCGCCCCTGAGGTCGCGCCAGACGAAGGCCGCCATCGGCGGCCGGCGCCGCCGCGCCTCATGCGGGATCCCCGCTGCGACATTCATGCCGAAGCCGGCGCCGGAACGGAACTGTCCTCGATCCGGCCCGAACGCATCCGGATGATCCGGTCACAGCGGGCGGCAAGTGCGGGATCGTGCGTCACGAGGACGAGGGTCGCGCCGCGCTTCAAGGGCAGGTCGAATATCAAGTCCATGATCGCCCTGCCGG
>Ga0335069_10007564_pt1 | contig 15665 bp, 14 predicted proteins | sample Lox_Sample_11_FD_206714 | JGI IMG/M metagenome (GOLD analysis project Ga0335069, IMG submission 206714) | Soil microbial communities from Loxahatchee National Wildlife Refuge, Florida, United States - Lox_Sample_1.1 | ecosystem: Environmental > Terrestrial > Soil > Wetlands | place: USA... | reverse complement strand
GCCCACCTCCGCCAGCGGCCCTGCCTGTTCGGTGGAAAAACAGTTGCTCGAAGTTCCATGGCAGACCAATACCACGGGGCCGCTGCCCTGCCGGGTGTATTCGATCGGTCCGTGGGATGTGGAAATGAGATCGCTTTTCATTGCTTCCTCCTTAAGTGATTGGGTCAATCGATTGGTCCGATTTTCAGACTTGACCATCATCGTTGGTGGTCATACAGGCAGTCAGACGGAAAGCTGGTATCCCTGCCCATCGAAACTCATCCCAGGGCCAGTTTTACCTGCTGAATTGTTTCACGGAACATATGAACATCCGGTTTTCCTTCGCCCTCGGTTAGGGTGACGCCCTGGGCATTCATGCCATATCGTTGAAACACCTGGTACAGCGGCGCATCTGCCCCACGCTGCCTTTCGCGCTCTCTTACCCATGGATTGTCAATGCAAATCACTTTTGTGGCAGGCAGCTTCTGTTCATGCTGCAAATAGAGCGTTTCCAACGGCCAGGGGTCGAATAATACTGTCAGAGAAAATGGGTTCGATCGGCGGAGCATGGCTGCTGCCAGCGCGACGCACGCGCCGTGCTGGTGACCGCACAGCACCACCCGCGCGGCCGGGATTCGAAACCGGACCATCACCTGGTCCACCAGGGCGTTGACGTAGCCGCCGCAGGTTGCCAGGACAGCGCCCATCGCTTCGGTTGCCGTGGCAAATGCTTCTGCCGTACTGGATTGCATGGGGAAAACAAACCAGTAGCGCTGGGGGCTGGTACCATAACCAACCGATTTTCCCATCATTGGGTCATCCGCCAGGCCTTCGATGCATCCATCCCCGGCCCAGAGATAAGTATTGGGCAGCTCTTTGCATAATTCATCCGCAAAAGGAGCAAATTCGTTGCCGTTTGAACGGCGGGTGTGGAAATATAAGAAAGCGGAATTGACATTGTTTGGAATTATTTCGATCATTTCTATTTGTCTCCTGAGTGCCAGGATGCATCCATAAATCATGGGATGCAAGATGATAATGTCAAGGAATGTTGCCAATGTTCAGAAAATGACTGGTTGCTGGTACCTCAGCCAAAATAGTGGAAATTTTTCCAGAACTGCTCCCAGGGTTGGCGCAGATGATGGCAAAGCAGGATATAGGGGTGCTCCTGGCTTTCTTCGTTTTGAATCCCATCCGGATTGGTGATGGTGCCGGCAAAGGAGCAGGTATTGAAGAGCGAGTAAACATCAGATGGCGTCAGGCCGAGGACGATGACGGTCTCGGGCGGAGGGTATCCATAGCCCCATAACCAGAAGGAATCAATTCCGCTGATGGCGTTCGGCAGGCCGTATGCGGGGCCGTAAACGTCGATCGCGCCGGCTTCGCCATAGTTGCCTGCCAGGATGCCCAGGCGGGAGCGTTCTTCCGGCGGAACGGTATCGCGGATGCCCGCCACGGTCTTTACCAGCTCGGGCCAGCCGATTTCTTCATGGAATAGCGCGTTGCTTTTATCGGCTATTTTCCACCAAACCGAATTTACGGGCGCGGCCGGCATCGACAAAGCGGCCGCACACAGTCCACCGATTACCAGGCTGTAATAAAGCCAGGAATACTGGGCGTTGCGTTGGGCTGGGGCCAGGTTACGCACCCTCTCGCCGATGTAGTAAGCGCCGCCGGCGATCAACATGGGGTAGGCCGGGGCCAGGTAATACCCCCGCCCCTGCGTGGCCAGGAACCCCACCAGAGGCACCGCATACATCCATACCAACGGCCGGTAATTGGGCCCGCCGGCGCTGCGCCAGAAGAAATATAATCCCATCACCCACAGGAAAATGGATGAGGGATTGGCGGCAGAATAAAGCTGGTCGAGCAGGAACCATTTATAATAGCCGTTCCCTACGTCACGGGCATGCATGGCGGATAGTTTTTGAATTGAAATGAAGTCATGCTGCGCCATCCAGACCAGGTTGGGAAGAAAGATCAGCAGCGCTACAGCCACACCAGCCCATAACCAGCGACTTTTCAAGTAACGGCGCGCCGGGGTGAACAGCACGCCCGTCACCAGGCCTACCACCAGGAAACCCATGGTCAGCTTGGTCAGCACGCCCAGGCCGATGGCCGCGCCAATCGCCAGCCACCAGCGGGCATTACTGGTTTTAAGCAGGCTGATCACACCATAAGCCACCACGACCCACCAAAGCAGGTCGAAGGAAACGTACATGAAGATGCTGCCCTGCGATAGCGCTACTCCGGAAATGGCGGCACCTACAGCCGCGATGACCTGCGCCCAGCGATTCCCACCCAGCCGCCGGACTATCAGCCCGGTCAGGACCAGGATCAATCCCTGCGCCACAGCCGGGAAGAAGCGCAGGCCGACCAGAGACGTGCCGAACAGCATCTCGGCGATGTGGGCGACAAACGGCGTAAAAGGTGGACAATCGACATACCCCCAGGCCAGGTGGCGCCCATCTTCGATAAAGTTGAGCTCATCGCGATGAAAGCCATATTGGTTGTTGACCAGGCAATGGAGGACTATTAATGCCACAGCCATCCAAACCAGGATGGTTCTATCGTTAAACAGGGTTTCTTTCCAGCTGATGGTCTTATCTACGGGTTGCGATATTGAGTCTTCCATTTCAAGATTTCCATTTCTTTAAACAAATTTTCCACACACCCATCCATCCAACGAATAAGACGAGGAACCCTCCAGGATTCAGCTTCGCTCGCATTCCAGATGATCTGTTGCATTTCATGTTCAATTTGATAGATGGTTAGTCGCTGTGCAAGATAGGGGACCTGGGTACATTTGGGGGATGCATTGAATAAACCACGTAGGAACGTTCTAAAGTCAATGTCGGATTTTAGCGGATACAAGCACCAATGGATGAGATGGGATAATTCAAAATCTGCCTCGCCGAACTGAGAACATTCCCAATCGATCACCCCTGAGAATTTCCCTTGATTAACCAGCATATTTTTTGGATGAAAATCATTATGGAGAAGTTTTGGCCCGGTTTGAAAATCCAACACTGTACTGGTTGCCTGCAGAACCCGGTATGCTCTTTCGAAAACCTGGATACTATCCGGTCTCAAAGTTAATTTTTTGGATTCTTGCTTGAGGAGTTCCCAATATTTTTGATGACCATCCCGCCAAATTCCAGAAAAATGTGGAATTGCTGGCAGATACAGGCCAATATCATAATGTGTTCCATTTATTTCCTGCAAGTTATCCAAAAATACGGCAATATCTTCACCAAGTTGCTTTTGTTGCGCTTCCGTGGTCTCATGATAGACATTTACAAAATCATCGCCCGGCAATAATGTCAGGAGGGTATAGTAGATGGGCCTGGCTTCGCGCTGGAGTGTACCAACGTGGATAATTTTCGGCACAAAATTGAGCGTGGCTATTCGCCTGAATTTTTCCTGTTCAAGCGTCATGGATGTTTCTGACACTCGTAAGACGAATTCTTGATTGATAAAAAATATTTTCTTGCCAAAGCTCCCGGTAATTGATTTTAAATCCTTGATTTCGATCTGATTCTCGCTGCAGATTTGGTGAACTTCTGTAAAATCAATTTCCTTTTTCAATCTTTTCCTCCTTTGTTCTATGGGTTCGTTTTCAACATAACCATCATGGGTATGTTGCAAAGATCGGTGCATGGATGTCCTGTACGCAGCCGGTATTCAGGTTCGCCGTGGAACCCGTTCGGATGAATTGTCGGGTGATCTGCATCATGCAACCCGCAGTCAGTTGGTCCGATATGGAGTGGCCCTGCCCAGGCAGGATCAGGGACAGGCTGTTGGGCCAGATATCCTTCGCCAGTGCAGCGTTGGCGGGCGGGTCGAGCGGATCCAGTTCGCCGTTGAACAGCAGCACCGGCACCTGCGAGGCGGGTTGTTGGCTGGCCCTTTCCGGATTGATGCCGGGTGGCAGGTATTTGCACAGCAGCGAATACTTGTTGGCCCGAAAAAGGTTCCAGCCCAGCAGGAAGGAGCCTTGCCCCAGCCGGGCGGTCTCCTCCGGGCTGAAGGCCGCCCAGGCTTCATTGCACTGGATGCTGTAGCTCATGATGGTGTGGCCCCAGTCACCGTAGGAAGCCGTTCCCCAGGCCATCCAGTCATTCTCGGCATAGGCTTTGTGGATCAGGCGCGGCAGGCCGGCAGCTCGCTGTGAATCACGCAACATATCCTCTACCTTGGCTGCAAAAAGATCGCTCGTCAAAGTAAGCTCATCATTCCCGAGCTCAATTGCAACCGGTTTTGCGTTTAATCTCTCCATCAGGCTGGTAAATTCCGCCCGCACGTTGGGATAGGCCGAGTGACAGTCGCTGTCACTTTCACAACGGGTGAAGAGCGCATCCAAAACTGCCTGGGCGTTGGCCGCCTGATGTTCCCAGATGGAGACATTTCCAACCGAGCCGGAAATCAGCACCACGCTGCGTACGTGCTCTTCATGCTGCCGCAGGTAGTACTGCGCTGCCGTAGTACCATATGAACCCCCGATCAGGTTGATCTTGTCATACCCGAGCACCTGGCGCACCTCATCCAGGTCATCCATGGCCAGCGAAGTGGTGTAGTAGCGCGGGTCGGCTTTCAACGTGGGCAGTATCTTCTTGACCCAGGCTGCATAGGCTTTCTCCACCTCCGCCGGGCTCAACCCGGACCAGTCTGGCGCTTGGGGCGGCACCACCTCGTTCGATCCGCCCGTGCCGCGCTGGTCCACCAGCACCAGGTCACGGTCGCTCATCAATAAAGCAAACTGGATATTGCTGGTATCCTGGGTGGCAGCTACGCCTGGACCGCCGCTCAGCATGAAGACCGCATCGCCGGCTTTTTGAGGGTTGGCTGCCCGGATGACGGCGATATTTAGGTCGATCATGCGGCCCTTTTTTGCCTCCCGGTTCTCATAGACCCGCAGCTTGCCGCATTCCGCCGATGAACCGGCGATAACGCAGGGCTTGAATTTGATTGACGGTATTGCGGGAGACCCGCCGCAAGCTGGCACGAAAGCCAGCAAGATGAGAATGCTTAGCAAGATGGAAATTTTAGCTTTGCTCATAGTTACTCGTTTTCTTCTTATCATTAAGCAAGGAAACCAAGGATCTGCTGGTTTACGAATTCCGCCGCAGTATATTCGGCGATATGGTTGGCATTCGGAACGATCACAGCTTTCAGGCCGGTCACCAGGCGGGTGGCACGTTTAATGGCATCTTGAGGCTTATAGATAACTTCATGGTCACCGATCAACAGGAGCACTGGGGCTTTAATTTTGCGCAGTTCCTCGTCACTGAACACGCTGGGAGACCAGTGGCGCGGTCGGCCTGTCAACGCGGTGACCGTCCGCAGTTGATAAATGGATCCTTCCCTGGGGAAATCCTGCCAGATCCATTCATACGGTTTGAGCAGCATGCGTTTTGAGCCAATGATTGGCCCGATGGCGTTGGCTGGCATGAAGTGCCAGGCCCAGGCCGGGATCGGAACAAAAGTGGCCGCCGGGCTGATCAGGACTATCTTCCTGACGCGCTCCGGGAGATAAAGCGCTGTGTTGAGCGCCAGGAATCCCCCGAAGGAGTTGCCGATAAGATCTGTCCGCTCGACTTTCAGCCCATCCAGCAGGTCAGTCATCCAACCGGCAAACTCCTGGCGCTGGCGGCGGATGCTGATTGGACGGGTCAATACGCTCTTGTTCGTCTCACTGATCGTATCGATGGCATAGGTACGAAAATGCTGGCTGAGCGCCCCGGCATTCCGCACCCAGGTGACCCCGCCGCCGCCAGCCGGGTGGAGCAGCATGACCGGAGCGGCCTCCTGCGGCCCGCTGGCAATCACGTGGGTATCACCCAGGCAGGTGGCGGTGAAAAATTCCTCATAGGGCACCGGCCATTCTTTGAGGACGGCCTGATAGGCTGCATGGTACTGCGCCTGGCCCTCAGGCGATCGAAAGACAGACAAGATTTCTGACATGGCATCGCTCCTCGTTTTCATGCTTTATAGGGTTGGCGCCAAAGGGTTCGAACGGCACCGTATTTCCAGGCTTTCAGGAGCCAGCTGATCGGGCCCAATAGCAAAAACATCCAATTGGAAATGCGCCGTTTGGCCATCAGCTTCACCGCTTCGCTTGGGATCGGGTGACCGGATGCCAGGCTGCTTGCGGATAATTCCAGGGCTTCCCTGATCGAAGCGCCTCGCCACCCAAGTTGGTCGAGATGGGTTCCATTGACCACGCTGTAACCGGCACCCAGCGCCAGGCCGCCGGCCCAGGTATAACCGGCTCGTCGGGCAATTTGTGCACAAATCGCCAGGGCAGTCTGGTTTTGTTCCGCTTCCGGGAGGCCGGAATTGACGATGGCAGTAAATGCCGCCCGCCTCGATTTTCCGGCTGGTTGAATAGCAGGATCCTGGGCCGCAATCAATTCCAGCAGCCGCATCACCGGCCCGGGCAGGCCGTCGATATACAGGGGAAAAGCCAGTATGATCAAGTCTTTGGCATTGACTGCCTCCAACAGAGCGCGGGTTCGTTCTTGTGAACCCAGCGCCGGGTATACCTGGATTGTCTCGGTCGGTATGCCGTGCGCAATGAGCCTCTCAGCCAGGTATCCCCCCAGCGCCGAGGAGGTACTCTTCCGCCCGCGCGGGCTGCCGATCAGAACCAGTGCCTGCTGGATCGGAGCCCTCTCGATCTGTGAGTTTGTTATCGTTGGCAGGTACGCGCCTGGAGCCGCCTTCCCGTTCTCGAGATTCTCCAGCGAGGATCGGATCAAGATCTGCAGGTTTTCATCGCTCCGATTATTGTGAAAGATCCGGCTGATTGTTACAGAAAAGTGCATGTTAATCGCATTGCGCTGGACTAAATGATGGAAGATGGCTTCCTCCTCCGGTTCCAACCTGTCTGTCCAGCCAATGGCCAGTAGCTTAGGCGTATGGCCATACCGGTGCGGGTGGTGGATTTCCCCGGATTTCATTGTGAAGAACGGCAGGTTATTCTGGGTCATGTGGTCGAGCATGCGCTTAAGCACAGAGGAATAACCGCCAAAGGCAATTGGTGTCAGAAAAACCAGTATGTCGCAGTTGGTGATCGATCGGGCGATGCGACGATTATCGTCATCGATGTTACACAGGCCGGGACTGCGGATCCAGCAGAAGAAATCGCCGCCACAGTTGCCGATCTTATGCTTGCGCAGGAGGATGAGTTCCCCTTTCCAACCGCGTGCGAGTATTTCGTGGTTCAATGATGAGAGGACAGATTCCCTGGTTGGGTCAGTCTCATTTGCGCCATCCAGAATGATCACTTTCATGGGATTCATCCTTCCGCAAGGAATTTGAGCATGCGCTCATTCACGATTTCAGGTTTCTCGGCGATCAGTGCATGCGAAGCCTCAGGGATGATTTCCGTCTGTGCATGTGGGATCAAGCTTGCGGCGCGTTGATGGGTGCGCCGTGGATCGTAGATAACGCTGCATTCGCCGATCAAAACCATGACCGGTGCCCGGACAGAGCGCAGGTCAGACTCCGAAAAGGCAGTGGCGCGGACGGGAGGTTGAGGATGGGTGTTCAAGATTCCCAGAATCATGAGTTCTCCCCATTTCTCCTCCACCCGATATCCTTTGGTCATCCACCGGAAATAGTTAATCAGACCTGCGCGGGTGGGACAGATCATGAAAGGGATGAGGCTGTGCCACATGAAAGCCGCACTCATCCCCGAAAATGAAGCCGCCGGGTCAAGCATAACCACCCGGTCGGTTCGTTGGGGGCAATGAATGGCGAAATTAAGCGCCAGCCAGCCTCCCAGGGAGACGCCTGCCAGATGAGCTTTTACCAGGCCCAGGTGATCCAGTACTTCGCTGATCCATTCAAAGCTGTTGGAAGCCAGGAGTGGCTGGTTGGGATCCGGAATGCTTCTCCCCGGCTGTCCAATTGTATCTATAGCAAGAACGCGGAACTGGTTGCTGAGGGTAGCAACGTTGGGGAACCACATGGTCGAATTGGCGCCAAAGCCGGGTAAGAGCAGCAGCACCGGTTTTTCTTTTGGCCCGGCAGAGTTTATGTGGGTGGTGCCGAAAGATGTGTGTACATCTAGCGCTTCATGAGGAACATTCCAAAGGTCCAGGACAGAATCGTACGCTTCCAGATACCGCTTTGCCAGTTCGGGCGTCTTGAAAAGTGATTTATTGGTGGACATGGTTATTCCCTGTATCAAGAAGAATAAGGATTGCCAGTGCGTTTTCTTCTACCAAACGCCCGGGATCAGCCGGTAACGGGTTTGAGATGCATATTCCCGGTAACCCGCCAGCTCTTTCTGGAGGGTGCGGTCTTCCAAGGCAGTACGTAGGAAAGTAAGCACGATGGTCAGTAGCGCCGGGATAAAGACCCACCGCGCGCCCAGTACCAGCGGCAGGGCCAGGTTATAGACCAGCGACCCGGCATAGCCGGGATGGCGTACCAGCCGATATGGGCCCTGGGTGCTGACCGTATGGTTGCGGTCCGCCTGGATGCGCACAGTGGTCGCAAAATATGGGTTGGAGGCCATTGCCCACAGCACGAACATCTGGCTGGCAAAGGCAAAACCCAGGCCGGCCCACCACAGCCCGCCCGGGATGGGTTCGCTCCAGCCGAAACGCACATCCAGGCCGGCTGTCAGCAATACAGCAAACGTGCCAACGATGAGAATGGCGGGCGCCAGCAACCGGTCCCAGCCTTTGGTTCCTTCCCGCACCTGTGAGCGCTCAGCCAGCATGTCCGGGCGGCGCGGGATCAAATAGACGGCGCTCAGGGCCTGGGTCAGGGCGTTCATCCCCAAATACACCCAGCCCTGCATCCAATCCAGCCTGCCGGCGACCAGGAACAGCAGCGCGCCGAAAATGACCAGGGCGCTGATCATTTGCCCGGCCCAGCGCAGAACACCGCGCAACATTTCTGTTTTCGAATTTCTTGAAATGTCATATGTTGACATGTCTTATTTCCTATTCATCCATTTGAATTAGTTTCTATCCGAAAATTCGGAGGAGGTCGCATTTTGGGGGTGTGCGTGCGGCTTCGCCGCACACCCCCAAAAAGCGGTTCTTCAATAATTCTTGGATAGGTTCTTATTCCAAAGAGCTATTCACCGGTTCAAAAATCAATCCGCTCTACTCTTCTACACCTTCAATCAGTCGGGTGAATCTTGGCGCTCAAGACCCTGGCGTTGTGAGGAATTGACAGGAAGATGGCACAGGCCAGCATCAAGCCTCCGCCGGTCAGGTAGAGGCCGGTCACACTCCAGCGCAGGAAAGAGCCGGCAATCGCCTGTGATAAGGGAACAAGGGACATGCCAGCCAGCAGGATCAGGCTCATCAATCGCCCCAGCATTTCCCTGGGCGTGTTGCGCTGTAAAGCTGTGATGAAAAGGATCTGCTGGTAACCATTCAAGATACCTAAAATGGAGAGATCGGCCATTGCCAGCCAGGTGAATGGGATCCAGCCCAGGCTGGCCAGTCCGCCTGCGAACAGGATAAACATGACCACCAGGAATAGCTCGATAAATCTTCGGGACTGGCGCGGGAAGGCGCCCGAAAGGATAATTCCCAGCAGGTTGCCGCCGGCATATCCGGAAATGATCAATCCATACGCCGCCGCTCCTTCGGGGAAACGCGTGTTGGCCAGGTAGGGGATGCCCACGATCACCGGCCCGCCGAAGGCCAGGTTGGCCACCGCCATTAGAATGAACATCAACCGCAGGGCCGGGTCCTTGACCAGATAAGCGATCCCGGCCCGCATCGCGCTGAATACTTCCGAGATGCGGGCTGCAGCTTTTTCAACCCGCTCCGCCGAAATATGCATCATCGACAGGGTTAGGATCGAAACCAGGAATGTGATGGCATCGAAGGCCATGGCCACACCCGCGCCGGTCGAAGGGACTTTAAAAGCAGCCACCACTGCCCCTGCAGCCGCCGGGCCGAGGAAGCTGATCAACTGGTTGCTGCCCGTCACAACCGAATTGCCTCCCTGCAGATCTTGCTCAGGCACCAGCCGCGGGATGATCGACATGGCTGCCGGGCCGAACAAACCTCCCATGAGTCCATTCAGGATGGCGTAGAGGTAAAACATCCAGACCTGCAGCGTTCCTGTCAGGATCTGCGCTGCCAGCAGGGCCGACAGCAGCAAGCGGAAAATATCCGAGAAGATCATCAGGCGGCGCGGCGAGACCCGGTCGCTGACCGCCCCGCCGATCAGGGTGAAAATCGCCCGGGTGATCCCGCCGGCTGCCAGGACCCCGCCCAACGCCAGTGGGTCGCCGGTCATCTTCAGTACCAGCCAGGCGCCTGCCACCATGTGGAACTGGTCGCCCAGCAGCGAGGTCGCCTGTCCCAGCCAGAGCAGGCGAAAGTTGGGTAGATTCATTACTTCCAGCATGGGATTGCGTGTCTTGGGTTGTGTGGAGGCTATCGTAGTTTCCATTTCTTCATCTCTCATTTTATATTTCGACCAGGTGACCGGCTTTCATTTCCAGGCCGCATAATCCTTCATGGATTGCTTCCATGAGCATTTCCGGAGGATCGTTCTTGCTGATGAATGCATCTGCACCAGCAGTAAGCGCGCTGGCTTTGAGATTCGGATCCAACGAAAGTACCAGCACCTGCAGCGACGGAATTCTTGCTTTGATCAACTGGATCGCCTGCAAGCCATGATCATTTGGCATACGCACATCCACCAGGAAGAGTTCCGGCAGAAATTTTTCGAGCAGATGCAGCGCCTCGCAGGCATTGCCAGCCTTACGGAACACGCTGGCCTGATACCGGGCATCCAGTTCGGTTTTTCGGCTTTGGCATGCCCTGGATAGTCTGTCGATAACAAGGATTCGCATTCTTGCCATCCTTCGAAACCGGGTATTCCTCTCAAAGCAATTCCTGAAAAAGGTACTTACTCTGGTTTCAGTGAAAGGATCCGCTTGATATTCAAGCTGAATATTTGTTCTTTTCCATTTTCGGATAGGTTCAACCGGTCTATCTTTTCGATCTGGTCGCCTATCCTGGCATACGGTGTATCAGTACCAAAAACGACATGATCCGGACCAAATAATTGGATTGCTTGCAGGATATCCTGCCCTCTCACCCTCTCAGAGCCAGAAGTATCAAAATACAGGTTGGGAAGGTCTTTGGCATGCTCCTTGAAAATACCCAGTCCCAGCATGTGCGCGATGATGAAGGTTCCCTCCCGGTGGCTTTCAGCATACCTGAGCAGCTTCCTGGTCTCCTTTCTTGAATATAAGTGGATGAACACTGGCAATTTGTGAGCCGTGGCGACTTCGGCAAGCTGATTGAACTCTTGGCTATCGATTGAGAACGGATTCCAGGCTTGATGGAGCTTGATCCCCTTCACCCGATACTCCAGGATATTCTTTTCAAGGTTGTCCATGTGCAATGGATCGAGAGGGTTGACCCACAGGAATTGGATCACAGTTTCAGGGAGTTTCTTGCTCAGTTCGAAAACGTATCGATTGCCGTCGCCATTCTCCTTGAAAAAGGAATTGTAAGAAAATCGAAGCATGCGATTAAGTAGAAAGATGCTGCCGGGGGTGGTCATGAACGGGATATTGGGCGGATCTTTCAGGTTCTGGTTGTTCTTGGGACTCGGACATAATACGATTTTCTCTATGGCGTACTTTTTTGCCATATCCTTTATAGAATCCGCCGTCGAGTATTCTCGAGCAGCATGAGCGTGCGCATCAATGATCATTAGAAATTCTCCTGGTGGATGATGGGCAATTCCATGTAAGATGGGTGATCAACCTCACGTAATAGCTGGAGTGTGGGCGCCGGTTCGAGGATCGGTGTGTCGAGGTTATCCGCGTCGGCAAATGGTACGGTTATACGGATGCGGCTGCCGGCACCTTCCAGAACATGTATCGGACCAAAGAATCGGTATCGAAATTGACTTTCCATGCCAGCCGCCAACGCCTTGATAAAGAGCTTGCCTGAGACTGATTCTGAAATAGATGCTTTCGTAACCATTTCCTTGTCCTATGCTTGTAAGCCGGTCACTTTCAGCAACAAAACTACTTCTTGAAGAATGCAACGGTTTGCTCCCAGGCATCAGCCCGTGTATGTGCGTTGCCCTCCAGGCTGCCGCCCAACCGCAGCACTAACCGGGGAGCAAATTTCATTTCAGATTCGCCGGCGGGGATCACATAGGGCACCAGATAAGGTTCGCCTGCATCTTCATAAACAATCAGATCATAGAAATGTGGGTAATTGTTTTTTCGAAGCGTCTCCATGATCTGCAGGCTGCCATCGTAGGTATTCCACATGCCGCATTGTTTACTGGTAAACAACAGCAGGTCGGTCTGCGCATCTTCCACCTTGATGCGCGCCTCTTCCCTGTTCTGCGCAAGCGCGATCCCTTTTTTATAGATACTGGCGAACTCGAAGGGTTTATTCTTGAAAAATCCGTCCAGCATATTGGCATACACCCACCCATTCCGCAGCCGGATATACGGCAGATCCCGGCCGGCCAGAGTCCAGGAGGATTCGTTCTTATAAGCAATCCCTTGAAAACAGTATGCATGTGGGGCCCATAACACCATCTTGGTGATAAATGGATGGTGAGAAGCCAGGATCAGCGCCAACTCTGCGCCTTTCGACATGCCCAAAATCTGGATTTCTTTGCCGGTAGTGATTGGATTTTTCATCAGCCAGGCAAATGCTCTTTCAAAATATTCGAGCGGAACCCGCGAAAGCTGGGCCGGTAAGCCTTTCTCTCCAAAATATGGGAGTGACAACACGTTGAAACCATGTGAGGCCAAAGGGGCGCAAACCAGCGAATTGATCCCCAGGCCGCCACCCGAGCCAGCCAGCCATACGATCGTCTTGTTCGCGGGTGCGTCGGGATAGAACAGCTCTCCCACGAACCCGTCCGTGATCTGCTGGCTCTTGATCTCCAGGGTCTTGAAGATGCGTTCCACTCTTACGCTGGCCCGCTCCTGCCCACATTCGGCCAGGATATCAATGAACATGCTCTCGTCCACAGATATATTCCGGGCGATCTTCTCCATCGCTTTGGGATCCCGGCTCTTCATCGACACAATCAGCCCCATGCTGTCGATAAAGTCGTAGGAGCCGGAATCGGGTTTTTGCTTGGATAGATCCAGGTTGCCGCTCGCATCCGTCGTGAACCAGGCACAGGATTCGTACACTACATCTTTTGCCCAAGGCAGAACCATGCTTGCGCTGATTTTGACCTTGCTGGCTGGCGGCAGCCCCGACAAGTCTATGTCAAGCTTTGTGTCGCACAAAGCCACGAGTGGTTGTACTTTTAGTTTCATGAAATAATACTCCTTCTTATTACGGTTGGGGCCGTCTTGGCGGGCTCCATCCTTCAAGTCCTGCTCAATCCACCTGGTACTTGAAGCGCGGGATGGCGATCAGGAATAGCACGATGGTCATGCCGGTCAGCACCGCCAGCGGAACCCAGATATCCACCAGGATGGCGCCGTTATAGGTAAGCGCGGTAAAGCCATCCATGGCCCAGGCTACCGGTGAAACATGCCCGATGATCTGCAGGAACTTCGGCGAGATGTCCATCGGCCACCATGCGCCGCCGATGGATGCCAGGACCAGGGTCAACAATAACCCCAGCATGCTGGCCTGGGCGGCGTTTTTCATTCCCGAACCGACTGCAAAAGCCAGAGCTGTGATCGCCAGGCAGCTTACGATCACCAGGAGCAGCAGCGCCAGAGGATCCTTGCCGAAGTTCATCTTGAACGCCGCGCCTACGATGAATACCACCAGGAATTGCAGCAGTCCCAGGCAGAAGCGCGCCAGGATCTTGCCGGTCAGCAGGATGCTGCGCGAAACTGGCATCACCGCCAGGCGCTGCAAGGTCCATTGCTGGCGTTCGACGATCAGCCCGGCAATGCCGCTGAAGATGTTCATCAGCACGAACATCATCCCCATTCCCGGAACGGATTGTCCCAGCCCTCGCTGGAGTTGCCCGCTGATCGTCCCTCCGCCGGGGGTTCCTGAAAGGGCGTAATCCACCCGCACGGTCTGCAAGTTTTCCATTGTTAGTGCCTGCTGGTACAGGGCGCCGCCTACCTGCTGCGCCTGGTCCGCGGGAAGAATCTGGCCCTGCAGACTGTTGATGGCCGAGAGGCCAATCTGGGAGGCCACCGCCGCGGCATTCACCTGCGCCAGCGCTGCTTGGATGGCCTGTTGGGCAGCTTGGGAGACTCCAAAATTGCTCGAACTGCGGAAGGTTACCGTGACGTCTTCCAGAGCAGCCAGGCTGGTACCATAGCCGTGCGGGATCTCCAGCAGCCCCCTGGATGTGGAATTGGCCACCCGGTCCAGTGCCTGGTTTTCGGTAAACGTTCCCGCCTTGCCCAGGTCGCAGATATCCTTGGCGGTGTTATCCATCGGGCAAAGCACCAGCTCCGGGTTGGAGGCCCGGATGGCTGCCAGGAATTGCACCGAAGCCGCCGAGCCATCTTGGTCGATCACGTCCAACCGGTAGACCGGAGACCCGTTGAATGTGCCTGCATTCACCAGGGCAACAATGATCGTCATCACGGCTGGCGTAATCAGCAGGGAGATCAGGTTGGAGCGCACTCGTAGAAAGACCCGCAGGTCTTGTCGGATGATTGCCCAGATTTTTGCCATATTGCACCTCACACTTCAAACTTGCGGTTGAAGAAGAATAATCCGATTCCAAAGAGCACCGCCCCTTCCACGAAGAGCACCAGCAGGTTCAGCCAGATCTCACCATGCCCGGCGGATAGCACTTCAAAGGCATCCCTGCCCCAATAGACCAGCGAGAATTGCGCCACAGAGCGCGGCAGCTGGAAGCCGAACGTCCCGCCCAAGACTCCCAGAGCCATGGTGAGGACCTGTCGGATGGTGGCAGCTTGTTCCATATCCTTCAACAACCCGGCTAGGAAGACTCCCAGCCCCGATACGGCCAGGCTCACTGCCATAAGCACTAGGAAGAGCATTCCCACGTTATTGCCCCAGATGAAGGTCAGCCGCCCCTCCAGCACGCTGCCCACTGCCGTCATTGCTAGCATCAGGATGATCAGTTGGGCCAGCACGGTGACGAACGTTCCCACCAGCTTGCCGCCCAGTACCACCCAGCGCGGCGTGGGTGAAACCAGGATGCGCCCGAGGGTGCCATTGTGGCGTTCATCATACATACTCAGCACGCCGTTGATCCCGGTGAAAAGGGCAAAGAAGAGCGCCTGCGCCGACCCAAAGGTGACCAGCAAAATGCCGGCCAGGCTATTGGGGGCGGCCTGTACGGGCAGGTCAGCCAACTGCACCAGGCCGTTCCCTGGCACGAAGGCGCAGGCAAACAGCTTGCCCACTCCTTGCCCCTTGGCTCCGGAGAGCGAAGAAAGGACGGCGGGATTTTGCGATGCCAGTTCGGTCAAAGTGGCGCCAATGGCGATGTTGCCCGAAACAAGCTGTGCGGTGATGGAATCAACCACGCTGCGCACGATCACCGCCGAAAGGCTGTCGCCCCCGTTGCCATAGACCGCAATGCTCGTGGATGCCGGAGCCAGACGTGGGTCGGAAAGGCTGGCGAGCGACCTGGAGAAATCCGCCGGGATGATCACCACGGCCGAGTAAAGGCCCTTATCAACAGCCGCCTTTCCCACCGTCTCCAGGTAGGCAGGCGCACCAGTAGAGGTTATGGGAGCATCGATTTTCTTGCCG
>Ga0335069_10007562_pt1 | contig 15669 bp, 13 predicted proteins | sample Lox_Sample_11_FD_206714 | JGI IMG/M metagenome (GOLD analysis project Ga0335069, IMG submission 206714) | Soil microbial communities from Loxahatchee National Wildlife Refuge, Florida, United States - Lox_Sample_1.1 | ecosystem: Environmental > Terrestrial > Soil > Wetlands | place: USA... | reverse complement strand
GGGGTTTGACTTCCTCGGCTGCCACTTCCGAGCCCGTGTGTCGGGTCGTATGCTGGAGCGCGGCGTTCGCCGCTACTACCTTCAGCGCTGGCCCTCGCAACGGGCGATGAAGCGCGTCCGAGGCACGATCAAAGCTCAGACCGGCAAAGGGCGGGCGGGCCAGGACATCCGCGAAGTGATCGCGGACCTGAACCCGATCGTGCGCGGTTGGGGCAACTACTTTCGCACCGGTAACGCCGCTAAGAAGTTCAACCAGATCGACGGCTACGTTCTCGGCCGCCTCCGCGGTCTGATGATCACGCGCTATGGCCGCAATCTCAAGGCTGGCCAACCGTCGATCTGGACGCGCGAGTTCTTCGAGGCCCACGGCCTCTACCGCTTGCGCGGCACCGTCCGCTACCCGGGATACGCGTCGTGACCACCAGGAAGATCATCGGCAAGCCGTGTGCGGGAAAACCGCACGCACGGATTGAAAGGGGAATGAGGAAACGGACCCGCCAGGAGCGGGCACCGCGCCTCTGACTACCAATGGCAGCTGTGCCAGCGTGGTATCCGGATCCCAACGAGGCCAAGCCTGCGCCGATGCCGCTGCTGCTCGTACAGGGGTTCCTCAACACCCGGGATCCCGACACGCGGATAGACCTGCTCGGCGAACCGCGTGCCGCCGGTCAGTGGTTCGGGGACGCCGGCCTGCTGGACAGCCGCCCCTCGATCAGCTCGGCCGAGGTCGGGCTCGCGGGCAGGCTCCGCGAAAGCCTGCGCGCCCTGCTCGTCAGCGGCGCCGGCGAGGCCACCGACGCGACCGCGATCGGACCGTTGCAAGAGCTCGCGCAGGCGCGTCGACCGCGGCTCGCAATTGACCAGAGCGGCCTGATCTCGCTCGAGAACCCGCAGCACGACACCCTCACAGACGGTCTGTTCGAGTTGTTGCTGATCGTTCGCGCCGCCCAGGAAGATGGCAGCTGGACGCGGCTGAAGGCGTGCGCCAACCCGGACTGTGGTTGGGTGTTCTACGACCGCTCACGCAACCAGCACGGCAACTGGTGTGACATGGCCGTCTGTGGGAATCGTCTGAAGAACCGCAGGCTCCGCGCGCGCCGCCGCTGACCGACGTCTCGACTGACCGCCGGCGAGGCGCGCCGGCGCCAGTGGGCTTCCACGGCATGTCTCGGTCCGGCGCTCAGCGTGGGGCTCGGGCCCGCCGTTCGTGCGCAGGCCCGCTCTTGGTGACGGGGGCTGGTGATCGTGCCGGGTTCAGCTGGCCTGCGGCACCCGCGCACGCCGGCACAACGTGAAAAAGTCCCCGCCGCGCTGAACGATTCGCCACATAAGCACCGCACCGGTGCTTATGTGGCGAAACGTTGCGGCGAAGACGATCGTTTTCACGTTGTGCCGGGCCGGGCGGGATCTCGGTCGGATCACGCCGGGCCGGGCGGGATCTCGGTGGGATCGGGCCAGGGCCTGGTCCTCACCGCGCACCCGAGCACGCGCCACCGCCACCCGAGCACGCGCCACCGCCACCCGAGCACGCGCCACCGCCACCCGAGCACGCACCACCGCAGATCCGAGCACGCGCCGACCTTTACCCGACGGCCGAGCGATCACGCTACACCCGGACGGATGCGGCTTCGGCGACCTCCGCGACCGTGGCCGGCGCCCCCGCATCGGACGGATCGCCCGCCGGCACCGCGGAGCCGATCCGCACGGGGCCCACCGACAGCAGTACGATCGCGGCCGCCAGCGCAGCGCCGACCATGAACGTCCAACCGCCCTGGAAAGCGCTCAGGACATCGCCCGGCGTCGGCGTGCCGATGATCGCTACGAGGATCGCTACGCCGAGTGCGCTCCCGAGCTGGCGCGACATTCCGAGGACCGCGGTCCCGGTCGCGAACCGCGCCGGGGGCAGCGGACCGGTCGCGGCTGCCGACAGCGTCGGCAGCACGAGCCCGACGCCGGTGCCGGCGAGCACCTGGGCCGGCAGCAGTTCGGAGGCGTAGTGCGGCGTCGTGCCCATGTGGGTGCGGAACCAGAGCATGCCGGCGGCGAACAGCAGCGCCCCGGCGGCTCCGACGTACCGCTGGCCGATGCGCTGGCCGAGCACGCCGCCCGGGAACGCGAAGATCGCAGCCATCGCCGGCCCGGGCGTGATCTGCAGACCGGCGCGCAGCACCGAGTCGTGCCAGACGGTCGTCTGGAACAGCACGCTCCCGAGCAGCAGCGCCCCGAATGCCGAGAAGAACAGCAGCGCGCCGAGGTTGGCAAGGGCAATCGCGCGGGTCCGGGCGATCACGGGCTCGATCAGCGGCGCGGGATGGCGCGTGGAGCGGATTGCGACCGCGAGCACGAGCACGGCCGCGGTGGCGAACAAGCCGAGCACGCGCGCGCTCGACCAGCCCCATTGATGCCCCTTGACGATCGCGAGCGTCAGCGATGCGATCCCGGCGCTGAACAGGATCGCGCCGAGCACGTCTGGGCGTGACCCGGAACGGTCGCGCACCTCCCGGAGCAGGCCCGAGGCGGCGACCAGCGTGAGCAGGCCGATCGGCACGTTGACGATGAACACCCAGCGCCATCCGGCCTGGACGAGCGCGCCACCGATCGTGGGCCCCGAGGCGGCGGCGACGCCGCCGACGGCAGCCCAGATTCCCACCGCGGCTCCGCGCTTCGCGGGCGGATACTCCGGCAGGAGCAGGCCCAGCGAGGTCGGGAGCAGGAACGCGGCACCGATCGCCTGCACGACCCGGGCCGCGACCAGTGCGCCCACGGACGGCGCGGCGGCGCACGCCGCCGACGCGAGGCTGAAGACCGCGAGTCCTCCGAGGAACGCGCGCTTGCGGCCGGCACGGTCGGCCCAGCGCCCGGCGGGCACGAGCAGCGCCGCAAACGCGATCGCGTACGCGTTGAGCACCCATGACAACCCGCTCAGGCTGGCTCCGTGGAAGTCACGCTGAATGTCGGGAAACGCGATGTTGACGATGAACAGGTCAAGCGAGGCCATGAACACGCCAACCGAGACAGTCAGCGTGACCTTGCTGCGGCGCGACATCAGATCCTCCGATCGGCGCAAGTGCGTTGCATGACGCAACCCACTGTATCATATGAGTTGCATCACGCAACTCAATGGCTACACTGAGTCCATGCTCCCCGCCGACTACGCAGGACAGAATTGCTCGATCGCTCGCTCCCTCGAGCTCGTCGGCGAGCGCTGGACGATCCTGATCATCCGCGAGGCGTTCCTCGGGACGCGCCGCTTCGATCAGTTTCAGGAGCGGCTCGGGGTCGCCCGCAACGTCCTGCAGGGACGGCTCGAGCGGCTCGTCGAGGCCGGGATCATGCGCCGCACTCCCTACCAGGAGCGCCCGACGCGCTACGAGTACCGCCTCACCCAGAAGGGCGTCGACCTGTGGCCCGTGATCGTCTCTCTGCTGAAGTGGGGCGACCGCTACGCGGCTCCGGCCGGGCCGCCGATGGTGCTCACCCACAAGGGCTGCGGCGGAGGGCTCGACGACCGGCGCCGCTGCGTGCGCTGCGGCGCCGATCTCGAGCCGTCGGACGTCCAGGCCACGCCGGGGCCTGGCGCCGCGTCAGAGCCCCCGCTCGGCGGCGTCGGCCTCGCGGGCGAGCCGCGAGATCGTCTTGAAGAACGTCGCTGACTGACCGTCGAACAGCCGGTCGGCCGTCAATCCTCTGACGGCCGCCATCGCACCCGCGAGCGAGTCGATCGTGGGCCGCACGACCGAGCAGTCAGGGAGGCCGGGGATGAACTCACAGGGCTCGGGCAGGATCAGGTTCGTCTGCGTCGCCTCGCCCCCGGAGTTGTTGAGGTTCGGGAAGGACACGCCGGTGACCGGATCCGTCACGCCGGCGAGCGGGTCCGCGACCGCGTTGCCCGCCTTGTCGTGCCACAGCGAGAAGTGGTTCGTCTCGACCCCACCGATCGCGACGACGATCCGCAGGACCTCGAGGCTCGTCACCTTGAGGGCCATCGTCGTGTACAGGCTCGATCCACCCTGCTCGATCATCGCGAAGTGGAATCCCGCCGTGTTGGCGATCGCCTGCATGCGCTGCTGCGCCCGCGTGGTCGGCGGGACCGGTGCGCTTCCCCCCGGAGGCGTCTCGGTGTCACTGAGCGGGATCGCGGGCTGGTTGTTGATCGTGACCGCCTGTCCAAAAGTGGCGCCAAAATCGGGATTGGTCGTCGCGCGGTAACGCAAGTACCAACTCGTGTCGACGTTGAGGCTCTTCAGGTTCGTCAGCCGCTTCGCGTTGCCGCCCCCGGTCGCTGTGCTCGGACGCAGCGTCCGGAACGCATCGAGATTGACCTCGCGCTGGCCCTTGGACCGGAGGTACGCGTTGATGAACGCGGCGTGGCTCTCCTCGTCGTCGGTGTTGTCCGAGATGTACTGCGGCATGTCCGAGTCGAGGTTCTCGAGCGCCGCGATGTAGGCATCGTTGGCGCCGTCGACGCCGCCGAACCCGGCGTACTGCTCCCACAGATCGCTTTCGATCAACTCGGCCGCCGCGAGGAACCGCAGGATTGCGAAATCGCCCTCGGTCGGGCCCGCACTTGCCCGGTGTGCCTTGGCCGATGCCCCGGCAGCCGTCACCGCTCCGGCGCCCGTCACCGCCGCGCCGGCGAGGCCAGCCTGCCGGAGAAACGACCGGCGCCCGACGACTTTGCTCCACAGCGTCTGGAGCTCATCGTTGCCTCGCTCTTGCCCAGCGTCATTGGCACGCGTCGTCGCGCGCAGATCCTGCACGGTCATGCTCACCCCTCTGTCAGTAGGTCATTCGGGACGTGGAGTCACCAGCGCAGGACGCGGTGCATAACGCAATCCTTCCCCGGCTTAACACGCGGTGAATATCCGTGTCACATGACCGCGACGGGGCCGCTCGACCGCCCGAAGTGCGGGAGACGGATGCGCGCGCGTCTCGGGCCGCCGGTCGGACGCGCGCGGACGCATCCCGGGCGCCGCCTCGAGGCCCGTCGGTGGGCGCTTGTCATCATGGTGATCCATGAGTGCGTTCGGTGGACACGGAATGAGCGCGGCACACGGTGCCTCGCCCGGCTCCATGCGCGGCCTGCGCCAGCCGCGCGAGCGGCCGCCCGAGTTGCTGGATCCGGCGCGTAAGCGCGACAACCGCAGGGTGCTCAGGCTGTTCGCGCGGTACCGCGGGCGCCTGGCCGCCGTCATGGGCCTGATCGTGTTCTCCGCCGGGCTCGGCATGATCTCCCCGTTTCTGCTGCGTGGCGTCCTCGACACCGCGCTGCCGGACCGGAACGGCGCGCTGCTGACCGAGCTCGTGCTTGGGATGATCGCGATCGCGATCGCGACGGGTGCGATCGGCGTCGTCCAGACGTACATGTCCAACGTGATCGGCCAGAAGGTGATGCACGACCTGCGCGCCGCCGTGTATCGCCACCTCCAGCGGATGTCGCTGGCGTTCTTCACGCGCACGCGGACCGGGGAGGTGCAGTCGCGGATCGCCAACGACATCGGCGGGATCGACAGCGTCGTGACCACGACGGCGACTTCGATCGCGCAGAACGCGACGACCGTGATCGCGACGATCGTCGCGATGGTGCTGCTCGACTGGCGGCTCGCGGCGATCTCGCTCGTGTTCGTCCCACCGTTCGTGTGGCTGACCCGGCGCGTCGGCCAGGTGCGGCGCACGATTACGAGCGAGCGGCAACGCCGCCTCGCCGATCTCTCCGCGCTCGTGTCCGAGTCGCTCTCGGTCTCCGGCATCATGCTCGGCAAGACGATGGGGCGCGGTCAGGACCTCGCCGAGCGGTTCACGACGGAGTCAAGCGAGATCGCGGACATCGAGGTGCGTTCGCGGATGGCCGGCCGCTGGGTGATGTCGACGATTCAGATGGTGTTCGCGATCCAGCCCGCGCTCGTGTACTGGATCGCGGGACAGAGCTTCCTTCACGGGAGCACGGCGATCTCGATCGGCACGGTCGTCGCATTCACACAGCTGCAGACGCGGTTGCTGTTCCCGATCCAGAGCCTCTTGTCGACGGGGGCGGACGTCGAGGCGTCGCTGGCGCTGTTCGACCGGATCTTCGAGTACCTCGACCTGCCCGTCGACATCGTCGAGGCCGATCAACCCGTGCAGCTGCGCGCCGACGAGGTCCTCGGGGAGGTCCGTTTCGAGGGCGTCTCGTTCCGTTACGCCACGGGCGACGACGCGCCGTGGACACTCCACGACATCGGCCTGATCGTGCCCGCGGGGACGCGCACGGCCGTGGTCGGCGAGACGGGCGCCGGCAAGACAACGCTCGGATACCTCGTCGCGCGGCTCTACGAGCCGCAAACCGGGCGCGTCACGATCGACGGCGTCGACGTGCGCCAAGCGAGCCTCGCATCGCTGGCTGCGACCGTCGGCGTCGTCTCCCAGGAGACGTATCTCTTCCACGCGAGCGTGCGCGAGAACCTCCGGTTCGCGCGTCCGGACGCCGGCGACGAGGAGATCGAGGAGGCCGCGCGCACCGCGCGGATCCATGACCTGATCGCCTCGTTGCCCGATGGCTACGAGACGATCGTCGGCGAGCGGGGCTACCGGTTCTCGGGCGGCGAGAAGCAGCGGATGGCGATCGCCCGGACCGTGCTGCGCAATCCCCCGGTACTCGTGCTCGACGAGGCCACGAGCTCGCTCGACACCCAGACCGAGGCGGCGGTGCAGGCCGAGCTCGAGCGCCTCGCGCAGGGGCGCACGACGATCACGATCGCCCACCGCCTGTCCACCGTGCGCGACGCCGACCAGATCGTCGTGCTCGACCGCGGGCGGATCGTCGAACGCGGCACGCACGAGGAGCTGCTCGAGAGCGGCGCCTACTACGCAACGCTCGTGGCGCGCGACGTCACCGAGGAGCCCGTCGAGGGGTAGCGGCTACGCGAGGCCCGCGAACCCGTCGGCGTCCTCGGGGGCATCGTCAACCGTGACCTCGTCCTGAGCCAACGCCGGCCGTGCGGCGCGGATCGGCATGCCGCCGCCCAACTTCTCGGACTCGGCCGGGAAGCGCGTTGCGGCGCCATCCGCGACCGCGGTGAGGGCGGTTGCGACCGCCCGTACGTCCTCGATCAGCCGTGCGCGCTCGCGCCATACCGTGTCGGCATCGCTGTCGAGCCGGCGCACCCGCTGATGGGCCTCGTCGGTGATCGTGAGCGCGTGGGAGGCCGCATCCGCGAGGCAGCGGTCCGCCTCGGCCTGTGCCTCGCGCCGGGTGATGTGTGCCTGCTCGTGCGCGACCTGGAGGATCGCGGCGGTCTGTTCGCCGATCCGTTTGATCTCCTCGGAGATGGTCTCGGCCGACGGCGCGCGCTCGCGCAGTTCGGCGAGCTCGCGCTCGAGTGCGTCGAGATGCTGATCGACCGCGTCGCGGTCGTAGCCGTGCAGGGTGACCGGGAACCGGTCGGGCTCCTGCTCCCAGCGCTCGACGGTCTGCACCGCACTGTCGTACTCGACGTCCCCGGGCTCTTCCCACTCTGGGAGCTCGTCGCGGGTGCGGTCAAATCCGCCGAATGTTCGCGCCAGTCGGCCGGCAAATCGCTCGGTCATGGGGGCTCCTTCGTCCGCCTGTGCCAACGGAAGGGCTGTTCGTCGGATTCCGCGCGATCCCTGTCGACGGGACGCCGCTGCCAGCGGTCCTGCAAACCGCTCAGCTGCGCTTGAGCAGCTGCCAGTAGTCGGCGACCGGCCCGAGGTGGCGGAGCTTGTCGGGGTTGACCACCGAGCTGATGCCCTGGATCTGTCCGTCGAGCACATCGAGCGCCCAAACGTCGATCACCCTCCCGCCACCGTCGAGCAGCAGGGCGCCGGGCTGGTCGTTGACCTCGCGCACGTTCGCCTCGTTCTTGCCGACGATCGCGGCAATCTCGTCGTAGTCGTAGTCGAACACGTCGCGCAGGAGAAGGACCGCGCGCTGCTCGGGCGAGAGGCTCTCGAGCAGCACAAGCATCGCCAGTGACAGCGAGTCGGCCATCTCGGCCTGGCGCGCCGGGTCCTCCGCGGCCTCGGAGATGCTGCCGAGCATCCGATAGGCGATCGCGAACGCCACAGGCCGGAGCTCCGCGAGCAGTTCGTCGTCACGCGAGGCGGTCATGCGGCCTCCTGGGTGAAGCCCTCGCGCCAGCTCGGATGCCGTGGCTCCCAGCCGAGCACGCGCTTGGCCTTGGCATTCGACGCTCCGCGAACCTCGGTCATCATCACCGTCGCGGCCTCGCCGGCGATCAACCGACCGACCACCCGCGGGACATGCCACGGCTTCGGCGCGCCGATCGTGCGCGCGAGCGCGGGCAGCCACGTCGCGACCGGAGCGGGATCGTCATCGACGATGTTGAAAATCCCGCGCTCACCGTGCTCGATCGCGGCGACGGTGGCGTCGGCCGCGTCCTCGACGTGGACGAACGACCAGACGCCGGCACCGCTGCCGATGACGGGGAACTTGCGCGCGCGGATCATCTCGAGTTGCTCCGCGCCTCGGCGCATCGACGTGCCGGGGCCGTAGAAGCCTCCGTACCGCAGGACGATGCCGTCCGTCCAGTCGGCGCGCGTGACCGCATCCTCGAGGTACGAGATCGCGTTGAAGGTCTCGCGCATCGAGTCCGGCGGGGTCGGGTCGAGTGGGTCATCCTCGGTCTTCACGCGTGCGCCGGTGCGGGCGAACGGCCAGCCGGCGTAGCTCTGGGCGACGAATCGCGTGACCCCGACCGCGCGGCCGGCGGACAGCAGATGGTCGGTTCCCTCGGTGCGCAGACGGTTCGTTGCTGCAAATTCACGGTCGAAATGGCGGATGTCAAGCGACTGCGGCAGCGCCGTCAGCTGGTGGACGATCACGTCGGGCTGCGCCTGCGCGACCGCGGCGGCGACCTGCTCGGCGACGAGCGCATCGACGACGATCGGCGTGGCGCCCATCCCCGAGAGCACAGTCCGCTTGTCGTCGCTGCGCGTCGTTCCGGTGACGTCGTGACCGCGCGCGACCAGACGCGGGACCAGCTGCGCGCCGAGCGCTCCCGTGGCACCTGCAACCAAGACCTTCATCGCGGCTCCTTTCTACGTTCTACCCCGAAGACGAGGGAGTGCGCGAGCCTGTGACAGGCGGGCTCGACCTCAGCCGGCAGCGGGCTCCGGCAGCGGCTCGACGCCGAGCTCGCGGGCGCCCGCGCGCGCCGCCTCGCCCTCGACCCGGAAGTGCGGCAGGCGGTGATCGAGGAACGCGGGGAGCTTCCAGTTGTACTCGCCGAGCAGGATCATCACCGCGGGCACGAGCACCGACCGCACGATCACTGCGTCGAGCAGGACCGCGCTCGCGAGCCCGATCCCGAACAGCTCGATGATGCGCTCCCCGCCGAGCACGAACGCGCCGAACACGAGCACCATGATCGTCGCGGCGGCCGTGATCGTCCGTCCGGTGGCGGCGAGTCCGTGCGTGACCGCCGCCGTGTTGTCGCGGCGACGGTGCCACTCCTCGTAGATCCGGCTGACGAGAAACACCTCGTAGTCCATCGACAGGCCGAACACGATCGGGAACAGCAGCACCGGGAGAAACGCCTCGATCGGACCGGTCTTGTCGATCCCGAGCAGCGACGCTCCCCAGCCGTGCTGGAAGATCGCGGTGACGATCCCGAGCGCGGCGCCGGTCGAGAGCATGTTCATCACGGCCGCCGTGGCCGGGATCGCGATGCTCCGGAAGACCGCCATCAGCAGCAGGAAGCTGAGCAGCACGACGATCCCGATGAACTGCGGCAGCTTGGCGGAGAGCACGTGCGCGAAATCGTCGAAGATCGCGGTCTGTCCGCCCGTCAGGACGGTGATCCCCGTGCCACGTTCCGCGGCGGGGACGACGCTGTTTCGGACCTTGTGGAGCAGGTCCGCGGTCGACGCGTCCTGCGGCGAACCCTTCGGATAGACATCGGCGATCGCGACCGCGGGACGCCCGTCCACGCCCGGGATGAACGACGGGCGGGTCGCGCCGACGACCCCGGGCGTGTGCGCCACCGCCTGCTGCACGCGGATGAATGCTGCGCGCTGCTGCGGCGTGCGGACCTGCGCGACGAGCTGCAGCGGTCCGTTGTAGCCGGGTCCGAAGCCCGTCGCGAGCAGGTCATACGCCTTGCGGGTCGTCGAGCTCGCGGGATCGCTGCCGGCGTCGGCCGATCCGAGCCGCATCGAGAAGAACGGGATCGCGATGATCACCATCACGGCGGCCGCCACCGCCGCGAACACGGCGGGCCGCTGCTTCATCCAGCCCGTCCACCGCGCCCACAGCGCGGACTCGTCGCTCGTGCGCAGCCGCCCCTCTCGGAGCGCGCGCCGCTCCCGGCGGCGCAGCACGAACCGACCGAAGAAGCCGAGCAGCGCGGGCAGCAGCGTCAGCGCCGCGACGACCGTGAACGACACGGCGATCGTGGCGGCGATCGCGACGCCGTACAGGAAGCTGACGCCGAGCGCGAACATCCCGAGCATCGCGATGCAGACGATCATGCCCGCGAACAGCACCGCGCGCCCCGACGTGTCGAGCGCCTCGACGACGGCCTCCTCGCCGCTCATACCGCGCAGCACGCCCTGGCGGTAGCGGGTGACGATGAACAGCGCGTAATCGATGCCGACGCCGAGGCCGATCAGCAGTGAGAGCTCGCTCGAGAACGTGGCCATGTTGATCACGTGCGAGAGCAGCCCGATGACGGCGATCCCCGCCCCGAGCGACATGCCGGCGGTCACGAGCGGCAGCGCCGTCGCGAGCAGCGAGCCGAACACGATGAACAGCACGACCGCGGCCGCGAGGAAACCGAAGCCGAGCCCGGCCGAGTCGTTGTTGCGGTTGCCGGCGCGCGCGACCTGCCCCTCGACCTGGAACTGGAGCCCGTTGCCCGATGCGGAGGTGACCTTCGAGACGAACGACCGTGCCGCCGCTTGAGAGAGCGTGTCGGCGCGCGCGTTGAACGTGATGTTCGCGAACGCGATCTGGCCGGACGGCGAGATCTGCGAGACGCCGCGGGGGTCATAGGGCGACTGCACGGAGCTGACGTGCGGCTGCGAGGCAACCTGCGAAAGCACCGACTGGACGCGCGCGCGGACCGCTGGATCGGTGACGCGGCCGTGGGAGACGGCGATCACGACCTGGTCGCTGTCGCCCGACGCCTTCGGCGCGTTGCGCTGGAGCAGGTTGACCGCGTCGAAGCTCTGCGTGTGCGGCAGGCTGAAGTTGTCGGTGTAGGCGCTGCCCGCGGCCGAGTGCAGGGCGGTGAGCCCGACCAGCGCGAGGACCCATCCCAACAGCACGATCCGCCGGTGCACGAAGCACCATCTCGCAAGCGTTCTCATGAGGGCGTGATTGTGGCCGCGATCCTTGACAGTTGTCTGACAGGGCCTGGACGCCCTGCCACGAGACTAGCGTGCGGCCACGAGCGCCAAGGGCGCGGGATCGCGCTCGAGCAGCTCAGCCATCCTCGCCGGCGTGCCCAGCTCCGGGACCGGCGTGTACAGGATCAACCGCTGCTGCGGGGCCTCGCTGGGGTGGAACACGGCGTGCTCGAAGATCAGCGTGCCGAGGAGCGGGTGGATGAGCTCCTTGCGGCCCTCGCCGCTGCGTCCGACCTCGTGCCGCTTCCACGCCTTGCAGAACTCGGGGCTTGACTGCCGCAGCGCCTGGATCAGCTCGTCGAACGACGGGTCTCCGATGTGGCGCGCGCTGTCCGCACGGAACTTCGCAACCGCCATCCGCGAGCCACGCTCCCAGTCCGGGAACATCTCGCGCCGTGCGGGATCCATGAACATCAGCCACAGGTGGTTGCGCGCGGCCCGCGGGACCTTGTCGAAGTCGCCGAACAGCGCGCAGGCCGCCCGGTTCCAGGCGAGATAGTCCCAGCGACGCCCGAGCAGGAGCGCCGGCGCAAGCTCGAGATTCTCGATCAGTCGCCGGATCGTGGGGGAGACGCGCTCCGCCGGCGGCTTGCATGGCGGCGCCTCCTCGCCGCGCCCGAGCAGGATCAGGTGCGTGCGCTCGGCGGGCGTCAACCGCAGCGCGCGAGCGATCGCCTCGAGCACGTCGAGCGAGGCGCGCACGTCGCGTCCCTGCTCGAGCCACGTGTACCAGGTGGCGCCGACACCGGCGAGCTGCGCGACCTCCTCGCGGCGCAGGCCCGGGGTCCGGCGACGGCCACCGAGGGGCAAGCCGACGTCCTCAGGCGTGAGCGCGGCCCGGCGCATGCGCAGGAAATCGGCGAGCTCCTCACGTCTGCGCGCGCCGTTCGTTTCACTGGTACGGGTCTGCCGCGAGGGCGTGGGTGTCACATCTACTACCAGGATAAACCCCTCTCTTGTACCTGGATAACCACGACCGGAGAATACACCACGTGAACACGATCAAAGCCGCTCACTCTCATCGCACGCGCTCCAATAGCGCACTCTTGCTGGTCGTCTGCATGGCGCAGTTCATGGTCATCCTCGACATCGCCGTCGTCAACGTGGCACTGCCGTCGATGCGCAGCGACCTGCACTTCTCAACCACGGGCCTGCAATGGGTGGTCAACGCGTACACGATCACGTTCGCCGGCTTCATGATGCTGGGGGCACGTGCAGCCGACCTGCTCGGACGGCGGCGGGTGTTCCTCACCGGCACGGCGCTGTTCGCCGTCTCATCGCTGCTGTGCGCGCTCGCGAGCACCCGCGGGGTGCTGATCGGCGTCCGCGCGCTGCAGGGCATCGGCGGCGGGATCGTGTCTCCCGCCACCCTTTCGATCATCACCGCATCGCTGCCCGAAGGCCCGGAGCGCAATCGCGGGCTCGGTCTGTGGGCGGCCATGGGCGGCCTCGGCGCCTCGTCCGGAGCGCTGCTCGGCGGGCTGCTCACCCAGGGCTTCGGATGGCCCGCGGTATTTGCGATCAACCTCCCCGTCGGGGCGATCGTGATCGTGCTCGGCCTGCGCGTGATCCCGGCCGACCTGCGCGTCGTCGGACCGCGCCACTTCGACCTGAGCGGCGCGCTGCTCGTGACGAGCGGGCTCGTCGCGCTCACGTACGGGATCGTGCGGACCGACACGCTCGGCTGGGGATCGACCGGCGTCCTGGCGCCGCTCGCGGCGGCGGTCGTGCTGCTTGGGGCGTTCCTGTTCGTCGAGGCGCGCGTCGCCCGCGCGCCGCTCGTGCCGCTGTCGATCTTCCGGCTCTCGCAGCTGCGGGTCGCGAACGCCGTCGTCGTGCTCATGTACTCGGCGCTGTTCTCGATGTTCTTCTTCGTCACGCTGTACTTGCAGCAGGTGCTCGGCGACGACGCGCTGCAGGCGGGGCTGTCGTTCCTGCCGATCACGCTGTCGGTGTTCACCGGGTCATCGCTGGCGCCGCGGCTCGTCAGCCGCCTCGGCGTTCGGTCGGTCGTGACGCTCGGGCTGCTGTCGGCGGCGGCGGGGACGCTGCTGCTGACCGCGGTCCGGCCGGGCGCGAGCTACGCAACCGCCGTGTTGCCGGGCGGCGTCCTGTCCGGACTGGGGATGGGGCTCGCGCTCGTCAGCTCGACGATCGCGGCAACGCAGGGCGTGCCGCGCGCGCAGTCTGGCCTGGCCTCGGGGCTGCTGAACATGTCACGGCTGTTCGGCGGCGCGCTCGGGCTCGCGGTCCTCAGCACGATCGCAGCGTCGCAGTCGCATCCGAGTCCGGGGGTGAGCGCGTCAACCGCGCTCACGAACGGGTTCGCAGCGGCGTTCGAGGTGGGCGCCGTGATCCTGCTGGCGGCGGTGGCGATCGCGGCGCTCGGGCTGCGGTCGCGGCCGGCCGAGGCCGTGGCGGAGCCCGCGCCTGCCGAGGTCGCCGCCGTCGAGGACGCCGAGGCGATCGCGGCCTGAGCCCGTCCGGCGGGCTGACAGCACGACGCGCTCGATCTCGACTGAGCAGAATGGAGGCCGCGTGCCCTCATCCACCCCCCGATCGAAGGCGCGCAGCGCCGGGATCGTCCTGCATCGACGCCGCGGCGGCGTGCGGCAGGTCCTGCTCGTCCATCCGGGCGGACCGCTGTGGGCCAAGCGCGACCTCGGTGCGTGGTCGATTCCGAAGGGGGAGTACGCAGCGGGCGAGGACCCGCTCCAGGCCGCGCGGCGCGAATTCGAGGAGGAGCTTGGATCGCCCCCGCCGGCCGGCGACGCGCGCGAGCTCGGGGAGATTCGTCAGAAGTCGGGCAAGTACGTGCGGGCCTGGGCGATCGAGGGCGACCTCGACGAGACACAGATCACGAGCAACACGCTCCCGTTGCAGTGGCCGCCGCGGTCGGGACGGTGGATCGAGATCCCCGAGGTCGACCGGGCTGAGTGGTTCGGACTCGAGGCCGCCCGCGAGAAGCTCAATCAGGCGCAGTCGGCCCTGCTCGACCGGCTCGAGGTGCTCACCCAGTGAACCCGTCCGAGGCGATCAGCCCGACCGCCCACTACACCGGCTACGTCTGGGCGCACAACAACCTGTCGCATTCGGCACTCGTCACGCGCGAGGGCCGCGTCCTGTTCGAGTCGTTTCGCCCGATCCAGATCGCCGCGGGCCTTGCCGGCGCGCCGTCGCTGGAGACGTACCTGCTCGCGCGCCACCACGCAATCGACACGCGCGTGCATGCCGCCATCGACGAGCACGGCGTCACGCAGGTGATCGAGGTCGCCTGCGGGCTCTCGCCTCGCGGGTGGCGCTTTTCCGACCGCTACGGCAAGGCGATCACGTACATCGAAGCCGACCTGCCCGCGATGGCGCAGCGCAAGCGTGCGGCGCTCGCGCGGATGGGGTCGCTCGGCGAGCACCATCGCGTCGTCGCGCTCGACGCGCTGCTGGACGACGGTCCGCTCAGCCTCGCCGCCGTCGCCGCGGAGCTGAACGCCGACGAGGGGCTCGCGATCATCACCGAGGGCTTGCTGGGGTATCTGCCGACGGACACCGTCAATCGCATCTGGCGGCGGTTTGCGGCGGTCCTGTCCGGGTTCTCCAACGGCCGCTATATCTCCGACCTGCACATCGGCGGTGCGCAGTCGGTTCACGTCCGCTGGTTCCGGGTACTGCTGTCGATGTTCGTCCGCTCGAGGGTGTCCCTGCACTACGGGAGCAGCGCGGATGCGACGGCATCGCTACACGCCGCCGGCTTCAGGTCGGCCCATATTCACGACGCTTCCGAGCTCGCCCCAACGATCCAGGGAGCCGGGAGTGAGCTTGTGCATATAATTGAGGCATCAACCAGGTGATCTCCCTCACGCTCTACAACGATCCCGCGTGTCCATGGGCGTACTCCGAGCGTCCGGCGCTGCGCGTGCTCGAATGGCGCTACGGATCCCAGCTCGAGTGGCGGCTCGTGCTGATCGGTCTGACCGAGAGCGCGGCTCAGTACGAGGCGCGCGGCTATACGCCGCTGCGCGGCGCGCTCAGCCAGGTCAACTTCCGCCGTTACGGGATGCCGTTCGCGCCCGCTCCCAAACGCCGGGTCGCCGCGACCGCACGTGCCTGCCGGGCGGTCGTCGCCGCGCGGCTGCTCGAGCCGGGCAGTGAGTTCATCGTGTTCCGCGCGCTCCAGCTTGCGAACTTCACGACGCCGCTGCTGCTCGACGACGACGCCGGACTCGGCGAGGCGCTCGCGCGCGTCCCCGGCGTCGACCCGAGTCGGATCGTCGGGATGCTCGACGCCCCGGAGGTGACGGAAGC
>Ga0335069_10007561_pt1 | contig 15669 bp, 13 predicted proteins | sample Lox_Sample_11_FD_206714 | JGI IMG/M metagenome (GOLD analysis project Ga0335069, IMG submission 206714) | Soil microbial communities from Loxahatchee National Wildlife Refuge, Florida, United States - Lox_Sample_1.1 | ecosystem: Environmental > Terrestrial > Soil > Wetlands | place: USA... | reverse complement strand
TCCAGCAGCCCCGGCGCGTTCGCCCTTGTCGGTATGGGAGCTGTGTTCGCCGGCATAGTTCGCGCACCTATGACATCTGTGTTCATGATTTTCGAGCTCACGCAGGATTACCAAGTCTTCGTGCCCTTGATGATTGCGAACATGATCAGTTTCGCGATCTCACGGCAGTTTCAACCGACTCCGCTCTATCACGCGTTACTGGAGCAAGATCATGTACACCTGCCGCGGACCGGGTTAACCGGAACGCGGATTGCAGCACCGCTTGGATCTGCGCGCGACGTTATGACGGAAAAGTTCCGAATTGTCCCCGCGTCAGCAACAATTGGTGATACTTGGGAAGAATTCGCCAATACCGGTGAACCATCGATGCTCGTTGGCAACGACAGCGTGGCCACCGGGATCGTCACCAGAGCACGATTGGAGCGAGAAGTACGCTCGGGAAGAACAAGACAGGTGCTGCAGAATATTGCAAAACTCGAATTCGCACACGTACATCCAGATCACTCTTTGGATGTCGTCATAAGCAGGTTAGGTAAGAATCCCGGCCTCTTGCCTGTGGTGAACCGTAGCAACGCGAAGCAGGTTGTCGGGATCATCACACCGAGAACGTTGATGGAATTTGTTCAGAACAACTGGGGCACAGAATTGGAAGAGGCGGAGCGACATAAGGAACCAGCGGCCTAGCTTAGGTGAGCTTTGCAATAGTGTGCGTGATCTACTTCACCCTGATGATCGGCCTCTACGGAATTGCCTTCTGACCGCCGACGATCGTACAGGCGTTCGTCAAAGCTTCCTTGCTTTCCTCCTTTCGCTCGGCACTGGTTGGCTTCTCCAGATGATTACTGAACCTGCTGAATTCGGATACGGGTGATCATTCGCACCCAGCGCTCAGGACGAATGTCGTCGGGAGCGATGAGCTTGAATGGCCCTTGTGGACTCTCCATTGGCTTGCCGTCGAGTGTGTCTGCCACGAGAACCTGGTTCGCATGTGTCGGTGGGTCGACTTCGGCAAGCGAGAAGATGACGCGGTGATTGTCTGGGGCGATCACTTCCACGTAATCGCGGAACTCCGCGCCGTGAAGCGTCTTTCCGGTTGGAGCGTCAACCGTGGCGAGAACCGTCGAGAGCAGAACACCTTCGTAGTGCTGCACCGCCTTGGTCTTCGGGTCTGTAACTGCAATCGATGTTCGAGGCATCTGCTTCAAATCCTGAGCGCTGATCGCCGCGGTTTTTCCAGCGAGTCCTTCAACAGCGATCTGGGCGGTTTGCGCTATAGCGGATGCGCAAGCGACGAGAATTAGCACCTTTACTGGCAGGATCGATGCGCGCAGTTCACCTTTTTTCAGTAACTGGGCCTTTCAATGTGACCACTATATGCTATATACATTTAGTAGTCTAAGACGCGAAGGAGAGCCCCGTGAAGATTGCAGTTGCCACAATGGATGGACAGACACTTTCTCAGCATTTCGGCCAGAGCGCCGGGTTCGTCGTTTTCGATGTGCAAGAGGCCACGATTAAAACTCGCGAACTGCGCAGCGCGCAGGATTCCATACACGCAATGATGCATTGTGATCCTTCTGACGTTTCTGTGAAGAGTGGAGGGATCAAGTCCCTTATTGGAGACTGCGAAGTCGTTCTGGTGGGCGGGATTGGTGCAGGCGCCATCCGAAAACTCGAAGAGAATGGCGTTCATCCGGTCATGATGCCGAATACCGACACGATTGAGGACGCGATCGGCCGTTACCTGAAAGGCGATTACACCACGGATACGTCAGCCTCCTGTGATTGCCACCACTAGGGAATGGAGTAAGCGGTTGATCTGCAACGCGCTGGTACTGGAACCCAAACTCAACTGGCTCGGTCGCGCACCGAGCCAATTTCTTCGCGCGAAGTGTAACGGCTTGATGTAGTTTGCATTCATTCACAGAACGGCTGAGCTACCTGGAGCTTAATCATGGCGAAAAGAATTTTGATTGTGGGCGGTGTTGCTGGCGGGGCGTCTTGTGCTGCGAGAATTCGGCGACTGGACGAGAATGCCGAAATCATTATCTACGGTTTCAAGGCAAAGAACCTCTCGGGAGGCTTGAAGGCCTACAACCAGATGCGGAGCCTCATGCACCCGACGACGGCAGTTTCCGCAGGATAGGCTTTCGATAAATTGGATGACTAACGGGCGAAGATTCTTTCCCGATTAAACGCCTGAGGTGAAGTAACGTGATCAGTTATCACGAAATGGGGCGCGAAGACCTGCTGAAAGCGCTGGAAATGTTTGCCAAGAGTTGGTTGGCGCACGACGGATGCTGGTTCCTCGCAGCAGAAGAGAAGCTTGGAATGACTGCGGCGATCGAACTGGATACGGCATCCTGGGCTCGCTTTGCCGCCCATGAAGCGCACCGAATCAGGACGACCTTCGGCATTCCACACAATGGGGGTCTCGCCGCACTTGAACAAGCGCTGAACCTGCGCATGTACAGCCTGATCAACGCTCAACACACGGAATGGTCTGACGATGGGAAAAGGCTGCGAATGTTGATGGACGTCTGCCGCGTGCAGGAAGCCAGGCGGCGTAAAGGGCTGCCCGATTTTCCGTGCAAGAGTGTCGGCATCATCGAGTATTCGACTTTCGCTCAGACGATCGATTCGAGAATCGAGACCGCGTGCCTCCATTGCCCACCGGATGCCACCGGACAACAGTATTGTGGATGGGAATTCAAGATTGCTGAAGTCTGAACTGTCACAGATGCTCAGGCCCTACCGACCGGAGGATAGCTTTGTCGAAATCAACGAAGTCAAACGTCGCACTCACGCTCATTCTTTCTTTTGTACTCTTACTCGCACTGCCGCATTCATCACAGGCGCAGATGAACCAGCCGCAACTTCAGCCGGCTACAACGCTTAGCCCTTCCGCACTGGTACAACCAGCAGAACTAGCTCAAATGCTGCGATCAGGAAAGAACAATCCACTGATCTTGAACGTCGGTCCAAGAATGCTATTCGTGCAGGCACACATTCCGGGTGCGGAGTTCATCGGAGCGGGTTCTGATCCAGACACGATCGCTCGTCTGAAAACTCGGGTCGCCTCACTGCCAAAGAAATCTGCGATCGTCCTCTACTGCGGCTGCTGTCCATGGGATCGCTGCCCGAATGTTGCCCCCGTGTTTTTCGCTCTACAGAAGCTTGGGTTCACAAATGTCAAAGTCCTCTACATCGCGGATAATGTCGGCGCAGACTGGGTGTATAAGGGCTATCCAACCACTTCTGGTAATCAGTAGCCATCGTGAAGCGCAAACTTATCTGGATCATCGCAGCGGCTGGATTGATAGCAATTCTGGCCGCGTCCGTTGCACTTCGGCACAGCAGGGCACGCGCGATGCACAGCGACTCCGGCGCAAGACACGCGCCAGATTTTACGCTGCAAACCATCCAAGGAACCGTTGTTCACCTGTCCGACTACCAGGGAAAGGTAATTCTTCTGGATTTCTGGGCGACGTGGTGTGCACCCTGCAAGCAGGAAATACCGCGGTTTGTTGAATGGCAACACCAGTACGGAACACAAGGGTTGCAGGTGATAGGACTTTCCTTGGACGATACCTCTGCGCCTGTGCAGAACTATGCGCGATCAATAAACATCAACTATCCCGTTGCGCTCGCGAACGAACAGGTAGCCAGCCGCTACGGAGGCATCCTCGGAGTACCTGTCAATTTTGTGATTGCGCGAGACGCAACAATTGTCGCCAAGCACGTGGGAGAAACCGATCTCTCCAGGCTGGAGCAGGAGTTGGTCTTTCAGCTGAATCAAGCGAAGTAGGCCGTGTAAGGGTGCCATAACGAGAAAACGCAATCATCCAGATCTGTCACAGCAATTCATTTGAAACAAGCCACTTTGCTGATTTTCAGCGCCACGAATGATCCCTTGCCATGCCCGGGTTTCAATGGGCCATCGAACCAGCAGAGCAAAACAGAGTCTGACAGGCGATTGGCTCTTCAAGACCTCACTGCCGAGCCAAAGTTTGTAACCTTCGCGAACCGGCACCCGCCTTCAACACCGTTCGTCCCGCATTCGATTTTCCTGCATCTTCAACCAAAACGCTTCCCGGCACGTACTAGTAAAGATCTTGCGCTGCGGGGATTTTTCATGCCCACAAGTTTCTATTACCTCGTACGTTATCCAGCACTCCTGGCAGTACGGGCCAGCGGGAGAACTCTCGTCACGCTCTACCGTATGTTTCACAACGACGCCGTTATTGAAGCGCAATAGAGTCTCCGTTAGGTTTACCTGCACCCCATTGTCCAAGTAGCTTGTGGAATCAATCTTCCGGTCTGCAACGGACACAGTCGTGCAGGAACCGTGGATCGCTTTCAGGTAGGTCGATAATCGGTTCACCGCTCGCACTTCCTTCCCGCTGCAATCATTGCAGATAGCAAGAGTGTACTCAACTTGGCAGGTCGCCATTTGATACTTGCACAACTCCGAATGCAGCGTTTTCGAAGCACCGTTCGAATGATGTTGTTGACATCATACTGTCATACGCAGTACTTTAACATTGTTTCAAAAAGTCGGTGGTGCCGCTACCGACCTTGTTTGCGAGATCAAAATGCACAATCAAGTAATTCAAGTGTCTGCACGTGCGGGAAATTCCTAGTAGCAACGTAGTGATTCAACTAGAAGCCTTCCGCTGCATAGGATTTCCCTTGAAAGAGCGGAATGAAGCGAAAAGAAAGAGGCGGCGCGAACATGGGTCGACGCGTCTCACCCCCAACATGGACCCAAAGAAAGGGTGGACGAACGTGATACGTCGAAGTCTTTCCGATGTACCGGAAACGCGCATTACAAGAAACGGATTCAGAGGCATGACCGCGCGCTTTGCATTGACAAAGGATCAGGGGTGTCCTCGCTATGCAATGCGTCTGATGGAATTTGAACCGGGCGGCCACACCTCGATGCACGCACACCCCGAGGAACACGAGTTCTACTTCCTGGAGGGTGAACCTGCAATTGTTGACAGCGAAGGCAAGGAAAGTCGTCTCAACGTCGGGGACTTTTTCTATGTTTTGCCGAATGAACCCCACCAGATCAAAAATGCGGGCGAAACGAAAATGAAAATGATCTGCACAATTCCGATCCTGCCGGGTGGGGATGGAAAAAATACTACCGGCAGCGGATACGAATGACTGGAATGCTTGCTTCGGCCTACGCTCGGCTAGTCGAAACCCGACTAGCCGAAGTAGTTGTTAGCGCGTTGTCTTGTCTTTCGATTCCTCTTGAGGCGGGTGTGTTCTGCCACGAAACACTGTAGAGTTTCAATCCTTGCTTCGATGTCCTGCCTCCAGAAGTCAAGGTGTTTCCATCCTGAACTTGTAATCGAGTAAATCTTTACCGCAGGACCGGGTTTGGAGGTGTCCCACTCCGCCGTAACATATCCTTCATTCTCTAATTGCTGCAGCGCCCGGTATATAGCGCCAGAGTCGGCCTTCAATACCGGCAGATTCTGCTGAAGGTCAGTTTGGATCGCTCCACCATGCCGCGGATTTCGCGCAAGCAGGAGAAGAATGAAAGCGGGAAGATGGCGTGATTGCTGTCTCATGACAGTATCAGCTTACTGTGTGGAACAGGTCCATGTGAAGCCTTTCTCAGTCTGAGCTCGTTGTGACCGCTCCATGAATCGGCTTGCGCTCCTCCATTGCGCCAACAATACCTCGCGCATGAGTTGACGCCAGTGAAACTTGCAGTCCTATGGTTTTCAAGCCTCTAAGCGGTACACAACTAGACACGAAGCGTGCCCAGGATTCTGACCAGCGTGCTGGCGGGACCAAATCATCACAGCAGGTCTAGCCAAAGCGATCACAATGTGAAATCAATCACTTGCCCATGGCAAAGCCTGCACGGAAGCACTTTGTCGAAGGAGCGAAAAAGCCCGCATTGGCGCATACCGGCTCGAAGCGTACGGCACATTCTGCGGCACAATTGATTGAGCGGAACGACTCTGCTGGGAGATCCTCCGGTTGACGGTGCGGTGGTCTGGGTCGAAGAGGGTAGCTAACGTTCGAAGATTTCTGTCCACAGCCTCACCCGGCAAATCGCTACTTTCGCAGCGATTCGGAAGGGCACGCTGCAGCTTCGTGGGCATCCGCCGTGAACGCGGCCCGCTTACCACCTTCGAGGGCCCGCTTCGCATCCAGAACCCCGTAAATCTGAATGAGCTTGGCCACGAGTCCGGTCCAGCCGGTCTGGTGGCTGGCACCCAACCCGGCACCGTTGTCGCCATGGAAGTACTCGTAAAAGAGAATGTGATCGCGCCAGTGGGGATCGCTTTGGAATTTCTCTGTGCCGCCATAGACGGGCCGCTGGCCGTGTTCGTCGCAGGTGAAGATCCGGGCGAGCCGGTCCGCGATCTCTTTGCTAACTTCAAAGAGGTTCATCAGCTTCCCTGATCCGGTCGGACACTCAATCTTGAAGTTGTCGCCGTAGTACAGGTAGAAGTTCAGCAGGGCCCGGATGATAAGTGCGTTCACCGGCATCCAGATCGGTCCCCGCCAGTTGGAGTTACCGCCGAACATCCCGGTGTTCGACTCGGCCGGCAGGTAGTCCACCCGATACTCTTGGCCGCCTACGTCGAACACGTACGGGTGCTGCTCGTGGAACTTGGAGAGCGAGCGAATGCCGTGGGGGCTCAGGAACTCATTCTCGTCAAGCATCTTTGTGAGTATCCTGCGGAGCCGCTCGTCGTTGAGAAGGGCTATAATTCCGCGCTCCGCCACGCCAAACTGACCCGGGCCGGTGGCGTGCATGGTCTCCAGCAGCTCGGGTGTCCGGTGCAGGTACTTCCAGAACTGATCCACCACAAGCGGCACCCGTTCCCGCTGCCACTTTTCAATCACTGTTGTGGCGCACAGAGGCAGGAGCCCCACCATCGAGCGCACCTTGAGCCGCGTGGCGCTGCCATCGGGGAGCCGCAAGAGGTCATAGTAAAAGCCGTCTTCCTCGTCCCACATGCCGTGCTCGCCGAGCCGATTCATGCCTGCGGCGATATATGTGAAGTGTTGTGCGAACTTCAAGACCATGGCCTCATAGGTGGGGTCGTGGGGAGCAAGCGCAAACGCGAGTTCCAGCATGTTCTGGCTGAATAGCGCCATCCAGGCGGTGCCGTCCGCCTGCTCAAGATAGCCGCCGGTGGGCAGTGGGGCGCTACGGTCGAAGACGCCGATGTTGTCCAGGCCGAGGAAGCCGCCTTCGAACACATTCTTTCCGAAGCGGTCCTTGCGGTTCACCCACCAGGTAAAATTCAGCAATAGCTTGTTGAACGCCGACTTGAGAAACTCGACGTCCGTCTCACCGCCCAAGGCCTGCTCGATACGGTGTAGAAAGAGAGTGGCAAAGGCGTGGACCGGAGGGTTCACGTCGCTGAAGTTCCACTCATATGCGGGCATCTGGCCGCAGGGGTGTAGGTAGGTGGCGCGGAGCATCAACTTCATCTGCTCTTTGGCGAAGTCGGGGTCCACGATCGAGAGTGGGAGCGTGTGAAAAGCCAAGTCCCAGGCGGCGTACCAAGGATACTCCCACTTGTCCGGCATCGAGATAACATCCTCGTTCAGCATGTGGTACCACTCTGAGTTCCGGGAACTTCGATATCCGTGATGGAGCGGGTTGGAGTGGTGCTCATCAAGCCAGTTCTCACCGTCAAAGAAGAAGAACTGCTTGCTCCAGAGCATGCCGGCGATGGCCTGACGCATAACCTTGCCCATGTCTTCACTGACTGAGGGCGGAATGACCGACTTGTAAAACTCATCGGCTTCACGAAGACGCTCAGCGAAGACTTCATCAAATTGCTTTCCGAAGGGTGCGCCATTCTGTTCCGGAGAACTGCTGGAGAGACGCAGACGAATCACTTTGGTTTGATCGGCGCCTATATTGAAACGGTAGTGCGCTGCTACCTTGGTGCCCTTCTTGTCAGGGTTCACCGCAGCCTGTTTACGCTGCACCACGCAGTCGTTGATGCCGTCCTTGACGTGGGGGCTTTCGTTCTGTTGTCCGAAAAGCCGTTCGTGATTCGTTTCGTTCTCGGTGAAGAGCAGCGGCACATCGCCTTCGCAGAAAAGGGTGTATTTGCCCAGCAGCGGATGTGCTACGGCCACCGCACTCGTGCCCGCCACGGCCTCCATCTGCTTGAGAATTGGTTTCTCGGCAGCTCGGTTAGATGCGGCGATCCAGTTCGACCAGTCGTTGCGGAACCACAGTGTCGGCAGGATGTGCAGTTCGGATGCGTCCGGTCCCCGGTTAACAGCCGAGACCCGCACCAGGATGTCCTCCGGACCGTCTTTGGCGTACTCGACGAAGATGTCGAAGTATTGGTTCTTGTTGAAGACGCCGGTGTCAAGCAGTTCATACTCCATTTCGTTCTTAGAACGGCGGCGGTTTGTCTCCACCAGATCGTTGTACGGATAGGCCGCCTGCGGGTACTTGTAGAGATACTTCATGTAGGAGTGCGTCGGCGTGCTGTCGAGGTAGAAGTAGTACTCCTTCACATCCTCGCCGTGGTTGCCTTCGCTGTTGGTCAGGCCGAAGAGCCGCTCTTTGAGAATTGGATCCTTGCCGTTCCACAAGGCCAGCGCGAAGCAGAGGTGCTGTTTGTCATCGGAAATGCCGGCGATGCCGTCTTCGCCCCAGCGATAAGCACGCGAGCGGGCCTGATCGTGGGTGAAGAAATTCCAGGCGTCACCATTCTCGCTATAGTCCTCGCGGACGGTTCCCCACTGTCGTTCGCTGAGGTAGGGCCCCCACTTTCGCCAGTTAGACGTACCTTTGCGAGTTTCTTCCAAGCGGACCTCTTCTTGTGTCATGGCGAACCCTTTACTTATGCAGATGCCGCCTTTTCTTCAATGGCGTCTTTTGTCGGCGGTGATGCTTTGGGCAGCCTTTCCACTGGATCTTTAGTCGTCTGCGGAGCGCCGCCCATGAAAATAGTTTGGGACGGAAGTGCAATCTGAACTCCCGCAGCCTCGATACATTCCATCATGCGGAGGAAAAGTCTTCCCTGGATCTCGAGGAACTCGTCCCAGTCGCGGGCCAGGACGTAAGCGGAAACCTCCACGTCAAGAGAGGAAAGGCCGAAACGAATGAAGCGCACGCGAACTGAGTCGTGTTCGACTTGCTGATTTCCCTCCAGCAGGCTGCGGATGCCCTCAATGACCGTGCACATTTGTGGCGAAGCGGTCCCGTAGCACAAAGCGAAAATTTGATGGAGCCAGAATTCGTCGCGGCAGGAGAAATTCTCCAGCGTCATGGTTGCTATCTGTCCATTGGGAACACTGACCATGGTTCGATTCTGAGTTCGGATTCGTGTCGAACGCAGACCGATATCATCGACCGTACCCAAGGTGTCGCCCACCTTTAGAACATCTCCCACGTGCACGACTTCGTCGAAAATGAGGGACACCCCTCCAAATACGTTTTCCAGCGTTTTCTGCGCGGCGAATGCAACGGCGATGCCGCCAACGCCGAGTCCGGCCAGGGCGGCAGTTGGGCTCACGCCGAAATAATGCAGTGTCGCCAGCACGCCTCCGAAGACGATCAGGATGTCGATCAACCGGCGCGTAAGACGCAGGAGCGATGCGCCTCCCGTGGCTTTGTGCAGCCGGAGGCGTCGATAGAAGAATTCTTCGCCCTGATCATTCAATAGAATCAACAACCAGACGCATCCCGCGATGGTAAAGATATTGGCCGTGCTGGACCAGAACTGCCTCGCCAATAGGGGAAGACTCAGCTTCGTAAGCAATCGGTGAATAACCAAGGCCGCAAGCAAAAGACGAATTGGGTGGGGCAAGACTTCGGGATTGGGAAGATCCGGTTTTCTGCGAAGACGGCGGCGCAGCAAACCTAGAAGAGAGCTGAGAAGACGGTTTAGCAGGGCCGCTATCAAATAGAAGAGCGGGATACCCACAAATACAGCCAGCCATTCAAATAAGGCTATACCGGCGAATTGAACGTCCACCAGGAATTCAGGGAGAACGTGGTCCACCTCTACGGCGTTGATCTCCTCGTATAAATCAGGAACGGAATCGAGGGTCTTGCCGGAGAAAAGCCACACGGACCCAGATTTCCCGCGATCCACCCTTTCAACGAATATGTCGATATTTTTGCTCTCGCCGCTGATCGTACCCACTAATTCACGGTTTGGTTCCAGCGGATCCCTGAGGGAGCCCTCAGGCTTGTCGCTGATTTGATCGAGCCGCGCAGGCAAGCGACGGTCGAGCACGACAAAGAGCTGGTGGGCCAGGTCCGTGGCAGCCTTGCCCCGAAGTCGAGTGTTCAGATACCGCTCGGCAAGTTGATCATCTCCCTTACGGGCGGCTGTCACAAACCCAAATACCGTGCCCTTGGGCGTGGTGCGGCCTAAGGCGTCCTTCGGGACCTCGGGTGTGGCTGACACTGGGGCGGTGCCAGGAACGCTAAGTTGCGCCCAGGCAGTAACAGATAACAGCCAGACCAGAAAGAGCACGCACGTGCCAATGCGAAAACGCGGACTTGGCTTACGTGGCAAAAGAGCGCTCGGCGTTCGCGCTTTATGGCGATCACAGGAATGCCCTTCCCCCCACACATCGTGCGAGATCGGACATTCCCTGAGAATACGCACCGCTTGGAAGAGAATCCCGCCCATCGACCTGCCCCTTATCAGAGTTAACAGATAATCACGCCGGGCGTGAACTGGCAGTATTGCCAGTTGCTCGGTTAAGGGTTCGTTCGCCCTCGGCCAGCACACGCCGACAAGGTGAAAGGCAAAGGAGTGACTTAATAAGGGCATCCCTGACCATATTGGGTGCTCGTCATGTGTGCGAAATGCCCTAAATCATTGATCTAAATGGCCTGGATGTTTGGAACAGTGCGTGCGTTGAGAATGAATGTACACAACCTTAGCGATTAGTGGTGGTGTGAATTCTAGGATTAGAGAATTAATGGAGATGCCATGAAGAGACGATTTGAACAGATGATGAAAGTCGCAGTTGCGGCAATGATGTGCATTTGCCTCGGTTCGTCGAGTGCGGCGTTCGCAGTGTCGAAAAACAGCGGTCCTAAAACGAAAATTCAGGGCGTGGTCGTCTCGCGGGACGGAAGCGTTTTAAAGGTGCAGGTGAAAAACTCTGGCGCCATTCGCGCGGTGAACATTTCCGAGAAAACGAAGATCAAGAATGATCAGAAGATGGGAGTGAACGCGCTCGTCCCGGGCTTGAAGGTCAAAGTTATAGGCATGAAGAGTGCCGAGGGCGTGATCGAGGCGAAGAAGATTGATCTGAACACGTACTCTATCGCAGTCGAGCAGCAGCGCTTTGTGCTGACGCAGCGCTGAACTCAAGATTTCGCTGAGCCTTGCTAGCGACATGAGTCCGAAGCTTGAGAACGTGCGCGAGATGAAGTGGAGCGCACCTCATAGTGAGTTTGCTGCCGTTGTTGCGCATCGTTGTGAACGTATGAGTATATAAGTGTCTTTTTTTGCATATCTTCCCGCATGCATGTGGCGTCGAGCTGTGTTCTCTTGTGCGCACCCAATGCCGACGCGGTCAGCACCGAGCCCAGCATGCCGGAAAATAACGCGACGACAGTGCATGCGCCGAAGAGCATCAAACCCTTCTTGGACCCATGGTGCACACAACGCGTGCACCACTTGCGTAGATTTTTTTTCGGTCCCTGATGAGTAGTTATCCAAGGAACTGCGTCATCTGGCAAGATAGCCATTGCAGTCACAGTTCTTTCCCCTCCCGAGAAGTGAACGAAACAGAGCGAGATATACAGAAAAGCGAAATAGCAGAACTATTTCTTCCTTAATGAAGTCGGTTGAGCGGCTATCCGTTCCGGTGAACATGAAGTGGCTCGGAAAGCACGTCGCCGAGTGCATTGAAGCGCTTCCGGTACTGCTTCAAGAAGACCCGGAACGTGCGAGGCTTTACATTCTGAAACATGTGACCGAGATCAGCATGCATCCTACGGAGGAAAACGGCAGACACTTCTATGTCGCTGAAGGCGAGTGGTTTATGCCTGAAAATGAAAGCGTCGCCGGAGCCTTGCTCAACGGCGACGCCAACACGCTACGTATGGTTGCGGGGGAAGGATTTGAACCTTCGACCTTTGGGTTATGAGCCCAACGAGCTACCGGACTGCTCCACCCCGCAACTTGATATTAACAATCGAGCAGCATCGCGTCAAACAACAGCACACGATTCTCATCGACGGAAAACCAATTCGGGATTGAAGATGTGTGTCGTGGGCTAGACTGCTTGCTCCGATTCGCTCTGTTCATCCAGCAATCTCTCATCAAGGATGTCGCGAATACGGCGCAGCAGCACATCAGGAGTGAAAGGCTTCTGCAAAAAAAGAGTTCTTTGTGGCAATGAACCACTGTGCACCAGTGCGTTGTCGGTGAATCCTGACATGTAGAGCACGCGAACTTCAGGGTGCAGCCGCAAAAGCTCTTCTGCAAGTTCCGGACCTCGCATTTCGGGCAGTATGACGTCTGATATCAGCAAGTGGATGGGATTGCTGTGCAAACGAGCGAACGCCAGTGCATCCGGCCCCCGGCCTGAACTCAGTACGTGGTAGCCACTCGCCTTCAGGACTTTGACGAGCACTTCGCGCAGGGCGTCTTCGTCCTCCACCAGCATGATCGTCTCGCTTCCGGCCAGCACTACCTCTGGCACATGAGAGGTTGCAAGTTCAGGAGCGGATTCCAATGTCGCGGGAAGGTAAACCTTGAATGTAGTTCCCTGCCCAACCTCGCTATACACCCAGATGTAGCCGTTGCTCTGGCGAACAATGCCATAAGCGGTCGCTAGTCCTAATCCTGTGCCCTTCCCCGTTCCTTTGGTGGTGAAGAATGGCTCGAAAATGCGTGAGCGCGTGGCCTCGTCCATTCCCACCCCGGTGTCGCTTACGGCAAGCAGCACGTAATCGCCGGGTTGGACGTCGTTGCGTCGTGCCTCCTCTGCGCTCAGGTTTACGTTATTCGTCTCGATCGTGAGCTTTCCACCTCTCGGCATTGCATCTCGAGCATTCACCACAAGATTCATCAGAACCTGCTCAATCTGGTTGGGGTCTGCTTTTACGGGCTTCAGGTTCTTAGAATGTAGAATGCGAACGTCGACGTCTTCGCCCACAAGACGCGGGATCATTTTTCCCAGGCCTTCGGTGACGCGGTTCAGGTCGAGGACTTCTGGCCTCATCACCTGCTTGCGGCTGAACGCCAGAAGTTGTCGGGTCAAACCTCCTGCCTTATCTGCAGCCGCCATCACCTGTTCAGCTGCACCTTTCACCTGCTCGGAATCACGGGGATTCGACTGCAACAAGTACATATTGGCAACAATCACTCCGAGCAGGTTGTTGAAGTCATGCGCCACTCCGCCGGCCAATCTGCCCACTGCTTCCATTTTTTGCGATTGTCGAAGCTGCTCTTCCAACTTTTGCCGCTCGCTGATGTCGCGCAGTCGCACGGTCATGATCAAGCCTTCGTCGGTAACGAACTTCGAAATCGATGCCTCGGCGGGAAATTCCCGACCATCTTTGCGGAGTCCAAAAATGATTCCCCGGCGATTCATTGAGCGCAGCGCCTCTGCCGACGTGCTGAAGCCCCTCACGTGCGCCGCGTGCATCCCACGAAAGCGCTCCGGCAGCAAAACTTCGAGTGGTTTGTGCAAGACGTCTTCCGCGCTGTAACCAAAAATGCGCTCGGCAGCGGGATTGAACAAGGTGATCCGCTGCTGCTCATCAATCATCATGATGGCGTCATCGGAGATCTGGACCATGCCTTCGAATTTTGAATTCGACCTGAGAAGCGAAGATCGCGCACTGCCACGTTGCGAAGTGAGTCCGACCACAAGCGCGGTTATGCACAGAAAGCCAATGTAATGAACTAAATAGGTTGTAAGAGCGATGCCATGCCGCGGAACCAGGAAGGTAGCGGAAATAGCGCCCAATACCGCGGCGGAGATGCCGGGAAGTAATCCACCAAACCAGGTGGCAAGGGCGGCGGAACCCACAAGAAAGTAGTACGGACGAAGCTCGGCGACAGGTGAAGCGAGAACGGTGAGAACTGCAGCCGCTGCGGTTAACAAAATCGAAAAACTATAGCTCTCAAACGCCGAATGCCTTGCAAAGCCTTTCAACATCCCCACTCTCCCAGCGCGATCAATTAGTCCGCTTTCGAGTTCAGCCTTGCTGTAACACTGCAATAACAGCGTAACAGACTATCACACGACAATGTGATGTCCATCACATTTGAGTTCCGCGGCGATAAAACGTAACCAAAAACCACAACAAATCGGCGGAAAATGAAAAGCCGGTTGATGCGGAATCCAAAAAAATCCAGTCTCCATAAAACACAAGAGAATGGCGCCCCGCCGTTCTCTTTCGAACAACGCGACTGAGGGCCATCCACCTGCTCAGGTCAATGAAATCTGGATGAAGATGAAATAGCGCACGCGGCTTTTGCCGCCGCCATCGGGCATTCTTGCTGAGCTGTGCATCCAACCACTTCAGCGGTGCAGGTCAGAACTTCATCGCCCAATTGCGGTTGCAGTGACGTGCTAAGCTCTAAGCGTCCATCCATCTGTAATCACAGGAGTAAAGCCAATAGCCAAGGTTGTTGGTTACTTCTACGATAGCAGTGTCAATGCGTACTCGCCTGCTTCAGGCGTTGCGAATGGGAGTAAAGCAAAAGAATGCAGAAGCAAGTCGTAATCATTGGAGCAGGGCCCGCCGGTCTGACGGCGGCGCTCGAATTTCTCCGCCGTACTGATATCAAGCCAATTGTGCTGGAAGCGAGCCATGAAATCGGCGGCATTTCGCGGACTGTGCGTTACAAGGGCAACCGCATGGACATCGGCGGCCACCGCTTCTTTTCCAAGAGCGACCGCGTGATGGACTGGTGGCTGGAGATCATGCCGCCGGAAGCCACCGCCGACACCGAGCACGCCCTGCGCTATCACAACATGCAGCGCAATCTTTCCGGCAATGTAAGTGGTCTGGACGCGCGCAAAGACGACCTCGTCATGCTGGTTCGGCCGCGCAAGAGCCGCATCTACTTTCTGCGCCGCTTCTTCGATTACCCGATCAAGCTGACCTTCGCAACGCTGAAGAACCTTGGGCTGGTGCGCACGATAAAGGTTGGCATCAGCTACATCCTCACCAAACTCTTCCCGCGCAAGAACGAACGCACTCTGGAAGACTTCTTTATCAACCGCTTCGGGCGCGAGCTGTACCTTACCTTTTTCAAGTCGTATACCGAAAAGGTTTGGGGCGTCGCTTGCAACGAGATCAGCGCGGAGTGGGGCGCACAACGCGTAAAGGGATTATCCCTCACCAAAGCGATCTTGCATTTCCTGAAGACAAGTCTCCGGCCAAAAGGTAGTGGAATTCAGCAGAAGGAGACCGAGACTTCGCTGATCGAGAAGTTCCTTTATCCGAAGTATGGTCCTGGCCAGCTCTGGGAACACGTTGCCGACAAGGTTGTTGAGGCGGGCGGCGAGATCCGGATGGGATGGCGTGCCACCCGTCTGCATGTTGAGGGTAATCGAGTAACGGAAGTGGACGCCATCAGCGATCAAGGCGAAGAGCAACGATTTGCGGCCGATCATGTGTTCTCCACTATGCCGGTGCGGGAGCTGATTCACGCTCTGGATGCACCC
>Ga0335069_10007560_pt1 | contig 15669 bp, 13 predicted proteins | sample Lox_Sample_11_FD_206714 | JGI IMG/M metagenome (GOLD analysis project Ga0335069, IMG submission 206714) | Soil microbial communities from Loxahatchee National Wildlife Refuge, Florida, United States - Lox_Sample_1.1 | ecosystem: Environmental > Terrestrial > Soil > Wetlands | place: USA... | reverse complement strand
TCCGGGGAGATTCGTCTCAGATCACAAGACGCACAAGGCCTGGAGCTTGCGCTACTGGTACCGCCGCAGCACCATGGCCGAGTTCTTGCTGCCGAAGGCGATGCAGTTGGCTACGGCGTGCTCAATCTCCAGCTCGCGGCCGATGTCGGTCACGTAATCGAGGTCGCACTCGGGGTCGGGCTCATCGACGTTGATGGTGGGGGGCAGCACGCCGTCGCGCATGGCGAGCAGGGTGGCCGCGATGCCCGCCGCTCCGCACGCTCCCTGCGGATGGCCGATCAGGCTCTTGAGCGACGACCCGGCCAGTTTGTAGGCGTGGCCGTCGAAGGCCAGCTTCACGGCGCGGGTTTCGATGCGGTCGTTGAGCTCGGTCGACGTGCCGTGATAGTTGATGTACTGGATATCGCCCTTGCCGATCCCGGCCTCTTCCATGGCCAGGCCGATGGCGCGCGCCGGCTCTTCCCCGCATTCCTCCAGGCGCACGCGATGGTAGGCTTCGCAGGTGGAACCGTAGCCGGCGATCTCGCCATAGATGTGCGCGCCGCGCTCCCGCGCCTGCTCCATTTCTTCCAGCACAAAGAACCAGGCGCCCTCGGCGATCACGAAGCCGTCGCGGTCGCGCGAGAACGGGCGCGAAGCGCGCTCCGGCGCGTGGTTCCAGCGCGTCGACATGATGCGCATGAGCTGGAATCCGCGCAGGATCAGCGGCGCGATGGGGGAATCCACGCCGCCGGCGATCATGGTTTTGAGCACGCCGGCCTGGATGGTGCGATAGGCGTAGCCCATGGCGTCGGTGGAGCTGGTGCAGCCGGTGGAGACGATGTGGCTGAGGCCGCGAAAGCCGAACCGCATGGAAACCTCGCTGGCCAGGGTGCCGATGGTGCTGGTGGGTATGGTGTAGACGCTGCACTGCTTGGAACGCCCCTCGTAGTACAGCCGGTATTGCTCTTCGGTGAAATCCTGGCTGCCGCCGCCCGATCCGACGAGCACGCCGATGCCGCGAAGCTCGTCGCGGGTCAAGCCGCGCACGTCGAGCCGGGCGTCGCAGAGCGCTTCGGCGACCGCGGCAGCGGCCAACGGCACGGCGCGCGACACGTGGGGGCGGTCTTTGACCTCGACGTATTTCTTCTCGTCGAACTCGTCGGGAACCTCGCCGGCTACCTGGACCTGGTAGGCCGACGGGTCAAAGCGCGTGATTCGGCGCACGCCGCTGACACCGTTGCGTGTGGCTTCCCAAAAGCGCTCGCGGCCAATTCCGTTCGGACTGACCACGCCAATACCTGTGATGGCTACGCGCCGCATGAAAGTTCTTTTGCCTTCAATCTTTCCGCCAGTATAGGCTGAAAATGATGGATGATACCACGCAGAACCAGCCGCCGGGAGCGCTGGTGACTTTTCTGGCCGGGCTGCAGGCTGGCATGATGGCCCTGATCGTCATGCTGGGCTGGCTGGGAGTGAGCGCCTGGTGGCAGCGCCACACCTTCTGGACCGCGGCCAACCAGATGGCCACCGTCTTTCACGGCGGCGATGCCATCGTGTCCGGCTTCGGGCGGAACACGCCGAGCGGACTCGCGGTATATGTGCTGAGCTACTGCCTGCTGGGCGGCGCGTTTGCGCTCGCGGCGCCGCGGCGCCTGACGCCGGCGGGGATGATGCTCGGCGGAGTGCTGCTGGCCGTGGGATGGTACTGGCTGTGGTTCCGGATGCTGGGGCAGCGCGTGATGCCGCTGGTCTGGCTGTTGCACGCGGAGCGGCCCATGGCGTTCGGCCACGTGCTGTACGGAGTCATGCTGGCGCGCTTCCCGGTGTATCTGCCCGTGGAGTGCCAGCCCACGCCGCCGCCGCCCGATGGCAGCGGCTCGTAAAGAGCTCATGCCAGTTCCAGTTCGATCTTCTTTCCGGCGGGATCGAGCCTGGTGATGCGGAAGCTGCGGATCTGTCCGCTGCGCGCGGCCTCGCCCTTCCCTTCCCCGCCTTTCCATCGGGCCTGCAGCATGGAGCTCAGCGACGAGAGATCCACTTTGTTTTCGCCCGGCTTGTCTTCCTCGGCCTTGGCTTCTGCGGAGAGGAGGCAGACGCCGTGCACGCCCTCGCCCAGCTCCACCCTGGCGCGTCCGCTGCCGACATCCGTCATGCGGCCGGTGACCACGTCGCCGGGCTTGTGCTCGGCGATGTACTCGTCGAGGCTGGTGGGCACGAGCTGCTTCATGCCGAGCCGCAGGCGGCGTTTGGCGGTGTCCACTTCGAGCACCTGTGCCTTGACCACTTCGCCCACCTTGAGCACATCCTGCGGGTGATTGATGCGCTTCTCGGCACTGATATCGCCGACGTGAATCATTCCCTCGACGCCTTCCGCGATCTGGACGAATGCGCCGAATTTCTGCATGCTGGTGACGGGGCCTTCGATCACCGCGCCCTGGACCAGCCTGCCCGCCGCCTCCACCCAGGGGTCGCCGAGCGCCTGTTTGAGGCCGAGCGAAATGCGGCGCTCGCCCGCGTTCACGCCCAGAATCACGACTTCCACCGCGTCGCCGGGCTTGACCACGTCGGCGGGCTTGCGCACCTTCTTGGACCACGACATCTCCGAGAGGTGAATCAGGCCTTCGACGCCCTTTTCCAGCTCCACGAACGCGCCGAAATCGGCCACGCGCGTCACGATGCCTTTCACGCGGTCGCCGGGCTTGTATTTCTCGCCGGCCAGTTCCCAGGGGTGCGGCTGAAGCTGCTTGAGCCCGAGCGAAATGCGCTTCTTGGCCGGGTCCACCTTGAGGACGCGCGCTTCGACGCGGTCGCCCACCTTGAGCACGTCCGAAGGCTTACTTACGCGCGCCCACGAGATATCCGCCACGTGCAGGAGCGCATCGACGCCGCCAATGTCCACGAAGGCGCCGTAGTCGGTCAGGCTGCGGACGGTGCCCTGCACCGTCTCGCCTTCTTTCACCTCGGTGTACCGTTTCTCTTTGGCGGCGCGCTCTTCATCTTCGAGCACCGCCCGCCGGTCCACGACCACGTCTTCGTCGGAGGTGTCCAGCTTGATCACGCGGCAGCGGATCTCCTGGCCGATCAGCTTTTCCATTTCGGCCGTGTCGCGCGCGCCGCTGCGCGAGGCGGGCATGAAGGCCCGCACGCCCACGTCGACGCTGAGTCCGCCCTTGACCACCGCGGTAACGGTGCCGGCTATGGCCGCTTTCTCGGCGAATGCGCGCTCCAGCGAGGTCCAATCCTTGGGCCGCTCCACCTTGAGTTTCGAGAGCTCGTAATAGCCTTCGGGGTCGCGGCCTTTGATCGAGACGGCTACCTTGTCGCCGCGCTGGATGGTTTCACCAGCGGAGGTAAAGGCGGCCAGCGGCAGAATGCCTTCGGTCTTGAAGCCGATATCGAGAAACACGTTTTCGCCGTCGATGGCGATCACGGTGCCTTCCAGGGCCTTGCGCCCTTCATCGGTCTCGGTCCGATGCGAATGCGACTGTTCGTACTCGGTGAGAATATCGGCGAAGGACTCGCCGGGCTCGTTAGTGGTTTGGGAATCCGGACCGGTAGACGGGTCCTGCTCCAGCATGCTTGGATTGGACATGAGACGTTACTTAATCATTGTGGCATAATCCGGGTGGGATATCTTGCGTGTCAGACAGCCCGCTCTCCGGCTGGTATCGGCTCATCCGGCCCCAGGATCTCATCTGGATTCCGCTGTTTGTTGCGCTGGCGTTGGCCAGCGAAATTCTGGATGCCTGGGTCCTGGTGCCGCTCTCGCTGCTGTTTCTGGTACAGGTGATGGAATCCAAGATTCCCGCCCTGTCCCGCACCGCCGGCCGGGTGATCTGGATCCTCCTGAAGCTGGGCCTGGTCTACGTGCTGATCGGGTTCACCAACGGCATCGACAGCAACTATTGGGTGCTCCTGATGCTGCCCGTGGTGTCGGCGGCGACCGTGTTCGGGCTCCTGGGCGCGCTGATCTTCACCGCACTCACCGGGGCGGCGTACCTTTCGTTCCTCCTCTTCCTCGGGGAGCGGTTCATCCTGGAGAACCCGGTGGTGGTGTTTTACCGCGTGGCCTGCCTGTTCATGATGGGCAATCTTGCCAACACGCTGGCCGCGGCTCTGCGCGAGCAGAGCGAACAGCACCGCCGGACCGCGGAGAACCTTCAGGAGGCCAACCGCCAAGTGATGGCGGCGCAGGAGGCGGTGCGGCGGTCCGACCGGCTGGCGGCCCTGGGACAGCTTTCGGCAGGCCTGGCCCACGAGCTTCGCAATCCGCTCGGCACTATCCGCGCCTCAGCCGAGATGCTGTCCCGGCAGGTGAGCGCGGAGAACGAGGTGGCGCGGGAGGTGGCCGGGTTCATCGCCAGCGAAGTGGACCGGACCAATTCGCTGGTGACCCGTTTTCTGCAATTCGCGCGGCCGCTGGAGCTGCGCGCGGAGAAGGCGGATCTTTCGCAGATGCTCGACCGCGCGATCGCGATCGCCGAGCGCGAAGTGGACGGAGTGGCGATCTACCGCAACTACGCGCCGGAGATCCCGCCGTTCCCGTTCGATGCGGAACTGATGGAACACGTGTTCTACAACCTGATCGTGAACGCGGCACAGGCCTCGCCAAAGGGCGGCGCGGTGACCGTCAAATCGCGCTCCAACGGAGGCATGGCGGAGGTCGCGGTGATCGATCGCGGGTCCGGTATCACGCCAGAGGCGATGAAAAACATCTTCAATCCGTTCTTCACCACCAAGGCCAGCGGGGTCGGGCTGGGCCTGGCGATCGTGGCCAAGATCGTGGATCAACACGGGGGTAAAATAGCGGTGGAGAGCCGGCCTGGCGAGGGCAGTATCTTCTGCGTGTCGCTGCCGATGTCGGGTCCGCCTCCGGCCCGCCCTATTGCCAGCCAATGAAAAAACGCATCCTGGTGGTCGAAGACGAAGAGAAGCTGCGGCGCGTGATCGAGCTCCAGCTCACCGGCTCGGGGTTCGACGTGGACAAGGCGCCGACCGCCGAAGAGGGTCTCAAGGTCGTCGACCGCGCCGACATGGTGCTCACCGATCTCAAGCTGCCCAACATGGACGGCCTGGAATTTCTTCACCTGATCCGCCGGCAGAACACGCAGGTTCCGGTGGTCATGATGACCGCCTACGGCAGCGTAGAGACGGCCGTGGAGGCGATGAAAGCGGGCGCCACGGATTTCCTGCTCAAGCCGTTCTCGCTGGATCACCTGATGCAGGTGGTTCACAAGGGGCTGGAGATGCGCGCCCTGCGCGACGAGAATCGGGAGCTGAAGGCCGAGCTCGGCCGGCGCTACGAATTCGACAACATCATCGGCCGCAGTCCGGCCATGCAGGATATTTTCGCCACCATCGAGCGGGTCGGGCCGACGCGCGCCACGGTGCTGTTGACCGGCGAGAGCGGGGTGGGCAAGGACCTGATTGCGCGCGCCATCCATTTCCACTCGCCGCGCAAGGACCGGCCGCTGGTCAAGATCAACTGCACCGCGATCCCCGAGAACCTGATGGAGAGCGAGCTGTTCGGCTACGAGAAGGGCGCTTTCACGGGAGCGCAGACCAGCAAGCCCGGCAAGTTCGAGCAGGCCGACACCGGGACGGTGTTCCTGGACGAGATCGGCGACGTGCCGGCGGCGATCCAGGTGAAGCTGCTGCGCATCCTGCAGGAGCGCGAATTCGAGCGGCTGGGCAGCAACGTCACCAGGCACATCGATGTCCGGCTGGTGGCCGCAACCAACCAGGACCTGCGCGCGGCGCTGGAGCAGGGCACGTTTCGCGAAGATCTCTACTACCGGCTGAACGTGGTGCCGATCAACATCCCACCGCTGCGCGAGCGCAAGCAGGATATCCCGGCGCTGGCGAACCACTTTATCCGCAAACTGGCGCCCGATACGGGGACGCGCGTGGAGGGCATCACCGACGCCGCCATGGACAAGCTGATGTCGTATCACTGGCCGGGCAACGTGCGCGAGCTGGAGAACGTGATCGAGCGCAGCCTGGTAATGGCCGCGGGCACTCAGCTCGACGCGGCCGATATCCGCCTGGAGAGCGCTCCGCGCCCGCGGGCGCAGCCGGGCGACGCGCACTTCCTGCCGGAGGGGCTGACGCTCGATCAATACGAGCAGGACATCATCCGCGAGGCCCTGCGCCGGGCCGACGGCAACAAGAGCCAGGCGGCGCGTCTGCTCGGTCTCACGCGGAACGCGCTACGGTATCGACTCACCCAGATGGGTCTGGAGAGCTGACCGGGCTGCACATACAATCGAATCATGTTCAAACCAGCGGCACTGGTGCTCTGCCTCTCCGCGGCCCTCCGGGCCGAAGTTCATCCCATGACCCTGAGCCAGGCGGTGGCGCTCGCCCTCAAACAGAACCCCGAAATCGAGCTGGCGCGGCTCGACGAGGAGAATGCGCGCCACGCGGTGCGCCTGGCGCGGGACCCGTTCCTGCCGCACGTAACGGCAGGCAGCGGGCTGGCCTACACCAACGGATTTCCCATGAGTATCGAAGGCTCGGCGCCGGCGATCGTTCAGGCGCGGGCCAGCCAGTACCTGTTCAACCGGCCGCAGAGCTACAGCATTGCGCAGGCGAAAGAAACGGCGCGCGGCGCGGGCTTCGACGTTGGCAGCAAGCGCGACGAGATCGCTTACCGGACGGCGGCTCTGTACCTCGACGCCGAACGGGCCGCGCGCATCGGCGAGCTGGCGCGGAAGGAGGCGGAAAGCCTGCAGAAGGTGCTGGAGACGGTGCAGGCGCAGGTTACCGAGGGCCGCGCATTGCCGCTCGCGGAGAAACAAGCGGCATTCAGCGTCGCTCGCGCGCGCCAGATCGCGGAGCAGCTCGAGATCGAGCAGGCCGGGGCCGAAACCTCGCTTGCCGTGGCGGTCGGCCTCAGCGCGGCGGACCGTGTACACCCCGTGGCCGAGGAGCGGGCGGCGCCCGCGCTGCCGGCTTCCGAGGAATCGGCGATCGAGGCGGCGATCGAATCCAGCAACGACATCCGCAAACTGCAATCGCAGATCGCGGCCAAGGGCCTGGAAATCCGCGGCGAGAAGGCCGCGCGCCTGCCGCGCGCCGACCTGGTGGCGCAATACGGCCTGTTCTCGAAATTCAACAACTACGATCAGTACTTCGCCAAATTTCAGCGCAACAACGGTGAGATCGGCGTCTCTTTCCAGGTGCCGCTCTTCACGCCCGGCGTGTCATCGCAGCTCGCGCAATCGGCGACCGAGGTCTCGCACCTGCGGTTGGAGCTGGCCAACGCGCGCAATCGCATCAGCGCCGATCTGCAGCAATCGTTTCGAGACGTGAAGAAGGCGCAGACCTCAGCCGAGGTCGCGCGGCTGGACCTGGAAGTCACCCGCGAGCAGCTTAACGTCAACCTGGCACTGATGCAGGAGGGACGGCTGACGCTGCGGCAGGTGGAGGAATCACGGATCGCCGAAAGCGACAAGTGGATCGCGTTCTACGATGCACAGTATGCGCTGGAAAAGGCGCGCTGGGCCGTATTGCGGCTCACTGGCCAGTTGGTGGCGTCGATCGAGAGCCAACCGTAAAACGCCCGGAACACGCGTAGGTCACTAATCCGTCTTGCTGCGGTAGAACTCCTGGAGGACGTAGAAGGCCTTCTTCTTATCGCCGCGGAGACTGACCAGGCCCTTGCGATTGAAGAAATCCTGAATATTCGGAAGCGGCCGCCGCGGACTGCGGAAGTCCATCAGCACCCAGGGCGTGGTGCCGCGCAGGAACGGGATCTTGTTCAGCATCGCCACCTGCCGCTGGTAGATTCCCTCCTGGTATTCTTCGCTCCACCGCGTCAGCGTGTCGCCGTGCATCCCGAACAGCGCGTCGGCTCCGAATTCGCTCATGATCAGCGGCTTGTCGTAGATCGATTTCCATTCGCTGCGATCCAGTTTTTCCGGGAGACCGTCGTACCAGCCGATGTACTCGTTGCAGCCGAGCACGTCCACATCGGCGCCGAAGGGATCGTCGATCACCGCCACGCGGTTCTGCCCGGCGCCTGCCTCTTCGTGGTGCATCATGGCGGCGGTGACCAGCCGCGTGGGATCCAGCGTCCGCACGTGGCGCGCCAGCCGGCGCAGGAAGTCGTTGCGGGCATCGGTGATGGGCGTCTCATTGGCCACGGACCAGAGAACGATGGCCGCGCGGTTGCGGTCGCGCGCGATGCTCTCGGCCACCTGGTTGGCCGCGTTGGCGTAGGTGGCCGGGTCTTGCCACTGGATCATCCAATAGATGGGGGATTCCGACCAGACCATCAGGCCCATCCGGTCGGCTTCCCGCACCATGTTCTCGTTGTGCGGATAGTGGGCCAGGCGCACAAAGTTGCAGCCCATTTCTTTCGCCCATCCGAGGAGGGTGCGCGCGTCGTCCAGGCTGTACGCCCGGCCGCCGCGGTAAGGCGCTTCTTCGTGAATCGAGACGCCGCGCAAAAAGAGGCTCTTGCCGTTGAGCAGGATTTCCGTGCCCCTGACTTCGATGGTGCGAAATCCGATGCGGTCGCGAACCGTGTCGTGCTCCGACGCAACGATGACGTCGTAGAGTTTGGGATTGGCGGGCGACCACAGGGTGAGCTTGGCGGGCACGGTGAACCCGGCGTAGCCCTTGTCGTCCGTGGTCACGGTGGTGGCGATGCCGGCCTCCGGAATGCGGATCGCGACCTGCTGCCGGGGACGCGCGCCGTTCAGCTTCACCCATCCGGCGATGGTATCGGCCGAGCCTTTCTTCAACTGAACCAGGTAGTCCTCGACGAAAGTCTCGGGCACTTCGACCAGCAGGACGTCGCGCGTCAAACCGCCGTAGTTCCACCAGTCGGTATTCAGCGTCGGGACGCCTTCGAGGTGACGCTTGTTGTCCACCTTCACGACGAGTGAGTTGCCGCTGGTCTTGACTTTTCCGGTGATCTCGAACGAGAAGGGGGTGAACCCGCCGGTGTGGGTGCCGAGCTTTTCGCCGTTCAGGAAGACGATAGCCTCGTAATTGGCGGCGCCGAAGTACAGGAAGGCGCGCGTGCCGGGCCTGGGAGCGAAGTCGAACTTCTGCCGGTACCAGACGGTGCCTTCGTAGAAGAACAGGCTCTCACGCTGCGAGTTCCAATCGCCGGGCACGTCGAGCTGCGGCGCGGTGTCGAAGTCGTACTCGACGCGGTCAGTCTTATCCTTGGGCTTGACGTCCAGGAAGTAGCCTTCCTTGGAGACCTGCATGCGGAAATCGAAGTAGCCGTTTTCGTACGGGTCGACGATGGTTCTCCACTTGCCGTTGAGGCTGATGGTCTTGCGGGCCGCGATATTCGCCATCGCCGAAGCCCCGGCCTGCGCGGGCAGAACCGCCGCGGCAAGCGCCAGGATTACCAGGAATCTGCGCATTTCAGTGCTCTTTCTCTTTTTAGCGCCGTTGCGAGCACCGCGCGAGGATACGAGATGAAGATTTCTTAATCCATGTGATATTCTGGAAGTGCCGCGTGACAAAGAGCTGGCCAATCCGGATGGCGACGCCGATCCTCTGCGCATGGATTGCAGTTTCGTGCTGCGCTTCGTTGGCCGCCGCTCCAGTGGGCGCCGATGGAGAGCGAGGTCCCCTGCAGATTCTTGGCGCGGGTTTGCCGTGTCCGGCGATATTGGCCCAGGGCTCCGGCGCGCGCATCGACATCTGCAAGCAGCGCAGCACCCGGAGTTCCGGTTTTGTCCTGCCGGCGCCGGGCGGGCGTCACGCCCACCCCACGTCCCTCGCCGCGATCGCCGCCGATATTCCGATGCCTCGCGGCGCCTTTGCCACGAGTCCCGGCGGGCGGTCCCCTCCAGGTCCAATCTCCTGATCGACCATAGTTGACCTTCATTCGTGCGCGGCTCACGCGTTCCCGCGAAGCTGCGCTTCAACACAACCAACAGGAGATTGGAACCGATGGAAACCGATAAGAAAACGAACGTACAAGAGTCTGAAACGACGTCCGATGAACACATGCCGCGGAAGCTGACCCTGGCCCAGAACCTGATTCTGACGGCCAGGGTCCTGGCGTGCGCGGCCCTGATCCTGGGCGCGCTCTGGGGCGTGAACCAGTGGACGACAGGGAAATGACCCCACGCCAAGGTGAGGCCGGAGATAATGGAGTGCTGCCTACCGGACATCGAGAGAGGGGGCCCCATGACACGACGATCCGCCCTGAGGAAACTGGCTGGCGCGGCTTGCGCCGCCCGGGCGCTGCGCGCCCAGACGGCACGTGCGCCGCGCCAAATCGCGCAAGGCACGTTTCAGCCTGCGTGGGAATCGCTGGCGCAATACAAGGCGCCGGACTGGTTCCGCGACGCCAAGTTCGGCATCTGGGCGCATTGGACCGCGCAGTGCGTACCCGAGCAGGGCGATTGGTACGCACGGCAGATGTACATCCAGGGCCATCCGCAATACCGGTTTCACGTGGAGCGGTACGGGCACCCCTCGAAGTTCGGCTTCATGGAGATCGACAACCTGTGGAAGGCCGAGAACTGGCGTCCCGAAGAGCTGATGCAGCTCTACGTCAAGGCGGGCGCGCGCTACTTCGTGGGTCTCGCGAACCACCACGACAACTTCGACTGCTACGATTCCACGCACCATGCCTGGAACTCGGTGCGCATCGGACCGAAGAAGGACATCATCGGCATCTGGGCGAAGATCGCGCGCAGCCATGGCCTGCGGTTCGGCGTGACCAACCACTCGGCGCACTCCTGGCACTGGTTTCAGACAGCCTACGGATACGACCCCGAAGGGCCGCTGGCAGGCATCCCTTACGACGGATTTCTGACCAAAGAACAGGGCAAGGGCAAATGGTGGGAGGGCCTGGATCCCCAGGAACTCTACACCGGTCCGAACATGGTGATGCCTAAGGGATTCACCACGATCAAAGAAGCCAACGACTGGCACGCGCAGAACGACCGCAAGTGGACCGAGGCCCCGCCGCCCAATAATCCCGGGTTCGTGGACCGCTGGTTTCTGCGCTGCCAGGAGCTTCTGGACAAGTATCGGCCGGACCTGCTGTACTTCGACAACACGGAACTGCCGCTCGGGCAGGCCGGCCTGGATATCGCGGCCCACTTCTACAACGCCAACATGAAGAATCACGGCGGCCGCCTGGAGGCGGTGCTGAATTCGAAAGGCCTCGTGCCGGACCACGTCGGCACCATGGTGCTCGATATCGAGCGCGGACGCGCCGACCGGATTCTGCCCGCGGCCTGGCAGACCGACACGTGTATCGGCGACTGGCACTATCGCCGCGCGACCTTCGAGAACCACACCTACAAGACCGCGGACACAGTGATCAAAATGCTGGTGGATATCGTCAGTAAGAACGGCAACCTGCTGCTGAACATTCCGCTGCGCGGTTCGGGTGAGATCGACGACGACGAGCGGAAGGTGCTGGACGGCCTGGCTTCGTGGATGCCGGACAACGGGGAGGCGATTTTCGGCACGCGGCCGTTCTCGGTGTACGGCGAGGGAGCGCCCGATTTAAAGGGCACGGGCAACTTCAACGAGCGGAACGCGCGTCCGTACACGGCGCAGGATATCCGGTTCACGGCCAAGGGTGAGACGCTCTACGCCATCGCACTCGGCTGGCCGGGCGACGGCAAGCTGACCGTCAAGACGCTGGCCGCGGGGAGTGCCGCTTATCCGCGCGAAGTGGGCCAGGTGGAGCTGCTGGGCAGCAAGGGCTCGCTGCGGTTCACGCGGGGAACCGAGGGGCTGGCAGTGACACTGCCCGATCGAAAGCCGAACGAGTACGCATACGCCTTGAAGATCCGGCCGAAATAGCCATGCTGGAGCTGCCGCCCCAGACCGCGCTGCTCGTCATCGACGTGCAGAGGGCCATCGATCACCCCAGTTGGGGCGAGCGTAATAACCCGGATGCCGAGCGCAACATTGCCGCGCTGCTGGCGGCGTGGAGAGCAGCGGGCAGGCCGGTCTATCATGTTCGCCACGATTCGACGGAACCGGCTTCCACCTATCGGCCCGGCCAGCCGGGTCACGATTTCAAGCCGGAGGCGCAGCCAAGGGCGGGCGAGACGGTAATCGCCAAGCAGACCAATTCCGCGTTCATCGGCACGGACCTGGAGTCCCGGCTGCGCGTCGCGGGACACACGACGCTGGTGATTGCCGGAGTAATCACGAACAACTCGGTCGAGGCCACGGTGCGCATGGCGGGCAACCTGGGGTTTCAAACTTACCTGGTGGAAGACGCGACGTTCACGTTCGGACGCCGCGATTGGCACGGCCGGTGGCGCACCGCGGACGAGGTCCACGCCATGAGCCTGGCGAATCTGGATGGGGAGTACTGCACGGTGGTGCGTGCGGGAGACATCGTGAGGTCCTTTTAGCGCGCCTGCGGCGCGTGGGCAGGCCGGGAGGCCTACCTTACAAAGTCACGCCACCTTGGCACCGCACCACGGGCAGTGGCTCCAGGGCGGCTGAGTAGCGCGATGGCAACTGGGGCAGACGGGCGTGACATTGACCCCGCAGTTGGGGCAGTGCGGGAAGCCCTTGTACACCGGCGAGCCACACTTGGCGCAGTAGACGGGAAGCGGATCGCGGAGGATGAAGTACAGGATGATTCCGAATGCACTGGGCGCGAAGAACGCCAGCAGCGCCCAGAGCACGGCGTTCATCCCGCGGCGCCGTGCATCGCCGTAGATGTAGGAGACTACGAGCACGTAAGCGGCGACCAACAGGGGAATGCCCAGGCAGAGAATCAGCTCGGGGGACACCGAGCCGGTTATTCAAGCGTTCCGCGTTCATGGCCTGGCGGAGCGCCTCCGGGCAGTCATCGGGCAACGACGAGCTCTCCTCATCCGGGTTCTTCCCTGCCTTGCGGCGCAGCAGGTCCATGGCGGTGTTGTGGGCGATCGCGAAAAGCCACGTATCGAAGCTGCGCCGTGCATCGTAGCGGCGAATCTCCCGGATCACATTGAGCCAGGTCTGCTGGAACAGGTCATCCGCCGTGGCGGGTTCGCGGACCAAACGGAGCAGATAGCGATACAGGCGGTGCCGGTACCGGCCGACCACTTCGGCGAGTATACGGATGACGGGGGAAAAAAGACGCACGGCGCTATAGTAACTGAAGCCTTGCTATGGACCGCATCCGCATTCTCGCCACCGGCGGCACCTTCGACAAAGAGTACAACGAGATTACCGGCGAGTTGTTCTTCAAGTCCACGCACACCGGGGACATGCTCGCGCTGGGCCGGTGCCTTCTGCCGGTCGAGATCGAAACCCTGATGATGATCGACAGCCTGCAAATGAGCGCCGCCGATCGCGAATCGATCCTGGCACGCTGCCGGGCGGTGCCCGAGCGCCGGATCGTCATCACCCACGGCACCGACACCATGCCCGAGACTTCGGTGGTCCTGGGAAAGGGGCTGAAAGGAAGCGGGAAGACCGTCGTGCTGACGGGGGCCATGGTTCCGTACAAGTTCGGCAGCTCGGACGGGATGTTCAACCTGGGCACGGCCCTGGCCTTTGTGCAGACCCTGGCGCCGGGTGTTTACGTGGCCATGAACGGCCGGTGGTTCCCCTGGCACTCGGTCCGTAAGAATAAGAAAAAAGGCATATTCGAGCCTGCTTCCGAGGTCGCAGGTAAATCTTAGTGTACGATTGTCAACATTTTTAATCGATTTGTTTTGTATTGATTACAAGAGAATCTTGTCACTCTCTTGCCAAGTGTGCTAATAATTGACAGTGGAACTCAGCACCAACCGGAGAAATTGAGTTCCACCCATTAAACCGAGTTCTCAATTCAAAAAACTGGAGGTAGTCAATCCATGAAGATTCGTCCGCTTTATGACCGCATCGTGGTCAAACGGATTGAGCAGCAGGAGCAGATGCAGGGCGGCCTGTATATCCCCGACACCGCAAAAGAGAAGCCCCAGGAGGGCGAAGTGGTCGCGGTCGGCAAAGGCAAGCGGCTGGAAGACGGCAAGGTGATCCCGCTCGATGTGCAGCCCGGCGATCGCATCTTGTTCGGCAAGTATTCCGGCAGCGACATCAAGATCGATGGCGAAGAGTATCTCATCATGCGCGAGGACGAAGTTCTCGGCATCCTGGACGCGGCGCCGAAGGCCGCAAAGAAGGCCAGCTAAAGGAGAAACAGCACAATGGCGAAACAGATTGTCTATTCCGAAAGTTCCCGTCAGGCGATTTTGCGCGGCGTCAACCAGCTTGCCGACGCAGTGAAGGTCACGCTCGGCCCCAAGGGCCGCAACGTGGTTCTCGAGAAGAAGTTCGGCGGCCCGAACATCACCAAGGACGGCGTCACCGTGGCCAAGGAAATCGAGCTGAAGGATCCGCTCGAGAACATGGGCGCCCAGATGGTTCGCGAAGTCGCCTCCAAGACCAGCGACGTAGCCGGCGACGGCACCACCACCGCCACCATCCTGGCACAGAGCATCTTCCGTGAAGGCGTGAAGGCGGTTGCCGCCGGCGCCAACCCGATGGCTCTGAAGCGCGGCATCGAGCAGGCTGTCGAGACCGCGATCGAGGAAGTCAAGAAGCTCTCCAAGCCGGTGTCCGGCGACATGATCGCGCAGGTCGGCACGATTTCCGCCAACAGCGACAAGACCATCGGCAACATCATTGCAGACGCCATGAAGAAGGTCGGCAAGGATGGCGTGATCACGGTCGAAGAGTCCAAGACGATGTCCACCGAGCTGGAGACCGTCGAGGGCATGCAGTTCGATCGCGGCTATCTCTCCCCCTACTTCGTGACCGACGCGGACCGCATGGAAGTGGTGCTGGAGGATCCGTACATCCTGATCCACGAGAAGAAGATCAGCAACATGAAGGACCTGCTGCCGCTGCTCGAGCAGATCGCCCGTTCCGGCAAGCCGCTGCTGATCATCGCCGAGGAAGTGGAAGGCGAAGCGCTGGCGACTCTGGTGGTCAACAAGCTGCGCGGCACCCTGAACGCCTGCGCGGTGAAGGCTCCGGGCTTCGGCGACCGCCGCAAGGCGATGCTCGAGGACATCGGCATTCTCACTGGCGGCAAGGCCATCATGGAAGAGACCGGCATCAAGCTGGAAGGCGTCCGCCTGGACGACCTGGGGCGCGCCAAGCGCATCACGGTGGATAAGGACAACACCACCATCGTGGACGGCAACGGCAGCCAGAAGGCCATCGAGGGCCGTATCAAGCAGCTCCGCGCCCAGATCGAGGAGACCACCAGCGACTACGACCGCGAGAAGCTCCAGGAGCGCCTGGCGAAGCTGGCCGGCGGCGTGGCGGTGATCAAGGTCGGCGCGGCCACCGAGACCGAGATGAAGGAGAAGAAGGCCCGCGTGGAAGACGCGCTGCACGCCACCCGTGCGGCGGTCGAGGAAGGCATCGTTCCGGGCGGCGGCGTGGCCCTGCTGCGCGCGTCCAAGGTTCTGGCCGGCCTCAAGTCCGATGGCGATGAGCAGATCGGCATCAACATCGTGAAGCGCGCCTGCGAGGAGCCCCTGCGCCAGATCGTCGGCAACGCGGGCACCGAGGGCGCGATCGTGGTCGACAAGGTTCGCGATCATTCGAACCCGAACCACGGCTACAACGCCCAGACGGACAGCTACGAAGACCTCGTGGCCAGCGGCGTGATCGATCCGACCAAGGTGACCCGCTCGGCGCTGCAGAACGCGGCCTCGATCGCCAGCCTGATGCTGACGACGGAAGCCA
>Ga0335069_10007558_pt1 | contig 15671 bp, 18 predicted proteins | sample Lox_Sample_11_FD_206714 | JGI IMG/M metagenome (GOLD analysis project Ga0335069, IMG submission 206714) | Soil microbial communities from Loxahatchee National Wildlife Refuge, Florida, United States - Lox_Sample_1.1 | ecosystem: Environmental > Terrestrial > Soil > Wetlands | place: USA... | reverse complement strand
CCCGGCCGTCCCTTCCCAGCGGCGCGGGCCAACATCCAGTCGGGCCGCCCCCGGGGACATTCGCGCCCGGAACGCCGCCAGCGCCCTCATCGCCCAGTCCAGCGGCCGCCCAAGCCCAGGCGGCGCAGCAGGCTGCGATGCAGGCGCAGGCTCAGCGGCAAGCGCAGGCCGACGCGATGCGCGCCCAGGCCGAGGCGCAACGTCAGGCGCAAGCCCAGGCGGCGCAGCAGGCTGCGATACAGGCGCAGGCTCAGCGGCAGGCGCAGGCGCAGGCCGACGCCCAGGCTCGCCAACAGGCTCAGGCGCGGGCGGCGGAAGCGGCGCGAGCGCAAGCGGCGGCCCAACGTCAGGCGCAAGCCCAGGCTGCGATACAGGCGCAGGCTCAGCGGCAAGCGCAGGCCGACGCGATGCGCGCCCAGGCCGAGGCCCAACGTCAGGCGCAAGCCCAGGCGGCGCAGCAAGCGGCGATACAGGCGCAGGCTCAGCGGCAAGCGCAGGCGCAGGCCGAAGCCCAGGCTCGCCAACAGGCCCAGGCGCAGGCGGAAGCGGCTCGCGCGCAGGCGGAGGCTCAAAGGAAGGCCCAAGCCGAGGCGGCGCGGCAAGCGCAGGCTGCGGCGAAGGCCAAGGCGCATGCCGATCGCGCGGCGTCCCATGAACATTCCGCCAGCAACGCCACCAACGCCGCCGACGGAGGTCATTGACGAGCGCGCTTGCTTCCCCCTTGCACCAACAGCCGCGCGGGTGGACCATCGGCTTCTCGAGCTCGCCTTTTGTCGGCGGCTTGAAGAAAAAACGGGAGGCCATGCATGAGCGCTCACGCTCCCGGCCTTGTACGGGCCGTGGCCTTGGTCGGCCCGACCGGAGCCGGCAAGACCAATCTGATGGAAGCTCTTTTGATCGCTGCGGGCGCCCGCGCGCAGCGAACCGGGAGCGGGACCGTGGGCGACTCCAGTCCGGAGGCGCGGGCGCGCGGCCACTCGGTAGAGCTCAATATCGCCGGATTTGATTTCCTGGACGATCGTTACGTCCTCATCGACTGCCCGGGGGCGGTGGACTTCGCCGCCGAGGGCGATCTTGCGTTGCCGGCCGCCGATCTAGCCGTGGTGGTGGCGGCCCTCGATCCGGCCAAGGCCCTGCTGCTCCAGCCCACGCTGAAGGCGCTCGAGCAGCACGCCGTGCCCCGCCTGATCTTCGTCAACAAGATGGACCAGGCCCGCGGCCCGGTGGCGGAGCTGCTCTCCGCCTTCGCAACGGTGAGCCAGACCCCCGTCGTCGCGCGCCAGCTCCCCATCTGGAGCGATCAGCACGTCACCGGCTACATGGATCTGGCTCTGGAGCGCGCGTTCGCCGATCGGGACGGCGCGCCGCCTGAACCGATCGCTCCGTCGGACGATGTCCTGGCCGAGGAGAAAGATGCCCGGTTCCACATGCTCGAGCAGCTGGCGGACTTCGACGACCAGCTCTTGGAGAAGCTCGTTTCAGACGAGACGCCCGACCAGGCGCTGATCTTCGCCGACCTGGTGCGCGAGCTCAACGAGGGCCTGATCACGCCGGTCTTCTTCGGTGATTCCTTGAAAGGCCACGGAATCCACCGGCTTCTGAAGGCGCTTCGGCACGACGCCGGCTCTCCCAACTCGGCGGCGCAGCGGCTGGGGGCGGAGGGGCCCGGCGCCTATGTCATCAAGACCGCCTACGCCGGTCAGGCCGGGAAGCTGGCCTATGCGCGGGTCCTGGGCGGGGCGATCAACGACGGCGCCGAATTCGTCGCGCCTAGCGGGGAGCGGAGCCGGGCAGGCGGTCTTTTCGCCGTCCAGGGCGCGGCGCTGAAGAAGATCAGCCAAGCCGCCGACGGGGACGTGGTCGCGATCGGGAAGCTGGAGCACGCCAGGGCCGGGCAGTTCCTCTCGCTCGTATCGGCGGCGAAGGCCAAGGAGGTCAGCATTGCGCCCCGTCCGCCGGTCTATGGGCTGGCGATCTGGGCCAAGGCGCGCAACGACGATGTCCGTCTCTCCAGCGCCCTTTCCAAGCTGCTCGAAGAAGATCCGGCCCTGCGCCTGAGCCAGGAGGCTGATACGCGGCAGTCCGTCCTCAGCGGACAGAGCGAAGCCCATGTGCGCCTGGCTCTGGAGCGTCTTTCCAGGCGCTACAACGTCGAGGTGGCCGCAGATCATCCCACCACGCCCTACCAGGAGACGATCACCGGCCAGGTCACCCAGCACGCCCGGCACAAGAAGCAGACCGGCGGCCATGGCCAGTTTGGCGACGTCACCGTCGAGATCCGGCCGCTGGAACGGGGCGCGGGCTTCGTCTTCAACCACCGCATCACCGGCGGCGTCGTGCCCAAGCAGTGGATTCCGGCCGTCGAGCAGGGCGTGCGCGACGCGATGATCTAGGGGCCTCTCGGCTTTCCCGTCGTCGATGTCGCCGCGACGCTGATCGACGGGAGCTATCACAGCGTCGACAGCTCCGAGATGGCGTTCCGGCAGGCCGGACGCATGGCGATGGAGGAGGGTTTGCGCAAATGCGGGCCGACGCTGCTCGAGCCGATCGAGAGGCTGTCGATCCATGCGCCATCGAGCTGCACCTCGGGGGTGACCTCGGTGCTTGCCGCGCGGCGCGGCCAGGTGCTGGGCTATGGTCCGCGCGAGGGCTGGAGCGGCTGGGACACGGTGGAGGCCTACCTGCCTCGGGCCGAGCGCCACGACCTGATCGCCGAGCTGCGCTCGCTGTCCCAGGGTCTGGGCTCGTTCGAATTTACTTTCGACCACATGACCGAGATCTCGGGGCGCCTCGCCGACGACATCGTCCACGGCCGGGTTGCGGAAAAGCGGGCGGCCGGCTGACCCGGAGACCCGGCATCCTTCTCCGCCGCTGGCGTATCCTCCTGGCCGCCGCCGCCGGCCTGGCGGGCTGGGCGCTCGCCTTCACCCATGCCGTTCCGCCAGGCCTCTCGAGCCTGATCGGCTGGAACATCGCCAGCGGTCTCTATTTGGCGACGACGCTTTTCATGCTCTGGCGGGACGACGAGGCCCAGGTGCGCCGCCGCGCGGCCATCGAGGACGAAGGCGCCTCCGTCACCACCGCGATCGTCCTGTCGGCCGTCGTGGCCAGCCTCGCCGCCGCCGTGCTGGCGTTGCGAGAGTCCAAGGCGGCGAGCGCCCACGCGCCAGGCGCGGAGCCCTGGGCCTGGGCTCTTTCGGTGACCACGCTGATCTTCGGGTGGATGGTGGTGCAGACGGTCTTCACCCTGCACTATGCGCACCGGTATTTCGGCGACGCCGACAAGAACAATGAAATGGATCGCGGCGTCAAATTTCCGGGCGACCCGCCGACGACCTATCACGACTTCATCTATATGGCGGTTTGCATCGGCGCTTCGGCGCAGGTCTCGGATTTCAACATAACCAACAGCCGCTTCCGCTGGCTGGTGGCGCAACATTCCCTGATCGCCTTCTTCTTCAACACGATGGTCCTGGCGCTGGGGATCAACATCGTGGCCAGCATCATCTTGCAATAGCGCTGAACCATCCGGCGGCTCAGCGGTTGTGCTTGTCAGACGGCCAAGGCGCGCCGTCCGCCCTCACAATCAGCCAGGAGGCTCCCATGGAACAAGGCTTGTCCGCCGGGCGCGAAGAGGCCCGATCCTTCCTCACAGACGTCAAGACCCTGCGAGCGCACGCGCGTCAGCAGATGGATCGAGGGCCGGTGAGCGACACTTACAAGGGCGACGTCGCGCGCACGATCGACATCCTGCAAAGCGTGCTGGCCACGGAGCTCGTCTGCCTGCTCCGCTACACCCAGCACTCCATCGTCGCCACGGGCCTGGCCAGCGAAAGCGTCCGCAAGGAGTTCGCCGAGCACGCCCAGGAAGAGCAGGATCACGCCACCCGCGTCGCCGATCGGATCAATCAGCTGGGCGGAAAGCCCGACTTCAATCCGGACACCCTGACTAGCCGCTCGGCCGCCGAATATTCCGTCGGCGGCGACCTCGTCGCCATGATCCGCGAGAACCTCGTCGCCGAACGTATAGCCATCGATCACTACCGCGAGCTCATCCGCTTCTTCGGCAATGATGATCCGGTCACGCGGGTGATGATCGAAGAGATCCTGGCCGTCGAGGAGGAGCACGCCAGCGACATGCTGGACCTTCTCGAGACGCACGGCGGATAGACTTCAGACCTACCCCCAGGCGGCTGGGATGGGTGTGGCGCGCTGGTTGGTGAGCAGTTTGGCGCGCCGTTCCCGCTCGGCTTCGCTGATGGCGGCCGGATCCTCGGCGTATTCGGGACCGGCGGCCATGGCCTTCTGCACGGCTGGGCGCGCTTCCATCGCCTCCATCCAGCGCCCGACGTTGGGAAATTCGCTGAGGTCCATCTGCCGGGACTTCCCGGTCGCGGCCCAGGGGTAGCAGCACATGTCGGCGATCGAATAGTCGTCGCCGCCCAGCCAAGCCTTCTTGTGCAGGCCGAGGTTGAGGACGCCGTAGATCCGATGGACCTCGTCATCGAACCGCTTGAGGGCGTAGGCAAGGCCCCCATTCTTCGGGTTCTCCGCCGCACGGCGGAAATGGCCGTGTTCGCCCATCTTCGGGCCCTGGTTGGCCATTTGCCACATCAGCCACTGGGTCACCGCATACTTGCCGCGCGCATCCTGCGGGAAGAAGCGGCCCTCTTTTTCGGCGACGTACATCATGATCGCCGCGCTTTCGAAAATGGAGATCGGCGCGCCGCCGTCGCTGGGCGCCGTATCGGTCAGGGCGGGCATGCGATTGTTGGGAGCGATCTTCAGGTAGTTCGGCTCGAACTGATCGCCGCGGCCGATGTTCAGCGGCGTGATCCTGTAGGGGACGCCCAGCTCCTCCAGCAGGATCGTCACCTTCTTGCCGTTCGGGGTCGGCCAGAAATAGAGTTCGTACATGCCTGGGTTCCTGCTTCGGCCAGCACGGCCGACGATAGCCGCGTCCAGTCCACGAGACGAGCGATGAGACCGGGCGCAAGACTAAGAAGCCCCACGGACATCGGGCCGCCGGGCCAGGTCTCGGTCCGCTGCTGGAGCCACGCCGCCAACCGGATCTGGCCCCCGACGTCACGGCGCAGGCGCGCATGGTAGGCGCCGGCGTCGGCGCCGGCCAGCACCGCGTTCGCCGCCAGGCGTGCGCTGTGGAGCGCGATGGCCATGCCGTTGCCGCAGAAGGACGGGATCACGGCCGACTGGTCCCCCAGCCGGTAGAGGCCTGACGCCTCGCCCTTTCGGTGATGGGTGAATCCGTAGGGGATGTCGGCGATGGTCAGGGGGCGGGAAAAGAGCTGTTCGCCTTCGCTCAGGCGCTCGTTCAGGTGCGGCTCGCCCATCAACCGATCGAACAATCCGGTCCAGGTGCGCCCGGCCGTGTCGAAGACGGCGCGCCGCACTACGAGGCAAAGATTGGCCCGGCCGTCCTCCACCATCTGCAGGCCCGCGTAACCGCCGCGGAGGAGGATAATTTCGACAAAGCCCTCGAGGGCCTGCGCCTGGCGCGCCGCCAGACGAAAGTGGCTCTTGAAGCCCAGCATGCCGGATAAGCGGACGGCGGCGGCGTCGCGCCGGGCGCCGCGCACATCGTGCTTGCCGCTGGCCAGAAGAATCCGCCCGCCTTCAAGGGCGCCCCGGCTGGTTTCTAGCCCGCCGTCCCGCTGGCGCACCGCTACGCCCCGTTCGATTTGCGCGCCAAGGCTCTGCGCCTTCGCCAGCAGCGCCTCATCCAGCCGTCGCCGGCTGAGACCCAGCGCGACGAAGGGCAGACGCGCCTCAGCCGACCTTTTTCCGCAGACCAGCCTGACGTGCGAAATGGACGATGCGCCCAGGTCGGCCGCATCGATCCCGAGCGCGGCGAGGTGCGCCTGGGCTTCGATGGAGAGGAATTCGCCGCAGATCTTTTCGCATGGCCCCTTTTCGCGCTCCAACACGCGGACCGGGACCTTCTCGCGCCCCAAGGCCGCGGCCGCGGCTGCGCCGGCGAGGCCCCCGCCAACGATCAGCACCTCGCTCACTTGATCCGGCCCACGCACAGGCGAAACGGAAAACGCCAGGCTATCTCAACCGCGGCTTTGTCCAGGCCCGCTCCTTGGAGCATCTGCGACCAATCCTTGTGGATGAAGGCCCGCGCCACGGAGATCGGACCGTCGTGTCGTACGAAGGGGTGCCAGGCGGCGGCCACCGAAAGGGCCTGGAAGCCATAGAAGGCGACCGGATGCCGGTGCAGGTCGTTGATGAACCAGCCGCGGCGGCTCTCGGCCTCCATCCAGGCGATGAAGCGTATGAGCAGGTCTGGCGTCATATGGTGCGCGACCAGGGAGCTCACGACGAAATCCGGGGGCGCGTCCAAGGCCAGGTCGAAGATGTCGCCGACGCGGTAGTCTATTGGCAGGGCGGGGTCCGTCGCCGCGCGCGCGGCCAAAGCGCTGGCGGGACTGAGGTCGACGCCGACGAGTCTTGGACGCAGGCCCGCCTTCTGCGCCCACCTGCAAATCGCCCGCAGCATGTCGCCTTGGCCGTAACCGACGTCCAGCAGCGAAAAGGATGCTCCCCGGGGCAGCCCGGCGGTCGCGCGCCGGAGCCATCGCAAGGTGGGCGGCCTCGCCAGGGTGACCGTGTTGACCTTCGCCAGGTCCGTCAGGCAGGCGGCCAAGACGTCTGTCGCCACATCCGGCGCGTCCATCCATTCCGCCTCGCCGGAGCGCTGGGCGAAGCTACGCACGCGCTAGACCAGCTTGAAGCGAAAGCTCTCGGCCGCCATGCCCGGTCCGAATGCGACGGCGAAGCCGTCCTGGCGTTCTCCGGGCGCGGGGCGGATCGACTTCAGGATGCGCTCCAGGATGAACATCAAGGTGGCCGAGGACATGTTGCCGAAGTCCCGCAGGACTCCGCGGGACCAATCGAGGGCGCCGGGCGCCAGCTGGAAGCCGGCCTCCACCGCATCCAGGACGGTGCGCCCTCCCGCATGGACCGCCCAGATGTCGAAATCCTCCGGCCTCGCGCCCCGCAGAAGGCCAGTGTGGTCGTTTCGGTCCCGTTCGGCCGCCAAGGCGCGGGTAATGCGCGCCGGCACCTCGCCGGAGAGATGCATGTCGAACCCGAAATCGCCGATGCGCCAGGTGATCGCGTCGGAGGAGTCCGGGATGGTCGCGGCGCGAAAGTCGAGGAGGGCGACACCCCTCTCCTCGGCGGTGACGAGGGCAGCCGAGCAGCCGTCGGCGAAAAGGAGCATGGCCAGGATCTCACCCAGGTCGGCGCTCTGCTGGAAGTGCAGGGTGCAAAGCTCCAGATTGATCACGAGAACCCGGGCAGAGGGATCGGAGCGGACGATGTGGTGCGCCAGGCGCAAGGCGCTCACCGCCGCATAGCACCCCATGAAGCCGACCACGGTGCGCTCGACGCTGGGATCGAGGCCGGCCAGGCGGACGATCAGCTGGTCAAGGCCGGGCGCGATGAAGCCGGTGCAGGAGGCGACGATCAGGTGGGTGATCCGCTCACGATCCTCATCGAGGCCCAGGGCGTCCAGGGCGGCCAGCGCCAAGGGCGGCGCCATCTCCTCGAACCGGCTCATCCGTTGGCCCGTCGAGGGTGATCCGGCGAGGGAATAGAAGCCGTCGCTGTCGCCGACGACGCGACCGGCGTCGAGTCTGGGACGGAAGAACGAAAAGCGGTGCTCGATCTCCGCTCGCTCGGCCATCTTGCCGAAGAGCCGCTTCTGGCGCGGGTCGGCCAGCGACTGATCGATCAACGACAGGAACGCCGCGTGAACGTCGTGCGGCGGCGTCGCGGTGCCGATCCGGTTGATGTGCGCCCTGATCATGGTGCGCGGCGTCTCGATATGGCTGGCGTCGAAGCAGGCACTATGCCCGCCCACGCCTCGAAGACCAACCTGGCCGGGTTGCCGGGTATTGCAACAATGCGCAGACCGCAGATCTGTTCGGCCCGGCAGCGCTTTCGTGGGTGATGCGAAACGAAAAAAGCCGCCGCAAGCAATCGCACGGCGACGGTAAGCCGTCTGATCGACAGAAGAAGCCGGCCCCCTCCCAATGCGCTCGGGAGAGAGCCGGTGATCTTAGGTAAGCCTTACGGCTGGTAGCTCAGCGTGATGCCGCTGATGCCGCCGGCGGCGTTGAGGCCGGTCATCCCTTCGACGCTCACGGGCTGGAGCGTGACGTGATGGTCCGATCCGCCGACAAGGGCGTTGGCGCCGACGCCGACACCAGCGGTCGCTTCGGCGGACACACCGGCATAGCTGCCCGCCAGGGCTCCGGGCGCCAGGGTGGCGGAGGGGGCGACTACGCCCCAGGCGATCACGCCGCCTTGGGTGTAGCCGATGTCAACGCCGATCTTGGTGATCTTGCCCACGTAGTGCTCCACGTGGTCCGGGGTCTCGGAATAGGTGCAGTTCAGGTCCTTGGAGGAGCCGAACACGAAACCCCAGCCGCTGGCGACGTTGCAGGTGAGGACGCCGGCCTTGACCCCGGCGCTATCGTCGGCCTGCGCTGCGCCGATGAAGGCGAGCGAGGCTGCGGCGCCCATGCCCAGCGCGAGTCTTTGCAAGCGATTCATCAATGAGGTCTCCTGTTGTCCCACGGGGGAGGTTATTTGAGGTGTGAGGCAGGCGAATGGCCGCCCAACTCGATTCAGGCCACTGCCCGAACATTGTTAGCATCCCTAGGTGCGACGACGGAATAGTCAAGTTGGGGAAATAATCGCGATCATATCCTTCCGCGTGCGTGGCGCCCAGGCGACAGCGTTGGAAGGCGCCGGTCCGCCGCGTTCAGAACTTGTCGCGCATCTTGGCGATGGAAAGGGCCGGGTCGGGCGCGATCTCGCATTTGCCCTGCGCGTCGAGGTCCGCCTCGCCGAGGTCGTCGCTGAGGCGCAGGCTCATCTGGCCTGTCTTCCGATAGAAGGTGTAGCGTCCGGTCTTGTGGTCGCTCACCGCGTAGTCGATCTGGTAGAGCACCGGCGTCGTCTCGCACTTGGTGCTCGCCGCCTCGCACCAGTTGGCGGACCAGGCGGCTAGCTTGTCATCCCAGAGGCTGAAGTATCCGTCGCCGATCTTGTAGAACACCGGTCCGGTCGGAGCATCAGCCTGGAAGTCAGTGTTCTCGTGGCATTTCAGGATGGCCGGCGTCGTCACCGGCGCTGCGGCGGCTGAGCAGGCGACGGCGGCGAAAAGAATTGATGCGGCGGCGAAGGGGGACAGCCTGCCCATGATTAGTTCACCCATCCCGGGCTGGCTCCGGGGCGCAGAGGCGAGGCGACGTGATAGGCGCCGCTCACCGACAGGATGATCCAATCGCCCGGGCGGGCGGTGACCCAGCCGTCCGGCGTCCAGACCCCGACGGCGCCCGCATCTTCCAGGCGCATGCCGTGATCGCCGAGCCAGAGCCACAGCCGGGCCCAGCCGCGCGCATCGTGCGGCGCAGGGGTCCTTATGGCGGCGCCGTGACTGGCGGCTTTTGCGGCGGTCTTAGGCATCGGTCTTCACTCGCTGCGTCTAAACTCCCTGAAACGCAGTGCTTTGGTGACCAGACTCTTAAGGCGACGCTGTGGCGGTCCTTTGGCGGACGGGCGGCCAGTCCGGCCGGGCGAAGCTTTCCAGCCGCCGGCGCAGGTCCGCAGGCATGTCTCCGCCGCGCCGCGCCGCGAGATCGAAGAAGATATTGACCTGGTGCGTGGTGGAGACGAGCGCGCCGCTTTTGGCCTCGAAGACCCAGCTGCCCCAGTGGATGAAACGGGCCTCGACGCCCAGAAGTACGGCGTAGCTTTCAAGGACGTCCCACTGCCTGGCTGTCCGGAGGATGAGATCGCGGGTCTCCACGACCGGCCAGGCGAAACCGGGCGCCGCCTCCCAAACCTGATCCATCACACCCAGCTTGACGTCACTGGGCTTGGTCCACGTTCTTGGCGGGGGTGGGGCGATGAATCCGTCAGCGTCGCACATTTCGGCGGTGATGCGACGGCGCAGGTGGCTGGCTATGCCCGCGGCGGCGAAATCGTCCAAAGTGGCGTCGACGCCCAGCTTCTCCCGCGCCAAGGTTCGCGGCCGGCTTCGGTTCGGCGCCTCGATCAGGCCTCGGTCCGCACGGTCGAGCCAGGCCGAGGGGATCGGCCTCCAACTGCGCGTCGCCCGGTCCTGAAGCCGCACGCCGAGGCGGCCCATGGCGGCCGTCGTATTGTCCGCTGAATTGGCGATCTCCACGTAAACTTCGATGCGATCGGTATGCGCGGCAAAGGCGCCGCCGCGCAGGACTAGCGGCGCCCCCTTGAGCTGCTCGCGTCGAAAATGGATGTGGCGATCGGCGACCACGGCCATGAGGCCCGCCTCGTCCAGCGCCCACGGGCCGCCAGCCAGGGCTTCAATGAGGCCTACGGCGCCCCGCTCGGCCCTCCGGCCATAAAAGACCATGCTCATATGGCCGAGATGGTCGATCTCCTCGTCCGGAACGATCCATTCGGAAAGGACGCTCAGCCCCGACATCTACATCCCCGCCTCATCCTGATGTCATCCCCCATACGGCGCCGCAGGCTCATCCGTCAGTCCCGCTCGTCGGGAAGGGATCGAATGCCCTGCTTGGGCGTTTTCGGGGCGCGACGATCCCAAAAAAGGAGAGGGTGATGAACCGTAAGACTGCGACCATGGTGGGCGCTGCGGCCGCCTTGGCGACGACCCCTGCGCTGGGCGGCCAGGCTGTGGCCAGGGAGGCGCCTGTCCCAGTCGCCATGACCTATGCGGATCTGCTCAAGCCGATCCCCAACGCCGTCGAGCGGTTGCAGCTGGCCGACGCCGAAGACCAGGCGGCGCCCCCGCGCCTCATTCCGGCGCAGTACAACGCGCATCATCATCACCATCACCACCACCACCACCACAGCCGGCGCTGGTACCTCACGCATGGCTATATCTGGTCGGGCGGCGCGTGGATCATCCGGCCCGTCGATCCGCACCACCACCACCACAACAACTACTAAACCCCCGAAACTCTCCGGTTTCCTCGCGCCTTGCGATCCTCCAGATTTCGGCCCAGGATGGATGCGCGAGGCGGAGGAAGATGATGCCTGAAGCTGCGGTGCTCGAGCTTGCCAAGACCGAGCCTTTCTTTGGCGAGATCCTGGACGCCGACGGACACACCTACGCGCAGCCCGCCTTCTTTCAGAAGGAGAAGGGCGACAGCGAAGAGGTCTGGATGGCATTCCTGCGCCGTTACACCACCTCTGACGCGTTCAGGGATGAGCGAGCGCGCAATCGCGAGCAGCTGTGGCATGTCAAGGGGATCGGCGCGCTGGGCGCCTATGACGCGGCGGAACGGATCGAGGCGTTCAATCTCATGGGCGTCAAGGCCCAGCTTCTCTTTCCGTCCTGGACCTCCAACGACGAGAACATCGAATTTCAGCGGCTGACCAACGGTCGCGGCCGCGCCGCCGTGCAAGTGGATATGAAGGATCCCGTGCAGAGCTGCCGGGAGCTCGACCGCTGCATCAAGCTGGGCGCCTTGCATCTCAATCTGCCCTGCGGAGACCCGCCGGGCGGCGTGTCCCCGGCCCACGAGATGTGGGATCCCTTCTGGGCCCGTTGCCAGGAAGCCGACATCGCCGTGACCCTGCACCTGGCCTGCAGCGGCCTGCTCACAGGCTCCAAGCCCATGTTCCCGTCTCGGGCGTGGGGTGACGCGGCGACTCTTCGGACCAACCTCGCCGAGGAAGCTGGAGAGGAGGCGGTCAGCCCCTGGTTCATGATGGTCGCGCACATGGGCGCGGAGGTCTATCTGCAGGCCATGGTGATGGGCGGCGTTTTCGAGCGCTTCCCGCATCTGCGCTTCGGGCTCATCGAGCTGGGCGCCAAGTGGGTGGGCCCGTGTGTCGAGCGCATGGACCTCTGGACCAATTTCATGGCCAAGGTCGGTCGCACCTATCCGATGAAGCCCAGCGAATACGTCAAGCGCAACGTGCGAGTGACGCCCTTCTGGAACGAAGACCTGCCGCTGATGATCGAGCGCTACGGCCTTGCGGAGGTCTATTGCTTCAGCACCGACTATCCGCACCCCGAAGGCGGCCGCGATCCGATCGGCAAGTTCCGCAAGCACCTGGCCAAGCTGCCTGAGGACTACGCCCGCAAGTTCATGATCGAGAACGCCAAGCTGCTCTTCCCCGGGCTTTAGGGGGCGTTCCGCCCTTGCCCGACTCGCCGCCGCTCTCGGCGATGCTCGACGCCGTCGTTCCGCGGGACGGCCGCAGCCATGCGGACTTTCGTCGGCTGATAGAGCAGGCCCAGGCCTTGCCGCCGATGAAGACGGCGGTCGTTCACCCTTGCGATGAGGTTTCGTTGGAGAGCGCCGTCGAAGCCGCAAAGCTGGGGCTTATCCTCCCGATCCTCGTGGGCCCGTCGTGGCGCCTGCGCGGGGTCGCTGAGCGCGGGGGCTTCGACATCAGCGGCTTCGAGCTGGTCGACTCGGCCCACAGCCACGACTCCGCGGCCAAGGGCGTGGAGCTGGTGCGGTGCGGACGGGCCGAGGCGCTGATGAAGGGGAGCCTCCACACCGACGAGCTCATGGAGGCGGTGGTTTCCCGTGAGGCCGGCCTGCGCACGGCTCGCCGCATCAGCCACTGCTTCCTCATGGAGGTCCCCGGCCACGAGACGCCCCTCATCGTCACGGACGCGGCGGTGAACATCGCGCCCACCTTGGCCGAGAAGGTGGACATCGTGCAAAACGCCATCGACATGGCCCATGGCGTCGGCATGGCCGAAGTCCGCGTGGCGATCTTGAGCGCCGTGGAGACGGTCAATCCCAACGTTCCCTCGACCATCGAGGCGGCGGCGCTCTGCAAGATGGCCGATCGCGGTCAGATCACCGGCGCATTGCTGGACGGCCCGCTGGCGCTCGACAATGCGATCAATCCGGAAGCCGCCGCGGTCAAGGGCATCGTCTCGCCCGTCGCGGGCCGGGCCAATGTCCTCGTCGCGCCCGACCTGGAATCGGCGAACATGCTGGCTAAGAGCCTCTCCTTCCTGGCGGGCGCCGACGCGGCGGGGATCGTGCTGGGCGCGCGGGCGCCTATCGTGCTGACCAGCCGCGCCGATTCCTTGCTGACGCGGCTGGCCTCCTGCGCCGTGGCCTCCCTCTTGGCGGCCGCCAGGCGCACTGATCCGGCCGCCGCGATCCGGTAGGCCCGTGAGCGGATCCATCGCCGTCTTCAACGCCGGCTCCTCGAGCATCAAGTTCGGCCTCTACGGGACGGGGGCAGAAGATGGGGCGCTCTATCGCGGAGAGATCGAGGAGATCGGCGTCTCCCCGCGGCTTCAGGTCTCGAACGCCCGCGGCGAGACCGTCGCCGAGCGGACGTGGCGGGCGGAGAGCTTCGATCATCACGCCGCCACCGATGCGCTCCTGGAGATCCTTTCAGGCCTGGCGGCGGGCGCGCCCCTGGCGGCGGCGGGGCACCGGGTGGTCCATGGCGGCGCGCGCTACGCCGCGCCGATCCGCATCGATGGCGAGGCGATGGCCTTTCTCGCCGGCCTGACGCCCCTCGCTCCGCTCCACCAGCCGCACAACCTCGCCCCGATCGCGGCCATCGCCAAGGCCTTCCCCAATCTGCCCCAGGTCGCCTGCTTCGACACCGCCTTTCACCACGATCAGCCGCCGGTCGCCCAGCTCTTCGGCCTTCCGCGCCGCTATGCGCAAGCAGGCGTGCGCCGGTACGGCTTCCACGGCCTCTCCTACGAATACGTCAGCGGCCAGCTGGCCGAGCTTGATCCTGACGCCGCTCGGGGACGCGTGATCATCGCCCATCTCGGCGCCGGCGCCTCGCTCTGCGCCCTCAAAGCCGGGCGGAGCATCGCCACCACCATGGGCTTCACCACCGCCGACGGCCTTCTCATGGCGACCCGGTGCGGCGCCATCGACCCGGGCGTCCTTCTCTATCTGATGAACAGCGAGGGGCTGGACGCCCGCGGGCTCGAGGATCTCATCTACCACCGCTCGGGGCTTCTCGGCGTCTCGGGGATTTCGCCCGACATGCGCACGCTGCGCGCCTCGAGCGATCAGCAGGCGGGCGAGGCCATCGCCCTCTTCGTCTATCGCATCGTTTGCGAGATCGGCGCCCTCGCCGCGGCCCTTGGCGGACTGGATGCGCTCGTCTTCACCGCCGGGATCGGCGAGAACGATGCGGCCACCCGGGCGGAGGTCGCTGCGGGCTGCGCGTGGCTGGGTCTCGCGCTCGATCCGGCGCGCAACGGCCAGGGCCGGGGGCGCATCCATACGCAGGGGTCTCGTGTTTGCGCCTGGGTGATCCCGACCGATGAGGAGGGCATGATCGCGCGGCACACGCGTTCAACCCTCGCCCCATCGTCGAATCATGGGAACCCGATGGCCGCATCTATGCCAAGATAGGCGGTGCTGGGTCATTCCAGACCATTGCGGAGAGGCGCTCATGGCTTCGCCATTCGCTGGGTTCGAGGTCGAGGAAGAGCTCCGGCCCGTCGCCCGCCTGTTCCCGTTCGATCTGGATCGCGGCCTCTCTTCCATCGTCGCGCTGGAATCCCGGATCAGCCCGGAGGCCATGACGGCCTCGTCGCTGGGGACGGAGCGGATCGGCAACGCCGTGGTGATCGGCGCCGACGGGCTCATGCTCACCATCGGCTACCTCGTCACCGAGGCCGACGAGGTGATCGTGACCACCAACGCCGGCGCGCGCGTGCACGCCCACCCCCTGGGGGTCGATCAGGCCACCGGCTTTGGCCTCATCCAGGCGCTGGGGCCCTTGGACCTTCCCCCCTTGCCGCTCGGCGATTCCCGGACGATCGGCGCCGAAGGAGCCGTGATCGCGGCCGGCGGCGGCGGACGGGCCCACGCCTTGACGGGACGGATCGCCGCCCGCGCGCCCTTCGCCGGCTATTGGGAGTACTATCTGAACGAGGCGCTTTACGTAGAACCGGCCCATCCGCACTGGAGCGGCGCGGCCTTGATCGGGCCGGACGGCGATCTCTTGGGCGTCGGCTCCTTGCGGATCGAGCATCTGACGAAGAAGCGCAAGGTGCAGCCGCTGAACCTGTTCGTCCCGGCGGAGCTTCTGCCGCCCATCCTCGACGACCTGGCCCACGGCCGGCCAACGAGCCCGCCCCGGCCCTGGCTTGGCGTCTTCACCCAGGAGATATCATCGCACGTGGTGGTGGTCGGCGTGGCGACTGGCGGTCCCGCCGCCCGCGCGGAGCTGCGGCAAGGGGACGTGATCCACCGCATCGCCGGCGAGCGCATCCGCGACCAGGGCGGCTTCTACACCCGTCTTTGGGCGCTCGGGTCCCCCGGCGTCATCGTCCCCCTCACCATCCAGCGCGAGGGGGACGTCTTCGACGTGGAGATCAGGTCGGCCGATCGCACGGCGATGCAGAGGCGGCGCCGGCTGAATTAGGCAGGCTCGCGCTGGCGTTCGAGCACGAAGTCGTCGGGGTTCGGGGCCAAGGTGGCGCGCCAATAGTCGATCAGGTTGAAGGGCCAGTTCTGGGTGACGCGGCCCGAGGCGTTCTTGTACCAGCTGGAGACGCCCGGCGAGCCCCAGGCCCATTCCTTGTTCGCCGCATCGACGCGGACGTTGAAGGCGTCGTGGACGGCCTGCTTCGGCTCCAGGGCGGGGGCGCCGCTCTCAGCCATCAGCTT
>Ga0335069_10007557_pt1 | contig 15676 bp, 14 predicted proteins | sample Lox_Sample_11_FD_206714 | JGI IMG/M metagenome (GOLD analysis project Ga0335069, IMG submission 206714) | Soil microbial communities from Loxahatchee National Wildlife Refuge, Florida, United States - Lox_Sample_1.1 | ecosystem: Environmental > Terrestrial > Soil > Wetlands | place: USA... | reverse complement strand
CCCCACGCAATGCTCGCAGCGGCCGCGGCCTTGAGCATGTCACCCGGCAGGAAGGCCAGCAGTGAAACAAAGACAGCCGAAGCCGATCGCGCAGGGCTCATGGCGGCAAGCCATGCTGCGCCGCACAGGAGGATGACCAGATCGCCAATTGCTGCGCCGGCAAAGGCAGAAAAGAAGCCGCGTCCGCTCCGTCTCCAAAGAAACGAGATAAGCAGGGCTGCCGCGGGGTAGGCCATCAGATAGCCGCCGGTGGGCCCAAACAGATGAGCCTGTCCCATCGCAATCCCGGGCGCGAAAACCGGCAGACCGGCCGCACCCTCGGCCAGATACGCGATCATCGTGGCGGCAGCCATGCGCGGCGTCAGCAACAGACCGAGAAGCAGCACGCCAAAAGGCTGCAGTGAGAGCGGCACGGGCGTGAACCAGAGCGGCAGGGAGATGTGGGCGCAGGCGGCGAGCAGCAGACTGCCGGCAAAAATCACACCCGCAGAGCGGAGCCATGGAGACGCGCTTATACCCACAGCCGAACGAACCATCGGCCGCGAAATCTCGTTGTGCATTCGACCTCTTTTACGGTTCTGATTCTAGATCTTCGCTTCCCTGGGCGCTCGGTGCAGGCGCCGCGTCCCGCTGCTTGGTACGCTGCAGCCAGATGTGACGCGCCAGTCCCCCGGTCGCGAGCAGAAGCGCACCCACCGAAACAAGAAGAGCAATCATTAACCAATGCATGACTGCAAAAGCTCAGGATAGCAGACGGTTGAAAAAGCGACGTGCCGAGGGATAGGGGCTGTGACGAACATGGTGGCCTGAACCGGCACAGCGCCTCTACGCGCCCAGGTTCGATTGCATCCAATCGAGATAACGAGCACTCCCTCCAGTTGGCGCAATCACCAGAAACTCCGGCGTCTGATAGCTGTGCAGCGCGTGCAGGCGTGCTTCGAGAGCAGCCAGTTGTTCGGCCCCAGTCTTGATCAGCAGCAGCGTTTCATTGGAATCTTCAACCTTGCCCTCCCAGCGGTAGATCGATCGCACCGAGGGAACCAGCGTGGCACAGGCGGCCAGACGCTCTTCAACCAGGGCGCGCGCAATGCGTTCCGCTTCTTCGGGGTTAGCCGCCGTTGAAAGGACAACGCGGGCAAAGGTGCTGTCATCCAAACTGGGATTCATGGAGCCAGTGTACGCGCGGCATTTTTTGACTCGGACGAAACTTGCCGACCGCGCCTGCGTGGTACAGTATGGTGCTTGCGGAGAGGAGCCAATGAGCAAGATCAGATTTGGAACGTCAGGTTGGAGAGCGATTGTTGCCGACGAGTTTACCGTGGCCAATGTCCGTCTCGCAGTTTCAGGGATTGCGAGCCATGTGAAGACGCTCCCCGCGCCGCATCGTGTGCTTGTGGGGCGCGACCCGCGCTTTCTCGGCGAGAGCTTTGTGAATGAGGCCGCCGGCGTACTGCAAGGCGCAGGCGTCACCCCGATCGTGATTCCAGATGCGGCGCCGACCCCGGCCATCGCCTATGCCGTCCGGCAGATGAAGACCTGCGGCGCCATCAACTTCACGGCCTCGCACAATCCGCCCGAGTACAACGGCATCAAGTACTCCACTCCCGACGGCGCGCCGGCGTTGCCCGAAGTGACCAAACAGATTGAAGCAGCGATTGCAGACTGGCCTGCCGATAAGCCCGTCCCGAAGGCGGCTGCGCCGGAAGGTGGCTTCCAGACCGCCGACGTGAAGCCCGACTTTCTCAAGCGCCTGGCGGAACTGGTCGATCTGAAGGCCATCGCCAAATCCGGCATCAAGGTCGTCTACGATCCGTTCTGGGGAGCAGGGCGCGGCTACAGCTGCCACATACTCCGCGAGGCCGGCGTCACCGTCGACACCGTCCATGACTATCGCGATGTCCTCTTTGGCGGCCATGCACCCGAACCGGACGATCATCTGCTGGGCGATGCTAAAGCGAAGATGAAACAGGTCGGCGCGAAGATCGGCATCGCGACCGATGGCGATGCCGACCGCTTCGGCATTGTCGACGAAGACGGCACCTTCATTCAGCCCAACTACATCATCGCGCTCCTGTTCGACTATCTCGTGGAAACGCGTGGCTGGAAGAACGGCGTGGCCAAGAGCGTTGCAACAACGAATCTCATCAATGCGCTTGCCGAGCAGCACAGGGTGCAGTTGTATGAGACGCCGGTCGGGTTCAAATACATCGGCGAGCTGATCATCGAAGACAAGATCGCCATCGGCGGCGAAGAGTCGGCCGGATTGACGATTCGCGGCCATGTGCCTGAAAAAGACGGCGTCATTGCCGGGCTCCTGGTGACCGAAATGGTCGCAGTGCGCGGCAAGAGCCTGGGCACACAGTTACGTGAGTTATTTGCCAAGGTTGGTTCGTTCTACCCGGTTCGCGAGAACTTCCGCTTGACCCCGGAGCGCATGGCCGCGTTCACTGAAAAGTTGAAGGCCGATCCGACCGAGCTGAGCGGACGCAAGGTGGTCAGCGTGGTGCGCACCGATGGGCTCAAGCTGATCCTGAACGACGGGTCCTGGGTGTGTTACCGCTTGTCGGGAACCGAGCCGGTGGTTCGAGCCTATACCGAAGCGCGCAATGAGCACGACATGGAGGCGCTCAGCGCGGCGGCAAAGAGTTTTGTACTAGCTTAGGGACCGATGCAGGACGAGATACAAGAGAAAAACGAAACACAGGAACTCAATCTTGCCGCTCTGCACGAGCGCGCTCTCGCGTTTGCGCAATCGTTCTGGCGCCCGGCCGGAACCACGGTTGCCGTTGCACTGATCCTGATGTTTGGCTGGAGCGTCGTCAACGGCAAGCACGGCGTCTCGGCCTGGCAGAAGCAGCGCGTGCAGGACCGTGAACTCCATCAGGAGATTCAAGACCTTCAGCAGGAGAATGCGCGGCTGCACGATCACGTCGAACGGCTCAAGTCGGATTCGAATGCCATCGAGCACGAAGCCCGTGAGCAACTGCACTATGCGCGCCCGGGCGAGATCATCTACACGTTGCCCGCCGATCCCAAGAGCCAGTCAACAAGCTCGCAGAATAGATAAGACCTGGGTCCTGATCGTCAGGCGGGATGGGCCTCGACCGCTTGTTTGAGCAGCGTCAGGTCCAGCAGGATCGCATTCCGCTTCAAATACAGCAGAGGCGCGAGAAAGATATAAGCCGCACGCAGGGTAAAGACCGCCGTGCAGGTCAGGCGCGACCCTGTCCCCTCCGGCTGCACTTGAAAATGCCATGCCGCCGACCGGAAGAACCGCGCGTTGCCCGTCGTACTTGTGAGTTCAACAACGCATCGCCCGGCCTCAGGATCGACTTCACGGATGCGATACGACATCCGTCCCTTGTCCGGCAGGTTGAGCCGGTCATGCGCGACGGTCTCGAACTCAAAACCGACTCCGCGCGGTCTTGAGGATGCCTCTTCAACCTGGGCCACACCCCGGTCCCATTTGGCCACGTTTTGGGGGTCGCCAAGAAAGGCCCCAACCTCCTGCGGTGTGCGGTCGATCCAAATGTGCGATGAGAGCTGCATGCTCGCGAATCTCCACCTGCAGTTTCTTCCTGCTCAAGCCGGCCCGGAACACGATCCTGCTAGGCCACGTCGGCGGCAGGGCTGCTTTGCTGCCCGAACCAGGCAACGGCCGCTCCCACCAGCGGCGCGCGATCGCCGAGCTGGGCGATGCGGATCTCGATCGGAAGGCCCTTCAATTCGCGTTCTGCTGCCGGCAGAAACAGATGTGCCGAACGGGCAATGCCGCCGCCCAGGACAACCACCTCCGGCGCAAAGTCGTGGAGCTGCATGCGAATGATGCGCCCCAGATTCTGCCCGAGTTGGGCGAAGACTTCACTGGCATGCGGATCGGTTGCAGCCTCGGCCGCAATCTCCGCGACTTCTTTCTCCGCGCCCGTCCGCTCGTGATAAGCCTTCTTGATGAATCGCGTGGAGGCCTGATCCTCGACGATGCCGCCTTCGAACGGCACGTTCCAGATCTCGCCTCCCGGCGGTACGCCCCGGCCTTCGGTGACAATGCGGCCATTCACCGCAAATCCAGACCCGATGCCCGTGCCCAGCGTGAAGCCTGCGACCCGGCCGACACCGCGCGCCGCGCCTGCGCCCACCTCGCCCAGCAGATATGCGGCAGCATCGTTCAGAAAACGCACCTGCGAGCCGTTCCAGCCCATGCGCCTGGCGAGCGCCTCGCGCACATTCACGCCGTAGAGGTACGGCATCTTGTGTTTCATCCAGCTGATGCCTTCGGAATAATCAAAAGGCCCGGGCATCGCGAAGGCTGCTCCGGCCGTGCTTCCTGCGTTCGCCCGGGCTTGTGCGGCCAGTTCCATCAGCACATCGACAAAGGCATCCGCTGACTGCACCTCGGGCAGTGCAGCCTCTGCGACGGGCCCCAGCGACAGATCGGATTCCGAGCACAAGGCTGCGGAGATGTGGCTTCCTCCGACATCGTATGAGAGAACATGAGCAACCTTGCCAGCGACCAAGCTTTCCTCCGCGCACAAAACAAGGCCATTGTATCTGCGCGAGCTGTGCTGCCGAACAGGATCAGAAGTCCACGTGAGCGCGTACCGAGCCGACCCACGCCGGGCCGCGATCGCGGTTGTAGCCGGGATTGTCGATGTGCTGTACGTCGAGCGAGTAGAACAGGCCGCGCCACGCGTGCCAGTTGTAGTACGACTCCACAATGTTCTCGCGGCCGTAGTTCAGGTTCCCATCGCCAAGCAGAAACCCGAGGCCGCCGTAGCGGAGATAGTTCTGGTGGTCGCGCTTGATTGCGTTCGATACGAATACCAGCCCGATCTTGTCGACGGGGCGATGCCACGCCGTGCCTGCGTAATCCCCGCCCAATTCGATCGTCTGATCCACTTCGGTATACGCGAACGATTCGTGCTGGCCTTCGTTCCAGCCGAAGCGGCCGAAGGCACGCAGGTTGGTGGTCAACTCCTGCTCTGTGTTGTAGCCCAGGCCGTACTTGAGCGCACCGAAATGCTCATGCTTTGTGATGTCGGGCGCGGTGATGCCGTACTCTGCGGTGTCCGATCCGTTGAGAAAGTCCGCGACCGCTTCGCGGTAGGTGCCCATATGCGCCCGATTCGCGTAGAACAGGACGCGCGTTGCGCCCTTGCGGTCGCGGATCCAGCTGCGACGCAGTTCGAACTCGCCGTTCTGCCCATGCGCGCGGCTGAAGGCCCAGTCCATGTCGATGCCGTTCGCAACCGTGGGCATGGCGAAGATCCCATAGCGCAGGCTCCACGCGCGATCGTCGTATTCGGCCATCCCGCCCACGGTGTAGCCGCGTGTATCGGCTGCATAATCCCATGCGCCGTTGTTGTCCACAGTCCAGTTCATGAACTGCAGATGGCTGTCCGATCCCGGACCATTGATGTCGAAGAAGTCGGGCAGCGTCATCTTGCCGATGCGGAATTCGAGGCGACGTGCGGGCACACTCGAGGCCAGAGCAAACGGACCCGGATCCTGGCTTGTGGTGTTGTTCGTGAGCCCGACAACCTGATGGATTCCGTAGCGCGCGAAATAGGGCGCGGACCCCAGATTCGGATTGCGCACGACATCGAGATTGGTGAAGCCCGCCAGCCCAAGCGCCTGGCTCAAGCCGCGCCCGCCCGCGCTCTCGAAGTCGAGGATCAGGTCGGTGTTGTAGCGGACAGACCGATGGGCGCGTAGAGCCGTGAACAGCGTGCCGACCAGCGAGGTCTTGTATTCAGCCGAACTGCGGAAGCTGTTGGTCCCCTCGTAGGACGAGTGAAAAGGGAGGCGCCCCTGGAAGATGATGTTCGCCTGTCCCGAGACCCAGTAGCGGCCGTCCTCCGGGTGAGGAAACATGGCTACGACGGGCGAGGCCTCGACATCGCCGGGCGGATGACCGGCCGCGTCTGCAGCGGCAGGCACCTCGGGCGGTGGAGCTGCGACAAGAGCGGCGCCGGGCAGAGCGATCGGTGCTGCAGGCAGAAGATTGGGATTCTGGGCCGAAAGCCGCGACGTCGCCGCTCCGAGGACAACAAAGCCCGCCAGCCTGGAGAACCAGACGAAGTATCGGCGGGCGAGACGCATCGGGTTCCTTTCCTGCGGCGGCGAAATCAGGGGAAGAGTAGAATGACCGAGGTGGCTAGAACTATACCCCCACTCGGTAGATAGTATACCCCCCATGGGTATTGTCAAGAGGAGACTCCGGATGTCGCATCACGAACGCGAGACCATCAAACTCCTGCAGCGCGTGCGCAAACTCCGCGGCCAGCTCGACGCCGTGGAACGATCGCTTAACTCCGACGCTGACTGCGGCGACCAATTGATGCTGCTGGCCGCTGTCCGCGGCGGTGTCAACAGCCTGATGGCCGAGGTGCTGGAGACACATATTCGTTTTCACCTCGTCGACGGCGCCAAAGAACAGATCGCTCCGGAGTTGGCCGAAGATCTGATCGACCTTGTCCGCGCCTATCTCAAATAATGCGCAAAAGGCCGGCCCCACTTGGCACCGATGCTAGCTGTTGAGGCCGCGCCAAATTGTTAACGTTCGATGGATGGGTCGTGAAGGCGACAGATGTTGATTAGATGTCGCTATTGCGTCAGAAGAGTATGCGCACTTCCGGGATCCAGTTGTGGTTGTACAGATGGAAGGCCGAAGTCGCGATCTGCATGCCCGTATCCACGACGAACACCGGATGCGTCGCTTCCCACTGCCGGCGCCGAATCATGTAAAACGCTGCCGGCGTGATGAAGTTCTGCGTCTTCCCATCGAACGGTCCGCCGAAGAAGAATGCCGCATTGTCTTCGATGTCGAACCACGTATGCGACGTGGGGTGTACCTGCCCGGTGACGTTCCATTCGACCGTTCGGCCTTGGGCGACGATCTTGCCCCAGGGCAACACGCCCCCCAACGTCGACTGCACATCGAAGCGGCCCCGGGCGATGCCGGCCGCAATCTTGGGAACCTCGAACGCTGTGAACATGCCGTTCTGAAGCGCGCGCGGAGCAAATCCATGGAAATCGATCGCTGTGAGAGCAAAGTTGCCGTGCTGGGCATTACCCGATGCGATGCGGCACTTCACCTGTGTGCCCGCATTGCCAAAGCCATCGGGAAATGCCGCGGAGTGATTGCGGAAAAACGATGGCGGATCGAAGTCAAACTGGAAACGCCGTGCGGCAATCACGCTTGTCCCGTGATTGTTTCCGTAGTTGAGAATCTGCTCGCCCGGAGCGCCGGCGTCAGAAACTGAAACGCGCATGGCCTGCGAGAGGCGCGCGTCCGATTGGATGAGAGGGCCCATCCACGTGGGTTGCACCTCGGTCATCGCAGCGTTGTGCGATCGGAACTGCTGAGAAAGCGACTGCGCATGCGCATGCAGGCCACAGGAGAGCGTTGCCGCAGTGAGAAGAGCGGTGAGAAGTCGTCTTTCGTTGCCCACAGGATGTCTCTTCGTTGATAGCAGCTCGCCCTGCGAATCCAAGTGACCGGCAACACGCGCGTCGTTGGACTGGACTCGAAGAATCGAACCGGTGGCTGCGCTAAAAGAGCACGCGCACTTCGGAGATCCAGTTGTGGTTGTACGTGTGGAACCCAGAGGTAGCGATCTGCATGCCCATAGCGAACACCGCGAATGAATGCGTGGGAGACCAGCCCTTGCGGCGCAGGACGTAGAAAGCGCCCGGCGTGACGAAGTTCTGCATCTGGCCGTCGTGCGTCCCGGCAAAATAGAACGTCGCGTTGTTCTCGGCCTCGAACCAGATGTGCGGCGTGGCGTGCCATTGGGCGGCTTCGTTCCATGCGATCGTCCGGCCCTGTGCGGCGATCTCGCCGGTGGGCAACGTGCCACCAAGCCCCGAGATGAAACTCATCTTATTCACGGTGAACTCGCCGGCAAACGTCGGCGTGAACGAATCCGTACGGCCGCCGTTGGTGTGGCTCCCGGTAGCGAAACAATGGGCAAGGCTCGCGGCAAGATCGAAGTTGCCATGTTCAGCGTTGCCGGAAGCAATGCGGACTTTGCCGCTGAACGACATGTCGCCGAAACCGTCCGTGGCTGAACTGTTGTGCTGGATATAGGGCGGCGCCAGCACATCGAATTCAAAACGATGAAAGGCGATGATGCCGCCCCCACGCGCGTTGCCGTAGTTGGTGGTCTCGGTCCTTGTCGACGTGTACTGGTGCGCAAACGCGAAGCGATAGTACTGGATCAGCCGCGGATCTGGAGCCACAAGCGGCGTGAGCATGGGCGGCTGCAACTTGGCCATGTCAGCGTTTTGGGCGCGGAACTCCTGGTACGAGAAGTCCCTTGACTGTGCTGCACTTGAGAGCGATGAGACAAGTACAGCCAGAACCAGGCCCGAAGAGTGTGAGAATCTGCTCAAGCGAGTTCAGGTTCTTATAGAACTTCGCGAACAAATCGGAAGTGACCATCCGCACGCTTGTCTGGAGAGGGGGCTGACAAGGTGGGCGAGAGAAGAGCCGGCTGGGCGCCAGGATGCCGAAGCATCCCGCGCCCGCCGGCATGGTTTAGAAGGTGAAGACAGGTCCGAACTCACTCCGCACGTCGTTCCACTCCCGGGAGTGCACTCCACGGAAGAGCGGCAGCGTCAGCTCGGGGTTGGCGTGGGTCGTGTACAGCGACTCCTCGGCGGAGAACGAAACCCACTTGTTCAGGCTGTAATTGAGCGTTCCCGCAGCCAGAGTGCTGTAGCGCCGCACGCCATCCACACGAAGCAGATCGCGCGTCTTTGCCTGGTCGACGCTATAGAGCATGTAGAGCGTCCAGCCGGCGTTGCGGCTTGCCGCGCGCGCCTTGAAGATGCGCGAGAGCGGCAGAGCGAGTTGGGCAAAACCGCCGTCGGCACGCACAGGCCGTTCGGGAGCGACGACTTGATGGCCTTGGGCGTTGGTTCCAAAGATGAGCGTGGAGGCTCCGTCTACGGAGGTTGCCGAGGCAGTCGCCGTAAGCCCGGTTTCGTCGTGGAACATGCTGTAGAGTTGGCCGGCAAAGAAGAAGCGCAGATCGGCTCCGGAGTAGAACTTGCCGATCAGTGTGGCATAGCGCGTGGGCAACTGGGCTTCCACATCCCATCCGTCGGAGTAGCTCTTGGCCGTAGCGCCCGTCGGGAATGTCTTCTGATAGGCAGTCGGCACCGCGGAAGCCAACACGATGGCCGTGCGATCTCCATGCTCTGCGCTGACAATGAACTGCGCCGGCGCAACACCCGCTGCGTGGTCCAGCTGCCACTGCACCGCAACGCGCGCCTCTTCGTCGGGACGGTTGGAATCGGGTCCCTGCCGCTCACCGTAACCAAGCTGCTGCGACATGTAGGTCGACGAAGGCGGAAGCCCTTCCGCCGGCATGGTGATCGCGAACTCCGGCTCGACCTTCACGCCGTGTGCTTGATGCGTGTAGCCAAAGCGCATCTGCGGGTCGCGCTCGTACAAGCTGCCGAACCCGATGCCAAGGCCGGTCGTCTCCAGTATGTTGGGCAGCGTCGAAGAACCGAAAGGCGTCCAATCCTGCCCGAACAGAGCCGAAAAGGAGTTGTTCTTGTTCGGCGAATAATCGAGGCGTGCCCATGCCACGCGCAGCGAAGGATTGCTGGAGCGGATGGTGGAGATGTTGCGGTTGTCGGAGCGGTTGAAGTTGCCCTCGAAATCCACCTCGACCTTGCCGGTGATGTCCCACTTCTCGCTCGGGTCATACCAGAAGAAGTTCGAGCCGATGCGTGTGGCGCGCGCCTTCAAGTGGAACTCAGGCGCACCCTCAGGTCCTGTGTCGGACAAGAAGCCGGGGAGAGGGAAGTCATCGCCGCCGGGCGAAGAGCTATCCTCCACGGCCGTGACCTTGACGAATCCGTAGGGCGTAAAGCCCACTCCGTCGGCCTTGAAGGCTGGGACGACAGCGTCGTGCTTGACCACGCCGACAGGCAGCGCGCGGATCGGCGTGATAGCGGCGATCGGTCCGCTCGGTTTTGGTTTTGCTTCAGAAGCTGCAGCAACCGCTGGAGCCGCCGGTGTTTTCACTGCGGCAACTGCCGCTTGCAGAGCCTGGGCTGGTGATTCCGGTGTTTTGCCCGCAATCTGCGTGTAGTCGGTAGCAGAAATGACGCCCTTGCCATAGAGAATCTGGGCCAGGCGTTCATTGGCCTGCTGTGGAGATACGGACGATTCAATCTGCTTCACTTCTTCGCTCGTAAGGAGGCCCTTTTTTTGAAGAATAGTCACGAGCGGATTGGAGGGCTCAGTCGAAGAACTCTGTTGTGCGAAGGTCAAGTTACAGGCGACAAGCGCAAATCCCATGGAGAGGAGGGCTGCTAAGTGTCGTGCATGCCGATTGCGAACGAAGAACATAGTTGTAATAGCCTCGATGACTTGCTATCGGCAAGAAGGCAGACTTGTTTTGTGATCCCTATCACGTCAGGGCGATTTAGACCGAAAAGGTAATGTCCCGGAAGGAGTGGTAAGCAGTAGATTTGCAGTGAATTATGGAGTGAATTAGTCCAAAATAACTTGTCTTCGGGAAGTAGTTATCTAAAAACCAGGACATCCCGCCATCACTTAGTACGCCAAGAGCCGGATCGAGTACGATGCGTGATCTACATCACGCGCCGTACCCCGCCTCCCCGCTCCATGCCCAGCGAGACCCTGCCTCTATACTTTCTGCCATGCACACGCTGCGCTCGCTCTCCCTGCTTGGCCTATCGACCTGCGTCTCCTTGATGCTCCTTGCCCAGGAAGGCTCACCCTGGCAAATTCAGCCATCAGGGACAACAGCGGGCCTGCGGGGAATTGACGCGGTCAGCGGCACCGTCGCCTGGGCCAGTGGAACCGGCGGCACAGTTCTAAGAACAACTGATGGCGGAGCACACTGGATCAAGTGCGCAACGCCCGACGCCACTCTGGACTTTCGCGGCGTCCAGGGTTTCGATGCCCAGACCGCGATTGTGATGGCCAGTGGGCCGGGTGCGCAGAGCCGGCTCTACAAAACGACCGACGGCTGCACCACCTGGAAACTCCTTTTCGCGAATCCCGATGCCCCCAATGGCTTCTTTGACAGCTTCTGGTTCAACGGCGCACACGGCATGGTGATCGGCGATCCCGTCAACGGAAGGTTCGCCGTATTTTTTTCCGACAAAGACGGCAAAAATTGGAAGCGCGATCCGCACCCCGGTTTGGCCCTCGGCAAGAGAGAGCTGGCAGCCTTCGCGGCGAGTAATAGCGAGATCGCGATCGGCAATGGGCTCTTTACGCGCGGATTTGCAACCGGCGGCAAAAGCGGCTCGTACTTCTTCAGCCGGCCTTTCATGCCCAACGAAGAGAAGACCGGGTTGCTTGAAAAGGCCGTCCGCAAGGAGCCGCCCTGGAAACTGAGTCCAATTCCTGTCGGGGCGGGGACCGACAGCTCCGGCACGTTTTCGGTGGCCTATCGGTACCCGGTCACCACCGGTGTCTGCGCCGAGTGCACATTCAACGACAACTCGATCTTCGTTGCGGTGGGCGGCGACTACAAGACTCCCAATGACGCGACGAAGACCGCTGCCTGGTCTTCGGATGGCGGCGCCACCTGGATTGCCGCGACGACAGCGCCGCACGGCTACCGGTCGGCCGTGCAATGGTCCGATGCGCTGAAGGACTGGATCGCGGTCGGGCCCAACGGCTCCGACATCAGCCGCGACGACGGCAAGACCTGGAATCCGCTCGACGACGGCAATTGGAACGCGATTTCTCTGCCCTTTGCCGTAGGTCCCAACGGAAGGATCGCGAAGTTGAACGCCGCCGGGCCGCCAAAGCGCTAAGGTGCGAAGCGCAGCTGAGGTGGCGCGGAGCGCAGTTGAACCCGCCGCAAGTGGTGCGAAGCGCGGCTGGTCCCACCGCGGGTGGCGCAGGTGGCAGGATAGAATAGAGAGAACCGGATGAATCAGGCCCTTCCAGCGGCTGCCACCGAGGCTTCCCGCACCGAGCGGGACCCAGATCTGCGAGCGCCGCTGATTCGTGTGCACAATCTCGAAAAGACCTACACCACCGCCCGTGGTGCCCTTACGCTCTTCCGTGGGTTGGACTTAGAGGTCTTCCCGGGGGAGCTGGTCGCCATCGTCGGCCAGTCGGGGACGGGCAAAAGTACCTTATTGCACATCCTCGGTGCTCTTGATCGTGCGACTCAAGGAACGGTACACTGCGCGTCAACCAACGTGGCCAGTTTGACCCAGCGGGAGGCTGCCGCTTTCCGCAACCGTGAGATTGGTTATGTGTGGCAGTTTCACTATTTGTTGCCGGAGTTTACGGCGCTTGAAAACGTAGCCATGCCGCTGCTGGCGCGAGGGCAATCCCGAGGCCTTGCACTTGCTGCAGCATCTAATTGGTTGAGAGAGGTTGACCTGGTGGATCGCGGCGACCATCGGCCCGGAGAGCTCTCCGGCGGCGAACAACAGCGCATTGCGCTGGCCAGGGCGCTGGTCGCAAATCCGCGCGTGCTGTTGGCGGATGAACCTACGGGCGACCTGGACGAGACCACAGCGGGCCGTGTATTCGATCTACTGGAGTGCCTGCATGCAGCGCACGGCCTCACCTCCGTCGTGGTCACCCATAACCTTGATCTGGCCGCGCGCTGTACGCGGACTCTGCGCCTGGAGAATGGGCGCCTGCATCGTTTGGGGGAAACTTCCCAAACTGGGGTCGCATAACAGGAACCTGCACCGTTTGGGCGGTTTTTGAGTCTGAGAATTAAGCGGTCCGTGAGGGAAGACACAGCCCAATCGGGCCGGCGAGGTCAGGATGGTAGTCTCCGGGGTACAACAAGACCTCCGGAAACGTTTGGACACACTGCAAGAGAAGTCCGGAAACCATCCAAAAGAGCTGTTCGGGGCGTGCAAGGGGGCTTTCTTGAGCGACGCTGCCGGCGGCGAGTTGATAAGGGCGCGCGCGGGTTGGGCTGAAGCCGAAACCAAAATCGGACGGCCACTCCTTCTCAAGACCCTGTAGTAAGGGAGAAAAAATGTTCGAACGCTATACGGAAAAGGCAAGGCGCGTGATCTTCTTCGCGCGGTATGAGGCCAGCCAGTTCGGCTCGCCCTATATCGAGACTGAGCACCTGCTGCTTGGCCTTTTGCGCGAGGACAAGGCGTTAACCAACCGTTTTCTGCGCTCGCACGCTTCGGTCGAGTCCATTCGCAAACAGATCGAAGCCCACACCACAATTCGTGAGAAAGTTTCCACCAGCGTCGACCTGCCGCTCTCCAACGAGTGCAAGCGGGTGCTGGCGTATGCCGCCGAAGAAGCCGAGCGGCTCGGGCACAAGCACATCGGCACCGAGCACCTGCTCTTGGGCCTGCTGCGCGAAGAGAAGTGCTTTGCCTCGGAGATCCTGCAGGAGCGCGGCCTCAAGCTCGCCCAGATTCGCGACGAGCTGGCTCGCGTGACCCAGGAAAAGGCCCCGCAGCAACAGCGGCAGCGCGAGTCGAGCCTGCTGGCCGAGTTCTCGCGCGACCTGACCCAGGCCGCGATGGATGGACAGCTTGACCCGCTCGTCGGTCGTGATGGCGAGCTCGAGCGCGTGGTGCAAATCCTCTGCCGCCGCACCAAAAATAATCCGGTGCTCATCGGCGAGCCCGGCGTCGGCAAGACCGCCATCGTCGAGGGCCTTGCCCAGCGCATCGCCGACGGCGAAGTGCCGAGCTTCCTCGCCGACAAGCGCGTTCTCGCGTTGGACCTCTCGCTGATCGTCGCCGGCACCAAGTACCGCGGCCAATTCGAAGAGCGCCTGAAGACCATCATGAAGGAGTTGATGGAGAATCAGAACTCCATCATCTTCATCGATGAGCTGCACACGCTGGTCGGCGCGGGTTCGGCCGAAGGCTCGCTGGACGCGGCCAACATTCTTAAGCCGGCTCTCTCGCGTGGCGAGATTCAGTGCATTGGCGCAACGACTCCTGCGGAGTACCGCAAATCGATCGAGAAGGATCGCTCCCTCGAGCGCCGCTTCCAGGCCGTCAAGGTGCCGCCTCCCAACGAAGCCGACGCCATCAAAATCATCATGGGCATCAAGGACCGCTACGAGAAGTTCCATGCGGTCAGCTACACCGATCAGGCAATCGAGTTCGCTGTGTCCCACTCGAACCGCTATATTCCCGACCGCTTCCTGCCCGACAAGGCCATCGACCTCATCGACGAAGCCGGCGCGCGCGTCAAGCTGCGCCAGACTTCGCTCCCCGAGGAGATCACCGAGGTCCAGAAGCGAATCAAGTTCATCGTCCATCGTATGGACTCGGCTATCGCGAACCATGAGTTCGAGAAGGCCCGTTTCTACTCGGACGAGGAACGCAAAGAGCGCGAGAACCTGCGTGCTCTTCGCGACAAATATCATCTCGATGACTCTGCCGCCGGCATCGTCGGCCGCGAAGACATCGAGGACGTCGTCTCCCGCTGGACCGGCGTTCCGGTTACCAGCATCAAGGAAGAAGAGACCCAGAAGCTGCTGCGCGTGGAAGAAGAACTCCACAAGCGCGTAATCTCGCAGGACAAGGCCATCTCCGCCCTGGCCCGCGCCATCCGCCGCAGCCGTGCCGGCCTCAAGTCGCCGCACCGTCCGATTGGCAGCTTCCTCTTCCTCGGCCCCACCGGCGTCGGCAAAACCGAAATGGCCCGCACCCTGGCGCAATTCCTCTTCGGCTCTGACAAGGCGCTTATCCGCTTCGATATGTCGGAGTTCATGGAAAAGCACTCGGTCTCCAAGCTCATCGGTTCGCCTCCGGGCTACGTGGGCTACGAGGAAGGCGGCCAACTCACCGAACGCGTCAAGCGGTCTCCCTATTCGGTTGTCCTGCTCGACGAAGTCGAGAAGGCGCACCCCGACGTCTTCAACCTGCTGTTGCAGGTGTTTGAAGATGGTCAATTGACCGACGGCCTGGGCAATACCGTCGACTTCAAGAACACCATCCTCATCATGACGTCGAACATCGGCGCGCGGCACCTGCAGAAGAAGCAGGGTCTGGGCTTCCAGAGCGATCGCGACGACCTGGTCTCGGAGAAGATCGAAGAGCTGGTCAAGAACGAGGTCAAAAAGACCTTCAACCCCGAGTTCCTGAACCGTCTCGACGAGATCATCCTGTTCCAGTCGCTCAACGACAACGATCTGATCCAGATCGTCGAGTTGCTTGTGCAGCAGCTCAACGCCAACCTGGCGCAGAAGGCCATCACCATCTCGGTGACCGAAGAGGCCAAGAAGTGGATCCTCGACAAAACGCTCGTCGACCGCAGCTACGGCGCACGTCCGTTGCGGCGCGCTCTGCAGCGCTACGTCGAAGATCCGCTGTCGGAGGCCCTGATCGCCGGGCAGATCACCGCGCGGCCTGCCTTCCTCGAGGTCTACCTCGAGAACAACCAGCTCTTCTATCGCCCGGTCAGCGCCGACGATGGCGGCAGCGAAGAGAAGGCCGCAGGCATTCTCCTGTACAGCAACTAATCTCGTCCAAGACAAGCAAAAAGCCCCCGGTTCGGAGGCTGTTACGAAACGGGCTTTGAACTAAGAGGCGGTGCTCCGGTTTAGGAGCGCCGCCTTTCCATTTTCAGCAACGGTGGTGAAGGAAGAGCGCTCAGCTTTGCAGCGCGGCAGTGAGTTTCTGTCCGCCGAGAAGGTTGATCATCCGCTTCAGGTTGTATGCC
>Ga0335069_10007555_pt1 | contig 15677 bp, 7 predicted proteins | sample Lox_Sample_11_FD_206714 | JGI IMG/M metagenome (GOLD analysis project Ga0335069, IMG submission 206714) | Soil microbial communities from Loxahatchee National Wildlife Refuge, Florida, United States - Lox_Sample_1.1 | ecosystem: Environmental > Terrestrial > Soil > Wetlands | place: USA: Florida... | reverse complement strand
TCGCGGCGCGCCGAAGGCTTCCGTTTTCACAATGCCCTGGCCCTCGCTGACGGTGATGAGGCGATCGGCGGGCGCCGCTTTGATGGACTCGCGCGCTCCGCTCGGCCAGTGGATTTCCAGGCCGGCCGAGGTAGCCGCGCCCAGGCCAAAGTGCAGCCTGCGATCGTTCACGGAGAGATAGCCGGACTGCGCGGTGACGGCCTGGGCCTGTTGGCGGCCGCCGTAGGAAGCGATGACGGTTGCGCCGATGGCGCTGCGATTGGACTTCACGCCGATGAGCCGCACTTTAAGCCAGTGCCCGGCGCCGGCGGCGTCATTGCGCAGCAAGGACGGCGGCTCGTTGACGTTCATGATGAGGATGTCCACGTCACCGTCGTTATCGAAATCGCCGAAGGCGACGCCGCGGCTGGAGTGGCGTTCGGCCAGCGCGGGGCCGGCCTCATCGGCGAGTTCTTCGAACTTTCCGTTGCCGAGGTTGCGGAACAGGACTCGGGGCGTGCGGAACGGAGAATCCGGATGCGCCTTTTCCACCTCGGGGTAGATGCCGCCGGTGGCCCAGAAGAGGTCCGGCAGGCCGTCGTTGTCGAAGTCCTGGATGCCGGCGCCCCAACTGACGTAACGCGTTTCCACGCCGAGGCCGGCGCGCATGGTGACGTCCTCGAAGCCGCCGCGGCCGATGTTGCGATAGAGCGCGGCCGTATCCTCGCTGAAATGGGTTTTGAGGAGGTCGAGCGAGCCGTCGGCGTCGAAATCGCCGATAGCGAGCCCCATGCCGGCTTGCTCATTGCCGTCCTCGTTGACGGCGAGGCCGAGTTCGAGGCCTTCCTCGTGGAACGCCCCGTTACCCTGATTGCGGAACAGCAGGCTTGGCATGGAGTCGGAAGCGACGTAGATATCCTGCCAGCCGGAACCGAGAAAATCGGCGGCCACGGCGGTGAGGCCGAAGCCCGGGGCGCTATCGACGCCGGCGGCTCGCGTCACGTCGGTAAACGTGCCATCTCCGTTGTTGCGGTAGAGGAGGCAGCGTTCCGGCGGCAGGCTGCGAGGCCCGCAATAGACGGGCACGCCCTTGAAGCTGCAATTGGGATTTTGGCCCGTGGCGGGCACGCTTTGAAAATCGAAGGCGAGGTAATGGGATATGAAAAGATCGAGAAGGCCGTCGCGGTTATAATCCACCCACGTGCAGCCCGTCCCCCATCGCTTGCCATCCTGCGCCAGGCCGGCGGCGAGGGTGACATCGGTGAACGTGCCATCGCCGTTGTTGCGGTAGAGGGCGTGCCGGCCCCACTCGGAGATGAAGATATCGTCGAAGCCGTCGTTGTTGTAGTCGCCGATGGTTACGCCGCAGGCCCAGCCCTGGCGGGTGAGGCCGGCCTGCGCGGTGACGTCCGTGAAGGTCCCATCGCGATTGTTGCGGTAGAGGCGGTTGGTGGCGCCGGACACGGGGCCCTCGCGGCGCGTGCCGGAAAGGACGAAGAGATCCATCCAGCCGTCGTTATCGTAGTCGAGGAACGCAACGCCGCATCCCATGGACTCGAGGATGTAATCCACCCTGCCTTCCGGACCGTAAATGACGGGGGCCCGGAGACCGGCCCGCGCGGCGACGTCCGTGAAGCGGGCATGGAAGGGAAGGCCTGACGGTTTGGCGCGCGGCTGCGACGCCAGACCGCGCGAAGCCATACCGGCGGCCTGCTGTCCGGGGAGGCGGGCCGCGCCTGCCAGGAGCCAGAGTGCTTCGCGCCGCGTCATGGTGTCTCCACGTTTCGCCGCCGCCGAAATCAGAATTGCAGGCGCATGGCGAACTGAATCTGGCGCGGATCCCTGGCGGAGAAGATCTGGCCGAAGGTGCTAGGGTCGTCCACCCAGCTTTGGGGCAAGTTGAAATTGACCCGGTTCAGCAGATTGAACGCCTGAGCTTCCACCTGCAAGGAGGTCTTCTCGCGCAGGGCGAAACGGCGCGCGAGCGAGGCGTTCCAGGTGACCAAGCCCGGTCCGCGCAAGATGTTCCGCCCGGCGTTGCCGAACGTATATGGGGCCGGAATGGCGAAGGCCGCGGTGTTGAACCACTCTTGCGGCGAGGGGTTGGCGAGAGAAGGGTTGCCGACGACATTGGGCCGGTCGGAGCCGAAATTGCCTCCGGTATTGCCGGTGTTGCTGTTATCGAATTGCAACTCTGGGGTAAAGGGCTGGCCGGTCTGGGCCGTGAGGATGCCGCGCAGCTCCCAATTGCGGGACCACGCCTGGCGCCCCGGCAACGCATAGAGGTAGGCCACGGTGAGGCGATTCCGGACGTCGAAACCGGAGAGCGCCCGTTCGAGACGGTAATTGCTGCTGTTTTGGGGGAAGTTGGCGTCGGAATCCGTGCGCAGGAAGGCGCTGGTGTCATCGATGGATTTCGAAAGCGTGTAGGACGCGAGGATGGAAAGCCGGCGCGTAAGGGGCCGGTTGAACGAGGCCTGCAGGGAATGATACTCGGAGTTCGATCCGCTTTCGATCATCATGATGTTGCTGAAATTCGGATAGGGAGCGCGGCTCTGGACGTCTCCCGGCGCCGGCGTGGGCTGGTTAATGTCGCGGGAGCGGATGAGATGGGTTCCCTTGGCTCCGGCGTAGGCCAGCATGAAGACCCCCGCGCCATGGATCTCGCGCTGCAAGCTGAGATTCCAGTTCTGGACGTAGGCCGTCTTGAAATCCGGGCTGAGCGTGGAGAGCGCGGCGGCCGGCGTATAACCGGCGCCGGACGGGAAGGGATTCGCAATGCTGAGCGGGCTGGTCCAGGTGGGGAAGAACAACTGCAGTGTGAAGTACGGCGGGTTGAAGTAGAGCGACGAATTGACCACGGTTGTGCCGGAATCGTAGAAGACGCCGTAGCCGGAACGCACCACCAGGTTGGCGGAGGGCTTCCAGGCGAGACCGATGCGCGGCGCGAAGGCGTCCCGCTGCGGGGAATATCCGGAGCGGGAATAGCCGTGGGAGCCGACGCGCACGAGCTGGGCCGTGGCGCGGTCGAAGGTGGTCATCTGGTTGGCGGCGTCGACCGCCGGCGAATCGAACTCATAGCGGATGCCCAGGTTCAAGGTGAGGGAAGGGGTGACGTTCCAATCGTCCTGGAAGTAGGCGGCCGATTCGCCGGTACGCTGGTGCTGCGGATTGTTCACTTGCGATTGCATGGTGAAAACGGGGAGGCCGAGGAGCAGATCCGCGGCGCCGTTGCCGGTGTAATCGCCGGAGAACGACATGGCGCCGCGCGAGAGCAGGTCCACCAAGCCATCCATGCGGGTGCGGAGAAACTGCACGCCGGCCTTGAGCCCATGGGAGCCGTGGTTCCAGGCGACGCTATCGGTCAACTGATAGACCGTGGACACGCGATCGATGGGCAGGGAGGTGACATCGCCGACCGGGGAGAGGCCCTGCACGGTGAGGCTGGGAAATCCGAATTCGGCCGGATTGCGCGGCAGGTAGCCGACTCCCCAAAGGCTATTCACATCCACGCCGCTGTTCTGTGGGAGCAACTGGCGCGGCGCGCGATTGAAGCCCAGGGTGAGGCTATTCACGGCGCGCGCGCCGAAGACGTGGACCTCGCGGACCATGGCGTTGTGGCCGCGGTCACGCAGCACGTCGCCATATCCGGGGATGGATGTGGAGTTCTCGGCGAAGGGCTCCAGCAGATTCGTCATGCCGAAGCTGTAGCGCAGCGTGAGCTGGTCCGCGGGGGTAAGACGGTGGTCCAGCCTGGCGCTGAACTGATTGGTGGAATCCGTGAGATTGGGAGAGGACTGATAATTGGCGGCGCCCTGCATGGAGGGAATGGGGGAGGGATACATTGCCAAGAACCTGGCCGCGAGCGGCGCAATGTAGTACGAGGGGATGCGGTTGCCGGGGAACGGCGCTTGCGTGCTGGGGTCGTAGATGACCGAGCCGCTGGCGGAGAAATCGCCGCCGCGTTCGGCGATGGTGGGAACCACGCCGAGCCGGGTTTGCCCTTCCACCTCGCGCAAGCCATCGAAATTGACGAAGAAATAGGTCCCGGACTTCCTTATAGGGCCGCCGAGGCCGGCGCCGAACTGGTTGCGTATGAAACTGGCGGGCTCGCTGGTGGCGAAGAAGTTGTGGGCATCCAGGTCGCGATTGCGCAGATACTCGTAGGCCACGCCGTGGAATTCGTTGGACCCGCTGCGGGTGACCACCGAAACCTGAGCTCCGGAGGTGCGGCCGTATTCGGCCTGGTAGCTGTTGACGGCGATCTTGAACTCCTGCACGAGATCCACGGACGGCTGCAAGACGTAGCGGTTCTCGTCGGGGTCATTATCGTCCACGCCATCCAGCAGATAGTTGTTGGTAGCTTCGCGGCCGCCGCCGGCATTCATGGCGAAGGAGCCGCGCGTGGACAACTCGGAATTTTGGACCGGAGGCGCGACGCCGGGCGTGAGGAGGGCGAGCTCCAGGACATCCCGCTCATTGAGCGGCAAGAGGCTGATGCGCGACTCATCGAGCACGGCGCCCAAGTCCGCGGATTCGGACTGCAGCGGCGAGGGATGGGCCTCAACGGTGGCCTGCTGATGCATGGAAGGCAGGGGCAAATTGAAATCCATGCGCAGGCGCGATTCGACCTGCAATTCCATCTGTTCCTCTACGTCTTGAAAATGCGCGGCGGAAGCGCGGACCTTGTATGTGGAAGGCGCAAGATCGTCGATCCGGTAAAATCCCGACGCGTCGGTATGGGCCTCACGTTGAACCATGCGAGCCGGATCGGCGACAACCACGGTCCCCTGCGGGATCGGCCTATGGTCTGGGTCCAGGATATAGCCGGAAACGGAACCACTAGTTACCTGGCCCAAGGCAGGCAGGCAAGCCGCGAGTGAGAACAAGAGTAAGTACCGCAAATGCACCTCCAGGTATGTTGCCGAAGAGAACGCGTCCCAAACCTAACTGCCTATCCCCAGGGACCGACATCGGCCCCTGGGGACCATTTCGCCACTTACAAGCACTCGTACTGACGTGCGAATGGCGCCGGCGGCGCGCAAGAGCGACTCTTGTCTCGCCCGCGCGGAGCGGTAGTCATGCAATTTAAGACCCATTTTTCCGTATAGATAATTGGACTTGGTTATCAAGGGATTGCAGGCCAGGTCCGGCGCCGGCTGGGATGAACGGGCGAATGCGGGCCTTCCGGGCCGCCAGTTCTCGAAAATGTGGGCAAAGAATGGGGACTTAATTCATCGGGATTTCCCTGACTTTCCGAAACCTTGGGAAACGACGGATGTCGGGAATGTTCCCTATCGCGTATTAATGGTTTATTTTCAATGAAATGGAGGTGCTATTGGCGCGGTATGGAAATTGCCAATGAGGGGAGAACACGCGCTATCGGAGTGCCGGTCAGCGAGACCCGTTCCACGTGAGAACGGCCCGGCTTTCGGCTGGAGCGCGACGGAGAACACGATGAAACTTCTAATTGCTCTTTTGGCCGCTGTTCTTATGATGGCGGGCCTCCCCCAACATGCCAAAGCGGAAGTGGTACTCAACGATTGGTGTGTAAACGTCAACGGCGATTCCGGCACCGTCTGCAACAATCCCTATGTGGGCCCAACGGTGGCCACCAGCGGCGCGTCCAGCATTGATGTCAGCGCGTTCGATTACACCCTAAGCCCGGGCGCTAATACTCTTGGGACGATCACGGTCACTCTCGGCGCTGCCGGGTATGCCTCGGTGTACATGGACTATGACATCGACTTCGCGGGTTACGGGTCATTTCAGGACTACGGAACGGTGGGAATCGGCGCGCCGCCCGGATTTGGCTGGGAGTTGGACGATCCCAACGTGTCGAACATCTTTCCCGACTTCGCAGCCAACACGCTCGCCAACACGAACAACGTTGGGACGGCCGTGATTCCCGCCACTCCGCCAGTGACGATTTGCTGCGACGTCTCCTGGGCGCTGGGCGTGGGCGGCCTCTCGTCAGGCTCCACGGTCACGTTCTCGGTGAGCGACACGGCGCCGGGCGGGTTTTACCTGCAGCAGACCAATGCGGACACGGGCGACAGCATCTATCTCTCGGCTGCCGTGACGTCGCCGCTTTCGTCGGTACCGGAGCCTTCCACGTTGATCCTTCTGATACCGGTGGGCGCGGTTCTGGCCATTCGCAAGAAGTTTCAAGCGGCACGTTGAGCAGCCAGCAGGGGACCCGACGCGGGCCCCCGGGTTCCAGTTCGGAAATGTGACGAACGTGTGGACGAACAGAATTGAGAAACGCGAGATGCTTGGGCGGATTGCCCAAGAGGAGATCGTTGCGATATGAGGACCTCACTGATTTGTTTCTGCGTATTGGCTGCGCTACTTCTGCCGGGGAGTGTTTTCGGCGCCGGCGCCGGGATACCGCCCCAAGCCAATGCGATACCTTTCGTGGCCTCCAACCCCACGTCGCCGCACACCAGTTGGAGCGGCAATGCGGTAACGCTCAAAGGCACTCTCACGAGCGCGGCCTGGGGAACGGATAGCTTTGTCTTCGATTGGGACCCAGGAGACGGCTCGGCGCATTGTTCGGGCCCGGTTACGAATCCGTACATTATTGGTTGCCAGCATACGTATACCGGATCCGTGGGCACGGTCTATGCGGCGGTTTTGGTGATCACGGATACGACAACGGGTCTGGTGAGCCCCGCCTCGAACTGCCCGCCTTCGGTGACCCAGGGCGCCTGCTACTACACGTCGATCAATGTGCCGCCGCCGAATCTGGCGGTGGAGGTCAACAATGCGATCGACAACGGCCTCTGGTACCTTCACCAGAACATGCGGCGATACACCACCCTCGGTGGCGCGCAGGCCGGCGACTGGTACACCTGCAACGGCAACAACGCGGACAGCTGTTCGGCGGGCGGCACTGGAGTGGACTCGCTGGACTGCGCGGCGTTCGAGAATAGCGGCTTCCTGCAGACCAACCTCCCCTGGAATCCCTATTCGGACGACGTGAAGCTGTGCTTGAACGCGGTGTTCGACCAATTGACTACCACCGGGGTTCCGGCCATCAACGACGTATACTTCGGCGCCTACAACCCGGATTCAAATGGAAACGGCATCGGCGTGGAGCATAACGGCTATCCGGAGAATTACCAAACGGGCATGATGATGGACGCGATTGTGGCGTCGGGCACGCCGAACACGCCGGTGACGACGGGAACGGCGCTGTCGACCGATATTATCAGCGGTGGAGTCATCGGCAGCGGGGCGGGAGGCGCTTACACGTACAAGGACGCCGTGGTGGACATGGTGGATGCCTACGCTTACTGCCAAGCGCCCAGCTACACGGATTCGTGGAGCGGGATCACATACCCCGGCGGCGGCTGGCACTATAGCTGCCAAGAGGAGACCGGGGACAACTCGGTGAGCCAGTGGGCCGCCATCGGCATCATTCCGGCGGCGCGCGTTTTTGGAGCGCCCGTGCCGGCTGAACTGCATGCCGCGGACAAGTACTGGCTGGACGCTTCGTTCACGCAGGCCAGCACAAACAACGGCTATTTCGGCTACACGAGCAGCAGCCCGCTCTGGGGACCTTACGCGGATACGCCGTCCGGCCTGGTGCAATTGGCCATGAACGGATTGGGGCGCGGCACCAAGACGCCCGGCGGCAACAACTCCTGGGATTCCGCGGAGACATTCTTGCGCGACAATTTCGGGAACCAAGACGGCAGCGGATATGACGACCTAAAGGATTATTATTACGGGCTGTTTTCGTTCACGAAGGCCATGCTCTTGCATGACAACAGCGGAACCGGACTTGGGAGCACGCCTATCACATTGTTGCAATCCCTGGACGATCCGCTCAATTGCGGCAGCGGCGGCGCGAGCGCTTGCTACCCGCCCATCGACTGGTACAACGCGCAGACGCCGGCCTTTGGCGGGACGGATTCGACGATCGGCGTGGCGCGCCAATTGGTGAGCAGCCAGAACGGCGACGGTTCCTGGTTTCAGCATAACGTAAGCGGCAACCAGTACTACATGGAGACCGGAATCGCGGTCACGATGTTGAACAAGACTGTGTTCCAGCCCGTGCCGGTGGCCTGCTTCACGTCGAATCCATCGCATGTCGCTTCCGGCGGTCCGGTGACGCTGGACGGCGGCTGCTCGGTGGACCAGAATCCGGCCAACCACCTGGTTAGCTGGCAATGGGACGTATCCGGCAGCGGCGGCACTACCTTCACGATTGGGCCCGGAGACCCTCACTGCCTGACCCAGAGTTGCTCCACGATCATTTACAAGTTCTCTCTGCCGGCGGGCGGAACGCTACCGTACAGCTACCCGGTGCGGCTGCGAGTCACGGACAACGTGGCGCTGACGGCGGACGTGGTTGGAAACGTGATTATCGCCAACCCACCCAATCCGCCGAACGCCAACGCGGGCGGTCCATATAGCTTCTGTCCGAATACGAAGATCCTCAATGGGGTTCCGACGAACATCCCGGCCTACGCGCCGTTCATGCTGGACGGATCGAAATCGACCAACCCCGACCAAGGCAAGACGGACGGCAGTGGCGGAGCGACGCCCAGCACGATTACCGCCTACAACTGGGACTACGCATGCTCCGGCGCTTTCAACAGCGCCGCCGGAGCTCAGGTGGATGCGACCGCGGTCTTCGACCAAGCCGCGTATTTCGGAACCAGCTTCAATGTCTGCCTGCAGGTGATGAACAACGACAACCTCGCGTTCCCCAGCGCGGGCCTGGCTGCCGGACTTTCGAGCGTCGCCGCGGCGCAGGTATCGATTCGCCAGCCGACAGACGAAGTCTGCACGCATTGCGTGCAGTCGCTCGGAGCGCAAGCCAAGGCTCCGACGCCGGGCGTTTCGGGGAACATCCAGCTCTATTGGACGGACACGAATACGTCCCCGAGCTTCCTCATTGACCACTACAACGTTTACCGGAGCTTGAGCCCGACCTTCACGCCGTTCGCGCAGGTGGCCGGCGCGTCGTCGGTCCCATTTGTGCCGGCGATCAAGGTATCGGTTCCGGCGGGCGGCGTCCTCCACTATGTTGACAACAACGTAGTTGGCGGGACGACCTATTACTACCGCGTCGCTCCGGCGCTGGCAAACGATACGGAGACCTGCCAGGGCAACGTGACGCTACAAGTCGCGCTGGCAAAGGGCCGCTAACGAAGAAGGAGGCGCACCCGGCCGCGGGTTGGGCGCGCCTCCTATCAGAAGTTCAAGAGATATCGGGAGGATTAGAGATGAAGAAATTGATCGTAGCGATGCTCGTTCTGGCAGGCTCCCTAGCCGCTGCGGACTACTCCGGCATTTGGAACGGAAAGGGCGGGATTGAGAGCGCCAAGTATGGGTTAGTGCCCCAGACCGTGCAGATGACGCTGCTGCAGGCAGGCGCGTCTCTCTCCGGTACGGTGAAGATCGGCAACGGGCCGGTGATGAAGATTGCGTCCGGCAGCGTTTCCGGCAGCACGCTTACCTTCGCCTTGACCGGAGGCACCGGCAGCCTTACCGCCAGCGGCGGCCAACTTCGAGGAAAGCTGACATCGAGCCAAGGCCAAATTCTGGACATCGTATTTACCAAAAAGTAGGAAGTTGATTCGGAATTCGGGGCCGCGGATCAGTGTGGGCCTCAACTTGCATGAGCAGACCAGCGCCGGCCGCGCCGCCGGCGCTGGTTTTGCGTCAGGAGACCTTTCACGATGAAACGCCTTGCCCCACTTGTGTTGACGGCGTGCGGGTTGCTAAACGCGCAGCCGCCAAAACCGCCGGCGGGTCCGCCACAGCCCGTCTATATCCTGCTTTACACCCGCTTCTACGACCACAGCCAGCCGCACACCACCGATGAGAGGCTGCAGCGGCTGATGCCGATTCTCGACAAGCTAAACAAGCAGTATCCGCAGGCTGGGGTTTCGGCTCTCCTGCAGTTCTCCGGTACCGTGAGCCAGGAGATGGACGAGAGGAATGGCGGCCTTCACCTGGCGGACCAGGTGAAAGACCATTCCCGCCGCGGGTTAGTGGATATCGGGTACACGGGGGAGGACGAGCCTTCATATTTGTATCGACCAAAGCCAGCGCTGCTCGAGGCGGACACGCCCGAGGCGCGGTGGGCCGCGAAGGCCGAAGCGGCGGAACGATTCCTGACGGATTTCAAGAATCCGGTTACGGGTCTTCCGGCGCCAGGATTGAGCGGCGGGCTGAAGCGGACGCTGGAAGTATTTGGGGACGTTCGTTTTGCGACTGGCCTGACGACTAGCCTGGGGGGAGATGCGCCTTCCACGCACGAACTCCACAAGATGGTTCCCGGCGCGATCCTGGGAGGCATCCCCGGCAACGACCGGCGGCGGGGCATCGAGGGTTACGACATCTCCGCGGCCAATTTCTCAAACTTCATGAGCCCCGACTCCTTCGAAGCCCCGGAGGTGTTCTGGGAGGACGGTCATTTGCGGCTCTCGGATGCGAGCCTGGCCGACAACAAGCCGCACGCCACGGATGAGGGGCCGGAGGCGCTTAAGAAGGTCTTCCAGGCGCTGGACCGGAGCCGTGCGCGAGTGATCAAGCTCGAAGTCGTGGCGTATAAGAGATACCTGACCAGGCGAGCGGACGGATCGGTAACGGCCGACCCGCTGGAGTGGATGTACTACCATCCGGACGAACCGCAAATCCCCATCCAGATGCACGCCATGGTGACGCAGACGGAGGTTGAGGCAGGCTATAAGAAGGACGAAGCGGCGCTGCAATGGCTGCTCGGGGAGTTTCTCCCGGCCAATCCGGGGAGCCGTCTCATTTCGGTTCACGAACTGGCGCAACTAGCGGTTCCGGGCCCGGCCGAGGTGGATGCCGCGGAACTGAAGGCGCTGGCTACGGATTTGAACGGGCATTTCGTTCGCAGACCGATGGAAGCGCCGAACTTCGGCCGCGCCGGGAGTCACTTCTTCAGCCTGGCGGAGAGCTTCGAGCTTCTGGCGAAGGCGCTGGCAGGGGTAAACCGGACGGGCGGACTGCCGGGGTCCGTAGCGCTCACGCCGGTATATGGACCGCTGACGCTTCCGAACGATATGGGTCCAAATCAGGGTTCGGTGCAGGTTTCGGAAGTGATCAAGGCCGCGGCGCAAGTGGCGCCGGCATTTTCCGACACCGAGTGGAAGATTGTTCCCGCGAACGCGGTTCCAACGTTCATCCAAGTGGCTTCGTTACGAGTGAATGCGACGCAGTTCCTGCGCTTGATGACGCAAGCCTATCTGGATCCGGCGCCGGACAAGAACCTATCGCTGAGCGCGATGGCGCTGGGAAGCCAGGCGACGTTCATGTTCCCCAAGAATACTCCCATCACGGACCAAGGAAACTCCTGGACGTTCAAGCCGGCTCCGCTGCACATTACAGCGGCAGCCCCTGCGGCGACACCGGCCGCGCGTTAATTAGCGGGGCGGCGCCTGTGGCTCGCGGACTTCCAGTATCCGGCCGCCCGCCACGTTTTCGAGAACCTGCTTCTGGCCGCTTGGCCAGGCGATGCGGAGTTCGCGGATCTCTGTCTGCTTGCCCAGGCCGAAGCGCACCAGCGGCTCGCTGGAGGAGGCGTAGCCCACGCTCGTGGTGGCATGGTTGTAGAGGGTGGCGCCATCGGGCAGCACGGCTTGCAACTCCGCGCCGATGCCATCGCGATTACTACGCGAGCCGACGAGCTTGATGGCCAGCCAGTGGCCGGCATCCGGAGTCACATTGCGGAAGAGGCGCGCCGGACCGTTCAGCACGGTCACGACGGCGTCCACTCTGCCATCGCCGTCGAAATCCGCGAAGGCCACGTCGTGATGGTAGGCCGCCTGTTGAAACGAAGGCCCCGCATCGGCGCTAATGTCGCGAAAGCGGCCTTGAATGTTGCGAAAGATGCTGCACGGCAGCCCAAGGGGCAGGCCCATCAGCTTGTCCAGATAGGGGAAGTGCGAGTTGGCGGTGAAGAGATCCTTCCAGCCGTCGTTATCGAAATCAAACAGCCCCAGGCCCCAGGCGGTAGTCTGCCGCGTGGCGGCGGTAAGGCCGGCGCGGATGCCGTGGTCCTCGAAGAAGACGGGCGGGCCCTGGTTGTGGAATAGCAGAAAGGAATCGTTGACCATGGCGGTGAGGAGGATGTCCGGAAGGCCGTCATTATCGTAGTCGCGGAAGTCCGCGCCCATGCCCGCCACGGGCCGGCCGCTTTCGCCGTAGGAAACGCCCATCTCGAGTCCGACCTCGCGGAACTTGCCGCCGCCCAGGTTCTGAAAGAGGAGATTTCGCGTGGAATCGTTGGCGACGAAGACATCCACGAGGCCGTCGTGGTTGAAATCGCCGAAGGCGATGCCCATGCCGCGGCCGATGGTCTGAGAGACGCCGGAACTCTGCGAGATATCGGTGAAGGTCCCGTCGTGATTATTGCGGAATAACTGATTCGGGCGGCCCGGGTAGTCGTTCGGATGGCAATAGAGCCGGGTGGAAGGCGTGCCGCAGGAGGGCTCTGTCGCGGGGTCCCACGCGACGTAATTGGAGACGAACAGGTCGAGGAAGCCGTCGTTATCGGCATCGAACCAGCCCGCCGAGACGGACCACATCTTGCCGTACTTGGGGTCTATGCCCTCCAGTCCGGCCTTGCGGGTCACGTCTTCGAATGTCCCGTTGCGCAGATTGTGGTAGAGAATGTTGTGGTCCACGCCGGCGACGAAGATATCGGGGAAGCCGTCGTTATCGTAGTCGGCGACGGCCACGGCCATGGAGTAGCCGTAACCGGCAAGACCGGCGTGGTCTGTCACGTCGGTGAAGGTGCCGTCGCAGTTGTTCTTGAAAAGGCGATTGTGGTACTCCGGCCGGGTCTTATCGAGGCCCGGGGACGTAGCGCCGTTGGTAAAGAAGATGTCCATACAGCCGTCGTTATTGAAGTCCAGCGCCGCCACGCCGCCGGGCATCAGCTCCACCTGGTGGGCGCGGCCGGCGGCGCCGTTGGCCAGGCGGAAGTTGAGGCCGGCGCGCTGGGCCACGTCCTCGAACCGAATCTGCGCGGAGAGCAGGAGCGGCACAAACAAGACAGCCAGTTTCATCGCGCGCCTCGGGTGGCTTGACGGTTGTTGTAGTCGCGCAGCCATTCGGCTTGGCGGAGCGCGTCTTGCTCGCGGCCCATGGTGCGGTAGATCTGGATGAGGAGATTTCTGGCGAACGGCAAATCTGGAGATAAAGCCACGCTCTGTTCCGCCTCCTTGGCGGCGCTATCCAACTGGCCGGCTTCAAAAAGCAAACGCGCCTCCCAATAGCGGGCGATAGGGTTATCTGGCTGCCGGCGGACGGCTTCTTCGGCATAAGGCCGCGCCTCGGGCAAGCGCCTAGCTTCATCCAGAATCTGGACGTAGGTGAGAAGGACATCCAGATCCGGCGGCGCGTCGCGATTCGCGAGAATCGCCTTGCAGGCCGCCTCGGCTTCGCTCAGGTGGCCTGACTTGGCCAGCGCAACGGCGTAGAAGCTTCTCGCGGCGGGCCGATCCGGATGGAGCGCCAAGGCCTCCTGGAGGGACTGGGCGGCGCGCTCATAGAAGCCGCTGCGATACATCGATTCGCCGAGGAGGAAGAGTACCTCCGGATCATGCGGAGCGGCGGCGAAGAGCGCGTCGATGATGTCCTGGGCGGCCGCGCCGTTTCCGGCATCCAGATAGGCGCGAGCCAGGGCCTGCTTCCATGCATCCTCCGACGGCCGCATCTGTAAGGCGCGCACCAGGACGGCGGCGGCTTCGCCGGGGCGGCGGAGGGCCAGCAAGCTGCGGCCCAAGCCAGCCAGCGCATCGGCGGAGCGGGGGTCTTCAGTGAATTGCTGGCGATAGGCCGCCGCGGCGTCGGCGAACCTCCCCTGGCGATACAGGTCATCCGCGGTTTGAGAGTGGGCCACGGAGGCAACGAGCGCCAGCAGAGCGGCCAGGCAGAACGCCGGCCAGCCGCGCTTCGCTTCGACTCTGTTCTTCCTTCCCGCCATGCCGCGCGCCCCTCTGCTATTCCTTTGCCGCAGGCTCCTCAATCTTCAGGATCCGATCCGCCGCCACGTTGCGAAGCGTCTGAAGTATGCCGCTAGGCCAGCGGATCTCCAAGGATTCGATCTTGGTCTCCTGGCCCAGGCCGAAGTGCACCCGTTTGTCACTGGAAGACATGAAGCCGACGCTGACGGAGACGTGGTTATAGAGGGTGCGGCCCGAAGCCGTGGTGAGCTTCACCTTCGCGCCGATGGCGTCGCGCGCGCTCTTGCGGCCCACGAGGTTCAGCAGCAGCCAGTGATTGCCGCTGTCGGCGGAATTCATCAGAATGCGCGGCCGTTCGTTGAGCGAAGTCACGACCAGATCGAGGGATCCATCGTTGTTCAGGTCTCCGAAGGCCGAGCCACGTTGGTAACCCTTGTGTAGAAAATCCTTCCCCATCTCGCCGGAGACGTCCACGAAGTTCTTGCCCTCCACGTTCTCGAACATGGCGTCGTGTTGGGGCGCGCTTTCGTCGGGCATCTCGATATCGCCGTTAGACGAGTAAATATCCTTCCAGCCATCGTTGTTGTAATCTATGAACCCGTTGCTCCAGCCGGAGTAGAGCCGGCTCAGCTTACGGATCTGCGAGGCAAAAGAGACGGAATCGAAGAAAGTTCCGCGGTTCTTCAAGAGCGCCCAGACCTGGCCCATCAGGTCGTTATAGAAGATATCCACCTTGCCATCGTTGTCGAAGTCCTTGGCGTCGCATCCCATGGACGAGACGGCGCGGCCGGTATCGTCGTACGCCACGCCCCACTCCAGTCCTTCCTCATGGAAGGAGCCGTCGCGACGATTGATGAAGAGAGAATTCGGCTCGGTGTCATTGGCGAGGAACACATCCGGCCAGCCATCGTCGTTGAAGTCCGCGATGGAGATTCCCATGCCTTTGCCGGGCGATGCGCCAATCCCGGCTTGGTCTGTCACGTCGGCGAACTTGCCGCCCCCCAGGTTGTGGTAGAGCCGGTGGGGCACGCTGGCGTAGCGGCGCGGATCGCAGTAGAACTCGCGGCCGCGCGCGGAGCAGAGGATATCCGTCTGGGGCGTCCAGATGGTGTAGTTGGAGACGATCAGGTCCAATAGGCCGTCGTTATCGTAGTCGAACCAGGCAGCGGCCACGCTGAGCGTGTTCCTCGGCTTGCCGCCAATGCCCGAAACCTCGGTCACATCCGTGAATGTGCCGTCTCCGTTGTTGTGGTAAAGCGTGTTCCGCCCGGCGGCGCAGAGGAACAAATCCTCGTAGCCGTCGTTGTCATAGTCTCCGACAGCCACTCCGAAATTGAAGTCCAGGCCGGCGCCGGCCAAGCCGGCCTTGGCGGTGACGTCCTCGAACGTCCCGCCGGGTTTCTGGCGCAGCAGGCAGTTGTGATACGAGGGGCCGGTCTTCTGCATTTCGGGCAGTTTGGCGCCGTTGGTAAGGAAGATGTCCAGCCGGCCGTCGTTATCGTAATCGAAGAGCGCCACGCCGCCGCACATCGGCTGTGGGAAGTACTTGCGGCCGGTGAAGCTGTTGTTGGACGTGTAGGCGAATTGGGAAAGCGGCGCCACGTCCACGAAATGGGGGCGCTTGGCCGCGGCAGGCGGCTGGCCGGGAGAATGCGCCAGGAAGAATATGGCGCAGGAGACGGCCACGATAAATCCCGCCGCGCGCCTCCAACGGTGGGGCGCCGCGCCGCGTCCTGCACC
>Ga0335069_10007553_pt1 | contig 15682 bp, 4 predicted proteins | sample Lox_Sample_11_FD_206714 | JGI IMG/M metagenome (GOLD analysis project Ga0335069, IMG submission 206714) | Soil microbial communities from Loxahatchee National Wildlife Refuge, Florida, United States - Lox_Sample_1.1 | ecosystem: Environmental > Terrestrial > Soil > Wetlands | place: USA: Florida... | reverse complement strand
CTTCGGCACTTCTCCCTGGTTGGTGGGCTCCATGGCCTCTCCTCTCGGGCCTTCCTCAGACCCTCTGTTTTACCAACCAGACCTGCTCCTCCTCAAATGTGCGAAAAATAGCGTACGTTATCATTTATCGGGTTTATGAATTTGGATTCCAATTGGAGCAGCGATGGAGTCGTTATGCCGATCGTCAATGGTACGATGAGGCCATATTGCAAGGATCCAAAAACGGATTCAACGAGGTCGGGAATCAAACGGAGCGCAAACAGACAGAACGACAGAACGGCCGAGGGCCACGAGACGTCAACCGCATCTTAAAGGAATCTTCGGTTCCCCAAACAATAACCATTTTGGTATCTACGACGGGTAACAGAGAGCGCCCGCCCCATACCCGGCCTAAGTTGGGTCCCATCGTGTGCGTGACAATTGTCGGTGGCGACGGAACGGAACATGACCCAAATCCGGGCCAGGTTTCGGGTGCATCATTGTTCAAGCTGGTCCGGTAGAGGATTGAACTCACTCACTTCTCGGTCCCGAGCTTCAGCACAAGCCATTGGTCCGCGGCCAAAACTTGAACGGCTCGGGAATAAACCCTATTTGGCGTTCTTTTGTGACTCGGGCTGGAAGTCCGGTTCTCCAAATTGCCAGAGGAGAAAACTGTATTGGTCTGCATAGAGTGCTTGCTCCTGCGCCCTTGTGCCACCGATGGTGCCGTGGCCGCCTTGATAGTCCACCCGGAGCAGGACAGGCCTCTTACTTCCCGTGGCGGCCTGCATTCGAGCAGCCATTTTTCCTGGTTCCCAAGGAACGACCCGAGGATCATTCATTCCGGTCGTTATCAATATTGCAGGATACTGGCCGCCGTCCTTCACGTGATAATAAGCACTGATCTCTAAGAGGCTTTGGAAGCCGTCGGCTGTTTTCAGGTCCCCATATTCAGTGACATTTAAGGGCCCGTCCGGCGAAAACATGTCGCGAATCATGTCAGACAGACCAACATCATCCAAGATTGCAGCGAAAAGGTCCGGGCGTTCCGTGAATGCACGGCCAATCAGGATGCCGCCGGCGCTGCCTCCCTGTCCACCGAGACGGGCTGGTGAGGTGTAGCCGGTCCTGACAAGTTGCTCTGCACAAGCGATGAAGTCGCGCCAAGTATTCGGCTTATTTTTAAGCATTCCGGCACGATGCCACTCTTCGCCATATTCCCCGCCGCCACGCACATGTGCGATCGCAATCACTCCGCCGCGTTCAAGCCAAGCTAGCCATCGCGGACTGAAGCCCGGATCAATGGTAATTGAATACGCGCCATATCCAATCAACAGAGTGGCATGTGAACCATCGAGCTTGATTCCTTTTTTCGAGATGATTGACAGAGGAATCATGGTCCCGTCGTAACTTGACACTTTCGTTTCGACCGACTGCAAGTCCGAGGGATCATCATGGATACCCGCTTGCTGAAGCTTGGTATCCACAACGGTCCCAGACTGCGGGAGGTAAGCGTAAATTTTTGACGCACTAATCCAGGTTGCTAAATGGAAAAAGATACCTCGCAGTCGGGGATCACTTGAAATCAGCTCGACGCTTCCATCCGCGGGCAGCGAGATCTCCCGGGCAGGCTCTTCGGGATAATCTATTCTCAATAATTTCCCAATGCCTCCGTCAAGTTTTTGCACGTACAGGGCGTCCGCCATCGCTGAGAAGTTGGTAATGACTGCGTCTCCGGGCGGTAGCAAGGTGTGTGCTTGTTCAAGGTCAGGATGCGCCAGGCTGATGCGTACGACCTTAAACCTTGGCGCATCCTTATGGGTGATCAGATAAAGATCATCCTCGTGAACGTCGAAGTTGACGACCCCATCACTGTGATCGATGATTTTCTGCCACTTTGTTCCGGGCTTACCGAGCGTGTCCAAAGAGGTTCTATAGATTGTCAAATCATTGTCAAAGCCGTGGGCTACGTATGCGAGGGCGAAGGGAATCCCCGGGAAGCTCACAACCGTGGAAGAATCGGAAGGATCCAAATCAATTCCGTCAACAACGCCATAACCGAAAACTGCGACGTCAGTTTCTGGATCTGTGCCAACACGATGCAGAAAGACTCGAGTTTTGAGCCTGCGTTCGGAGGGATCAGCATTTTCGGACAATTTTTGGAAACGAACATGGAAAAATGACTTTTGATCCGGCAACCAGGAAATGCTGCCGTACCAGCTCCGGTCGATCGTTTCCCCCGTCTCGTGGCCACTGGAAGTGTCCAAGATGTGGATGACAGCGTCCTCTGAACCTGACGGAGAGACGCCGAAAGCAACATACCGTCCGTCATACGTTGGGAAATAGTAGTTCAGAGTGAAGTGTTCACCAGGCTTTGTCGAGTAGCGGTCGGGATCTACAAGGAGTTGGTCCCGCCCTTCAAGTCCAGATCTCACATACAATTTTGATACATCTTCGCCGGGCAGTCTCTTCTCACAGTAAATTTTGTCGTTCGCGTAACGTAGCATCGTCCATATCCGAGGCGGTCCAGTCTGGTCAAACTGTTTGATTCTTTCCAGAAGTGCTGCGCGTCCGGGAATCTGCGATAGAGCAGCTCGTGTGTAGTTGTCTTGATGTTTGAACCATTGCTGAACTTCCGGGTCGTCCAATTTTTCCATGTACCTATAGGGATCCTGAACCTTTGTGCCGAAATACTCATCCGTTACGACTTGAACCCGTGCGACCGGTTGCCCGGAAGACACACCCGACGATTGCGCGAGCAGTCGCTCGTTACAAATTGCGACGGATACTATGGACATTATTAGTGTGGCGCGAAGCAGTATTCGTGTGAGAGATTCACCTAGCCTTGCAAAGCTCGTGTGGTTATTCATTGTGCCCCCTAGTCGAATCGGTGTTGCTCACCCGCCATCTCATCGGTCACCGGGGATCAGTTAACTTGTTGGCTTACTGACCCAGCGCTGCTCGCAATATTCGCTGTTCCGCTGTATGTTGCGGTAATCCCATCGGTGCCGCGCGGTAATGCCGTTGTGGTAAGCGAAGCCTTGCCTCCGGAAAGATTAGCCGTTCCCAGGATGTTGGCCCCAAAAGTGAAAGTCACTGTGCCGGTGGCTGCCACTCCTGTGTTCGTGGTGACCGTCGCTGTGAACTTCACAGATTGTCCAGATGTGGATGGATTTCTTGACGACACAAGTGTAGTGGTAGAGGGAACGACGTTCACCATCTGGGTCAGTCCGGCCGAACTGCTGGCGGACTGTGTGTCTCCGTTATAGGTGGCGGTAAGCGATAGTGTGCCAAGGGGCAAATTGGTCCGCGTTAAGGTGGCGACACCATTCGAATCTAACGCCACAGTGGCGAGATTGCTGCTGCCGTTTCGGAAGACCACGTTTCCTGTTGGCACCATGGGCCCGGCCGATATCACTGTAGCTATTAAAGTGACGGACTGGCCGTACAGAGACGGGTTGACGCTCGAAGCAAAAGCTATGGAAGTGTTGTACTTGTTGACGACTTGTGCCAAAGGAGCTGAAGTACTGCCGGTGAAGGCCGCATCGGCCGCGAAGACCGCAGTAATGTTGCTTGAACCAGTGGGCAATGTCGCAGTGGTGAACATCGCGACCCCTCCACTGAGCGGTGCCGTACCAAGTGCAGTGCCGCCCCTCCGGAACGAGATGAGTTCGCCGTCTGGCGGAGTCCCGCTTGTCGATGTAACGGTAGCCGTGAACGTAACGGCCTGGCCGATGAACGAAGGATTCAGCGACGAAGTCAACGTCGTTGTAGTGGGGAATTTGGCCACCACGGACTGACTTAGTACTGAGGATGTGCTGGCCGCATTGTTTGTGTCGCCGGCATATTGGGCAGTAATAGAACGTGTTCCTGCAGATGAGAACGAGGTGGTCAAATTTGCCTGGTTGCCATTGAGAGCAACGGTGCCCAACGTGGTGTTTCCTGACTTAAACACAATCGAGCCGCTGGCGGCACCGCCAAACTGACTTGTCACAGTGGCCGTGAGCGTGATTGGCTGGCCAACTTGTTGCGGGTTCTTTGAGGACGCGATTGCAGTGGTTGTGGTTGCCTTGCTGACTGATTGAGTCAACGGTAACGACACGCTGCTGCTATGCGTGGTGTCGCCACCGTAAGTGGCGATAACGGAATGAGAGCCCACGGTAAGAGTCGGGACAGTCAGGATTGCTAAGCCGCCGGATACAGTTGCAGACCCAAGTGCATTGGCACCGTCGGAGACTGTCACGGTGCCGCCAGGAGCTCCGGTCGGTGATGTCACGGTTGCCGCGAAGGTAACCGGTTGATTGAAGACGGAAGGATTGGCCGACGAGGTCACCGTGGTGGTGGTCGTTGCCGATACGCCTGTGCCGCTCACAGGAATTGCTTGCGGGCTGCCAGACCCATTGTCGGCGATGCTTACCGAGGCACTGCGCGTGCCCGTTGCCGTCGGGACGAATACAACATTGATATTGCATGCTCCCCCTGGAGCGAGCGTGGTGCCACAAGTGGTCGATTCCGTAAAGTCCCCGAAGCTCGCGCCGGCAAGAGAAATGGACGCAATACTTAACGTGCCGTTGCCGGTGTTACTGAGCGTGATGGATTGCGTCGCGCTCGATGTTCCGATGCTCTCGTTGCCGAACGCCAAGCTTGTTGGCGAGAGCGATACTTTACCACTGCCCACTATTAGATCGGCAGAGCCGCAGATATGTCCTGTACAAGCAGTTATCGTAGCCGAACCCGACGAGAACCCAAGGACAGTGCCTCGGTTAGTGACGTCGTTGGTAATGGTCGCAACGTTTGTGTCAGAAACGCCCCAGGCAACAGACTGAAGCTGGGCCGTACTGTGATCGACAAACGTGCCCGTTGCCGTGAATTGTTGGTTTGCCCCGAGATCTATAGTCGAGCTGGCCGGAGTTACTACGATAGATGCCAAGTTCGCTGGAACCAGCGTGTCAGTAACAAACAACTCCGCACTTGCCAGAGTACGGCTAGAATTGGCACCCCCAACGACCAAGACATTTCCATTGCTCAGCAATGTCGCGGTGTGAGGATCTCGCGCTGTGTTCAGATTTCCGGTTGCTGCGAATGTTCCTAAAGCAGGATCGTAAACTTCGGCGGTGGCAAAATAATTTCCATTTGTGTCTGAACCGCCCGCGATTAATACTTTTCCATTGTTCAGCAGCGTCGCGGTGTGCAATTGGCGAGCGGTGGTTAGGCTTCCTGTGGGTGCAAAAGTGCCGCTAACAGGATCGTAAAGCTCCGCGCTCGGAACGTCATTCGCTCCGCCACCCCACCCGCCTACGATTAGTACTTGACCGTTGTTGAGTAAGGTCGAGGAATGGACGTCACGAGCTATATTTAAGCTCCCCGTCGACGTGAAGTTTCCGGAAACCGGATCGTAGAGTTCTGCAGCGGAAAGAAGGCCATTATAGTAGCCACCGGTGAGCAGAACTCGGCCATCATTCAAGGCGACGGCGTCGTGCCATTCTCTGGCGGTGTTTAGGCTGTTGGCTGGCGAGAACTTCCCTGTTGCAGGATCATACAGCTCCGCACTTGCCAGAATACCGCCGCCATAGCCGCCCGCGATCAGCACTTTTCCATCATTCAGCAGCGTGGCAGTGTGGATGTTGCGAGGTACGTTAAGGTTTCCGCTCAAGGTAAAGGTTTCGGTGGCAGGATCGTAAATCTCACTGCTAGCCAATACGCCGCCGCAATTTGTACCGCATCCACCAGCAATCAGGACCTTGCCGCTGTTCAGGAGAGTAGCTGTGTGATACTGGCGCGGCGTGTTCAGGTTCCCAGTTGGAGCAAATGTCCCTGTCGATGGATCGTAGAGTTCAGCGGCAGTGATTGCGTTTCCCGAAGAATCCACTCCTCCGGCGATGAGTACCTTTCCATTGTTCAATCGTGTCGCAGTGTGAAGAGAGCGACCAGTGCTCAAGGTTCCAGTCAAAGCGAAATCCACGGTCAGCGGTGCTGTCGTAGAAATGGTTCCAAAAGTTGCGGTAATGACGTCAGTACCTGTTGCCACACCCGTCGCAAGACCCTGACTGCCAGCGGTATTTCCGATACTCGCTACCAGTGGCTGAGCAGAAGACCAGGAAACCGTTGTCGTGAGATCTGCAGTGGTTCCATCAGAGTAAGTTCCGATAGCCAAAAGCTGTAAGGGCTGGCCCGGCAACACAATTGGGTTTAAAGGCGAAATGCTTAGCGAGAGTAGTGCGGGCGCCACTGCGGTCCCGATGAGATGCAATTGGAAGACGTCGCCCGTGGTATCGGTGATGGACACAATTCCCCCAAAAAGACCTGCAACGAGAGCACGGAATACCACAGGAAGCTGACAACTAGCGCCGGGTGAAAGGGTTGTTAGACAGGTGTTGCCTACTGCGCCGATGTACGGTTCAACGTTGCTTTGAATCTGGCCAATTGTAAGATCTATGCTGCCGTTGTTCGTGAGAGTGACAAAAGTTAAGCTCGATTTTCCTACATTCACATCGCCAAAATCAACGAATCCCGGGTTCATTGAAAGGTCGGCTAGGCCCAAACCGACCCCAGCCAGCCCGACGCTTTGAGGGCTGCCAGAAGCATTGTCCGTAATGGTAAGAGTCCCATTTAGCGGATTGCCCGCAATTGTTGGCGTGAACACCACTCCCAGATAGCAGGTTGCCCCAAGCGGCAGCTGCGTCGCCGTGCTGCAATCATTGCCAACGTTCTGTAAAGCGAAGTTCGCCGACGTACTGAACTGCGAAAAAACCAACGGCGTGTTGCCGACGTTCGAAACGGCGACGCTTTGGGCGCTGCTGGTCTGCCCCACTTGAAGCGTAGCGAAGGCCAGCGTCGGCGCGATGGAAACGTCAACCTTGCGGACACGCCAGTCATTGCCGTCTGCCACGAATACACTGCCCGCCGGCCCAACAGCAACACCGGAGGGATAGAAGAGAGAGGCAACAGTCGCCGGGCCGCCATCACCAGCAAACGCAGAGGCACCGTTGCCCGCAACAGTGTTTATGGTTCCCGTGCCGACGTCGACTTTGCGAATTCGGTAGTTTCCCGTATCGGCGATGTAAAGATTACCCGCGGCATCTTCAGCGACTGCGAAGGGAATATTTAAAGAACAATTCGTCGCCGCTCCACCGTCTCCTGTGAAGCCTGAAACCCCATTGCCCGCAACCGTGCTGATGTTGCCCGAAACAGCATCCACTTTGCGAACCCGGTGGTTATAGCGGTCCGCAATGTAGAGATTGCCGACAGCATCTATTGCTAAGCCGTAGGGACTAGCAAGGGACGCGCTCGTTGCGGCACCTCCATCTCCGCCGAATGCAAAGACGCCGTTGCCCGCAATCGTACTGATGACTCCCGTGCTGGAGTCCACTTTCCGAATGCGTTGATTATCTGAGTCGGCGATATATAAGTTGCCGCCGGAGTCGACGACAACTCCCGAAGGGGAATAAAGCATAGCGCTCGTCGCGGGCCCACCGTCGCCACTAAATCCAGAGGTGCCGATTCCAGCTACTGTCGTGATTACGTGCGTGCTCGAATCCACTTTCCGCACACGATGCCCGCCAATTTCCGCAATGAAAAGATTTCCCGCGGAGTCCAGTGCCACACTGTACGGACCTGTCAATGACGCGCTGCTCGCCGGTCCTCCGTCACCGCTGAAGCCGGCTGAGCCATTGCCAGCAAGGGTGCTGATTGTGCCCGTGCTAGCGTCCACCTCACGGACTGAAGCGTCGAACGGGTCAGCAATATAGAGATTGCCATTAGAATCAATGGTGACACCAGTCGGGTTGCCAAACGACGCACTTAGCGGGGGTCCACCGTCGCCGGTGTTTCCCTGCGTGCCGTTTCCGGCAGCCGTGCCAATAATTCCAGGAGTAAACGCGAGAGTCGCGCCGAGACCAACTCCCTCAAGACCAAATTTGTAAGTATTGCCGCTATTGTCCTGCACCGTCAGTTGGGACCAACGCTGACCTGCGGCGGTAGGGGAAAATTGCACGATCAGAGAGCAAACCGTGGGTGGGGGGAGCGAGACATTGAGTGGGCAACCGTTGCCGGTTACGCTGAAATCGCCATTGGCCTGCAAGCTGCTCAGCGTCAGCGCGGAATTGACGGAGAGAATCACAGTCTGCGAGATGCTAGCGCCGACGGAGACTGAACCAAACGGGGGAAGGGAGGCGCTCAACCAGCCATTGGAAGACGTCACGGGCGCGTTCACTACTTGGGTCAACGGAGGCATCGACGTGCCACCTTGGTATTTGCTGTCGCCGCTGTAAATTGCGGTTATCGAATGCGACCCAGCACTCAGGACATTCACGTTGAGAGTGGCGCCGTTGCCCAAAACCGTGGAGCTACCCAACGCGTTTGTTCCGTCGTAGAACGTGATCATTCCGGTAGCACTACCGTTATCGGCAGTCGTCACCATTGCAGAAAGTGTGACGCTTTGCCCCAATACCGAAGGATTCGGCAGAGAATCGACCGACACCGACGTATCCAACGTCGAAATAGCCAAAATGCGAAAATTGCGATTGGTGGAAAGACTATGCGCGCTATTGGCGAAGGTAACAGTAACCAGGCCAGTTGCGGCTCCTGCGGGAACGGTAGCCTTCAGGTAGGTGTCGGAGACAACGTTGAAACTTGCCGCCACACCATTGAAGGAGACACCGATCGCCTCACTGAAACCCTGGCCTAAAATGCCGACGATGTCGCTGGGTTTTGCCGATGGCTGGATGGTTGTGACGAATGGGGGAAGAGTTAAGTCTAGCCGGTAGAACACCCCGGTCCCTTGACCGTTGTTCACTGCGGAGCCACCATAGTCTGCCATGCCATAGATGAAACCGCTCGTCGCTTGCATAGGCTGGGAATACGGCTCAATGCCGCAATTAAATCCACCTGTGCCGCAATTGTTGGAGTACGCTTCAAACGCATAGAGAACGTCGACGTTCCCCGTATAGTCAGTCCTGAACAGGGTCCCGTAGCAGCCGTATGAGCATCCATCAAACGACGTCGCACCATATAGGTTTCCGTCTGAAGACGCGATGACACCGGCGTACGGAACCCCGCCTTCAGGCAAATAGGAGCCACCGCTAATGTTCACCGAAGGGAACGAGTGTGCCCATCCTATCGAGCCGGATTTCGTTAATTGGAAAACTGTGCCGTAGTTGGACGATCCGCCGTGGGTGGTGGTTCCGTACAGATTCCCGTCCGCCCCCTCAACTAGTCCTCCAAAAGGAACCTGTCCCTGAAGGTATTGCCCGGTGGGATCGAAAAAGTTATACAAAACGGTCACAATGCCGTCCTTAGTCATCCGATACAGTGTCCCGGCAAAACCCAAGCCTCCGTTATTGTTGGCCTGGGAAGCTACACCGTAGAAGTTGCCATCGCTAGCGAGCAATAGTGGTGAAGAAGTGCCGGTGGGAGGAGAGGAAGGTCCGTAGGGCAATGAGCTCGTCAGAACGTGGAAGTCTCCCGCAGCGTTGATCCTGTAAGCAACATTTGCCGCCGTACCGTAAAAGTACCCGTCGTCGCCGAGGACCGGTGGCGCAATCGGGTAGCACCCGTCGGTGTTGTCGAACTTGTGCAGCGTGTAGACCGTGCCTGACGGCGTAGCCTGAAAGATCGTGCCACAATTGAAAGAAATATATCCTCCGTACGGCGTGACACCGTAGAAATTGCCATCGGGTCCCAAAGTGAGTCCCGAGACTCCACCGGTTATACCTTTGTTAGTAGTGCCATCTGAGCTAGCAGTGCCATCGAATTTGAATAAGAGTGTAAAGTCACCGGAGGGGCTCATCCTGAAGATCGAGCCGTAGTTGCACGGCGTAAAGTAGTCGCACGCCATTCCGTATAGATTGCCGTCGATACCCTGGGCAAGAATTCCAGGTTGCACCGGGTTACACGTTCCCGTCGAAGTCATTGCAGAGAAATCTAGCGGGGTACACCGAAATTCGTAAAGATCGGTGTACGTGGCCTGGGCGGCAACCTTTGGCGAGGCAAATCCGAATATCAGTAACAAAGAGAGCAGTCCGAAAGGCACACGAGTCCACATTATCGTCAGTTGCGACGCTTGCACGTGGAGGTTTCTCACAGGTTCTCCTCTTTGGTCTGTCTTGCACTCGGTGCCCGAAGTCGGTGACTGGAAATCTGCCAACGCAGGGGCTTTGCAGCAACTCCTGTTTTTCTCCCAGTCCAACTACTTGAATATCCAGACGTTATTGAGCTAGTCTCTTTTACCACGCGGCAAGTTAGGGCCAGGTCATGACACTAAATGGCAATCGTCAACAAGCTACCTTCGGTGTTTTTCGTTTCGATCTGTCCTCCAATGAGCTCTCGAAGAGCGGTATTCGACTTCGCCTTGAAGACAAACCGTCCCTAGTTTTGCGCCGATTGATCGAGAAATCCGGCCAAATCGTCACCCGCAAAGAGCTTCAGGAGCTTCTCTGGCCGGATGGCGTGTTTGTCGATTTCGAGCACGGCTTAAACAAGGCGATTAATCGCTTGCGAGCTGTCTTGGGCGACGATCGAGACGAACCTCGCTTTATCGAAACTATTAGCAGGCGCGGTTACCGGTTTGTAGCAAACGTCAAGATCAGTCCACAGCCCCCAAACGTAGAGTTCGTGCCAGCGCAGATCATTGCTGAGCAACCGCCGAGCAATGCCGAGGCAACCAACATCTTTTTGGTGGCGATTCCCGAGATACAACAGGAAAATCAGACCGGCCGGCCCTTCATTCTGGCCTCGGAGCGAAAGCACACATGGAGGAGATTTCTGCCGATCGTTGCCGCCGGCATGGTCGGTTTAACTATTACTGCCGTTCGAATTCCTTCGATCAGAAGCCTTCGAACAACGAGAAATGTGATCTCGCTACCTTCGCAAATCCGCCTGACCACAACAAGTGAGAATCTCGGCCTAGCTATATCCCCCGACGGATCGCGAGTGGTTTTCTCCGCATCAGGTTCTGACAACCAACCAAGCCTTTGGTTACGTCGCTTGCCATATGGCCAGCCCGAAGCTATCCCCGGGACCGACGGAGCTTCATTTCCCTTTTGGTCCCCCGACGGGAACGAACTCGGCTTTTTCGTCGGCTCGGAATTAAAACGGATGAATCTTCGGGATCATTCCACTCGGACATTGTGTCCCGTAGACTCCGGTCGTGGAGGCACTTGGTCTCGCAGCGGTATCATTCTGTTTGCGTCCGGTACCCGTAGTCCTATTTTCAAGATCTCCGCCGAAGGGGGCACCCCTGTTCCAGTTACCACCTTGGATGAACCACACTTCACCACTCACCGCTGGCCATGCTTTTTCCCTGATGGCAGACATTTTGTATTTCTGGCGGCAAGTCACGACAGAAGCTGGGCACCAGGCGCCATTTTCCTCGGTTCTCTGGATGGTGGCAAACAACGATTGTTAGCGGAGTCGGATTCCAATCCTGTCACATTTCTCGGATCCGTCATGTTTCTTTCGCACGGGAAATTGATTTCGCAACCTCTCGACCTTGAGAAGGGCTTGGTGGACGCCCGGGCGAACATCATTGCCGATGCCGTCGACTACGATCTCGGCTTGTGGTACGGCGGCTTCAGCGCTAGCACGTCCAAAATCCTGTATCGTCCTCGGCAGATTGTTCCTAACAGCAACACGCTTGTTTGGTTTGACCGTAACGGCAACAAGCTGGGGAACGTGGGTCCTCGTGGGACATATCGAGAAATTAGTCTATCGCCGGACGGCAATACTATCGCCACCAGGTGTGGAGATCCAGAGAGTAATATTTGCTTAGTGCACCCAGATAATACTGTTACGCAAATTACCCAGACTGGTACCAATGGCTGGCCCGTCTGGTCTGACGACTCACACTTTTTCTCTTACTACACTCATGCTGGTAACACCAGTCATTCTGTCATCGTCAAATCTCTCGATGGAGCGGCTCCCTCCCAAACGATCCTAACTTCATCCAAGAGCATGGTTGTGACGTCTTGGCATCCCGACAATCGGCATGCACTCCTATTGACCGATCTCGACAACGGTGTCCGCGAATACAGCATCTTCGATCTTGTCACCAAAACGACGACGCCGTATCTCTCGCCAAGTACCGGGCCCTTTGAGTCGCTGCGATTCTCCCCAGACGGGCATTGGGTAGCTTACTCGACCTCTTCTGCCGGGCGCGATGAACTGTATGTTGTTTCGTACCCGAATCCTTCAGTGCGCTATCTTGTCGCCTCCAAAGGACGTGGGCCTAAATGGCGTGGTGACGGTCGAGAGCTCTATTTTGTAGGACTGGGTAATGCCCTCAACTTCGTTTCGATAACGGCTGAGCGAGGCGCTCTGAAGTTCGGGAACCAGCATCGGATGTTTGACATACCCATTCCGCCGGACCCGTGGGATGTTGGCGCCTTTGACGTCACTCGCGACGGCGCTCGGGTCCTGGTGGTGACTGCGCCAACAACTGAGCCCTCGCAATTGATTCTCGTTAGTAATCTCTTCTAGGCACCCACTGCAAGATTATTCCAACGAATAACCGACTTGTGGTTGTGTTTAGCCGTCCGGCCGACGTACTGACACTTCCATCTCCGGTTGATACCGATGTCTCCGATTCCCGTTTGCCAACAGCTAGGCACGATGTATTTCTGAGCTTCGGTTGCAGCGCTTTTCACGTCGTTGACTTACGTCGAGGATGCAACCTAAGATTGCGGCACTATGGCGGAGACCGATTCGCTCATCGGCCAAACTATTTCGCATTACCGTATCATCGAGAAAGTGGGCGGCGGTGGTATGGGAGTTGTCTATAGGGCAGAAGACATCGAACTCGGCCGCTTTGTCGCTCTCAAGTTTCTTCCCCAGGACCTCAGAACAAACGCGCAATCCCTCGAACGCTTTCGGCGTGAAGCCCGGGCCGCTTCAGCTTTGAACCATCCGAACATTTGCACTATCCACGAAAACGGCGAACATGACGGGCGACGCTTCATCGTCATGGAATTCTTGAAAGGGGCCACGCTCAAGCAAGTGATTCAGGAGCGTCCGTTAAAGCCAGAACAAATTCTTGATCTATCAATCGAGATAGCGGATGGCCTTGACGCCGCCCACGCGCAAGGCATCATTCATCGTGACATCAAGCCGGCCAACATCTTCGTGACTGAAAGGGGGGCTGCCAAGATCCTCGATTTTGGCCTCGCCAAGCTCGCCGACGAGAGTTCCCTCGCCACACACGATGCGTCTGGTGCGACGCTCGATGTCTCCGACTCACTACTCACGAGCCCCGGCTCGGCTATCGGTACCATCGCCTATATGTCTCCTGAGCAGGTTCGGGGCGAGAAATTGGACCCCCGCACGGATCTGTTTTCGGCCGGAGTAGTGTTCTATGAAATGGTTACTGGCAAACGCCCCTTCGGAGGCGACACTTCTGGCATCACCTTCGATGCTATTCTCAATCGTCAACCGATAGCGCCGGTTAGGATCAACCCGCAGGTCGCACCTGAATTGGAGCGCATTATCAACAAGGCTCTCGAAAAGGATCGTGATGTACGTTATCAGAGTGCCGCTGAGTTGCGTGCCGACCTCAAGCGTTTCCGCCGTGATTCTCAATCTGGGCAGGGGGCTGCCTGGGCCACCGCCGCGCAGCCCTCTGTTTCATCGCCATCCCACTTTCGTCTTTGGTCTATCGTCACCATCGCAGCTATCGGCATCGTCGGCGCGCTAGTCTCGTTCAAGAGACATTGGTACACCCCGGAACCCAAGAAGCAGATTGTCCAGCGCCAACTCACAGCGAACACGCCCGATCATCCTGTGCTCGCCGCCTATATATCCCCTGACGGCCAGCAACTGGCCTACTATGACCGTGCTAACGGCATTTCCCTTTTACAGATTGACACGGGCGAACAGCGGGTTCTTTCGGATTCAGTCGGCCTATGGCCTTATGATTGGTTCGCAGACGGAGATCACCTCATCGTTTCGCCGTATGGGACAGGCCTCGGGTCAATGTGGAAAATTTCCACCGTTGATTCCAGCAAGCGAAAAGTCTTTGCTGAAGAAATTGAACTACCGCCGAACCTAGGGCTATCTCCCGATGGCGATCAGATCGCTTACGTCAAGCGATCAGATGGACACACCCTGTGGATCGCCGGCCCCCTTGGCGAGGACCCGCGCGTACTGTTATCAACACCGGACTCTCAGATCGTCAGCTTCACATGGTCAGCGGATTCTCGACGGATTGCCTTCATCCGCGTTACAGGTGAGTTGGTTTCTCCTACTGAGGTTGCTTTGGAGTCCTGCGACCGGACGGGCGGGAATCGTCGCGAGATACTTGCGTCCAAACAGTTGATTGGCGCATTCGGCATTCGGGGCGCTTGGGGGATTAGTGACATTGCGTGGCTCAGGGATGGGCGCCTCTTCTTTGAACTGAGTGAGCGTGCCCCAAATGTGAACTTCACCAACCTTTGGTTTATGCACGTCGACTCTGCAACCGGGAGCCCGAGCGGTCCTCCAATCCGCGTCACCAACGAAAGTGGCGTGTCTCTCCATTCCTTGTACGGTTCAGCCGACGGTCGCCGGCTAACGTTTCTAAAGACGAGGGGTGTGGAACTTACCCGCTTTGCGGCAATTGAAAAAGGTGGATTTCAACTCGGTGCGCCTCAAGCTCTCTCGGGCGACAATTGGCAGAAATGGCAGGAGGGATGGACGCCCGATAGCTCATCGATCGTCTATCGCTCGAATCCCCAGGGTAGGCGTGGCATCTACACACAAAACATTCACACCCATGAGACTCAAGCCCTAATTGTTGGTTCTGAGTTTTACGACTTTCCTGTATTCACTTCGGATGGAAAATGGCTCTTATTTAGCCAATCTCCCGCTACTGATCGATATGGCAAATCGACTGTGATTATGCGTATGCCCGCGAAGGGTGGTCCGCCCACTGTTGTTCTGAGTGGGAATTTTCTTTTTGAGTGTGCCTTGCGTGCCAGCCGATGTGTCTTTTCAGAGTTCAGAGATGGCCAGGACTTTTTTTATGACCTAGATCCAATGACAGGGCGCGGACCGCTGCTTGCGACAGTCGGTGGCCTTATTTCGCCTGGCGCCTGGGATCTTTCCGCTGACGGCAATTTTATCTCTTTCATTCCGGAGCATCGAACTCCCGGTGGTTTTCTAGTGCGGATTGTATCTTTGCAGGACCATTCAGTGCACTCAATAGAACGAAAGGGAGAGTCACTGGCTGCAATGACGTGGGCCCCCGACAATCAGCACTTCTTCTGCGTTGTTTACGAGGGACCAGAATATGCTCTGATCAGGATGGACCTTCAGGGTACTTCCCAAGTCATTTCGAAGGGCGCCATTACTACAGATACCCCAATTCGGCTTTCTCCCTCGCCCGATGGCCGTTTTATGGCTTACTCTCTCTCTACTCTCGAGTCCAACGCGGTCCTCCTTGAAAATTTCTAGCCTGGAAAGCGTAGAACAGCGGTAAGGCAAAGCGAAGTATGCAAGGCTGAAGTAATGCGGTCCGACGTCTCGTGATTAGTGTCTGCTGAACATACGCCCCTGAGAACCGTTTACGCCAGCTCTCAATCTGTGCGTAGATCTTCTGGTTCAGCTCGCTCACTGTGCTCGGGCTAACGCGTGTTCCGGTAGTGTCCAGCTTTTTTCGCACATTTGTTGAAGCACGAGCCTGGTTGTGATGCTCGGCTCCCCCTCGGGGGAGCCGAAAGTGTTTGCGGTTACGTTC
>Ga0335069_10007552_pt1 | contig 15683 bp, 11 predicted proteins | sample Lox_Sample_11_FD_206714 | JGI IMG/M metagenome (GOLD analysis project Ga0335069, IMG submission 206714) | Soil microbial communities from Loxahatchee National Wildlife Refuge, Florida, United States - Lox_Sample_1.1 | ecosystem: Environmental > Terrestrial > Soil > Wetlands | place: USA... | reverse complement strand
ATCATGTCGTTCGGCGCGATCGCGCCGTCGCGGGTGAGCTTCAGATCGGAAACGAACAGGTTGCGCTCCGGCCAGCCGCCGAGCGGATCGTCCGCCGCACGCACGACGAACGGCCCGGCCAGCCCGAGGAACACCTGCTCGGCCGTCATCAAGTGCGGATGAGGGTGATACCAGTAGGTCCCCGCGCTGCCCTTCGGCAGCGTAAACCGGTAGACATGCGAGGCGCCGGGTGCGACCGGATCGGACGGATTTCCGTCCTGATCGGGCGGCACCGGCAAACCGTGCCAATGCAGCGTCGACGGTTGCGGCAAGCGGTTGGTTCACGAAGCGGATCTCGACCGTGTCGCCCTCGCGCATGTCGATCATCGGCCCGACCACCGGCCCCTGGGTGCCTGCGCCGAACTGCCAGAACGTCGTCGGGCTCGCGCCCCGCAAGATCGCGCGTGAAACCGGCTGAGCGACGAGCGTCGCGCGGAACGTGTCGGGCTCGCGTCTTTCGTTGACGAGCGTGCGCAACGCGGGAAGCGGCGCGCCGGCGGGCAGCGCATCGGGGGCAGCAAGCGCGGCGGGCCGCGCCGCCGGTGCGTGGTGCGCGTGCGCCGATGCGCCGGACATCCCGTCCATATCGTCCATGCCGGCGTGGCCCGCGTGTTGAGCCCACGCACTGCGCGCGAACAGCGATGCAACGGCGACGCCGACGGCGCGCGACAGGAATGCCCTGCGTAACATCAATCGTTCCTCATCCATGACGATCGTCGTGAAAGGCCCGGCAGCCGCCCGCGCACGTGTGGCGCGCGATCGCGACCCGGCCGATTTCGTCAAAATTTCACGATACGGAACATGCCCTTGCACTGTAAAAATTTTTGGTGCGGAGCACAAATTTCGGCTTTCGCAATGCCGAAATACGTTCCATGATACAAAATAGAGTAAATAACATATTGTTTATAAACAATTATTTTTATGACGAACATCCACTCTACGCGCACCATTCGAGCGGTCGGCGGACGTAGACTTCGTCACATGGATTGGCGAATTGCAGCAAGGCCGAAATCGATCGACAAGCCTGAATCCGCCGCAGCAGCCAGTCGCCCCCGCTCCCGTCAGAAAGACAGGGGCGTCACGGAATCGCGTTTGATCAGAAAGGGAGAACGGAAATGAAGGGATTTCGCTTTGGTTCAGCGCAAGGATCGTTCTACATCCTGCCGGCAACGAGCGGCTGGGAAGCAACGTTCGGCAACGCTTCGCTCGGCGCGTTCGCCAGCCCCGAACATGCGGTCGACCACATTGCGCGCGGCTTGAGCTGCCCGGAACTGTCCGAAGTGGACACCGCAACGCTCGACGTGCCGGAACAGATCGGCGACTGGGAAATCGTCCACGTGTGAAACGCAACGGGAGGCGCGCCCGGTATCCGGGCGGCCTCCCGCATGAGCCGACAGGCCGGCCGGGCAGCAAGCGTCGCACGGCGCGCGCAGACCTCTGGTCCACGCCGCCCTGCCCGGCTCGCCGCCCGCTTTCAGCCGTCGTTACGACGTCGGCCGCACGGATGCGCGACCACGCGAACCATGTCAGGCGATCGCGTCGATGATGCCGTTGAGCGTGCTGCTCGGACGCATTGCATTGCTCGTCAGCTCGACATTCGGACGATAGTAGCCGCCGATGTCCATCGGCTTGCCCTGCGCGGCGCCCAGCTCTTCCAGGATCCGCGCTTCGCTGTCGCCCAGCGCCTTCGCGACACCGGCGAACTGCGCCTGCAGCGCGGCGTCCTCGGTCTGCTCGGCGAGCGCCTGGGCCCAGTACAGGCACAGGTAGAAGTGGCTGCCGCGGTTGTCGATGCCACCGACCTTGCGCGCCGGCGACTTGTTGTTGTCGAGGAACTTGCCGGTCGCCTGGTCCAGCGTCTTCGCGAGCACGAGCGCCTTCGGGTTGTGGTACGCGCCGCCCAGATGCTCAAGCGATGCGGCGAGCGCGAGGAATTCGCCGAGCGAATCCCAGCGCAGGAAGCCCTCTTCGACGAACTGCTGGACGTGCTTCGGCGCGGAGCCGCCTGCGCCCGTTTCGAACATGCCGCCGCCCGCCATCAGCGGAACGATCGACAGCATCTTCGCGCTGGTGCCCAGTTCCATGATCGGGAACAGGTCGGTCAGGTAGTCGCGCAGCACGTTGCCCGTGACCGAGATCGTGTCCTTGCCCGCGCGGATGCGTTCGAGCGAGAAGCGGGTCGCCTCGACCGGCGTCATGATGCGGATGTCGAGCCCGTTGGTGTCGTGATCCTTCAGGTAGTGCTCGACCTTCTTGATGACCTGCGCGTCATGCGCGCGTGCCGGGTCCAGCCAGAACACGGCCGGCGTGCTGGTCGCGCGTGCGCGGTTGACCGCGAGCTTGACCCAGTCCTGGATCGGCGCGTCCTTGGCCTGGCACATGCGCCAGATGTCGCCCGCCTCGACCGCATGCTCGAGCAGCACGTTGCCGGCTTCGTCGGTCACGCGCACGACGCCGTCCGCCGGGATCTGGAACGTCTTGTCGTGCGAACCGTATTCCTCGGCCGCCTGCGCCATCAGACCGACGTTCGGCACGCTGCCCATCGTGACCGGATCGAACGCGCCGTGCTGCTTGCAGTCCTCGATCACGGCCTGGTAGACGCCCGCGTAGCAGCGGTCCGGAATGACGGCCTTCGTGTCGTACAGCTCGCCGTCCGGGCCCCACATGCGGCCCGATTCGCGGATCATCGCCGGCATCGATGCGTCGACGATCACGTCGCTCGGCACGTGCAGGTTCGTGATGCCCTTGTCGGAGTTGACCATCGCGAGGCGCGGACGCTGCGCGTATTCGGCCTTGATGTCCGCTTCGATCGCTTCTCGCATGTCCGCCGGCAGGTCCTTCAGGCGCGCGTACAGATCGCCGATGCCGTTGTTCGGATTGAAGCCGACCTGCGCGAGCGCGTCGGCGTGCTTCGCGAGCACGTCGTTGTAGAACACGGAAACGAAGTGACCGAACATGATCGGATCGGACACCTTCATCATCGTCGCCTTCAGGTGCACCGAGAACAGCACGTCCTGGCCCTTCGCTTCGGCGATCTGCGCTTCGATGAAGCTGCGCAGCGCCTTCTTGCTCATCACCGACGAGTCGATGATTTCGCCAGCCTTGACCGCCGTCTTTTCCTTGAGGACCTTCTTCGCGCCGTCCGCGGTCGTCAGTTCGATCTTGACGCTGCCCGCCTCGCCGATCAGCGCCGAGCGCTCGCTACCGTAGAAATCGCCGTCGGTCATGTGCGCGACGTGCGACTTCGAATCAGCGCGCCATGCGCCCATCTTGTGCGGATGCTTGCGCGCGTAGTTCTTGACCGACAGCGGCGCGCGGCGATCCGAGTTGCCTTCGCGCAGCACCGGGTTCACCGCGCTGCCCTTGATCTTGTCGTAGCGCGCCTTGACTTCCTTCTCGGCGTCGGTCGCCGCGTCTTCCGGGTAAGCCGGCAGCTTGTAGCCCTTCGCCTGCAGTTCGGCGATCGCGGCCTTGAGCTGCGGCACCGACGCGCTGATGTTCGGCAGCTTGATGATGTTGGCTTCCGGCTTCAGCGTGAGCTGGCCCAGTTCCGCCAGATCGTCCGAACCCTTCTGCTCAGGCGACAGATAGTCCGCGAACGCGGCGATGATGCGGCCGGCGAGCGAGATGTCGCGCGTTTCGACGGCGACGCCCGACGAATGCGTGAACGCCTTGACGATCGGCAGCAGCGAGTAGGTGGCCAGCGCGGGCGCTTCGTCGGTGAGGGTATAGATGATCTTGGGCGAAGTAGACATGTTCGATGCTTTGCTACGTGAAATATTGGACAGAGGATCGCCGGCGGCAAGCCGGCGAGGACGCGATCGAATCGATCGCGAAAGGGAGCGCGCGGGCTCAGCCGGGCGGTAGTGTTGCGAGGGCCGTCATGTTCAACCTTGCAGGGCACGGACACCGGAGGTCGCGCGGGTCGCGATCCGTGCGCCGCGCCGCGGCACTTGCGATCGCGACGGCGGACCGCCCTGCCATACCACTATCAACAAAAAACCCCGGGGCCGGCAATTGCGCACCGGGGCTGCCGGATCGCTCCGGCACACCCCGGAGGGACTTACATGTTCTCGATCAGCACTTCGCCGAAGCCCGAGCACGACACCTGCGTCGCGCCTTCCATCAGGCGCGCGAAGTCGTATGTGACGCGCTTTTGCAAGATCGACTTTTCCATCGCGGCGATGATCACGTCCGCCGCTTCGGTCCAGCCGAGGTGGCGCAGCATCATTTCCGCCGACAGGATTTCCGAACCCGGGTTCACGTAATCCTTGCCGGCGTACTTCGGCGCGGTGCCGTGCGTCGCTTCGAACATCGCGACCGAATCCGACAGGTTCGCGCCCGGCGCGATGCCGATCCCGCCGACCTGCGCGGCCAGCGCGTCGGAGATGTAGTCGCCGTTCAGGTTCAGCGTCGCGATCACGTCGTATTCGGCCGGGCGCAGCAGGATCTGCTGCAGGAACGCGTCGGCGATCGAATCCTTGATCACGATCTCGTTGCCCGTCTTCGGGTTCTTCACGCGCATCCACGGGCCGCCGTCGATCAGCTCGCCGCCGAACTCCTTCTGCGCGAGCGCGTAGCCGGCGTCACGGAACAGGCCTTCCGTGAACTTCATGATGTTGCCCTTGTGCACCAGCGTGACCGACTTGCGGTCGTTGTCGATCGCGTACTGGATCGCCTTGCGCACGAGCCGCTCGGTGCCTTCCTTCGACACGGGCTTGACGCCGATGCCCGACGTTTCCGGGAAGCGGATCTTCTTCACGCCCATCTCTTCCTGCAGGAACTTGATGAGCTTCTTCGCCTGCTCCGATTCGGCCGCCCATTCGATACCCGCGTAGATGTCTTCCGAGTTCTCGCGGAAGATCACCATGTCGATTTTTTCCGGCGCGCGCACCGGCGACGGCACACCCTTGAAGTACTGGACCGGGCGCAGGCACACGTAGAGGTCGAGCTCCTGGCGCAGCGCGACGTTCAGCGAGCGGATGCCGCCGCCGACCGGGGTCGTCAGCGGCCCCTTGATCGACACGACGTATTCCTTCAGCACCTGCAGCGTCTCTTCCGGCAGCCACACGTCCGGACCGTACACCTTCGTCGCCTTCTCGCCCGCGTAGATCTCCATCCAGTGGATCTTGCGTTTGCCCTTGTACGCCCGCTCGACCGCCGCGTCGACGACCTTGATCATGACCGGGGTGATATCGAAGCCCGTACCGTCGCCCTCGATATACGGAATGATCGGCTGATCGGAAACGTTGAGCGAGTAATCCTTGTTGACGGTGATCTTGTCACCGCCCTCCGGAACCTTGATGTGCTGATACGGCATGATCGACTCCAGTGACGTGGCTGAGCAAGTAAATCTGGTCGAAGCTGCGCGCCCGGGAGCACGGCAGGCCCACTCCCGGGACTACAACAGCGAGCCGCTATTCTAGCGCCCCTCTCGGGCACGGCGGCGCGAAGCGCGCTGCAGCGTATCAAGTCTTCCCTTATGTCTTATATAAGACAGATGACTTGCCGTTCCGTATTATGCATTAAGATTCCGCCATTTGCCATAGACTGCCCCGCGCCCGGCCCGGCCGACGCGCGAGCGCCCCGCCATGCCCCTGATCGCCCTAAACAAGCCATTCGGTACGATTTGCCAGTTTTCCGAGCACGAGACCCGTCCGTCGCTCGGCGACTGGGTAAAAACGCCCGGCGTCTACCCCGCCGGCCGGCTCGACGCGGACAGCGAAGGCCTGCTGCTGCTCACCGACGACGGCGCGCTGCAGGCGCGGATCGCCGAGCCGCGCCACAAGCTCGTCAAGCGCTACTGGGCGCAGGTCGAAGGCGCGCCGGCCGCCGCTGACCTGAAGGCGCTCGCGCGCGGCATCGACCTCGGCGATTATGTGACGCGCCCCTGCCGCGCCGAATTCATCGAGCCGCCCGACACGCTGTGGCCGCGCACCCCGCCGATCCGCTACCGCGCGGCGATCCCGACCACCTGGATCGAGCTCGCGATCACCGAGGGAAAAAATCGCCAGGTGCGGCGGATGACCGCCGCGGTGGGCTTTCCGACGCTGCGGCTCGTGCGCGTCGGTATTGGTGCGCTCGATATATTCGCGCTCGGAATTGCGCCGGGCGAAACAATCGCGTTGCCGCCGCGCGCGCCGTGGGAAGGATTCGCGCGGCCCGCATGACATTTCCATGACGCGTGATTTTTTCGTCAACCGACTACGAAGACCGCGCGTTAAACCACGCAGATGCCAACCTGAGCTATCCGGCATTGGCGCCAAAACCGCGTTTGTGCCGCCCTGGCGACGGTTTTTCGAATGCGGTTCGGCGCCCGCAGCGCAACGAGAAATTTCTCAAAGCGTTTGTCAACCGAAAGGTGGATGGCACGTTAGATGTCTTGACTCCTATGCCGGGTCATTTGGTTAATTAACTAAAGCTGAGGAACACAACATGAACAAACTGATCGCCGCTCTGGTCGCTGGTCTCTTCGCAACGGCAGCTTTCGCACAAGCATCGGCTCCGGCTGCTGCTTCGGCACCGGCTGAAAAGGCAGAAGCTGCTTCGGCACCGGCCAAGAAGGCGCACAAGAAGCACGCTCACAAGAAGCACGCTTCGAAGAAGGCAGCAGCAAGCGCCGCTGAAGCCCCGGCAGCTGCTTCGAACTAAGCAGGCAGGTTGCAAATAACGCAGTGAAGAACAGGTAGTTGCCGTTCTTACGGCGTTGAAAGGCAGGTCACCGCAAGGCGATCTGCCTTTTTCTTTTTGTGCCCGCCTGCGCGCATCGCGTACCATGCGGGTCTCGCTTTCCACCAAAGGAGCCTTGCTGTGCGATTTTCCCTGCGCTCGTCGCTCGGCCGCCTTGCGCGTGCCGCCGTGTTTCCCGTCGCGTTCGCCGTCGCCGCGAGCGGCATGCAGGCCGCCTGCGCGCAAATGCCGGCCGGCGCCAAGGCGCCTGGCGAATTTCCGCGCGTCAAGCTGCGCGCGGGCATGTATGCGATCGACGCGGCCGTCGCGGCGAACGATCCCGACCGCGAACAGGGGCTGATGTACCGCACGCAGCTTGCGCCGAACGAAGGCATGCTGTTCGTGTTCAACGAGAACGCTGTGCATTGCTTCTGGATGAAGAACACGCTGATTCCGCTGTCGATCGCGTTCATCCGCGCCGACGGCACGATCACCGACATCGACGAGATGCATGCCGAGACGACCGACAACCACTGCCCGCGCAACAACGGCGTCTATGCGCTCGAGATGGGCAAGGGCTGGTTCGCGGCGAAAGGCATCAAGGCGGGGATGAAGATCGACGGACTGCCGCAAGCGCAGTGACGCCCGCGGCGGCACGCCGCCGTGTGCCCCCCGTCCGGCCGGCCGCCTCGCGCGCCGGCTTTTCTTTTTTGTCCGTGGTGCGGCCGCGCCACGGCCTTGATTGCGCGCCTGCCGGCCGCATCTGCAAAACCCACAAGCAAGCGCTATGCTTTAAATAACGCTTGATCCATCACGGTCCGGCGCAGCCGGCCGGCTTTCGACTCGAACCAACAGGAGGTTCACGTGCCCCGCAAAACCCCCATCGAGCGCTATCGCAATATCGGGATCAGCGCTCACATCGATGCCGGCAAAACCACGACTACCGAGCGCATCCTGTTTTATACCGGCGTGAGCCACAAGATCGGCGAAGTGCACGATGGCGCGGCCACGATGGACTGGATGGAGCAGGAGCAGGAGCGCGGCATCACGATCACGTCGGCCGCGACCACCGCCTTCTGGAAGGGCATGGCCGGTAATTATCCGGAACACCGGATCAACATCATCGACACCCCCGGGCACGTCGACTTCACGATCGAGGTCGAGCGCTCGATGCGCGTGCTCGACGGCGCGTGCATGGTCTACGACTCGGTCGGCGGCGTGCAGCCGCAATCGGAGACGGTGTGGCGCCAGGCGAACAAGTACAAGGTGCCGCGCATCGCGTTCGTCAACAAGATGGACCGCGTCGGCGCCGATTTCTTCCGCGTGCAGCGGCAGATCGGCGAACGCCTGAAGGGCGTCGCCGTGCCGATCCAGATTCCGGTCGGCGCGGAAGATCATTTCCAGGGCGTCGTCGATCTCGTCAAGATGAAGGCGATCGTCTGGGACGACGAAAGCCAGGGCGTGAAGTTCACGTATGAGGAGATTCCCGAGAACCTGCGCGCGACCGCCGAGGAATGGCACGACAGAATGGTCGAGGCTGCCGCCGAGGCGAGCGAGGAACTGCTCGAGAAGTACCTGGCCGACCATCGCTCGCTGAGCGAGGAAGAGATCAAGGCCGCGCTGCGCAAGCGCACGATCGCCAACGAGATCGTGCCGATGCTGTGCGGCAGCGCGTTCAAGAACAAGGGCGTGCAGGCGATGCTCGACGCGGTGATCGACTACCTGCCATCGCCCGCCGACGTGCCCGCGATCCTCGGTCACGATCTGCACGACAAGGAGACGGAGCGCCACCCGAGCGACGACGAGCCGTTCTCGTCGCTCGCATTCAAGATCATGACCGACCCGTTTGTCGGCCAGCTGATCTTCTTCCGCGTCTATTCGGGCATCGTCGAATCGGGCGACACGGTGCTGAACGCGACGAAGGACAAGAAGGAGCGCCTCGGCCGGATCCTGCAGATGCATGCGAACGAGCGCAAGGAAATCAAGGAGGTGCGCGCGGGCGACATCGCCGCGGCCGTCGGCCTGAAGGACGCGACGACGGGCGATACGCTGTGCGATCCCGCCAATCCGATCATCCTCGAACGGATGGAATTCCCCGAGCCGGTGATCTCGCAGGCGGTGGAGCCGAAGACCAAGGCCGACCAGGAGAAGATGGGCCTCGCGCTGAACCGCCTGGCCCAGGAAGACCCGTCGTTCCGCGTGCAGACCGACGAAGAGTCGGGCCAGACGATCATCTCGGGCATGGGCGAGCTTCACCTCGAAATTCTGGTCGACCGGATGAAGCGTGAATTCGGCGTGGAAGCGACCGTCGGCAAGCCGCAGGTCGCGTATCGCGAGACGGTCCGCAGCACGGCGGCCGACGTCGATGGCAAGTTCGTCAAGCAGTCGGGTGGGCGCGGCCAGTACGGTCACGCAGTCGTCACGCTCGAGCCGAATCCTGCAAAGGGCTACGAGTTCCTCGACGAGATCAAGGGCGGCGTAATTCCGCGCGAATTCATCCCTGCCGTCGACAAGGGCATCCAGGACACGCTCAAGAGCGGCGTGCTGGCCGGCTACCCGGTCGTCGACGTGAAGGTGCATCTGACCTTCGGCTCGTATCACGACGTCGACTCGAACGAAAACGCGTTCCGCATGGCCGGCTCGATGGCGTTCAAGGAAGCGATGCGCCGCGCGAAGCCGGTGCTGCTCGAGCCGATGATGGCCGTCGAGGTCGAAACGCCCGAGGAATTCATGGGCAACGTGATGGGCGACCTGTCGAGCCGGCGCGGCATCGTGCAGGGCATGGACGACATCGCGGGCGGCGGCGGCAAGCTCGTGCGCGCCGAGGTGCCGCTCGCCGAGATGTTCGGCTACTCGACGTCGCTGCGTTCGGCCACGCAAGGCCGCGCGACCTACACGATGGAATTCAAGCATTACGCGGAAACGCCGTCGAACGTGTCCGAAGCGGTCATCAACGCGAAGCGCACCGGCACGAAGTAACGTCGCCCGCGAAGCGCACGCCAGGCCCGTCCGTCCGCGGACGGGCTTTTCGGACGCTCCGGCATGCTTGCGCGTGCGTTGCCGGGGCGTCCCGCCATGCACCGCCCGTCGGTACCGAATGCGGGCCGATCGTCGGTGCGCTGCAGCCATCCGCGCAGTGAAGGCGCGTGACGAACGCGCACACAACACATACGCCGCGCCCCGCCGAATCACACCGATCGACTACGCGACCGCTTCGCAGATCCGCTCGATCTCGAACAACGGCAGGCCGGAAGGCATGCTGACCCGCGCTCAATTAATAAGCCATTCGAATCAATTATTCGAACAACCCGGCATCGCCGATGTGCCGCATCGACAACAACACCATCCCTGCCACGAATGACAGCGGCAATGCCTGCGGGCGTTCTGCCTCAACCAGGCACATCACGCGCACGCTGCGCTGGCTGCTCCGGCTGCTCCGGCTGCTCCGGCTGCTCCGGCCTGACGGCGGGCGGCGCGCCGTAGCCCGCGCCACCGACGGGCAACCGACGGCCGCCATCTCTCACCCCGCCTGCCGGAACGAAACCTCACCTGCACGAGCAGGCGGCTTTCCCTACAATGTCGGCTGTCCTGCGTTCGCGCGCCGCCACCCCGCCTCCATGCTCCAACGTCCGCCCGCCGCCGCTCCCGGCGAAAAGAATCTCACCATCATGCTCTGGCTCGTCGCGACGGGCTTTTTCATGCAGACGCTCGACGCGACGATCGTCAACACCGCGCTGCCGTCGATGGCGGCGAGCCTCGGCGAATCGCCGCTCAGGATGCAATCGGTCGTCATCGCGTATTCGCTGACGATGGCGGTGATGATCCCGGTGTCCGGCTGGCTCGCCGATACGCTCGGCACGCGGCGGGTGTTCTTCAGCGCGATCCTGATCTTCTCGCTCGCCTCGCTGCTGTGCGCGAACGCGCACACGCTGTCGCAACTCGTCGCGTTCCGCGTGATCCAGGGCGTCGGCGGCGCGATGCTGCTGCCGGTGGGCCGCCTCGCGGTGCTGCGGACCTTTCCGGCGGAACGCTACCTGCCCGCGCTGTCGTTCGTCGCGGTTCCCGGCCTGATCGGCCCGCTGATCGGGCCGACGCTCGGCGGCTGGCTCGTGAAGATCGCATCGTGGCACTGGATCTTCCTGATCAACGTGCCGGTCGGCGTCGCCGGCTGCATCGCGACGTTCTATTCGATGCCCGACGCGCGCAATCCGGCGGTCGGCCGCTTCGACCTCCGGGGCTACCTGCTGCTGACGACCGGCATGGTCGCGATCTCGCTGTCGCTCGACGGCCTCGCCGATCTCGGCATGCAGCATGCAGCCGTGCTCGTGCTGCTGATCCTGAGCCTCGCGTGCTTCGTCGCATACGGGCTGTACGCGGTGCGCGCGACGCAGCCGATCTTTTCGCTGGAACTGTTCCGGATCCACACGTTCAGCGTCGGCCTGCTCGGCAACCTGTTCGCGCGGATCGGCAGCGGCGCGATGCCGTACCTGATCCCTCTGCTGCTGCAGGTGAGCCTCGGCTACACCGCGTTCGAGGCCGGGCTGATGATGCTGCCCGTCGCGGCAGCCGGGATGTTCTCGAAACGCATCATCACGCATCTGATCGTGCGTCACGGCTACCGGAAGGTGCTGCTCGGCAATACGATCATGGTCGGCGTGATGATGGCGAGCTTCGCGCTGATGGGCGACGCGATGCCGGTGTGGCTCAAGGTCGCGCAACTCGCGCTGTTCGGCGGCTTCAACTCGATGCAGTTCACCGCGATGAACACGCTGACGCTGAAGGATCTCGGCACGGGCGGCGCAAGCAGCGGCAACAGCCTCTTCTCGCTCGTGCAGATGCTGTCGATGAGCCTCGGCGTGACGGTCGCGGGCGCGCTGCTCGCCGCCTTCACGGACATGATGCGCACCGTGACGCCGAGCCACACGCTGCCGGCGTTTCATGCAACCTTCGTCTGCGTCGGGATCATCACGGCCGGCTCCGCGTGGATCTTCGCGCAGCTCGCGCCGGACATCCGCGGCACCGCGCGCAAGACCGACCCGTCCGAACGCGCGTGACGCGCGCCTGCCCCGGATCAGGGGACGCACCCGCACACCGCGCACCACGGCGGGGCATCCGCGCCGCCGCCGGCGCGTCGAAGGCTCGCCGGCGGCGGGATTGCGGTTGTGCATGCTTCTTGCTCGCCTATTCTGTAGGTAAACTGACAGCCCTTCTTCGGCCGACATCATGAGCATGATCGACATCGATCCCCCCGGCTTTCAGCCGCCCCGCCCCGTCGCCGGCGACGACGGCAACCGGCGCACCGTGCTGTACGGCGGCTACACCGTGTTCAGCGTGTTCCAGCCGGTGTTTTCCGTGTCGCACCGGCGCGCGATCGGCTATCACGCGTCGCTGCGCGCGCACGACGAGGAAGGACGCCAGGTGCCGTCGCACGAGGTATTCACGCAGGCCGCGCGGCGCGGCGACCTGCTCGAGCTCGGCCGGCTCGCGGAATCGCTTCACCTCGGCAATTTCCACGCGTTCGACAGTCACGACGAATGGCTCTTCCTGAGCCTGCATCCAGCCGCGCTGATGGATACGGTCTACGGCGACGCGCTGCTCGCGAACCTGAAGGCGCTCGGCCTGCCGCCACAACGCGTGGTGCTCGAAGTGCCGGAACAGGCGGGCGGCGAGACGCCGCGCTACGCGGCGATCGTCGACGGCCTGCGCAAGGCCGGCTTCCTGATCGCGCTCGGTGGCTTCGGCGCGAAGCACTCGAACATCGACCGGGTCTGGCATCTGCATCCCGACATCGTCACGCTCGATCGCGGCATCCTCGCGCAGGCAAGCGAGCACTCGCACCTCGAACGAGTGCTGCCCGGCCTCGTGTCGCTGCTGCACGAATCCGGCCAGCTGGTGCTGATGGGCGGTCTGTCGACCGAGCGCGAAGCATTGATCGCGCTCGAGTGCGACGTCGATTTCGTACAGGGCCAGTATTTCGCCGGACCGAGCGTCGAGCCAGTGCAGCCGCAGGTCGCGGCCGGCTGCATGGACACGCTGTCCGCCACGCTGCGGCTGCGCGTCGCCGACCGCGAGCGCAGCCAGGCCGAGCGCCTCGCGCCGTACGTCACCGCGCTCGAACAGGCGGGCGCGAAGATCAGTGCGGGCGAATCGCTCGACGACGTCGCCGCGACGGTGCTCGACCTGCCCGAGACCGCGCGCTGCTTCCTGCTCGACGCGTCGGGCCGGCAGATCGGCGACAACGTGCTGCCGCACGGCAGCGCATCGCAGCGCGCGAAACGCTTCCGGCCGTTGCTGCATTCCGAAGGCGCGTGCTGGGAACGCCGCCCGTACTTCATCCACGCGATGCGCTCGCCCGGCCGCGTGCACCTGACGCCGCCCTACCTGTCGATCAACGAAGCGCACCTGTGCGTGACCGCGTCGATCGCGATGCCTGCCGCCGGCGGGATGCAGGTGCTGTGCGTCGACATCAACTGGGAAGCCGCCGCCCACCGCGACTGAGCGGGTGCGGCATCGCGTCAGACGTGCGCGTCGCGCGCGCGGCCGCGCACCGGTCCGGCACGCTCGTCGATCACGCGGCGCACGTCGCTGCGCAGCCCGGCGAAGAACGCGGCCTCGGCGACGACGAAGAGCGGCCCGACCGCGAACACGATCGACGGGATGCCGACGAGATGCGTCGCGATGTTGCGCGCGTCGCGGTGATAGGCGGCGCCAGCGCGGGCAGCCTGCGGATACGGCTGCCGCAGGAAAAACTCGCGGCGATGCTCTCGGTCACGCGGCAGACCACCAACCAGCTGCTGGAGTCGCTCGAAGCCGACGGCGCCGTGCGGCTGCACGTCGGCGAAATCGAGATCGTCGATATCGATGCGCTGCGGCGCGCGAGCCGGCTGCCGAACGGCCCGCGCTGAACGCAGCATCGTCATACGCACCGCCGCCGCATTGCGCTATCGTGACGGCACTTTCCACGCCGGCCGCGCCGCATTCGTGAACACCTCGACGCTCCCCTCCTCCCGCCGCTCCTGGCCCGTCTTCCTTGCCTTCCTGCGCCTCGGCGTGACGTCGTTCGGCGGACCGATCGCGCATCTCGGCTATTTCCGCGACGAATTCGTCACGCGGCGCCGCTGGCTGTCCGAGCGCGGCTATGCGGATCTCGTCGGGCTGTGCCAGTTCCTCCCCGGCCCCGCGAGCAGCCAGGTCGGGATGGCGATCGGCCTGGCGCGCGCAGGCTATCCAGGCATGCTGGCAGCGTGGCTCGGCTTCACGCTGCCGTCCGCGCTGGCGATGATCCTGTTCGCGCTCGGCATCCAGGCATCGGGCACACCGCTCGCCGCGGGCGCGCTGCACGGCCTGAAGATCGTGTCGGTCGCGGTGATCGCTCAGGCTGTCTGGGGCATGGCGCGCAGCCTGTGTCCCGACGCGCGGCGCGTGACGATGATGGCCGCGACCGCGTGCGTCGCGCTGTCGGTTCCGGCCGCGTGGATGCAGGTCGCGGTGATCGCGGCGGCAGGCGTCGCGGGGCTGGCCGCGCTGCCGCAACCGCCGCGCGCCGCGCACGAGCCGCTGCCGATCGCCGTTTCGCGGCGCGCAGGCGCGCTCTGGCTCGCGGCGTTCGCCGCGTTGCTCGCCGGTCTGCCGCTGGCCGCGTCGGCGCTGCACTCGACAGCGCTCGCGATGATCGATGCGTTCTTCCGCACCGGCGCGCTCGTGTTCGGCGGCGGGCACGTCGTGCTGCCGCTGTTGCAGGCAGCCGTCGTGTCGCCCGGCTGGGTCGGCGGCTCGACGTTCCTCGCCGGCTACGGCGCCGCGCAGGCGGTGCCCGGCCCGCTCTTCACGTTCGCGGCCTTTCTCGGCGCGTCGCTGCGCATCGCGCCGACGGGCTGGCTCGGCGGCGCCGTCGCGTTGCTGGCGATCTTCGCGCCGTCATTCCTGCTGGTCGCCGGCACGGTGCCGTTCTGGGAACAGCTGCGTCGCAGCGCGCGGATGCAGGCGGCGCTGGCGGGCGTCAACGCGGCGGTGGTCGGGCTGCTGCTCGCGGCGCTGTACCAGCCGGTCTGGACCGGCACGATCCTGTCGCCGCGCGACTTCGGCGCGGCGCTCGTCGCGTTCGTCGCGCTGACCTTCTGGCGCGTGCCGCCATGGACCGTCGTCATCGTCGCGAGCGTCGCGGGCTGGCTCGCGGGGACCTGAGCGACGCGCGGACCGGGAAAAGCACAAGCCCCGGTCCGTTTCCGGAGCCGGGGCTTGCAGGGTGCGCGGCGGCACGGGCCGCCGCGCTGCGTGCGGATCGCTTACGCGAAGTTCTTCGCGGCGAAATCCCAGTTCACGATGTTCCAGAACGCCTCGACGAACTTCGGACGGGCGTTGCGGTAGTCGATGTAGTAAGCGTGTTCCCACACGTCGATCGTCAGGAGCGCCTTGTCGGCGGTCGTCAGCGGCGTCGCGGCGTTGCTCGTCGACACGATGTCGAGCGAACCGTCCGCCTTCTTCACGAGCCATGCCCAGCCCGAGCCGAACGTGCCGACCGCTGCCTTCGCGAACGCTTCCTTGAACGCGTCGCAGGAACCCCACTTCGCGTTGATCGCGTCGCCGAGCGCGCCCGTCGGGGCGCCGCCACCGTTCGGCGACAGGCTGTTCCAGAAGAACGTGTGGTTCCAGATTTGCGCGGCGTTGTTGAAGATGCCGCCCGACGACTTCTTCACGATCTCTTCCAGCGACAGGTTTTCGAATTCCGTGCCGGGGATCAGGTTGTTCAGGTTCGTCACATAGGTCTGATGATGCTTGCCGTAGTGATACTGAATCGTTTCTTGCGAGATGTGCGGTGCAAGCGCGTCTTCAGCGTACGGGAGCGGCGGGAGCGTATGAGCCATGGCGATTCCTTCGTAGAGTATGTAGGGAGGCGGTTTTGATTGCTGCCGAGCGTCCGATTGTAGGCGAGGACGAATAACCCCGCAAACGCGCGGGCCATTCGTCCGCAGCAT
>Ga0335069_10007549_pt1 | contig 15686 bp, 19 predicted proteins | sample Lox_Sample_11_FD_206714 | JGI IMG/M metagenome (GOLD analysis project Ga0335069, IMG submission 206714) | Soil microbial communities from Loxahatchee National Wildlife Refuge, Florida, United States - Lox_Sample_1.1 | ecosystem: Environmental > Terrestrial > Soil > Wetlands | place: USA... | reverse complement strand
TGCCTTCGGTGCGCGAAGTCCTCGAAGACCTTGCCAAAGGCACGGTCCTCAAAGTTCAGGACTACGCCAAGCTTTCCTTCCGCGCGATGACCAATCTCATCACCGGACCCCGCTACATGCAGGACACCGTCGACCAGATGGACATTATCGGCGTCGGCTCCCTGCCGATCGTTCTGCTCTCCGGGTTTTTCATCGGCGCCGTCATGGTTCTGCAAACCGGCGCGCAGTTTGAGCGCTTCGGCCAGGCTTCGCTCACCGGCGATATCGTCTCTCTCGCCTTGATCCGCGAACTCGGCCCTTCCATCACCGGCCTTCTCGTGGCCGGCCGCTGCTCTTCCGGCATCGCTTCCGAACTCGGCTCCATGCTCGTTACCGAGCAGGTGGACGCCATGCGCGCCATGGGCACCGATCCCAGCCGCAAACTGGTCACGCCGCGCGTCCTCGCCACGCTCCTCACCCTTCCCCTGCTTACCACCATCTCCGTTTTCGTCGGACTGATCGGCGGCATGGTCGCCAGCGTATTGTCGCTGCGCATCAGCGCCACCACCTTCTGGGAACGCGCCATCAAGATCATTGAGTTCTCGGACATCATGCAGGGCTTTTCGAAGACCGTGGTCTTCGCCTTCATTCTCGCCACCGTCGGGTGCTATCAGGGGCTCAACGTCAAAGGCGGCACGCAAGGAGTCGGCCGCGCTACCACTCAATCCGTGGTCGTTTCTTCGGTTCTCATCATCGTCTCGGACACGTTTCTCACGAAGCTTGCTCTGTATCTAGCCGACAAATTCGGCTGACCATCCATGCAACCCTCCCCCACCACGCTGACCGCAGCCCTTACCGCTCCCGGCCAACCTGCCATCGAATTCAACAACGTCCGCCTCGGTTTTGAGGAGGGCGATATTCTCCGTGGCGTCACTTTTTCCGCCCAGGAACGCGAAACGGTTGTGCTCCTCGGCGAGACCGGCACGGGCAAAACGCTCCTCCTGAAACTTGCCGCCGGGCTTCTTCGCCCAGACTCCGGGAAAATCTCCATTTTTGGCAAAGATGTCACCACGATGGGGGAGGACGAACTCCTCGAAGTCCGGCGCAGCATCGGCTTCGTTTTTCAGGAAGGCGCGCTCTTCGATTCGCTCACCGTCGGTGAAAATGTGGGCTACCGCCTGCACGAAGAACGCGTTGTGGAGGAAGAAATCGCGGCGCGCGTGGATGAGGTTCTGCAATTCGTGGAACTCGGACACACTACCGACATGCTGCCTTCCGAGCTTTCCGGCGGCATGCGCCGGCGCGTCGCCATCGCGCGCGCTCTGATCTCGCACCCTCCCATCGTCCTTTACGATTCACCGACAGCAGGTCTTGATCCCATCACATCGCAAGCCATCATCAGCCTGATTCTCCGCCTCCGCGATGTCTATGGCGTTACCTCGCTGATGGCCACCGCGCGTCTGCAGGACGGCTTTGGGCTGGCTAATTTTCACTTTGATCCGCGGACCAAGAAGGTTCTCCGTGGTGCTCCGGATCATTCCGCGCAGCCCGTCACCACTCATTTTGTGGTCTTGCGCGAGGGTCGTATCTATTTCGAGGGAACTCCCGATGAACTCATGCACACCAAGGATCCCTACCTGCGACGATTTTTGATTTGAAATTGTGACGGGGGAGTAAAGGACGAGCTATGTCATCCTGAGCGACGCGAAGGATCTCAACCTGTCCGAAGTTTCTTGTTTGCATCAGTTGAGATTCTTCGCGTCCCGGTTCTGACCGGGACGCGAAGAATGACAGGATTCCTGTATAGTAGTCTCACGCAACTCCTTGCCACATACGGAGGTCTCGCCGGATGGCGCAACGCAAACAAATCACCTGGTCAGAGTTGCGCGTTGGCCTGTTCGTTCTCGTTGGCTTATTGATCCTGGCCGTGGCCATTTTTTATGTCACCGGCTCCAATTTTATCGGGCCCAAATACCGCCTCAAAACGTATCTTCCCGATGTTTCCGGCCTTGCTAAAGGCGCTCCGGTTCGCCTGGATGGTGTGGATATCGGCAACGTCGAAGCCATTCGCCTGGTCCCTCGTGTGCCTGGCAAACCACCCGAGCGCATGCACAATATCGAAGTCGTCATGCGCCTCGACCGGAAGTTTCAAAACGACATCCTCACCGATTCCACCGCCTCCCTCGTCACCGAAGGCCTCCTTGGCAACCGCTATGTGACCATTCAGCGCGGCTACACTGGCGTGCCGCTCAAGGAAGGCCAGGTCGTCAATGGCACGGAAGAAAAGGCCATGAAGGAAGTCATCGAACGCAGCGCCGACGTCCTCGCCAACCTTAAAGCTCTCAGCGAAGAAGTCCAGGACATCATCGCCGACGTTCATGCGGGCAAGGGCAATCTCGGCAAACTCCTCACCGACGAATCCGCTTACAACCATCTCAACAGCATTCTCGCCAAGGGCGATCAGATTGCCGGCAACGTGCAGTCCGGGCAGGGAACCGTCGGCAAACTTCTGATGACCGACGAGCTCTATACGAAGGTCGACAAGGGCGTAGACAACGTCAACTCCATCCTCTCCGACGTGAAAGCGCAAAAGGGAACCATCGGCAAACTGCTCTACGATCCTTCGCTCTACGATCAAGCCAAGGCCGCCCTCGACAACGGCAACAACATCATGGGCGACATCCGCGCCGGCAAGGGCACCCTCGGCAAGCTCGCCACCGACGAAACCCTCTACAACAAGCTGCGCGACACCAGCAGCAATCTTTCCGAAGCCACCTCCAAGCTCACCAAAACCGACAACACCGCGGGCAAAATCTTTAACGACCCGCAGCTCTACGACAACCTCGCTGCCCTTTCCAAAGACCTGCGCGAATTCGTCGTCGAATTCCGCAAAAACCCCAAGAAATACCTCACCGTCAAACTTACCTTCTTTTGATGTTGCACAGGCATCCCTGCCTATGCATCCGGTAGCGCCTGCTTCTGGCGGGCAAGCGCATGGGCCTCGCTTTCTGAAGCGGGCCGCTCCTCTCGCTTTGTTCACCGCCTTGCCGTCGCTCCTTGAAGCCACCATGCGAATTCAGATCTTCGCAACGACCTGCACTGCGACGATGCTGACAATCGAGTAAGCAACCCCCCACAACGCAAAACGTCCTACCTCTTTCCGGGAAGCGTTTGTTCGGCGTCCCGCATCAATCGCAGCCGCAAGGAGGACCAAATGTGTCATCGCGCCAGTCATCCATGGCCAAGGCTTGCCCGAAACCGGAAACAGCTCAATCAGCGACAGGACAAAATCAAAAGTGAATCCAACCATGAAAATGCAAGCGCTTCCTCCGGCGAAGCCGATGGCCTTGGGCGCGTTTCGCGTCGTGGTAAACAACGCGAGCAAATGAGGAACTCCCAGAAGGAGGCAGAGGATCGGTATTCTTGCCCCAGGGTCGCCTGCATCGGCCAGCGCAAAGGGAAACGAAAGCAGTGCAAGGAGGGCCCCCACTCTGAGAGCTGTCATCCTTACTCCTTCGTGCGGAGCCACCTTATCTCGAGGTTATGGCTTCGACCCGTCCAAAGAATATCCGTCTTTTTGCCTCGCCGCCTTCCGCTGTGTTGTAATAGTTCTGTAACAATGACAGACTACTCTCAAGTCTCAGGAACACAGCCGCTTAGCTCTTCGATGGACAACCAAGATACCGCCGTCAAAGCGCCTCCGCGCCCCGACGCCTCGAAAACCACGCTGCCGCAACCCGGCCGCCCGGTTCCCAGCCGCGCCTATCCCGGCGCGCTCATTGTCGTCGAAGGCACCGACGGCTCGGGCAAGAGCACGCAGCTTTATCTCCTGAAGCGCTGGCTCGAAATTGGCGGCTATCGTCTGCACTTCACCGAATGGAATTCTTCGCCGCTGGTGAAATCAGCCACGCGCCGCGGCAAACAGAAACGGCTCCTTACTCCTACAACGTTCTCTCTTCTTCACGCTGCCGACTTTGCCGACCGCTGCGAGCGCCAGATCATGCCGCTTCTCCAGGGCGACTACCTCGTCCTTGCCGACCGCTACATCTACACCGCTTTTGCGCGCGACGCCTCGCGCGGCTGCTCGCATCGCTGGCTGCGCAATCTCTACCGCTTTGCGCCCATTCCTGACATCACCTTTTACTTCCGCGCGCCGCTGGAAGTCGCCGTGGATCGGATCCTCAGCGGCCGCCCCAAACTGAAATACTACGAAGCCGGCATGGACCTCGGCCTCTCCTACGAGCGCCCCGAAAGTTTCAAGCTCTTCCAGGCGCGCATCCTCGAGGAGTACGACAAGATGGTGGACACCGACAATTTCGTTGTCCTTGACGGCACGCTTCCCGTCAACAAGCTGCAGAAACAGATGCGCGACATCGTCGCCTCCAAGATCGATCTCAAGCGCTTCGCCCCGCGAGTGCCGGAGACGGAATAGTCATGCCCGAGAACGAGAAAGAAAAAAGCCTTCCCGTGCCGATCAATCCGCCGGTTGAGATCCCCATCAAACCCGCGCCCGCGGACACCGAGGCCAACCAGGTTTTTTTCGGTGAATCCCTGGTCGGACTTGATCCCGGAGAACTCGGCGGCTCACTCATCGTCATCGAAGGCATGGACGGTTCCGGCCGCTCCACGCAAATCGCTCTGCTTCAGGAATGGCTCGAATCCGAAGGCTTCGCGGTGCAAACCAGCGGCCTGCGCCGTTCGAACCTCGTCGGCCGCGACATTGATGAACTCTTGGCCAAGAACGCCGTTACGCGCCTGACGCTCGCTCTGATGTACGCCACCGACTTCTTCGACCAGCTCGAACATCGCATCGTGCCCGCGCTGCGCTCCGGCGCCATCGTTCTCGCCGACCGCTTCATCTTCACCCTCATCGCCCGCGGCGTCGTGCGCGGCATCAATCGCGATTACCTCACCGGACTCTATGCCATGGCGTTGCGTCCGCACCTGACGTTCTGGCTCAACGTCCGTCCCGAAACTGCTTTCGCCCGCGAATTCAAGAAAGCCCAGGCCATCAGCTATTGGGAGGCGGGCCGCGACATGTCCCTCTCCCACGATCTCTACTGGTCTTTCGTCCGCTACCAGACCATGATCAAGCGCGAACTGGAAAACATGGCCAAGCGCAACGCGTTCATCGAACTTGACGGCGAAGCCAGCGTTCCCGCCGTCAACAAGCAACTTCGCCAGCGCATTGCGGAACAGCTCGGCATTCGCGCCTCCAAGTACACTCCTTCTTCCGCGCTCGCGCATCTCTGGCGGTAAGGCATACCATGTCCGAGCCGGTTCACATCGCCGCAATCGACGCCGGCTCCAATGCGGTCCGCCTTTCGGTTGCGCGCGCCTATTCCGCGCTCGATGTCGAACCACTCCTCAGCGAACGCTATCCCCTGCGCCTCGGCGAAGGCGTGTTCGTCCGCCACCGCTTCAGCGAAGATCTTCTGAAGAAAGGCGTAAAAGCGTTCCAGCATTTGAAGGAGATCACGGACGAGTACGGCGTGACCAGGTACCGCGCTGTCGCCACCAGCGCCACCCGCGAAGCCCGCAACGGCAGCACGCTGGTCCATCGCATCAAACAAGTCACCGGCATCCGCCTCGAAATCATCAGCGCGAAAGAGGAATCGCGCCTCGGCCGCGAAGCGGCCATCGCCGCACTCGGTCCCGAATCTCCACCCAGCTGCGTGGTTGATCTCGGCGGTGGCAGCCTGGAAATCAATCTCCTGCGCGATCACGCGATTCTGCAGAGCGCCCAGCTTCCCATTGGCACTGTGCGCCTGATGACCACGCTGAACATTCCTGGCATCATTCGTCCCGTGCACGAAGAGCAGGTCAAGCGTTACCTGCGCGCGTTGCTCGATTCACGGCTGCCCAATCGCCCGAATCTTGCCGATCAGATCTCTGTCGCTCTCGGCGGCAACGCCGAAACGCTCGCTAACGTTGCGCCGGGCCCCCGCCGCGAAGGTCTGCCCACGCTTGAAGTCTCTCTTCTGCGCGAGCGCCTCCACGATGTTCTTCGACGCGACGTTCGCGAGCGCATGAAAGCCTACGGTGTCCGCCGCGATCGCGCCGACGTGATGGGCATCGCCGCGATTATCTTTGCCGTTTTGGGCCGCTACCTCAACGTACGCCAATTTTTGATTCCCACCGTTGGCATTCGCGAGGGCCTTCTGCAAGAAGTCGCACGCGAAGCCTTCTCCCGCAAAGAACCGCATCGCTACACCGCTGAAGCTCGCCAGATGCTGCTTGGCGTCCGCACCTTTGCCCGCCGCTTGGAGTACGACCAGCAGCACGCCGAACATGTCCGCGAACTCTGCCTTATGCTCTTCGACCAGTTGCAACCTTTGCATCACCTGCCGCCGCAGGCGCGCGTCGAACTCGAAGCCGGTGCGCTGCTCCACGACGTCGGCCACCGCGTCAGCCATCGCGGCCATCACAAGCACGGCGAATATCTCGCGCTCAACGGCGACATCCCCGGCCTCGAGGGCCGCGACCGCTACATCGTCGCCGCCATCGTCCGCTACCACAACCGCAAGTCCACACCAGATGCCGACCACCCTGCCTATTCCGGCCTCACAAATGCCGACAAGCGCATCGTTCGCCGCCTCGCGGCCATCCTGCGCATCGCCGAGGGGCTCGACCACTCCCACCGCCAGCGCGTCGAAGATCTAAAAACCTCGTTCCAGCGCGGCGCCGTATCCGTTCAGCTTTCCGTCCGTGGTGATGCCACTGAGGACATCCGCGACGCCGAACGCAGCTCCGACCTCTTCGAAAAGGAGTTTTACACCCATCTCTACTTCCGTGCCCCCAATTCCAACTGACCGTGCCTTCTTATGTGGCACAGGCATTCTTGCCTGTGCCACCGAGCCACGTCCAGGGCCTCGCCGTTTCTCTCAACTCTCCATGCCCTCTGTGTTCTTCCTCTGTGGCCTCTGTGTTAAATCCGCTCTTCGAGGATGCCTCCTAACTCATACACACGCACATCCATGCGTCACGCCCCCCGCAACATTTCCTTTAGTAAACTGGCAGTAGGAGATCCTCGATGCAGCTTTACATCGTCCGCCACGGCATCGCCGTCGATCGTGAAGATCCGAAGTGCCCTCCGGATCCCGAACGTTTCCTCACCCAGGAAGGAATTGAAAAGACTCGCCAGGTCGCCCAGGGCGTCGCCGAAGTCGGAGTCGCCCCGGACCTGCTCCTCTCCAGCCCCTACATCCGCGCCTTTCAAACCGCCGAAATCTTTGCCGGCGAATTGGAATACTCCAAAAACAAAATCCGCAAGACCGATCTTCTTCTTCCTGGTGCCGAGCCGCTGCAACTCTTCCGCGAACTCGCCAAGGACAAGGACCTCTCCGCCGTCTTCCTCTTCGGCCACGCCCCGCACCTCGACGACGTGCTCGCCACCTCTATCGGCTCGCGCCATCACATCTCCGCGTTGAAAAAGGCCGGCGTCGCGCTGGTGGAACTCAAGCGCCTTGTTCCCCCGAGCGGCGAACTCATCTGGCTGGCCACGCCAAAGCTCCTCCGCAAAATAGGAAAGTAAGTCAGAAGTCGGCAGTTCGTAGTCGGTAGTTAGCAGGTGAAGAGGAAGCTCTTTTCGCTTCTGAGTGCTGGCTTCTCGCCCGGATAGGCGACGCAGGTCGAATGGGGAAAAACTACCAACTACTGACTACCGACTACTGACTTCCGACTATCCGCTCAGTCTGAAGCCGCAGCCGCTGGTGGCAAGGTCTCTTCTGCTCGCGGCAATTCCACCACTTTGGGCAATCCCGGCGCCGTCTGCACGATCAACGGCCGGTCCAACGTCATTTCCAGTAAATGTTTTCCAGCGGCAATCTTCGCAGCGCAAGCGGCCGTATCCTCCAGCCCAGGCACGCGCAGTATTAACGCGCTCAACGTGCGCTCCATCTGCAGACCTTTTCCGCCCATCACGCCAAACTTTCGTAGCACGCGCGCCAGCCGCAACACGCCGGCCATCGCGCACAGCGCCGTCTGCTCTTCCTTGCCCAACCGCGTGTAAGCCTTGTGCTTCGCCTTTGGCTCTTCGCCCCGGTGATACCGCACCACCAGCGTCAACAACTCCCATTCCGACTCGTTCCAGCCCACCGGCAACGACAAGCTGCGCAAAAACTTCCTTGCTGCCTTTTGCGGCGAATCCGCGTGCAATCCACTTCCGACGCCATGCAAACGCGCCGCCGCCCGCATAATCTTGCGAAGTTCCTTGCTCGCAAACGGCGCGCCCGCCTGCACCTTGCCGAGCGACTCAAACAGCCGCATCGCCAGCCGCGCCACTTGCAAATTCTTGCCCCGCGCTGCCTCAAGCGCTCGCGCCGTCGACCGCAGCCTCGCCAGCGCCGCGCCTTCCAGCCGCCGCCCGTGCGGGAGTCCTTCCTTCCACACCTGCCACAAATTGTTCGGCCCCATGCAAAGTTGCCGGTACTCTTCGAGCCGTGCTTGACGCTCCGCGCCAATTCGTCCCTGCCAGGCGACGCGTACCTCTTCAGGCTCCTCGGCAGCCACATCACCAATCGTGTTCGCCAGCACGTCCAGATCGTGTACTTCGCCCAGCAGATCCTGCACGTGCTTCAAGTCATCGCCCCACTTCTCATACAACTCCGGCAGCAAACTTTCCATCGTGTAGCGGTATCGCTTCACGCCGATGCGCAACGCGTGCCATGGTTCCGGCTTTTCCGTCCGCAACGCCTGCAGATGCAGCTCTTTCGCCGCTAGCATGCGTTCCAGTGCCAGGCTCTCTCCTGCGAGGCTGTTCAGCGGCACGATGCGCACTCTTCGCCGCAACGCGCGTTCATGATCCTTCCACGCTTTTTGGTCGAACTTGGCCGCCGCGCGCAACCCCGCCTCGCGCTCCTCTGCTTCATTCTTGCCCAGATGAGCGAGCAGCCGCTTCTGCACGGGGTCGCCGTCACCTCCCAGCTTTTTCACCCAGTCTTCCAGGACTTGTGTGTCGCGCAGTTCGCCCAACTGTCGGAACAATTTCCTCCCCAGCTTGCGCATTTCGGGCCAGGCTGGGTCGGGATCCACTTCCTCCATCACGGCGGCCAAGGAGCGGCACCGGCGCAACGCCACGCGGAGGTCGTGCACCGCGTCCGGATCGGGTGACGTGCGCACCTTCTCCAGCTCTTTCAGGACGCGTTCCATCCAATATGAGAGGCCCCGGTGCTCCTCCCTGGAGCCGGGGATGGTGCTTCCACTTGCCATTTTTTCACTCGCACGGCCGTAACCGCGGATTGCCCGCGGCCCCTGCTCGGCCTGGTTTATACACTAGCCCGTTGTCGCAGCCGCGTCCAGTGCAACGCGCACGGCCATAGCTCAGGCAGCATCCTGGCCAGCACAAACGCCATCCCGATGCACGCGATCGAGCAAATCAGAAAAACGTGACCCGGATCGGGATGGCCCAGCCGCAGCATCGCGTACTGCACCACCGGCTGCAGCGCAATGCCCCCGAACGACAAAAAATTCGAAGCCCCAATCACGCGCCCTTTCACTTCCGGCCGCGGCCGGTTCTGGATCAGCGCATTCACCGGCACCACAAAAAATCCCGCCGAAACGCCCAACACAAACAGCAGCGCCATCACCGTCTGATAGTTGATTCCGGGCACAAATAGCACGCCCAGCGCCAGCACGATGCCTGTCAGTCCCGGCAGAATCATGCCCATCTCGATCTTCCGGCCGGAAGCGTGCCCTGCAAGATAGCTCCCGCCGCCGATTCCCAGGCTCAATGCCGCCATCAGGTAGCTGCTGTGAACCTCGTCTACCTGCAGAATGTCTGTCGCATAAAGCACGATGTTCAGCAGCAGAATCGCGCCCAAAAACCAGAAAAACGTATTCGCGATCACCGCCACCCACAACACCGCGTCCTGCCGCATGCGCTGAATCTCTTCGAACACTTCCTTCGCCCAGTTCCACGCAAATCGCCGCTTGTGGTCTGCCGCCAGCACGCGTGTGATGCCGAGGCTCGTCAACAATCCGATTACCGAAAGCGCCACCAGCAAAAAGCCGGACCATTCCTGCCGTCCGCGAAACGAATGCGCCAGGAACCCGCCTGCCAGCGTTCCGCCAATGGCCGCCAGCAGCGTCCAAAGCTCAATGACGCCGTTGCCCCAGCTCAGTTTGGTGGTTGGCAGCAACTCCGGAATCAATCCGTATTTCGACGGCCCGAAAATCGCTCCCTGCGTGCACAGGAAAAACAGCGCGACCGCCGCCAGGTCCAGCCGGTTCTGCCACAACGCATAGGTCGCGCAGCCCATGGTCACCACTTCGAGGATCTTCGTCCACACCGTCACACTGCGCTTGCTGAAGCGGTCCGCAAAATATCCGCCGGGAATGGAAAAAACGAGGAAGGGAATCGCAAACACCATCGGCACAACCAGCACAAACAGGAAATCGCGCTGCTCGCGCGAAACGCCCGACTCCAGCACCAGATAACTCACCAGCCACTTCAGCGCATTGTCGCTGAACGCCACCTGGAACTGCGTGGCAATCAAGGCCCAAAAGCCCACAATCCCCGCGCGAGGATCCTGCCCGGCAAGACCTGTCTCCGCCTCTCTCTGCACCGTTGTCATCGATGCGCGCAGTCTATCCTGTCACTCCGTCGCCAGCAAGCGCCCCGGTCGCGGATTTACATCCCTGCAACCAAAGCGCGTATACTTCATCGAACGAACGACTGCCCGGAGGTTTTCTATGTCGTCCAGACCGTCTCCAACTCCTGACACCCCCGATTCGATCCGCCAGGAATGGCAAGATGCCGCTCCCTTTTGGAGGAAGTGGTATCCGCAACTCGCTCATCAGTCGCGCCGGGCCACGGAACTCGTTGTGGAAGGCGCCGCGCTCGCTCCGGGCTTGCACGTTCTCGATATCGCCAGCGGCACTGGTGAGCCTTCGCTCACAGTTGCCGAGGCCGTCGGCCCGCAGGGGCGTGTGGTTGCTTCCGACCTGGTTCCCGAAATGCTGAAGTTTGCCGAGGAAAACGCTGCCTCGCGCGGACTCCGGAACGTCGAATTTCACCCCGCCAACGCGGAACATCTTCCTTTTCCCGATCGCCACTTCGATCGCGTTACCTGCCGCTTCGGCATCATGTTCATTCCAGACATTCAGCGCGCGCTGGGCGAAATGCGCCGTGTCTTGAAGCCCGGCGGGCGCGTTTCTTTTGTCACCTGGGGGTCCCGCGAAGAAAATCCGTTGTTTGCCACCATGATTCGGCCGTTTTTGAAATACGTGGACGTTCCAAAACCCGATCCGGACTCGCCGCACGTCTTCCGCTTTTCGGACGAAACCAAACTTGCGGGCACGCTTTCCAGCGCCGGCTTTCACCAGGTCCGCGCCGACAAGCACAAGATCAACTGGCCCTGGCCCGGCTCCGCCGAAGAAGCCTGGCTCGGCGGGAGCGAAATCGCCGCGCCTTTCAAAAAAATCATGGCCGCTGTCCCGCCCGACAAAAGGGAAGAGGCCGTTAATGAAGCCATCGAAGGCATCCGCCAATTCTCCGACGGCCAATCCATCAACTTCCCCGCCACCGTCGTCCACGCCTCCGCCGTCGTGTAGCGTCCACCTTCTGAGGCGGGCGACCTCTGCCGCTTCTCTGTAGGGGCCGGGCTTGCCCGGCCCGCGGATGTAGGGGCGGCTTTATGCCGCCTTCTTCTCCGCCCTGTGTAATGGCCGACCTTTAGGTCGGCTCGGTAAGGCCCGACTTCTGAAGCGGGCCGCTCCCCTCGTTTTGTTTCCCAATCTCGAATGCTTCCTTTTGTAGGGGCCCGGCTTGCCCGGCCCGCGCTCCCTACCGTGAATCCAACGTCTTCACGTCCTTCCGCACGCCTTGTTCCCCCGCCGCCCTCATGCTATTTTCATTAAAGCTCCTCCCGGAGTGGCGGAACTGGCAGACGCAGCAGACTCAAAATCTGCCGGGGATCACTCCCCGTGTGGGTTCGACTCCCTCCTCCGGGACCAACTTTTCCTCAATGTTTATGGGGTTATTTCGTATCGAGAATTCTGGCGTCTCCTAGGCGTCACCGCTGATTCCGGTAATTTGGGTGCGAACATGATGATTATTGACACCGTAATGCTCCACCGAAAAGACGACCCCTCCCACGAATTCCGAGAGATTATCCTCTACCAAAGCGACAGGCATTTCGCCGTGTGGGAGGTCATCGGTTCCCTCGAAGATGATTTGGGCGTTCGACGCCGCCATCAGGTCGCGATTGGTTGGGAGAGCGATATGCGCGACCAATTCAATGCTGAGATTGGCCGTCTTCAAGCAGTGGGATTCACCAAGCTGGGAAACGCAAAACCCGAACCACTTTAAGAATCCTACCGACGCGGCGCTTCCTTCCACGCTGCGCGAACAGCATCTTCCAATGCATCCCGCCGACCCGGCGTGAACGCGCTGTAGTGCTTTTGCGTGATTTTCAGGTTCTTGTGGCCGAGCAGGGAACTGACGTGCTCCAAGGAAGTACCCCGTTGGAGCAGGTCCACGGCGAAGGTATGGCGCAGCCGATGCGAATGCCCATCGATTCCAGCTCGCTTGAACATTGATTTGAATGAATCTTCCCAGATATTGACTACGGTCCTGCGCTTTGATTCGCCCGACCAGAAGTAGTACGGACTGCGGTTCGGAATTTTGTCCAACGCTTTCATCGCATCGGGATGGACAGGGATGCGAACTTCCGTCCCACCTTTCTCTGTTCGTAGCACCAGCAATCCGTGATGGATTCGTTTACGCTCCAAAGTACAAGCATCACCAATACGCAGGCCTGTGTGCCGCATCAACAGCACCAGCGCTGTCATCTGTACGGCCCGATTCTCCCCACGCCCTGATGGATGTTGGTCGCACGCTTTAAGAATCTTCTTCATCTCATCATCGGTGAAGGGCATGATTTGAGAATCTTCGACCTTCGGCGGCTTGATATGTTCGGTTGGATTATCAAGGGATGAGTTTCCCGGCGGCACAGAAACGGAAGAACGCCTTCAGCAGTTCCAGTTTCTTCTTTGCGGATTGGTTCGAGTTCTTCCACGTAGAGCGGAACGTCAGCAGCTCGTCCATGGTCAGATTATTCAATAGAGCGATGCCGCGAGTTTGCGAGTATTGTCTCAGCTGCTTGAACAACTGGCGATACTTCCTCAAACTACTGTCCCGTAACTGGCGTGCCTTAGCGTCGGACAGGAACTTATCGCAAGCGGCTTCCACGGTGGTGGGTGCTATCGGTGATGCCAGCCCATCGACTTCAATCTTCCTCGCCTGAATCTGTGCTACACCCCAATCCCGCGTTCCGAGCGGCTTCTGTATCCGCTTCCCGTTCACGCGCCAATCAATCCATAGCGGACACAAGCATTTCCTGAAGTCTCTGCCTTTATGTCGGTGAGGGCAACTATCGGTGTGGCGACGATGGACAATGAGCATCAGCGTCCGCTTAGCTCGCTGTAGACCTGACTGGCGATACTTTCAGGGATACGCATTGTGGAATATGCACGCTTGGTGCGAGTACCAGGTCTCTTGAAAATTAACACCCCGGGCCTGTCTTTAAAGATATCTCGAATAAGGTCCGGGCTGACTCCCCACTGCTTTGCCAATTCCTTGACTGTGTAGTGCTGCTCAGCCATCAGCCCAGGATGCACCTCCCGCGTCAGAAGCAGCTTGCCCCAATCCTGGAACTTCTTGGATTGTTTGAGAACCGCAATAGCGTCCGTAACCATCAGTTTACTCGCTTGGTCTGCCCCAGTGCCTTGCGTAGTTCCCGCTTCTCATCAGGAGACATCCGCCGAATGGTTCGGATAGCCATTTCCATCAATTGTTCCGTGGTCATTTCTTCTCCATTCTGCGTTTCACGGCGGCACGGATGATTTTATTGTAACGGTCCTGGTTGCCGTCCTCGCCCTGGTTGGTTTGCAGTTTAGGCTTTGGCGGCTGGTGATGGTTCAAGTAACGCGAAATCAAATCGGCGTCCGATAGACTATCAACCATTCCGCAGAACGCAGAATTAGTCATCTGGCGCTGTTTCAGTTCACGCCGAATACGGTCTGCGAGGAATTTATTACTGAGCAGACGCTCATTTAGGTTTTGTTCCGCCACGCTTTATCTCCTGAACTAGAATCACCGGGCCGTCATGCTCGAACTCAGATAGGAATCGTTCGATGGCTTTGTTGATAATCCAGCCCATCGGCAGATTGTGCTTATCGGCTATCTTCCGCAGACGCTGAATTGTGTCTGTGTCGAGTTTTACAGACGTTGGATGGACCGTCATTCGAAAACTGTACCACAATAGCCTAGACTATGCTAGACTATTCTTGTTTTTCCAGGAGACCGAATGGAAAACGACGCCGTGCTCGATTACATGCGGAAGAACCGCATTAAAATGACCCGAAAGAATTACCTAAATATCGCCTATTTTGGCAACCCACCCAAGCGACTTTCGGCAGAAGAAGAAATGGATTTGCCGGAGCAGTTCCAGTTGAAGCGTTACCGGGCGGAAGAATGTTGAACGGAAACGGTTTCCGCTGTCCGAAGTGCGGGGCACACGGTGGTTCTCGGTCCAAGGATGTCCGCACGGGTCAGTTGCTCTGTGTCCAGTGTGCGTTCCCCGAGGCTAACGACGTGGATTGCATCCGTCGGGTCACGCTGGGTTTGCCGAATGGGGAAACCAGGGTGGAGCACGTCAGGGCACGGAACAACCCGGAAGCGTTCGGGAAGCTGGACGTGCCAAGACTCATCAGGGCCGGGTTTGTCCGGTCGGCGGCCTCGACGCCTTTGTGGAACTAATGGTGGTGCCGGACCGGACCCGTCAATTTCGTCAGTTGTGCCGAGAAGACTGCGATTTCGAGCGTTTCTCATGCCCTCATTCAAACCAGCTGCACTATCGCCAAAGCAAATTGAGTATCGCAAAAGGATTCGCGCCAAGGGTCGCAAACACTACATTTTTTACATGGGAATCCTGCGCTTTGGCATGTCTATGTTTGTGCTTACGACACTCTGGGACTGGCACGACAAATACGGGTGGCATGTTCCGCCTCCAAGAGATTTGGCCTTCGACATCATCCTAGGATTCGTCATCTGGTCTGCAGTAGGGTACTTTTGGGGAGCCTATATGTGGAAACGGCTTTTTGAAGAGCTTCCCGCTCAAAATGGGTACTAGCAGCAAGATGTCCGGTTAGCCGTTAGCCCACTTACCGGGCGCTTGCCAACATTCGTCTGAAAATGACAGGCAAAAATTGAGGTAAGCTTCATGAATGTTGAATGACGACGCGACCACTATCGGATTTCTTGCAGCGGGTTTCTTCTGGACAATCTGGTGGAACTTGGATTGGCGGCGCTACCTCAAGTTCTACGGTATCAAAGGTCCTACGTATCCGGTTTGGGTCCAGTTGTTGTTCCGGACTTTCTTTGCTGTGTGTTCGGTGGGAGCAGCGGTGGAGTTGGGGCGACAACTGCTGCGGAGTGTCCGTTCCGTCCAATTCTACTTCCATTGCATTCTCGTGGCTGGGGCTTGTTTTGGAGGAATCGTGTTGATGGTCTTGGTAGCTGATTCGATGATGAAAAACCGAGGGACAGGAGCGCATCCACGTTCGTAAGTCCCACAACCCGGTAACGAGTAAAGTCAAGTACTATGAGCCACTTTACCGGTTGATGTCATAACGAGGTCGGCCTCACGACGAGCCGAGTAGACTGTTCGGTGTTCACCCTACAGCGCTCGGGACGAAGGAGGCCG
>Ga0335069_10007548_pt1 | contig 15687 bp, 7 predicted proteins | sample Lox_Sample_11_FD_206714 | JGI IMG/M metagenome (GOLD analysis project Ga0335069, IMG submission 206714) | Soil microbial communities from Loxahatchee National Wildlife Refuge, Florida, United States - Lox_Sample_1.1 | ecosystem: Environmental > Terrestrial > Soil > Wetlands | place: USA: Florida... | reverse complement strand
TCGCGGGCCGATATCGATCCGGCGCGTATCGCGGTGTGGGGCGGTTCGTACGGCGGCTACCTGACGGCGATGGCCCTGGCGCGCAACAGCGACCTGTTCAAGACGGGCGTGGATTTCCACGGGGTGCACGACTGGGCGCGCGAGCTGATGATTCCCGCGGGCGAGCCGGATTACAAGCTGGCTTTCGATTCGTCGCCGCTGGCCTTCGTGAAGACATGGCGCAGCCCGGTGCTGTTGATCGCCGGGGACGACGACCCCGACGTGCAGTTCAACCAGACGGTGATGCTGGCCGATGCGCTGCGCCGGCAGGGCGTCGAGATGGACGAGCTGATCTTTCCGGACGAGGTCCACGACTTTGTGATGTGGCGGACGTGGCGGCAGGCCTACGAGGCCGCGGCACGGTTCCTGGCGAAGCATCTGTAGCCATGCTGCAAGACATCCGGATCGCGCTTCGGCTTCTGTGGCGTTCGCGGGCCGCGAGCGCGGTGGCGCTGCTGTCGATCGTGCTGAGCGTGGGCGCCACCAGCGTGGTGTTCACCGCGGTGAAGGCGGTGCTGCTGGACAAGCTGCCTTACGCGCGGCCCGAGGAACTCGTGCAATTGGGCAGCGAGTATGCGAACTTCGAGCCGTCGCTTGCCGATTGGGTGATGTGGAACGACGCCGAAGAGGTGATGCGGCGTACGCGCACGCTGGCATCGGCCGGGATCTGGCGGAATGCCATTTTCAACCTGGCCGGCGACGGCTCCTCCACGCCCGAGTCGCTGTACGGATTGCGCGTAACGGCAAACCTCTTTCCCACGCTGGGCGTTTCCCCCATGCTGGGGCGGAGTGCCCTGCCGGAGGACGACCGCGACGATGTCATCATCCTGAGTTACGGCCTGTGGAAGCGGCGGTTCAACGCCGACCGCAACGTGGTAGGCCGGCGCCTGAAGGTCGACGGCCGCGACGTCGAAGTGATCGGAGTGATGCCCGAGGACTTCAGCTTTCCGCTGAAGCGGGCGGCGGTGCACACACCGGCGCCGTACTCGGAATTCTGGGCGCCGATGGGAGCGGGTCCGCGCGTGCGGACGGGGGCGATGGGAATGGTGGCGAGGCTGGCGCCGGGCGTGACGCCGGCGCAGGCGCGGGGCGAACTGGCGTCGATCAGCGCCGCGCTGGCGCGGGAATTTCCGGCCACGAACCGCGATCACACGCTGGGGGTATCGCTGCTGCGTGACCGCGTTCTGGCAAAGGCGAACCGGGCGCTCTGGCTCTTGATGGCCGCGGCGGGGATGTTTCTGCTGATCGGTTGCGCGAACGTGGCCTGCCTTCTGCTGGCGCGCGGGCTGGTGCGGCAGCGCGAAATTGCCATCCGGATGGCGATGGGAGCGGCGAGGGTGCGAATTTTGAGGCAGCTTCTGACGGAGAGCTGCGTACTGGCGGCGATCGGCGGGGTGGGCGGGTATGCGCTGGCCGCCGCCGCGTGGCGCGTGCTGCCCGCGCTGGCGCCGGTGAGCATTCCGAGGCTGGCGGCGGCACACGCGGGTGGCGCGATCTTTGGTTTCGCGCTCGCGGTGGCGGTGTTGAACGGCCTGCTGTTCGGGATCGTGCCGGCGATTCGCGCGGTCACCATGGGCGGACTTTCGGCACGGAGCGTGGCGGCCGGGAGGCGGGACGGAATCCGCGGGTCTATTGTCACGGCCGAGGTCGCGATCACGGTGGCGCTGGCGGTAATCGGCGGGCAGTTTCTGGGAAGCTTTCTGGAACTCGCGGGCACGGATCCGGGCTTTCAGGCGGATCGGGTGCTGGCATGCGTGCTCCTCGCGGCGCCGGAGCGCTATCGCACTCCGCAGCAGAGGGGCACGTTCTACGGCCGGGTTCTCGATGCCGTGAAGAGACTGCCCGGTGTGGAAGCGGCGGGGACGGCGGACGCGCTGCCGTTCAGCGGGGAGAATCACGGCGGGCTGGTGGCCGCCACCGCGGCTGAGGTGATGGAGACCGGCCGGCAGTTGCCCGCCGAAATCGACGTGGCGAGCGCGGGCTATCTCCCGGCGATGGGTGTGCGGCTGGCGGCAGGGCGGTGGCTGGACGAGCACGACATGGGCGCCTCGAGCGGTGCCGCCATGGTGAGCGACGGGCTGGCTCGGCGCTTGTGGCCGGGCGCGGACCCGCTGGGCCGCGAGATCTGCGTCTTCTGCACGCCGGAGAATCCGCGCAACTGGAAGCGGGTGGTAGGCGTGGTGGCGACGGTGCGGCACCGCGGGCTGGACGAAGCGGAATCCTACTCGGTGTACCTGGCGCAATCGGCGCTGGAGAAGGCGCAGTTCCTGGTGGTGAAGACGCCGCGGCCGGCGGCAGAGATGGACCGGGCGATCCGCCGCGAAGTGGCAGCTATCGACCCGGAGCAGCCGCTGTTTTTCAGCGTGCCGATGGGGGTGCTGATCGCGGATTCGGTCGCGGACCGGCGGTTCATCGTGATGCTGCTGGTGGCGACGGGCTGCCTGGCGCTGTTGCTGAGTGTGGGCGGAGTGTACGGAGTGGCCGCGTATACGACTTCACGGCGCACGCAGGAGATCGGCGTGAGGATGGCGCTGGGAGCGACGCCGGGGAGCGTGCAGGCGCTGATGTTCCGGGAGGGATTCGCGAGCGTCGCGCTGGGGCTGGCGATCGGGCTCGCGGCGACGCTCGGCGTGCAGCGGTTCCTACGGGGAGTGCTGGCCGGCCTGGCGCCCGGGAACGCGCGGTACATGGCGATCGGGATGGGCCTGGTTTTGCTGGCGGGAGCGCTGGCCTGCTGGGGGCCGGCGCGCCGCGCGGCGGCGGTCGATCCCATGCTGGCGCTGCGGCAAGAATAGCTGCTGCGCTCTTCAAGCCAAACCGATTAAAGGGCCTGTACCTCTGTTGTGCGCCATGATATTCTCGGTGCAACAGGGACTAAAGCACAATCATGTGCGGGCCGACGACAACTCTGTCTCGCCGTTGTCACACGTTTCGGTTCCGTCCCCGATCAGTTGGAGAATCCTCATGCGAATCCCTAATGGCTTCAAGCATGCGGGGTGGCTTGCCATCCCGATCCTGATCTCCGGTTTCTACGCCGTCATCGCGCAGAGCCAGAGCGACACCCTGCAACGCGGGTTCCAGAATCCTCCCGACAGTGCCAAGCCGCGGGTCTGGTGGCACTGGATGAACGGAAACATCACCAAAGAGGGAATTAAGGCCGACCTCGAATGGATGAAGCGTGTGGGGATCGGCGGTTTCCAGAACTTCGATGCGGCGCTCGCCACGCCGCAGGTGGTGGAGAAGCGGCTGGTGTACATGACGCCCGAATGGAAGGATGCCTTCAAGTACACCGCCACGCTGGCCGACCAGTTGGGCCTGGAGATGGCAATTGCGGGGTCGCCGGGATGGAGCGAGAGCGGCGGTCCATGGGTGCCGCCCGCGCAGGGAATGAAAAAGGTGGTGTGGAGCGAGACGCCGGTGGAAGGCGGGCGCCCGTTCACCGGGACACTGCCCAAGCCGCCGTCCACTACTGGTCCGTTCCAGAACGTCGCGGCCGGCCGCGGAGGAATGGGAGGCGGATCCGGAACCACGCCGCCTCCGATGCCGCAATTCTACGCGGATTCGGCCGTGGTGGCCTACCGTGTTCCAGCGGGCGAGCGCTCGCTGGCGGAGTTGCGTCCCAAGGTGACTTCGAGCGGCGGCTCGTTCGATCTGGCCGCGCTCACCGACGGCGATTTGAACACCAGCACGCTGCTGCCGGCGGCGCCGGTGGGCGAGAATGCCTGGATTCAGTTCGAATTTGCCGAGCCGCAGACGGTGCGCGCCGTGAGCCTGGTGGTGGGCGGCGGCAGCAGCCGGGGCGGCCGGGGCGGCGGCGAGAGCGGCCGCGCGCTCGAGGCGAGCGACGATGGGCGGCAGTTCCGGACCATTGCGAGCATTCCCGCGGGGGGAGCGGCCCAACACACCATCGCCTTCGCGCCAGTCACGGCGAAGTTTTTCCGCGTGACTTTCCGCACCGCGGCGCCGCCGTCCGGGCGCGGCGCCGCCGGCATGTTCGGCGCGCCCCCGCCAGGCATGGGTCAGGGTCAGCCCCAGCAGCCCGCGGGGACATCGATCGCGGAGCTGGTGCTGCACACGGGTGCCCGCGTCAACCGGGTCGAGGAGAAGGCTGCGTTCGTCACGGCCCCCGATCTCTATGGATTCGCCACGCCTCCGGCGGCGGATGCGATCCGCAAAAGCGACGTCATCGACCTCACCTCTAAGATGCGCCCGGATGGGAGCCTGAATTGGACTCCGCCCGCCGGCAGGTGGGTCGTGCTCCGCATCGGGTATTCGCTGCTGGGGATCACGAACCATCCCGCCTCGCCCGAAGCGACCGGACCGGAAGTGGACAAGCTCAATCGGACGTACGTGAAGGCGTATCTTGACAAGTACCTCGATCAATACAAGGACACTGTGGGCCCGCTGATGGGCAAGCGCGGCCTGCAATACGTGATCACCGACAGTTGGGAGGCGGGCGCACAGAACTGGACCGACGAGATGATCGCCGAGTTCAGCAAGCGCCGCGGCTACGATATGCATCCCTGGCTGCCGGTGCTCACCGGCCGGGTAGTGGAGAGCGCGGAAGCCAGCGACCGGTTCCTCTGGGACCTGCGCAAGACGATCGGCGAGCTGACAACCGAATATCACTACGATCAGATCACCGCGTCGCTCAAGGAGCGCGGGATGGCGCGCTACAGCGAGTCACACGAAAGCGGGCGCGCGTTCATCGGCGACGGCATGGATGTCAAGCGCAACGCGGCTGTCCCGATGAGCGCGATGTGGACGCAGATGCCGGGCGTCAACACCGAGCAGTACGGGTACAACGCCGATATCCGGGAGTCGGCGTCGGTGGCGCATATCTACGGGCAGAACCTGGTGGCCGCCGAGTCTCTGACGGCGCGCACGGGCGCGTGGGCGTGGTCTCCGGAGACGCTCAAGCCCACCGCCGACAAGGAACTGGCGATGGGGCTGAACCGCTTCGTGATCCACACCTCGGTGCACCAGCCGGTCAACGACAGGATTCCGGGGCTGGGGCTGGGACCGTTCGGCCAGTGGTTCACGCGCCACGAGACGTGGGCGGAGATCGCGAAGCCCTGGACCACGTACCTGGCGCGCAGCTCCTACATGCTGCAGCAGGGCAAGTTCGCGGCCGACGTGGCCTACTTCTATGGCGAAGACAGCAACGTTACGGCCCTGTTCGGGGCGAAATCGCCCGACGTGCCGGCCGGCTACAACTTCGATTACGTCAACGCCGATGCGCTGCTGCATCGCCTCTCCGCGCAGGGTGGGCGCATCACTACGCCGAGCGGGATGAGCTACCGCGTGCTGATGCTGGATGCCAATGCGCGGCACATGACCGTGCCGGTGCTGCGCAAGATCCGCGACCTGGCGAATGCGGGCGCGGTGGTGGTTGGCGAAAAGCCGGTCGAGAGTCCGAGCCTGTCCGACGATCAGGCTGAATTCCACTCGCTCGCCGATCAGCTTTGGGATTCCGGGAAGGTCCGCTCGGGACAGACGCTGGCGGCGGTGCTCACCACTATCCAGACGCCGCCGGATTTCGAATACACGAAGCCGCAGAGCGATACCAATCTGCTGTTCGTTCATCGCACCTTGCCCGATGGCGAAGCGTACTGGGTGGACAATCGCAATCCGCGGGCCGAGGCGGTCGATGTCACGTTCCGCGTGCAGGGCAAGGCCGCCGAGTTGTGGCACCCCGAGACCGGCAAGATCGAGCCGGCGTCTTACAGCATTGCCGGCGGCAGGACGACCGTGCCGCTACGGCTGGGTCCGTACGAAGCGGTGTTCGTGGTCTTCCGGCAGGCGGCTTCGGCGCCGTCGCGCACCATCAAGGCTCCGGTGGACACGGTGCTCGCGACCGTTGAGGGCTCCTGGGAAGTGGCCTTCCAGCCGAATCGCGGCGCGCCCGCGAAGATCACGCTGGATCACCTGGCATCGTGGTGCGAGAACTCCGACGCCGGCGTGAAGTACTTCGCCGGCACGGGGACCTACACCAGGAGCCTGCAGGCTCCCGCGGAATGGTTCAAACGCGGCGCGCGGCTGTGGCTCGATCTCGGCGATGTGAAGAATCTGGCCGAAGTATCGGTGAACGGAAAGTCTCTTGGCGTTCTCTGGAACACGCCGTTCCGGGCAGACGTGACCGATGCGTTGAAGCCGGGGGCGAATGCGCTCGAAGTGAAGGTGACCAATCTCTGGGTGAACCGGCTGATCGGCGATGCGCAGCCCGGGGTGACGAAGAAGTACACCTACACGACGCAGCCGTTCTACCAGGCCGATTCGCCGCTGCGGCCATCGGGACTGCTGGGGCCGGTGCGGATGGTGAGGGCGGAGTAAGGCCCTCAGAACGACAGCTTCAACGCGAAGCGTGCCTGCCGTTCGCCGGTGGCGCTGGTGATCTCCGTGTAGCCGTTCAACGCCTTGATGGTGCCGTCGGCGTTCTTCGTCATGGACGAGACCGTCGTGCCCGGGTTGCCGAATTGCGGCGTGTTGGTGGCGCCGAACATTTCCGCGCGGAATTGAAGGTGGAAGCGTTCGGTGAGGCGGAAATCGCGGAAGAGGCTGGCATCCAGGTTGAAGACGCCGGGGCCACGCAGGATGTCGCGGCCGCTGTTGCCGAACCGCACATCGGTGACGGGCGCGAACGACAGCGGGCTGAAATAGGGCTGGCCGACCCCGTGGCCGCCCAGGATCTGGACCGGCGCGACTTGGTCGGCGGTCTGCGTGTTGCCGGGTGAATTCACCGAGGTGCCGGAGGTGCCCACGGTGAAGGGCGTGCCGCTGGTGCGGCTCAGGATCCAGTTGGTCTGCCAGCCACCGAGGATCCAGGAAGCAACACCGCTCGTGGCGTATTTTCCGCCGCGTCCGAAGGGCAGCGGATAGTTGCCGTAGAACTGGAAGTTGTGGGTGCGATCGAAGCCGGCCACGGCTTTGTTCCGCTGGAGCATGGGCAGCCAGTTCCAGGTGAGGCCGGAGTCGGTATCGTCGGCGTAGTCGATGGCGCGGGAGAGCGTGTAGGAGACGCCCAGCATGGAGCGCGCCAGGCGGCGCGTGACCTGCGTCTGGAATCCGTTGTACGAGGCGGTGTTGAAGGGTGTGAAGTACTTGATATCCGAGATGCGTCCGAAGGCCGGATAGAGCGCGCGGCCGTTGTTGCCCCCGCCGGGCCCCGCGGCGTTGATGTTCTGGATCACGGTCTGGCGGATGGCGCGGCTTCCCACGTAGGCGGCCTGCACGTTGAAGCCGGCGCCGGCGTCGCGCTGGATGGTGAAGTTGTAGGACTCGAGATAGCCGCGATCGAAGCGTTGCGGGAAGGTGGTGGTGCCGACCGCCGCGGGCAGCGTGAAGACGCTCTGCGAGAGGTCCGGACCGACGACATCGGGAATTCCGGTTCTGAGAGTGCCGGCGGCGAGATAGCTGGAGGCGCCGGAATACTGGGTTGAGATGGTGGCCGGGTAGTCGTCGCGCAGATAGCGGAAGCTGTTGGGATCGATGCTGATTCCCGCGCCGGCGCGGATGACCGTCTTGTCGTTGAACCGGTAGGCGATGCCGAGGCGCGGCGCAACCTGGCCGTGGCCGACGTCATAGCCGCCCCGGTAGACCTTGTCGGTATTGGGATCGTAGCGCTCGCCGGGGAAGTGATCGCGGGTCGGGGCAAAGTACATTTCGTATCGCAGGCCGTAGTCGATAGTCAGTTTGCGGCTCACCTGCCAACTGTCGCGCGCGTAGAGCCCAATCGACGGCATGCGCACGGTCGCCGGGTTTTCGTATTGGACGTCTTTGCCCATGGACTGCGGGAGCCCGAGCAGGAAGTCCGCCCAGCTATTGAAGCTCGTGGTGGAAGGGCCGCCGTTGAGCGACGTCAGGCCGCCGGTGAAGTTGAAGCCGCCGCGCGGGCCGTTGGAGGCCTGCGGCTGGAAGTGGTTGATGTCGTACTTGGAATACTCGAAGCCGAAGCGCAACGAGTGAGCTCCCTTGGTCCAGCCGATGTTTTCGTTGGTGTAATACTGCGGATCGCGGAAGAGAAACGGGTTGGAGACGTTGGGATTGCCCAGGGAAGAGAAAGTGTTGAAGGTGAAGCGGGGGTAACCGCCCTGGAGGAAGTCGGGGCCGTTGGTGCCGGGGATCTTCAGCACGTCGAGGCCGTAGTTCTTGTCGATGTCCACGTTCTGCGCGCTGAGGCGGAGGCGGGTGTAGCTGGCCACGCCGTCGAACAGGAGGTGAGGGGTAATGGTGTAGGTGGCGCCGATGCCGCCCGTCTGCACCAGTCCGGGGGCTCTTCCTGGTTGGCCGCCGTTGGTGGCATCGCCGCCCGCGGGACCGAGCGAGGGTGGATCGAAGATCAGGGTGGGCGAGAAGCTGTATCGGCCGAAGATCTGCAACTTGTCGGTGACCACATAGTTGATCTTGAAGTCCACGTTGTCGCGGGTGAGGCTGTAGTCGCCGATGGCCAGATAGTTGTTGGGGTAGACGCTTTGGTTGGGCTGCGGGACCAGCGCGGCCATGGTGGCGGCGGCGGGGTCGATGCGGTTGGCGGGAATCTGGTTATTGGCGAACGGGGTTCGGCCGGTGCCGGTGGCGGTCCCGGTATTGGGATCGTAGATGGTCGTCCCAGTGCCGTTGAAGTCGCCGTTGCGCAGCGCGGTGGTGGGAACGGTGCGCAGGGCCGAGGCAGCCTGCCGGCGCGTGGTGCGCTCCCAATCCGCGAAGAAGAACAGCTTGTTTCTCTTGATGGGGCCGCCCACCATGACACCGAATTGGTTGTTGAGGTTCTTGGGGGGATGATTGGGATCTCCGGTGCAGGAGTAGAGGCAGTAGAAGTAATTGCGTGCCTTGAGCTGGCTGTTGGTGTGGTACTCCCAGCCGGCGCCGTGGAAGCTGTTGGTGCCGCTCTTGATGGTGACGTTCATGGCGGCGCCGCCGGCCATGCCCTGTTCGGCATCGAAGCTGTTGCTCACCAGGTTGACGGTTTCGACGGCCTCCACCGGCGGCAGGTAGGCGACCAGGCGCGGGAGCCAGGGGTAGCTGATGGTGGCGCCATCGAGGCGGGTGGCGTTGGAGGATTGCGGCATGCCGTTGACCTGCGTGACCATCGAGCGCTGCGGATTCCCGGCGTCGGAATGCGCCTCGACGGGCGGTGTGAATCCGGGCAGAACCTTGAACAGCGACTGGAAATTGCGGCCCTGGGAATTGATCAGCGGCAGGTCGGCGATCTGGGTGGATTGCACCTGGTTGTTGATGTCGGCACGGTCGGTTTGAAGGGTGACGGCGGAGGCGATGACCGTGACGCTCTCGGAGACCTGCGACACCTGGAGGGCAGCGTCGACGCGAACCACGGTGTTGGCATTCAACTCCACGTTTTGCATCACCCGCGTGGCGAAAGAGGGCGCCGAGACGGTGACGCGGTAGGTGCCGGGCTGAAGATCGCTCAGGAGGTAGATTCCGCGATCATCGCTGACGGTGGACTTGGAGACGCCGGTGGCGATGTTGAAGGCTTCGACTTTCACCTTGGGCACGGCGGCGCCGGTGGCGTCGGTGATGTTGCCGGTCAGTGAACCATAAAGGACCTGACCGTAGGTGGCGGTAGCGGCGGTGAGAAACAGACAGAGGCTCACCAACAGGAAAGCGTCCCTGCGGCAGACTGGGCGCATCGATATTCCCCTTTCACCCTTCTTGTGCGGGATCCCCCCGGGTTGGGGACAGTATACACCTTGTGGGGAGGGCTGCTGACTGCGAAAGACCATCGTCCGCGCTACAGGGGGAGCTGTTACAATGAAATTTACCCAGACAATCTTTCCTTGAGGATCCATCTACTTGGCATTAGTTGAAGGCTGTAAGCACGCTCTCGAGATTTCCATCCCCGTTGGCGAGGTAGAAAACGAGACGAATCGGGTCGTTGCCGATGTCATGAAACGGGCCAAGCTGCCCGGTTTCCGGCCGGGCAAGGCGCCCTCCTCCATCATTCGCAAGCAATTTGCCGGTGATATCCGGCAGCAGGTGCTGGAAAAGCTGATTCCCGCGCATTTGCAGAAACAGTTCGAAGCGGAGAACCTGCAGGTGGTGGGGACGCCAGACATCAGCGACGTGCATTTTCACGAGGGCGAACCGCTGCGATTTAAGGCGACGTTTGAAGTCGTGCCGCAGATCGAGCTTGGCGAGTACAAAAACGTGGAGGTTCCGTACCACGATCCCGAGGTCACGGACGAGGACGTGACGCAGCGCATCGACGAGTTGCGGGACCAGAAGGCCCAGTACGTCAATATCGAGCCGCGGCCGGCCGAAGACGGCGATTTTGCGGTGGTTGGGCTGGAGAGCATCGGCGGGGTGGAGGGCGATCCGGTCAGGACGGAGGAGATGGTGCTCGAGCTGGGAGGCAAGGATACGCTGGAGCCCTTTACCGAGAATCTGCGCGGTGTGACGCCGGGCGAAGAGCGCGAGTTCGAAGTGGCCTACCCACCGGATTACGGGTCGCAGCGCCTGGCCGGACGGACCGTGAAGTTCCACGCCACGCTCAAGGGACTGCGGAAGAAAGAGCTGCCGGATCTGGACGATGAGTTCGCCCAGGAGCTGGGAGACTATCGCACGGTGGACGAACTGCGTGAAGCGGTGCGGAAGGCGATCTTCGCGCAGCGGCAGTACGAGTCGCAGCAGGAAGCCAAGAACAAGATCGTCGAAAAGCTGGTGGATGGGCACGATTTTCCGGTGCCGGAGGTGTATGTCGACCGGCAGATCCGCAACCGGGTGGAACAGAGCCTGCAGGCGATGGCCAGCCAGGGCCTAGACCCGCGGCAACTCAAGCTGGACTGGGACAAGGTGAAGGAGACGCAGCGCGAGAAGGCGGTCAGGGAGGTGAAAGCCTCGCTGCTGCTGGGCAAGATCAGCGAGCGGGAATCGATCTACGCGAGCCGCGAAGAGGTGGACCGCGAAGTGGAACGGTTGGCCCGCCAACAGCGCAAGCCGGTAGCCGCGGTGCACATGGAGTTCGAAAAGGACGGCACCCTCGGCCGCATCGCCAATCATATTCAGACGGACAAAACGCTCAATTTTCTTTTCGAGCACGCCCGGAAGACCGGGGACTGAGCGTATTTTTCCGTCCGGCGTTCAACGTTAACCTTTGACGTACTAGTGACTACCCTAACCCCAGACCACATTGCCAACGAACCGGATTTCAGGTGATAATAGAAACGAAATCGACCGTAGTTCCCTACCCCATCGGCGCTGAGCCCGGGGCGGAGGAGAGAACCGCGTGAAACGTGCCGGAAGCGACGACGCTTTGCGATGTTCGTTTTGCCATAAGAGCCAGGACGTAGTCGGAAAGTTGATCTCCTCCCCCAGCGACTACCCCCGTGCCTATATCTGTGACGAGTGCATCGCGGTCTGCAACTCGATCTTAGAGGACGACAAGGTCGAGGCGCCGTCAGGAACCCCGAACAAGATCCCTAAGCCTTTGGAAGTCAAAGAGTTTCTCGATCAGTACGTGATCGGGCAGGAGGCCACTAAGAAGAAGCTGGCGGTGGCGGTGTACAACCACTGCAAGCGCATCCACATGAACCGGATGCGCAACACCGACGTGGAGCTGCAGAAGTCGAACATCCTGCTCATCGGCCCCACCGGCACCGGCAAGACGCTGATGGCACAGACTCTGGCCAAAATCCTGGATGTGCCGTTCGCCATCGTCGACGCCACTACTCTGACGGAAGCCGGGTATGTAGGCGAAGATGTGGAGAACATCATCCTGAAGCTGCTTCAGGCGGCGGACGGAGATGTCCAGAAGTGCCAGCAGGGAATCATCTATATCGACGAGATCGACAAGATCTGCCGCAAAGACGAAAATCCGTCGATCACGCGCGATGTATCGGGCGAGGGCGTGCAGCAGGCGCTGCTCAAGATCCTGGAAGGCACGGTGGCAAATGTGCCGCCGCAGGGCGGGCGCAAACATCCGCACCAGGAATTCACGCCGGTGGATACCACGAACATCCTGTTCATCTGCGGCGGGGCTTTCGTGGGGTTGGAGAAGGTGATTGCGCGGCGCACCGGCAAAAAGAGCATGGGTTTCCTGCAGGAAGAGGAAAACAAGATCGTGCCGCGCGCCAGCAATATCACCGGGATCAGCGGGCGCCGGGATATCGACCTGCTCAACCAGGTACAGCCGATCGACCTGATCAAGTTTGGCTTCATTCCCGAGTTCATCGGCCGGCTGCCGGTGAATGCGGTGCTGGAAGATCTCGACCGCAGCGCGCTCATCCAGATTCTGAGCAAGCCGAAGAACGCGATAGTCAAGCAGTACCAGAAGTTGTTCGAGTTTGAAAACGTGCGCTTGCGGTTTACCGACGAGGCTCTCGAGGCTATCGCGGATCTGGCCATGGACCGCAAAGTGGGGGCGCGCGGGTTGCGCATGATTCTCGAGGACCTGATGCTGGATCTGATGTACTATCTCCCCTCCTACAAGAAGGTGCGGGAGTTCCAGGTCACCAAAGAGATGGTGCTGACGCAGAAAATCAGTCTTACAATATTAGAAAAGGCCGGTTAGCCGCCGCTGTCCAACCGAACCGCAATTTTCACCAAACCGCTACCGACCCAAAGTTAAGGAGCTGCGTTAGCAAGCCGCAACCGCGAACGGCGTTTGGCCGGGAGAGGGAGAGCGGATACCGCTGGGGAATTTTCAATGCTTACTTCAAAGGAAAAATCCGATACCCGGAAACTGCCGATGATGCCCATTCGCGAGGTGGTCATCTTCCCGTACATGATGACACCCTTCGTGGTCGGCAGGGAGTCGAGCGTGCGCGCGCTGGAAGAGGCGATGGCGGCGGACAAGAAGATCTTCCTCGCCACGCAGCACGATGCTTCCGTGGACGAGCCGCGGCCCAACGAGATCTACTCGGTGGGAACCATTGTGAACATCGTGCAGAGCCTGAAGCTGCCCGACGGCAACATCAAGGTCCTGGTGGAGGGTGTGGAGCGGGCGCGAGTCATTTCGGTATCGGACGACGAGGGTTTCTTCCGCGCGACCGTGAAGACTTCGGCGTACAAAGTCGAACCGGGCACGCAGCTCGATACCCTGGTGCAGCGTGTCACCAGCCTCTTCGAGCAATACGTCAAGCTCAGCCAGAACCTGAACTACGAGACCATGATCGCGGCCATCCGCGTGGACGAGCCGGGGAAGCTCGCGGACACGGTAGGTGCGAATCTCCAGCTCAATACGGAGGAGAAGCAGGAGCTGCTGGAGATCTTCGATCCCATCGACCGGCTGACGCGCGTGGCCGAGATGCTGGATATCGAGATCGAGAAGCTGAACGTGGACCGCACCATCCAGGGCCGCGTAAAGCGCCAGATGGAGAAGGCGCAGAAAGAATACTACCTCAACGAAAAGATCAAAGCGATTCAGAAAGAGCTGGGGCGCGGCGAGAAGAGCGAGATCGACGAGCTGAAAAAGAAGATCGAAGCCGCGGGCATGACGGCGGACGCGCAGGAAAAGGCCGTGGCGGAGCTCAAGCGGCTGGAAAACATGCCGCCGATGAGCGCGGAATCGACCGTGAGCCGCAATTACCTGGACTGGCTGCTGGCGGTGCCGTGGAAGAAGAAGTCCAAGGAAATTCGCGATCTCAAGTACGCCGAGAAGGTGCTCGAATCCGATCATTACGGCTTGGAGAAGATCAAGGAGCGCATCCTGGAGTTTCTGGCCGTGCGGCGGCTGGTGAAGAATCCCAAAGGCAGCATTCTGTGCTTCGTCGGCCCTCCGGGCGTGGGCAAAACGTCGCTGGGCATGTCGATCGCGAAGGCCACGGGGCGCAAGTTCGTGCGCATGTCGCTGGGCGGCGTGCGCGACGAGGCGGAGATCCGCGGCCACCGGCGGACCTATATCGGCGCTCTGCCGGGCCAGGTGATCCAGATGATGAAAAAGGCCGGGACGCGCAACCCGGTGTTCATGCTGGATGAAGTGGACAAGATGTCCATGGATTTCCGCGGCGACCCCAGCGCGGCGCTGCTCGAGGTGCTGGATCCCGAGCAGAACTTCATGTTCGTGGATCACTACCTGGACGTGGAGTACGACCTGAGCCAGGTCTTCTTCATCGCCACGGCCAACGTGATGCACACCATCCCGCCGGCCTTGCAGGACCGCATGGAGGTGATTCGGCTCTCGGGCTATACCGAGCTCGAGAAGATGGAGATTGCCAAACGCTTCCTGGTGAAGAAGCAGATGGAAGCCACCGGACTCAACCCCGACCAGATCGATTTCAAGGACGAAGGCATCAGCAGCCTGATTCAGTACTACACGCGCGAGGCCGGCGTGCGCAACCTGGAGCGCGAGATCGGCAACGTGTGCCGCAAGGTCGCCCGCCAGGTAGTGAACGCGGAAAGCGGCAGAGAGAAGAAGGTGCTTTCCAAAGCGGTGGTCAACGACGCCAAGGTGCAGGATCTGCTGGGGCCGTGGAAGTTCCGCGACCTGAACGCCGAGAAGAAGAACGAAATCGGCGCCGCGACCGGGCTGGCGTGGACGGAAGTCGGCGGCCAGATTCTGACCACCGAGTGTACGCTGATGGAAGGCAAAGGCAAGCTCACCATCACCGGCAAGCTGGGCGAAGTGATGCAGGAATCGGCGCAGGCGGCCATGAGCTACATCCGGTCGCGCGCGCCGCTGCTGGGCATCCCGCGCGACTTTTACCGCAACCTGGACGTGCATCTGCACATTCCCGAGGGCGCGATTCCGAAGGACGGGCCTTCCGCGGGCATCACCATGGCCACCACGATTTGCAGCGCGTTGACCAAGATCCCGGTGCGTTGCGATGTGGCCATGACCGGCGAAATCACGCTGCGCGGCAAGGTGCTTCCCATCGGCGGTCTGAAGGAGAAGTTGATGGCGGCGCATCGCCACGGAATTCTCCAGGCGATTGTTCCGAAGGAGAACGAAAAGGACCTGCCGGACATTCCGGATGCCATCCGCAGCACCATGAAGCTGCATTTTGTCGAGTCGATGGACGAGGTGCTGAAGATCGCGCTGGAGCGCGAGCTGGTGGCGTTGCCCATGACACCCGCCGGCGTGGAAGTGCAGCCGATGGCGGAGGAGCAGGTCGCGCACTGAGTTCCTTGAAAGCCGAATTTGTAGTAAGCTCAGGCAAGCCGGACACGTTTCCAAGCGACCGCTTGCCGGAGATCGCATTTTTAGGGAGAAGCAACGTCGGAAAGTCCAGCCTGATTAATGCGCTGGTAGGGCAGCGGAGGCTGGCATTCACGAGCAACACGCCGGGTCGCACACAAACGATTAATTTTTACCGGGTGGACGGAGCGTTTTATTTCGTCGATCTGCCGGGTTATGGTTACGCCCGCGTGCCCCGTGAGTTTGCCGGGCAGTGGAAGATTCTGATCGAGCAGTATTTGCAGAAAAGGGAGACCCTGAGACTGTCTCTCATCGTGCTGGATGCGCGCCGCGGATGGATGGAGAAAGACTTCGACCTGAAACGGTGGCTCGAGCATCATGACAGGCCGTACCTGGTAGTCGCCACAAAGGTAGACAAGTTGAATCAATCTGAGCAAGAGCACGGACTCGCCGCGATCCGCAAGGAAGGCGTGGAGCCGCTGCCGTTCTCGGCCCTGAGCGGCCGGGGAGTGAGGGAAATTTGGCAAGCAATAACGAAAACACTTCAAACACGGTAA
>Ga0335069_10007546_pt1 | contig 15689 bp, 16 predicted proteins | sample Lox_Sample_11_FD_206714 | JGI IMG/M metagenome (GOLD analysis project Ga0335069, IMG submission 206714) | Soil microbial communities from Loxahatchee National Wildlife Refuge, Florida, United States - Lox_Sample_1.1 | ecosystem: Environmental > Terrestrial > Soil > Wetlands | place: USA... | reverse complement strand
TTCGGGTCGTCGGCGTGCGTGTGCTGGAAGTCGATCGCCACGTGCGTGATCCGCAGGTCCGGGTCGTGAGCGGTGTCGGCCGAGTACACCGCGTGGAACTTGCCCTTCGCCTGGTAGGCGAGCTCCCCGTCCGTCGCGAATGCGCCGGCCCGATACGGCGCCGCGGTCGTGACCAGGCCGACGGTGCAGTGCGCGAGAGGGGCCGCGAGGCGTGCGAACGGCACCGTCGCGTGGTGCGCCCACCGATACGGCTCTCCGTAACCGAGCGCCTGGTAGTAGCGGCGCGTGCGCTCGAGATACGGCACCGGGACGTCGTGCTCGACGGTGTCGCTCGCGATGAACGGATCCTGCTCGACGGCTCCCCGTTCGTTGGCATCCCGTCCTTCGCGTTGCGGCCGGTGTTCCATGGCATTCCCCGTCGGGTGTGGAGCGCATTCTGCCGCGCAGCCTGTCAGGGTTGACAGCCGCGAGAGTCACCGGAGCGGCGCCGAATGGGCGCCGACCGGGTCGAAGAGCTCATGCGCCCGCAGCTGCCGGCCGATCGCTGAAGCCGCCGCGGCGCAGGGACCCGCGCACCACTTCAGAGCGCGCCGGGGCAATGCGCCGGCCGCACGTCGCCGCGCGTGATGCCGCCGCGGTCGACGACGAAGATCGCGACGCTGCGATCCGGAAACGACGCGAGCATGCCCTGGCAAAGCCCCTGGCAGCTCTGTGCGGCCGAGGTCGAGAAGCACACGGTGCGGTCCTTGGTTCGCAGCAGGTCCGTCGGCCACGTGAGGCAGTTGAAGCGCCGGGCGAACGGACAGTCGAGCGTCTCGAACACGCCGGCATACACGATGGTCGCGCCCTTCAGCGCGGCGATGTCGTCCTGCGCGTGAGCGGCGGGCGCGAGCAGCGCGGCGAGGATGGCGGCGGCGACCCGCATCTCAGTCGACGAATTGCGGCGCGTGCGGCAGCGTGGCGCTCTGCGCCGCATCGTGGTTGATCCAGAGCTGGCCGTGCTCGGCTTTGACGATGCGGTCGAGCTTGTCCATGGAAGCGCGCGACTGGGCCGCGTCGTAGTTGAACGAGGGCACGCGCCGGCTGGCGAAGTTGTGCTGGAAGTGCGCGACGTCTCCGCTCAGCACGACCACGCCGGTCTTCGGCAGGCGCACGAGCAGCGACTGGTGCCCGGGCGTGTGGCCGGGCGTCGAGAGGATCATGACCGAGCCGTCGCCGAACACGTCGTGGTCGCCGTTCAGCTTCACGAACGAGTTGCGACGCAGCTGCTCGTAGCCCGCGAGCTGGAAGCCGTAGCGTGCCGGCTCGCTGCCGAACGCCGCGTCGTACTCCGCCTGCTGCATGAGGATGGTGGGGCTGCCCGCGAACAGGTTGGCGTTGCCGACGTGGTCGCCGTGCGTGTGCGAGAACGCGACGTAGCGGACCTGCTCGGGTGCGACCCCGATCGCAGCGAGCTGCGAGCGCAGCGTCGTCTTGCGGAAGGCACGCGAGTTGCGCGCCCCGACGACACCTTCCGGCACATCGACGAGCGCATCCGGGTACCCCGAATCCCAGAGCATCCAATCCGCGCCGTGGCGGACGAGGTAGCAGTTGTCGCTGAACACGGCGGCCACGCCGACGTTCACGCCCGGCGACCATGGCGAGACGTCGGGGATGCGCGCTTCGCCGCAGTCGATCACGTAGAGGCGGTCCGCTGTCGTCGCGGGCGGTGCACCCATCGGCGCGCACGCCGCGAACAGCCACGAGACCGCCAGGGCGGCGAACGCGCGTTGCCAGCGGATGCGTTGCGGCATGGAAGGCTCCTCGCAGGGTGCGACGACGAGGAGCATACGGTGCGTCGTCGACGGGCGTGATCGGGATCGATCCCCTGGGATCGCGCTGCGGATTGCGCGAAGATCGCGGCATGGCCCCGAACCGCGCGTCGTCGCGTGCCCCGGTTCTCGTCGCCGGCGCGGGCATCGGCGGGCTCGCCGCGGCCCTCGCCCTCGTGCGCGAGGGCCTCGATGTCCTCGTGCTCGAGCAGGCGGCGGAGATCGGCGAGATCGGCGCGGGCATCCAGCTCGGCCCGAACGCCTTCGCGGCGTTCGACGCACTCGGCGTCGGCGAGCGCGCGCGCAGCCGCGCCGTCTACACCGAACGCATGGAGCTGCGCGATGCGATCGACGAGTCGGTCGTGTGCGCGGTGCCGTTCGGCGAGCCGTTCCGGGCTCGCTTTCGCAACCCGTACGCCGTGATCCACCGCGCCGACGTGCACGGCGCGTTGCACGAAGGCGCGCTCGCGACCGGGCGCATCGAGGTGCGCACCCGCAGCCGCGTCGTGCAGGTGCGCGACGACGGCGGCACCGTCGTCGCGACCGACGCGAGCGGTGTGGAGCACCGCGGGTGCGCGCTCGTGGCCTGCGACGGCGTCAAGTCGGCGGTGCGCGCACAGCACGTGGGCGATGCGGTCCGCGTGTCGGGTCACGTCGTCTATCGCGCGGTCGTCGACGCCGCCGATTTCCCGCCCGACCTGCGGGTCAACGCGCCGGTCGTGTGGGCGGGGCCGCGCTGCCATCTCGTGCACTACCCGCTGCGCGGCGGGGAGCAGTACAACGTGGTCGTCACGTTCCACAGCCGCGAGCCCGAGGAGTGGGGCGTGCGCGAGGGCAGTCCCGCGGAGGTGCAGTCGTACTTCCAGGGCATCAGCCCGCGTCCGCGCCAGCTGCTTGCGCTGCCGAAGACATGGAAGCGCTGGGCGACCGCCGATCGCGAGCCGATCGCGGAGTGGACGTTCGGCCGCGTCACGCTCCTCGGCGACGCGGCGCATCCGATGCTCCAGTACCTCGCCCAGGGCGCGTGCATGGCGCTCGAGGACGCCGCCACGCTCGGCGCGGCAGTGGCGGCGTGCCAGGGAGACCTGCCCGCGGCGTTCGCCCGCTATGCGCGCTCGCGCGTCGTCCGCACCGCCCGCGTGGTGCTGATGGCGCGCGAGATGGGGCGCATCTACCACGCGGAGAACGTCGAGCGCCTCGTGCGCAACGACCTCTGGAAGGGCCGCACGCCCGAGCGCTACTACGACGCGCTCGAATGGCTGTACGGGTGGCGGCCGGAGAGTTGCCTCGCCGACTGAGCGCGGGCGGCCCGTCCTGGGCCCTCGACGTCGCGACACGTCGCGTGTGGCGGGCTCGAGTCCGAGGCCTCTGGACGGTTTGCCGGATACTCCGAAGCCCGCCCGCACGCACTCACCGGCCCTCTTCATGTACATCCGCGGAATCGGCACCGCCGCCCCGGCCCGCCGCTACACGAAGGCCGAGTGCCTCGAGGCCTTTCACCGCTCCGAGTGGTACGCGAAGCTCGACGGCCGATCGCACGTGATCGCGCGCACGGTGCTGCAGCGGGACAACGGCATCGAGGCGCGCCGGCTTGCGGTCGAGTCGCTCGACGACGTCTTCCGCATCGACCCCGACACGCTCGCGGCGCGCTTTCGCACGCATGCGCCCGCGCTCGCCGCCGAGGCCGCCGAGCGCGCGCTGGGCGCGGCCGGGCTGCGCCGCCGCGACGTCGACGCGGTCGTGGTCAGCACCTGCACGGGCTACCTGTGCCCGGGCCTCTCGGGTCACGTCGTGGAGCGGCTCGGCCTGCGCGCCGACGTGCAGGGCTACGACCTCGTGGGGCAGGGGTGCGGCGCCGCGGTGCCCAACCTGCAGCTCGGCCGTGCGCTCGTGGACTCGCAGCTGGCCGGTCACGTCCTGTCGGTGTGCGTCGAGGTCAGCAGCGCCGCGATGTACCTCGACGACGATCCGGGGGTGCTGGTGAGTGCGTGCCTGTTCGGCGACGGCGCGGGCGCGGCCGTGCTCGCCCGCGAGCCCGGTGCGCAGGGCCGACGCATCGCCTGGCGCGATGCGGCCTCGTTCACCGAGCCGCGCGAGCGCGAGGCGCTCATGTTCGAGCAGCGCGGCGGCATGCTGCGCAACGTGCTCACGCGCCGCGTGCCGGCCTTGGCCGCCGAGCATGCCGAGCGGCTGCTGGCCGAGGTGCTCGAGCGCCATGCGCTGCATCCCGATCGCATCGCCGCCTGGATCCTGCACGCCGGCGGGCGCGACGTGCTGCGCGCGCTCGCCGAGCGCATCGGATGCGATGACGAGACGTTTGGCTACAGCGCGGCGATGCTGCGCGAGTACGGCAACCTCTCGAGCGCGTTCGTCTACTTCGTGCTCGAGGCGGCGCTCGCCGATCGCGCACCCGACGGGTGGTGGTGGCTCTCCGCGTTCGGCGCGGGCTTCTCGTGCCACGGGGCGCTGCTCGAGGTCGGATGACATGAGCGGCGGGCTGACGCTCGCGTTGCCGCGGCGGGTCGCGCCGGAGGCGCTCGACGACCTGCCGCCGGAAGATCCGCGGGCGCGCGGCGCGCGCCGTGACCTGCTGCGCGTGCATCGCGCGATGGGCACGCGCGGCATCCTCGTGCGGGCGCTGCGCGCGCTGCGGCTCGAAGCGCCGCGCGAACGGCCGCTGCGAGTGGTGGAGCTCGGCTGCGGCGACGGGCGACTGCTGCTGCGCGTGGCGCGAGCGCTGGGCTGGGGTCCGGTGGCGCTGACCTTGCTCGACCGTCAGGCGGCGGTCGACGCCTCGACGCTCGAGGCGTATCGCGCGCTCGGCTGGGACGCGCGCCTCGAGGTCGCCGACGTGTTCGCCTGGGCGGGTGCGCCGATCGATGCGACCGCACGTGCCGACCTGATCGTCACGAGCCTCTTCCTGCACCACTTCGAGCCGCCGTCGCTGGCGACGCTGCTCGCGCTGGTGGCCGCGCGCACGCGTGCCTTCGTCGCGTACGAACCGCGCCGTTCGCGGCTCGCACTCGCCGGCAGCCATCTGGTGGGCGCGCTCGGTGCGAACGCGGTGACGCGCGCCGATGCCGTCATCAGCGTGCGCGCCGGCTTTCGTGGCGACGAGCTCACCATGCTGTGGCCGCACACGGGCGGCTGGTCGATCGAGGAGCGCGGTGCGGGGCCGTTCGGCCATCTGCTGAGCGCGGTGTGGGCGGGCGAGGACCCATGAGCGCGCGTGTCGACGCGGCGATCGTGGGCGCGGGCCCCGCCGGCTCCGCGCTCGCCATCCAGCTCGCTCGCGCGGGCTGGTCGGTGGCGCTCGTCGAGAAGCATCCGTTCCCGCGCCGCAAGGTGTGCGGCGAGTGCATCGCGGCCAGCAATGCGGGGCTGCTCGAAGCGCTCGGCGCGGGCGACGCGTTCGCGCACCTGGCGGGTCCGGAGCTGAGGCGCGTCGCGTTGCTGCGCGGCGCCGACAGGGCCGTGGCGGACCTGCCGCGCGCCGCGCCGCCGCGTGTGCCCTGGGGTCGCGCGCTCGGGCGCGAGGCGCTCGATACGCGATTGCGCGATCTCGCGCGCGACACCGGCGTCGTGGTTCACCAGCCGTGCATCGCGCAGGCGATCGAAGGCGCCCCGGGCCGGTGGAAGGTCACGCTGCGCGACGCCGGCAGCCATGCCGCACGCACCCTCGACGCGACGCTCGCGGTCGCCGCTCACGGGTCGTGGGAGCGGCTACCCGACGAGCGTGCGGCCGAGCGCGCCCACCGCCCCGGCGATTTGCTCGCCTTCAAGGCGAATTTCCGCGCAGCGGCGATGGAGGAGGGGGTGCTGCCGGTGCTGGCGTTTCGCGGCGGGTATGGCGGCATGGTGGTGGCGGAGGATGGACTTGCGACCGTGGCGTGCTGCATTCGCCGCGACCGGTTGCAGTCGGTGCGTGCCACGGCGCCGTCGCTGTCCGCGGGGCTGGTCGTGGAGTCGCTCCTGCGTGCCGAGATCGAGGGTGTCGCGCGCGCGCTGGCGCCGGCCACCCGCGTCGGTGCGTGGCTCGCGGCGGGCCCGCTGCGTCCCGGTGCGCGCGTGCGCGCCGACGACGCGCTCCTGCGCGTCGGCAATGCCGCGGGCGAGGCGCATCCGATCATCGGCGAGGGCATCAGCATGGCGTTGCAATCGGCCGCGCTGCTTGCCGGCGAGCTGCTCGCGCACGGCAGCGCCGCTGCCGCGGCCGCCCGGCACGCGGAACTGGCGCGGCGCTACGCGCAGGCATGGCGGCGTGCGTTCGCCCCGCGGCTGCGCCTGGCATCGCTGTTCGCCCATGCCGCGATGCGCCCCGGCGCGGCCGCGCTGCTGATGGCGCTCGTGCACGCCTGGCCCGGCTTGCTCACCGAAGGCGCACGCCGCGGTGGCAAGACTCGAAGCATTGTGGAGGGGATGGCATGAGACCGGTCCTGACGGCGTGCGTGCGCGCAGCCTTCGGCGCGGTGCTGCTGGCCTGCGCGGTGCAGTCGACGGGTGCCACCGGCGACATCTCGCCGTCGGGCTTCATCGTGACGCTGCACGCCGAGACCACCGCGTCCCGTGGTCGCGTCTACGAGGCGCTCGTCCACCCCGAGCGCTGGTGGAACCCGCGCCACACCTGGTCGGGCGCGAGCGCGAACCTGAGCCTCGCGGCCGAGGCGAGCGGCTGCTGGTGCGAGCGCTGGGAAGGCAACAGCGTCGAGCACGGGCGCGTCGTGTTCGTCCGCCGCGGGGAGGTGCTGCGGCTGAACGCGGCGCTCGGCCCGCTGCAGGCGCTCGCGGTCGACGCGGTGCTCACGTTTTCCCTCGCCGACAAGGAGGGCCGCACGCTCGTCGATGTGAGCTATCGGGTGAGCGGCAACGCGTCGGCGGGCCTCGATCGCCTCGCCGCGCCGGTGGAAGGCGTGCTCGACGAGCAGCTGCGGCGCCTCGTGCGCGTGGCCGAAGGCGGCACTCCGGAGTGAGCGCCGCGGCGAAGGCCCGTCGGCCGGCACGCACCGACGCGCCGGCACCGCAGGCCGCATCCGCGCGCTACGACCGCCTCGACGCGCTGCGCGCCGTCGCCATCGTCTGGATGGCGATCTTCCACTTCAGCTTCGACCTCGCGCACTTCGGCATCACGCACCAGAACTTCTACCGCGATCCGTTCTGGCTCCATCAGCGCACGTGCATCGTCTCGCTGTTCCTGTTCTGCGTCGGCATGGGCCAGGCGATCGCGACGGCGCAGGGGCAGACGTGGGCGCGCTTCTGGCGGCGCTGGGCGCAGGTGGCGGGCTGTGCCGTGCTCGTGAGCATCGGCTCGGCGCTGATGTTCCCCGGCAGCTGGATCAGCTTCGGCGTGCTGCACGGCATCGCCGTGATGCTGATCGTCGCGCGCCTCAGCGCGGGCTGGGGCGGGTGGCTCATCCCGCTGGGCCTCGTGGCGATGCTCCTGCCGCGCTTCGTGCACGACCCCTTCTTCGATGCGCGCCTCACGAACTGGGTCGGGCTCGTCACGCACAAGCCCGTCACCGAGGACTGGGTGCCGGTGCTGCCGTGGCTCGGCGTCGTCTGGTGGGGGCTCGCCGCCGGACGCTGGATGCTCGCGCATCGGCCCAGTTGGCTGACAGGGCCGCTGCCTCGCGCCTTTCGGCCGGTCGCCGTGCTGGGCCGCTGGAGCCTCGCCTTCTACATGGTGCACCAGCCGGTGCTGATCGGGCTCATCCTCGCCGCGCAATGGGTCTCGCGCTGAGGGCGGGGCTACCATGCCCGCATGGCGACGCAGTGGCTGTTCGGCTTTCACGCGGTGACCGTGCGCCTGAAGACGGCGCCGCGCTCGGTGCTCGAAGTGCATGTCGATGCGTCGCGGCGCGACGGCCGAATGCGCCAATTCTTGGCGCGCGCGCAGGAGGCCGGCGCGCACGTCGTCGAGAGCGACGGCGCACGGCTCGACCGGCTCGCCGGCCATCCGCATCACCAGGGCGTACTCGCGAAGGTCGAGGCGCTCGCCCCGCGCCACTCCCTCGACGACACGCTCGACGCGGTGACGGGCCCGCCCCTGGTGCTGGTGCTCGACGGCGTCACCGATCCGCACAACCTCGGGGCCTGCCTGCGCAGCGCCGACGGTGCGGGCGCGCACGCGGTGGTCGCGCCGCGTGACCACGCGGTGGGCCTGAACGCGACCGTGGCCAAGGTCGCGAGCGGCGCCGCGGAGACGGTGCCGTACTTCATGGTCACCAACCTCGCGCGCACCCTCGGGGAGCTGAAGGAGCGGGAGATCCGGTCGATCGGGCTCGCAGAAGACGCGCCCGACACGCTCTACGACCTGGACCTCACGGGCCCCGTTGCGCTGGTGCTCGGCGCCGAGGGCAAGGGATTGCGCCAGCTCACCGCACGCACCTGCGACCGGCTCGCGCGACTGCCCATGCGCGGTGCCGTCGAGAGCCTCAACGTCTCCGTGGCGAGCGCGATCTGCCTCTACGAGGCGGTTCGCCAGCGGCACCACGCGCGCGCCGCCTGAACGAAAGGGGTCTCCATGCCGGTGATCGAGGTCCAGCATCCGCTCGTGAAGCACAAGGTCGGGCTGCTGCGCGAGCACGACATCTCGACGAAGAAGTTCCGCGAGGTCACCAACGAGCTCGCGCGCCTGCTCACCTACGAGGCCACCGCCGACTTCCCGCTCGAGGCGGCGACGGTGACGTGCTGGAGCGGTCCGGTGGAGGTGCAGCGCATCGCCGGCAAGAAGGTGACGGTGGTGCCGATCCTGCGCGCGGGCCTCGGCATGCAGGAGGGCGTGCTCGACCTCATCCCGAGCGCGAAGGTGAGCGTGGTCGGCCTGATGCGCAACCACACGACGCTCGCGCCGGAGCACTACTTCGAGCGGTTCGTTGGCCGTCTCTCGGAGCGCACCGCGATCGTCATCGACCCGATGCTCGCGACGGCCGGATCCATGATCGCGACGGTGAGCCTGCTCAAGGCGCGCGGCTGCACCGACGTGCGCGCGCTGGTGCTGGTCGCGGCGCCCGAGGGCATCGCGGCGCTCGAGCGTGCGCATCCCGACGTGCGCTGCTGGACCGCGGCGATCGACGATCGCCTCGACGCGAACGGGTACATCATCCCCGGGCTCGGCGACGCGGGCGACAAGATCTTCGGCACGAAGTAGCCCATGGGACGCATCCTCGTTGCCTATTCGACCGTCGACGGACACACGCGCAAGATCTGCGAGCGGCTGCGCGACGCCCTGAAGCGCGATGGGCATGCGGCCGAGCTCGTCGAGATCCGCCAGGGCACCGACGTCGAACCCTCGGCGTTCGACGCCGTCGTGCTCGGCGCGAGCATCCGCTACGGTCACCATCGACCCGAGGTGCACGCGTTCGTCGAATCCCACCGCGCCGCGCTCGAGCGGATGCCGTGCGCGTTCTTCTCGGTCAACCTCGTCGCGCGCAAGCCGGGCCGCGACACGGCCGATGCCAATCAGTACGTGCGCAAGTTCCTCGAGAAGACGCGCTGGGCACCGCGCGTGCAGGCCGCCTTTGCGGGCAAGCTCGACTACGCGAAGTACGGTGTGCTCGATCGCCTGGTCATCCGCTTCATCATGTGGCTGACCGGCGGGCCGACGGATCGCACGGCCTGCGTCGATTTCACGGACTGGGCCGCGGTCGATGCGTTCGCGAAGCGCGTGTCGAGCCTTTAGCCGCCGGCCTTCACGCCCATCCGAGCGCGCCGATGAGCGCGCCGAGACCGACGAGCCACATCGGGCTCAGTCGGGTGCGCAGCATCACGAGCAGCGTCACGACGATGAGGCCGAACGCGCCCCCGCCGTGGCCCGGCTCGCGCACGTAGGGCAGGGCGAGCACCCAGCCGGTGGCGAACAGCAGGCCGATCGTGACGGGCGTGAGCCCCGACGTGAAGGCGCGCACGCCGCGCGTCTCGCGGCGCGCGCTCCCCCAGCGCGTGACGTAGAGCGTCAGCACGGTCGAGGGCAGGAGGATGCCCGTCATCGTCGCGAGCGCGCCCATCGGCCCGGCGGCATTCCAGCCGAGGACCGCCACGAACAGCACGTTCGGGCCCGGCGCGGCCTGCGCCAGCGCGATCGAGGTGGTGAACGTCGTGTCGTCCATCCAGTGGTGGTCGAGCACGAGCGTGCGGTGCATGTCCGGCGCGGCGCTGATCGCGCCGCCGACCGAGAACAGGCTCAGCACCAGGAAGTGCCCGAACATGCCCAGCAGCTCCGCGCCGGTGAGGGTCGCGTGGCTCATGGCGCGCCGAGTCGCTGCCAGGCGATCGCCATCGCCAGGGTGCCGAGACCCAACACGATCCACGCGAGGGGGACGTGCAGCCACGCGATCGCCACGAAGGTCGCGAGCGCGAAGGCCGCGCCGAGCGGGGCTCCCATGCGGTTGGTGCGCAGCGTGCTGGCCAGCTTCACCGCGGTCGAGAGCACGAGCCCCGCGGCCACGGCGCCCATGCCGCGCAGCGCGCCGGCGACGACCGGGATGCGCGAGTACTCCGCATAGAGCAGCGTGAGACCCAGCACGATCAGGGTGGGCAAGGCCATCATCCCGCCGAAGGCCGCCACCGCGCCGCGCCAGCCAAAGCAGCGATCGCCGAACATGAGCGCGAGGTTCACGACGTTCGGTCCGGGCAGGACCTGGCTCACGGCCAGCATCTCGACGAACTGGTCGCGCGTCATCCACCGTCGCTTCTCGACCAGTTCGCGCTGCGCGACCGGAAGCACGCCGCCGAAGCCCTGCAGCGCGAGGACGGTGAACGCGAGGAACAGCTCCGACAGCGCGGCCGGCGCGGCAAGGCCCGGCGCCAACGGTGTCGCGCCGCGGTGGCCGGGGCCGCGCGCCTCGCTCATGCGTCGCGCGCGCTGCGCCGCATCGCCCACACGCTGGTCGCGATCGCGAGCGCCATCCAGGCCAGGCCCAGCCAGGGCAGCGGGCCGTATCCGCCGTGATCGATGAGCCAGCCACCGCTGCTCGCACCCGCCGCCTGCCCGAGGTAGATCGCCGAGCTGTTCAGGGCCATGAGCGCGGACGCGTAGCCGGGCGCGGCCGCTCCCAGCCGTGCCTGTTGTGCGGAGTTCGACGCGAAGCATCCGAGCCCCCACGGCAACAGCACGATCGCCGCGGGGACGATGCCCGTGCCGAGCGGCCACGCGAGCAGCGAGAGCGCCATGCCGCCGAGCGCGATGGTCACCGCGCGCCCCGCGCCCAGCTGGTCGATCCGGCGCGACATGAGGGCGTTGCCGATCAGTCCGAAGGCGCCGAACCACAGGAAGAGGCCGCTGATCTGGGTCGCGTCGGCGTGCAGCACGGCCTTCCAGTACGGTGCCAGATAGGAGAACAGCGTGAACTGCCCCGCGCCCGAGAGCGCGGTGACGGCGACGATCGCCATCAGCAGCGGACTCGTGAAGACCGCCGCCCAGTCGCGCCGCGAGAGCGCGGACGGCTTCACGCCGTCTGGCGTGGCGGCCCAGACCCATGCCGCCGCGACCACGCTCGCGCCCGCGATGGCAGCGAAGGCGGTGCGCCAGCCGAAGGTCTCGCCGAGCCAGGCGGCGATCGGCATGCCAGCGACGGATGCGATCGACCAGCCGATGAAGATGTAGGTGATGTGGCGCCCGCGGTGCTCCAGCGGCGCGAGCGCGCCGATGGCGGCCGCCGCTTGCGGCGTGAACACCGCGGCACCGAGCACCGTCGCCGCGCGCACCGGCATCAGGGTTTCGTAGCTCGGCATGAGCGCGCTCGCGGCATGTCCCGCGGCGTACCAGAGCAGGGAGCCGGCGAGCAGCCTGCGCCGGTCGAACCCGCCGACCCAACCGGCCACGAGCGGGGCCCCGAAGCACATCACCGCGGCCGAGACGGCAATCAACTGGCCGCCGCGCGACACCGGCACCTGCAGGCTCGCGGTGAGGTCGTTGAGCACCCCGACCAGCGCCATCACGCCGCAGCCGATGACGAAGTTGCCGAACAGGAACGCCTGGCGCACCGCACGGAGGCGCGCCACGGGCATCGCGCCAGCGCTCATCGGATGACCCGCAGCGCCTCCGGGTTCGCGATGTTGGTCGGCGTTCCGCCGATGAAGTTGACGACGTTCTCGAACGCGGCCGAGAAGAAGCGCTCGTAGCTGTCGAGCTCGACGTAGCCGATGTGCGGCGTGCACACCGCGTTCTCGAGCCGCAGGAGCGGATGGCCCTGAAGGATCGGCTCGCTCTCGAAGACGTCGACCAGCTCGGCACGCGAGGTGTTGACGAGCAGCGCCGTCGGCTTCATGCGCGCGAGGTGCTCGGGCTTGACGACGCCGCGCGTCGCCTCGTTGAGGCGCAGGTGCATCGAGAGCACGTCGCAGGCCTCGAAGAACGACTCGCACGACTCGGCGGCCACATGTCCGTCCTGGCGCGCCACCTGACGCGATCCCTCGCTGCCCCACACCAGCACGTTCATGCCGAAGGCGCGGCCGTAGCCGGCCACCACCTTGCCGATGCGGCCGTAGCCCCAGATGCCGAGCGTGCGGCCCTTCAGCACCATGCCGAGGCCGAAGTTCGGCGGCATCGACGCGGCGCGCAGGCCCGACGACTGCCATGCGCCGTGCTTCAGGTTGCCGATGTACTGCGGCAGCCGGCGCATCGCGGCCATGATCAGCGCCCAGGTGAGCTCGGCCGTCGCGGTCGGCGCGCCGGTGGTCTCGGCGACGGCGATGCCGAGGCGGGTGCACGCCTCCATGTCGATGTGCGGGCCGGCGCGGCCGGTCTGCGAGATGAGCTTCAGCTTCGGCAGCTTCTCGAGGAGCTGGCGCGGGAAGTGGGTGCGCTCGCGGATCAGCACCAGCACCTCGGCGTCGCGCAGGCGCACGGAGAGCTGGCCGATCCCCTTCACCGTGTTGGTGAAGACCTTCGCGCTGTAGCGCTCGAGGATGGCCGCGCACTTCAGCTTGCGCACCGCATCCTGGTAGTCGTCGAGGATGATGATGTTCACGTCGGGAGCGGCACGGCCGAGGCCGCGCGAAATGCTGCGGCGGCCCTGAGCCGCCGCGCTCCGATTGTGCACGGGCGGCGCGCCCGCGGCGCCAGCGCCCTGCACGGCGTGCGGGTAGCATCGCGACGGTTCACACCCGAGGAGGAAGGCGATGACGATCTCGATGCACGCGGCGAGCGTGCCGATCTTCGCGCGGATGCTGGGCAACGTCGGGCAATGGCTCGACAAGGCCGAGGCGCACGCGCAGGCGAAGAAGTTCGACCCGGCCGTCTACCTGACGGCGCGCCTGGCCCCCGACATGCTGCCGTTCACGAACCAGATCCAGATCGCGTGTGACGCCGTGAAGTTCGGCATCGCCCGCATCGCCGGCGTCGAGGCCCCGAAGTTCGCCGACGAGGAGAAGTCGATCGCCGAGCTGCGCGAGCGCATCCGCAAGACGGTCGACTTCATCCAGTCGGTGCCCGCTTCGCAGGTCGACGGCACCGAGGACAAGGACGTGGTCGTACCGCGCCGCGACGGCTCGATGACGCTCAAGGGCGAGTTCTACCTGAAGCACTTCGTGCTGCCGAACTTCTTCTTCCACGTGACGACGACCTATGCGCTCCTGCGCCACTGGGGTGTCGAGCTGGGCAAGTCCGACTATCTCGGCGCCTTCGGCGCGGCGGCGAGATGAGCGCGGCGAGGACCGCACGATGAGGTGGTTCCGGCGCATCGGCGCCGCGCTGCTGGCGCTCGCGGCCGTGATCGGCATCGCGGTGGCGATCTACGTGCAGCGGTCGCTGCCGGAGGTGGACGGCACGCGCGCCGTGCGCGGGCTTGCCGGCGAGGTGCGCATCGAGCGGGATGCGCACGGCATTCCGACCATCAAGGGGGCGACCGTCGAGGCTGCGCTGTTCGGTCTCGGCTATGCGCATGCGCAGGACCGGCTGTGGCAGCTCGAGACCCATCGACGCATCGGGTCGGGGCGCTTGGCGGAGGCGTTCGGCGAGCCCGCGCTCGAAACCGATCGCTTCCTGCGCGCGCTGGCCGTGCGCCGCGCGGCGGCCGCGCAATGGGCGCGCGCGACGGCCGATGCGCGCGCCGCGATCCTCGCGTACACGGCGGGCGTGAACGCGGGCATCGACGCGCTGCGAGCGCGTCCACCCGAGTTCGTGATCCTCGGGCTGCAGCCCGAACCGTGGACGCCCGAGGACAGCTACGCCTGGGCGATCATGATGGCGTGGGACCTGGGCGGCAACTGGTCGAGCGAGTTGCTGCGCATGCGGCTTGCGCTGCGGCTGCCGAAGGAGCGCATCGACGAGCTGCTGCCTCCGTATCGCGGCGAGGCTCCCCTGCCGACCACCGACTACGTCACGCTGTTTCGCGAGCTGAAGGTGGACGGGCGCCTCGGCCAGCGTGCCGAGGCGGCGCTGCCCGAGTCAGGCGTCGAGGGCGTGGGGTCGAACAACTGGGTGGTCGCGGGCTCGCACACGACGAGTGGCAGGCCGCTGCTCGCGAACGATCCGCACCTGAAGTTGAGCGCGCCGGCGCTCTGGTATTTCGCGCGCCTCGAGGCGCCGGGACTCCACGTGGCCGGCGCCACGCTGCCGGGACTTCCGTTCGTGGTGCTGGGCCAGAGCGACCGCGTCGCGTGGGGCTACACAAACACCGGCCCGGACGTGCAGGACCTCTACCTCGAGCAGATCGATGCGGGCGATGCGGGGCGCTACCGCACGCCCGAGGGCACGGCGCCGTTCGAGACGCACGATGAGGTCATCCGCGTGAAGGACGGCGCCGACGTGCGCATCGCCGTGCGCTCGACGCGGCACGGGCCGGTGATCTCCGATGCGGGCGTCGCCGCCGGGCTCACCGGCTCCGCGGCGAAGCCGTCGTACGCCCTGGCCATGCGCTGGACCGCGCTCGACGCCGACTCCACGACCGTCGAGGCCGGCCTCGCCTTCGCGCGCGCGCGTTCGGTCGCCGAATACATCGAGGCGTCGGCGAAGTACCAGGCGCCGATGCAGAACATGGTGGTGGCCGACGTCGACGGCCACGTCGGCTTCGTCGCGGCCGGCAAGGTGCCGAAGCGCAGGGCCGAAAACGACCTCAAGGGCATCGTGCCCGCACCCGGCTGGGACGCGCGCTACGACTGGGACGGATGGATCGCGGCGCACGAGACGCCGCGCGAGGTCGATCCGGTGCGCGGCTGGATCGCGACGGCCAACCAGCGCATCACCGCCGAGGGCTATCCGCACTACCTCACGAGCGAATGGGCTCCGCCCTGGCGGCACGACCGCATCACCGAGCTGCTCGCCGCGCGACCGAAGCACGACCTCGATTCGCTGCGCGCCATCCAGGCAGACCAGGTGTCGCTCGAGGCCCGCGTGCTGCTGCCCTACCTGCGCCAGGCGCGCTCGAGCCATCGGCTCGCCGCCGCCGCGCAGGAGCGCCTGGCCACCTTCGACGGCACCATGCGCGCCGACGATGCGGCGCCGCTCATCCTGTGGTCATGGTCGCGTCATCTCACGCGCGCGCTGTTCGCCGACAAGCTCGGACCCGACCTCTGGAAGTCCACGGGCCGGAACTGGCGCGACGCGCTCGAAGGCGTGCTCAAGCGCCAGGACGCGTGGTGGTGCGACAACCACGACACGCCCAGCGTGGAGACGTGCGCGCAGCAGAACGATGCGGCGTTCACCGCGGCCCTCGAGGAGCTCGAGGCGGCGCAGGGCAGCGATGTCGCGGCATGGCGCTGGGGACGGGTGCACGTCGCTCGGTCCGAGCACCGCCCGTTCACGCGCGTGGCCGCGCTCGCGCGCTGGTTCGAGCTGCGCACACCGGTCGGCGGCGACACGTACACGGTCAACGTCGGGCAGGTGCGGACGCGGCCCGATCCGACCACCGGCGAGCTCTACCTCGACGAGCACGGGCCGAG
>Ga0335069_10007545_pt1 | contig 15690 bp, 12 predicted proteins | sample Lox_Sample_11_FD_206714 | JGI IMG/M metagenome (GOLD analysis project Ga0335069, IMG submission 206714) | Soil microbial communities from Loxahatchee National Wildlife Refuge, Florida, United States - Lox_Sample_1.1 | ecosystem: Environmental > Terrestrial > Soil > Wetlands | place: USA... | reverse complement strand
GCCGAGACGCTCAAGGCCAACAACCAGCAGTTCATCGACCTCGCGCGCTCGCAGTTCGAGACGCTGCAGCAGGCGGCGCGCGGCGATCTCGAGAGGCGGCAGCAGAGCATCCAGCAACTCGTCGAGCCCGTGCGCGAGTCGCTGACCCAGGTGCAGACGCGGATCGGCGAGATCGAGAAGGAGCGGGTCGGCGCCTACAGCCAGCTGCTTGCACAGGTCGAGGCGCTCGCGACCGGGCAGCAGGCGCTGACTCGCGAGACCGGCAACCTCGTCGGTGCGCTCAGGCGGCCGAGCGTGCGCGGCCGCTGGGGGGAGCTGCAGCTCAGGCGCGTCGTCGAGCTCGCCGGCATGGTCGACCACGTCGACTTCCTCGAGCAGGAGCACGTGGCCGGCGAGAGCGGCGACCTGCGCCCCGACCTCGTCGTGAAGCTGCCGGGCGGCAAGAACCTCGTCGTCGACGCGAAGGTGCCGCTCGAGGCCTACCTCGAGTCGCTCGAGCTCGCCGACGAGAAGGCGCGTGCGGCGAAGCTCGCCGACCACGCACGCCAGATCCGCGACCACATCGCGCGCCTGTCGCTCAAGGAGTACTGGGCGCAGTTCGACAACACGCCCGACTTCGTGGTGCTCTTCATCCCGGGCGAGGTGTTCTACAGCGCCGCACTCGAGCAGGATCCGGCGCTGATCGAGGCCGGCATCAGCAAGAAGGTCATCCTGGCGACGCCGACGACGCTGATTGCGCTCCTGCGCACCGTCGTCTACGCGTGGCGCCAGGAGGCGCTCGCCGAGGATGCGCGGCGCATCGCCGACCTCGGCAAGGAGCTCTACGAGCGCCTGCAGGTCATGGGCGGCCACTTCGCATCGATGGGCGGCGGTCTGAAGCGGGCGCTCGAGGCCTACAACGACGCGGTCGGATCGCTCGAGTCGCGCGTGCTGCCCTCGGCGCGGCGCTTTCGCGACCTCAACGTCGGCCGCGAGTCGAAGGACATCGCCGCGCTCGAGCCGATCGACGCGCTACCGCGCGAGCCGCAGGCCGAGGAGCTGCGCGCGCTGCCGCGCCACCCGGCCGACGTCGACCCCGAGCGCCACTGAGCTACTTCGTCAGCCGCCGGCGCGCGCACCAGGCGGCGATCGCGACGCCGGCCACGCCGTAGAGGAACAGCACCGCGAGGCTGGACCACGGCCACGGCATCGGGTCGCCGAGCGTGAGCCCGCGCGCGAGCGAGGCGGCGTGCGCGAGCGGCAGCACCCACGCGACGCCCTGCACCGCCTTCGGCAGCTGGTGCAGCGGGAAGAACACGCCCGACAGGAACCCCATCGGCGTCACGAGCAGCGTGAAGTAGTACGTGAAGAAGTCGTAGCCCCGGGCGATCGTCGTCATGATGAGCGCCACCCCCGAGAAGCACAGCCCGACGACGAACAGCACCGGCACGACGACGAGCGGTGCCAGGCCGTGCACGAACCCGAAGCCGTACATGACGACCAGGATCGCCGTTCCCGACAGCGTCGCCTTCAGCGCCGCCCACAGCCACTCGCCGACGACGACGTCGGTGATCGTCATCGGCGCGTGCAGGATCCCTTCCCAGGTGCGCTGCACCTTCAGGCGCGAGAACGCCGAGTACAGTGCCTCGGCCGAGGCGCTGTTCAGCGTCGAGAAGCACAGCATGCCGCCGGCGAGGAACGTGCTGTAGGGTCGGCCGTCGATCCGGCCGACCAGCGCGCCGAGCCCGAAGCCGAGGCCGAGCAGGTAGATCAGCGGATCCGCGAGGTTCGCGATCAGCGACGGGATCAGCAGCTTCCTCCAGACGAGGAAGTTGCGCTCGACGAGGTAGAGGAAGCGGCGGTTCATCGTCAGTCCCGGATGTCGCGGCCGGTCAGCTTGATGAACACGTCCTCGAGGTTCGCGGCGCGGCGCAGCACCTTGAGGCCGGGCTCGGCGGCGGCGAGCGCGAGCAGGGGCTCGGGATCGTGCATGTAGCAGAAGGCCGTCTCGCCCGTGACCTCGAGCCGGTCGACGACGCCGCGCGCGTGGCGCTCGGCCCACGCGGCGATCCCCTCCTCGCCGTAGACCTCGACGACGACCGGCTCGATCAGCGTCTCGATGAGCCGGCGCGGCGTGTCGAGCGCGATGATCCGGCCCTCGTCCATCACGCACAGCCGGTTGCACAGCCGCTCGGCCTCGTCCATGAAGTGCGTCGTCAGGATCAGCGTCTTGCCGCCGGCCACGAGGCGCTTGAGCCCGTCCCAGATCAGGTGCCGCGCCTGCGGGTCGAGGCCGGTGGTCGGCTCGTCGAGGAACAGCACGTCCGGGTCGTTGACCAGCGCCCGCGCGAGCGTCAGGCGCCGCTTCATGCCGCCCGACAGCGCATCGATGCGCGCGTCGCGCCGGTCCGTGAGCCCGGCGAACTCGAGGAGCCGCGGCACGCGCTCGCGGGCGACGCGCGCCGGGATGTCGAAGTAGCGCGCGTACATCACGAGGTTCTCGGTCACCGTGAAGTCGGGATCGAGGTTGTCGAACTGCGGCACGACGCCGACGCGGTAGCGCGCGATGCGCGACGCCTCGGGCACCGGCAGCCCGCCGAGCTCGAGGACGCCGCCGTCGGCGTGCGTGAGGCCGAGGCAGCAGCGCAGCGTCGTGGTCTTGCCGGCCCCGTTGGGGCCGAGGATCCCGAAGCACTCGCCGGCGCGCACCGCGAAACGGACGTCGTTGACGACCGCGCGGCCGCCGTAGAGCTTTCGCAGCCCGGTGACCGAGAGCATCGGGGTCGTCGTCGGCAAGGCGCGCGGCAGGGCGGCGCCGGCGCCTCGTTCGGGAGTCAGCATGTCACTGTGACGGTCGCGGGAACGGGTGCTTACGGTAGCCGAAGGCCCCGGCGCCGGAAAGGGCGCATTTCGTCCTCCGCGCAGCATCCGGGCCGGCCCCTCGGGTATCCTTGGCGCCCCCATGGCTACGCTCAAAGTGCGTCTGTCCGCGCTGCTGATCGCGTTCGCGTTCGCGCTCGTCACGATCGGGACCTGGGCGTGGTTCAACCGCCCGGAGGCGGAACCGGAATGGCCCCACAAGGTGTGGGGCTTCGCGCTCTCCCCGTACCGCTCCGGCCAGGATGCGGTCAAGGAGGAGTACCCGACGCGCGAGCAGATCGCGGCGGACCTCGATCTCCTCAAGGGCAAGGCGCAGGCCATCCGCACCTACACCGTCGCCGGCACCATCGGGCTCGTGCCCGAGCTCGCCGCCGAGCGCGGCCTCAACGTCGCGCTCGGGGTCTGGATCGACGCGCGCCGCGAGCGCGATCAGGAGGAGCTCGCGAAGGCGATCGACCTCGCGTCCAAGCATCGCAACGTCGTGCGCGTCATCGTCGGCAACGAGTCGGTGCTGCGCGGCGACCTGCCGCTCGAGGACTTCCTGAAGCTGCTCGACCAGGCGCGCAACGCCATCGAGCAGCCGATCAGCACCGCCGAGCCCTGGCACGTGTGGCTCAAGAACCCCGAGCTCGCCGACCACGTCGACTTCATCGCCGTGCACCTCCTGCCCTACTGGGAGGGCGTCGACGTCGTGAAGGCCGTCGACTACTCGATCCACATGTACCGCGAGGTGCAGGCGCGCTTCCCGAACAAGCCGGTCGTGATCGGCGAGGTCGGCTGGCCCTCGAACGGCCGCACGCGCGAGAAAGCGGTCGCGAGCGATGCGAACGAGGCGCTGTTCCTCAGGCGTTTCCTCGCCTGGGCCGAGCGCGAGCACGTGCCGTACTACATCGAGGAGGCGTTCGACCAGCCGTGGAAGGCGCAGTCCGAGGGCGGCGTCGGCGCCTACTGGGGCGTCTGGGACGTCGACCGGCGGCCGAAGTTCGAGTTCATGAAGCCGATCGTGCGCGTGCCGCAGTGGCAGATGCTCGCGGCGGTGTCGGTCGTGCTCGCGGCGGCGATGCTGTTCTGGTTCTACATGTACTCGGGCACGCTCAAGAACCGCGGCCGCAGTTTCCTCGCCGTGATCATCTACGCGACCAGCGCGCTGACGACCTGGGTCATCTACGACTACTCGCAGCAGTACCTGACGATGACCAGCATCACGGTCGGCTTGCTGCTGTTCCTCGGCATGCTCGGCGTCATCGCGGTGCTGCTCGCCGAGGCGCACGAGTGGGCCGAGGCCCACTGGGTGCGGCTGCGCCGGCGGCTCCTCGTCGGCCCCGCGGCCGAGGGCAAGGACGGCGGCTACCGGCCGCGCGTGTCGATCCACGTGCCGGCATACAACGAGCCGCCGGACATGCTGATCGAGACGCTCGATGCGCTCGCGCGCCTCGAGTACCGGGACTTCGAGGTGCTGGTCATCGACAACAACACCAGGGACGAGGCCGTGTGGCGCCCGGTCGAGGCGCACTGCGCGAAGCTCGGCAGCCGCTTCCGGTTCTTCCACGTGAGCCCGCTCGCGGGCTTCAAGGCCGGCGCGCTCAACTTCGCGCTCAAGCACACCGCGCCCGACGCCGAGATCGTCGCGGTCATCGACAGCGACTACGTCGTCGCGCCCAACTGGCTCAAGGACCTCGCACCGGTGTTCAGCGCGCCGCAGATCGCGATCGTGCAGGCGCCGCAGGACTACCGCGACGACCAGCAGAGCGCCTTCAAGGCGATGTGCCACGCCGAGTACCGCGGCTTTTTCCACATCGGCATGATCACGCGCAACGAAAGGAACGCGATCATCCAGCACGGCACGATGACGATGGTGCGCCACCAGGTGCTCCGCGACCTCGGCGGCTGGGCCGAGTGGTGCATCACCGAGGACGCCGAGCTCGGGCTCAGGATCTTCGAGCACGGCTGCGAGGCGACCTACATCCCGCACAGCTACGGCAAGGGGCTGATGCCGGACACGTTCATCGACTACAAGAAGCAGCGCTTCCGCTGGGCGTACGGCGCGATGCAGATCCTGCGCGCGCACGCCGGCGCCCTGCTCGGTCGCCATCCGCTGGAGCTCACGGCCGGCCAGCGCTACCACTTCCTGGCGGGCTGGCTGCCGTGGATGGCGGACGGTCTCAACGTCGTCTTCAACCTGTTTGCGCTCGTCTGGTCGCTGCTGATGGTGGTGCTGCCGGCGAAGGTCGACGCGCCGCTCGCGATGTTCTCGGTGCTGCCGCTGTCGCTCTTTGCCTTCAAGCTCGCGAAGCTGATGCACCTGTACCGGGTGCGCGTCGGCGCGGGCGTGCGCCAGACGATCGCCGCCTCGGTCGCGGGTCTCGGGCTCGCGCACACGATCGGCTTCGCGGTGCTGAAGGGCCTCCTGACCAGCAACGAGCCCTTCTTCCGCACGCCGAAGCAGGCCCACGCGCAGTCGCTGTGGGGCGCGCTGCAGGCCTGCCGCGAGGAGATGCTGATGGCGATCGCGCTCCTGCTGAGCGCATGGGCCGTCACGATGAACCTCGAGAACGCGAGCCTCGACCGCATGCGGATGGCGAGCCCCGACCTTCGCGTCTGGGTCGCGGTCATGGTGGTGCAGGCGATCCCATACCTCGCCGCGGTCGCAGCCTCGATCGTCAGCAGCCTGCCGATCCCGGCGCGCTGGGTCGGCAACGGCTACGCGAAGGTCGAGACCGACGAGGAGTACGCGACGATCGTCGACGCCGCGCCCACCGCGCCGTCCGCACCGGGCGGCGGCGGCTGAGGCGCGCGTGCCGGAACGGCTCCTGAGCGCACCGCTCGCGCTCGCGACGCTCGCGCTCAGCGTGTTCGTCGTCGCACTCGCCGCGCTGCGCGCGCCGTGGCGCCGCTGGCTCGGCCGCAACGACCGCCAGCACGTGTACTTCGCGAGTCTGGTGCTCCTTTCGATCGTGGGTGCGCTGCGCGCCGGGATCACGCCGGGCCTGTCGCTGCACTTCCTGATGATGAGCGCGCTGACGCTGATGCAGGGCACGGCGCTGGCGCTCGTCGCGGCCGGGCTCGTGACGGCGGCCGATGCGCTCTGGCACGGCACGCCGGCCGCGTGGCCGGCGAGCTTCGTGTGTGCGGGCCTCGTGCCCGTCGCGGCCACCGCGCTCGTGCACCGCGCGGTCGCGAAGTTCCTGCCGCACCACTACTTCGTGTACTTCTTCGTCACCGTGTTCGCGGGCTCGATGATCGCCTTCGCGCTCGCCGCGCTCGCCGGGCTCGCGCTGCTCGCCCTGTCGGGGACGCTGCCCGCGGCGGGCGCGCTCGGCGATTTCCTGGTCCTCGTGCCGATCGTCGGGTTCGGCGAGGGCGTGCTGAACGGCCTCGTGATGGCGGTCGCGGTCGTCTACGCGCCCGAGTGGGTGCAGAGCTTCGACGACCGGACGTACCTGCGTCGCTGAGCCTCCAGTCGAGAATCATTCCCATCGGCGCCTTCAGGCGACGTTCAGCGCGCGGCGTGCAGGATTCCGCCGCGGCCTCGCGACACGGATCCGAACCGGCCGTAGAATGCCGCGCCATGCCGCCCGGACGACGAGCGTGTCGGTCCTCAGCGGCGCGAGAATTCCCGACGTTGATCGAGAAGGAGTCAGACGATGTTCGACCAGAAGCTGCCGCGCCGCACCGTCCTCAAGAGCGCCCTCGCGGGACTCGCCGCGATTCCGGTCGTCGGCATTGCAACGCGCGCCGATGCCGCGCCGGCGATGCTCGACGTCAACGATCCGCAGGCCAAGGGTCTTGGTTATGTCACCGACACGACCAAGGTCGATGCCAAGGCGAACCCGATGCACAAGCCAGAGCAGAAGTGCGCCAACTGTGTCCAGTACCAGGGCAAGGCGGGTGATGCGTCGGCGCCGTGCGTGATCTTTGCCGGCAAGCTCGTCGCGAGCAACGGCTGGTGCAAGGTCTGGGCGAAGAAGCCCGCCTGAACCGAAGGACGGGGGCGAGCGGTCCCGCTCGTCCCCCGCCCCCTCCCGCGCTCGGCTCGCCCGAGAGCGGCGGCGCTGGCATAGTCCGTGCCCCGTGCCGAGCGAGGGGACCCGATGAACCGTTCGAATCCGCGCCGCGCGTTCGCCGCGGCGCTCGCGCTGTTGGTGCTCGCCGGCGCGCAAGGCGCGACGCCTAGACCCGCGATCGGCAGCTTCGGCATCGACCTCGGCGGGCGCGACCTCGGCGTGCGACCGGGCGAGGACTTCTATCGCTACGCCGGCGGCCACTGGCTCGCGACGACGACGCTCCCCCCGGACCGAACCAGCTGGGGAACGTTCGCGCAGCTGCGCGAGGAATCGGACGAGCACGTCCGCGGGATCCTCGAGGCGGCCGCGGCCGGCAACGCCGCCCCCGGCAGCGTCGAGCGCAAGATCGGCGACTACTACGCGAGCTTCCTCGACCGCCCGGCCATCGACGCGCTCGGGCTCGCGCCGGCGCGCGCCGGGCTCGAGGCGATCAGCGCGGCGACGACGCACGAGGACATCGCGCGGCTGATGGCGCGCCCCGACCTCTCGCTCCCGGCGCCGATCGACTTCGGCATCACGGTCGACCGCAGGGACCCGGACCGCTACGTCGTCGGCATCACGCACGGCGGGCTCGCGCTCCCCGACCGCGAGTACTACCTGCGCGAGGACGGCGACTTCCCGGCGCTGCGCGCCGAGTACCGCGCGCACGTCGAGCGGCTGCTCGCGCTCGCCGGGATGGCGAACGCCGCGGACGCGGCGGCGTCGGTCCTCGCGCTCGAGACCGAGATCGCGAAGCGCCACTGGCCGCGCGCCGAGCGCCGCGACCGCGACAAGACCTACAACCTGCGGACGCGCGCGGCGCTCGGCGAGCTCGCGCCCGGCTTCCCGTGGGACGCCGCGTTGGAGGCCGCCGACCTCGGCGGCATCCGCGAGGCCGTGGTCTGCGAGCTCTCGGCGATCGGACCGCTCGCCGAGCTCTATCGCGCGACGCCGGTCACGACCTGGCGCACCTACCTCACCTACCACTACCTGCGGTCGCGCGCCGCGGTGCTGCCCGACGCCTTCGACAGGGAAGTGTTCGACTTCTTCGGGCACCGACTGAACGGCCAGCCCGAGCAGCGCGCGCGCTGGAAGCGCGCGGTCGAGGCGACGAACGGCGCGCTCGGCGAGGGCGTCGGCGAGTTCTACGTCGCGCGCTACTTCCCGCCGGCGGCGAAGACCGCGGCGCTCGCGCTGGTCGAGAACCTGAGGCGCGCCTACGCCGAGCGCATCAGGGACCTGCCGTGGATGAGCGACGACACGAAGCAGGCGGCGGCCGAGAAGCTCGCGCTCTTCCGCCCCAAGATCGGCTACCCGGACCGCTGGCGCGACTACACGGCGCTCGAGGTGCGCCGCGGCGATGCGTTCGGCAATGCGACGCGCGCGCGCCTCTTCGCGTGGCATCGCGAGGTCGTGCGCCTCGGCGCGCCCACCGACCGCGACGAGTGGCACGCGACGCCGCAGACGGTCAACGCCTACTACAACGCGACCTTCAACGAGATCTTGTTCCCGGCCGCGATCCTGCAGCCGCCGTTCTTCGACGCGGCCGCGGACGCGGCCGTCAACTACGGCGCGATCGGCGCCGTCATCGGTCACGAGATGGGCCACGGCTTCGACGACCAGGGCGCGAAGTCCGACGGGCACGGCGTGCAACACGCCTGGTGGAACGCACGCGACGTCGCGGCCTTCCAGGGGCTGGTCGGGCGGCTCGCGGACCAGTACTCGGCCTTCGAGCCGCTGCCCGGCATCAAGGTGAATGGCCGCCTGACGCTCGGCGAGAACATCGGCGACCTCGGCGGACTGACGGCCGCGTACGTCGCCTACCACGTCTCGCTCGGCGGCCGTCCGGCGCCGGTGCTCGAGGGCCTGAGCGGCGACCAGCGCTTCTTCCTCGCCTACGCACAGGTGTGGCGCGCGCTCTATCGCGACGAGAGCCTGCGCAACCAGCTGCTGACCGACCCGCACAGCCCGCCGCGTTACCGCGTCAATGGCGTCGTGCGCAACGTCGATGCCTGGTACCAGGCGTTCGGGATCAGCAAGGACGATCCGCTCTACCTGCCGCCGGCCGAGCGCGTCCACATCTGGTGACCCCGGAAACACGAAGGCCCCGGGTGGTCGCCACCCGGGGCCCCTGACTGTGATCAGCCAGACGGAGCGATCGCTTACTTCGCGGCCGCCTCGTCCTTCTTCTCTTCCTTCTTGTGCTTCTTGTGGTGCTTCTTCTTCTCGGGCTTGGCGTCCGAGGAAGCAGCCGGAGCCGACGCGGCCGGCGCCGTGGTGTCGGCGGCGAACACCGGCATGGCGAGCGTCAGGGCGGCAACGAGCAGGGCAAGCTTCTTGAACATGAGAACGAACCTCCAGAGGGTGTCAGGGCGTCGCGCCCAACCGGGCGTCGCGGATCAATGTTGCGGCGCGGGCGGCTCAACGCAGCAAGTATGAAGCACACTTAATTCGCTCGGCCGCGATGGCCCGCCAACGCCGCAATGGCCGCTGTGGAATTCGCGGATATCGGCGCGCGCCCGGCATTGCGAGGCTCGCGGACTGCCGGAACACACACATGCCGCGCCCGCATACCGATTTCCTTCAGTCGCAGACGCTGGCGTGGCAGCCGAGCCGCTTCCCGCACCTGCCGGGTTGCCAGGTCAAGCTGCTGAGCGAGGACCCCGACAGCGGTGCGCAGAGCCTCATCGTGCGCTTCCCGTCGGGCTGGGCGACCGTGCGCCCGGGCGTGCTCGGGACGGGCGAGGAGCTGCTCGTGCTCGAGGGCGCGCTCGAACTCGACGGCCGGCGCTTCGGACCCGACGGCTACGGCTGGTTCCCGCCGGGATCGTTGCGCACGCTGCGCGCGGCGCCGGACGGGGCGGTCGCGCTCGTGTTCTTCGACGGCGAGCCCGCGTGGACCGACGGCGCCCCGGCCGCCGGCAGCAAGGCGCCGGTGGCGAGCCTAATCGACGCCTTCGAGCTGCCCTGGATGTCGGAGGGGCCCGAGCTCGCATACGGCTGCGCCGGCCGGCGCTGGAAGGCGCTGCGCGGTGCGCCGCACACCGGGCCCGCGACGCTCTTGATCGCCTCGGCGCCGCACTTGCACCCGCCGCGCTGGTGCGGGGCGCAGGAGATCCACGCGTGCGCCGTCGAGCTCTTCGTGCTGTCGGGCGACCTGCTGAGCCACGCCGGTCAGTTGTGCGCCGGCGCCTACTGCTGGCGTCCGGCCGGCATCGCGCACGGGCCCTACGGATCGCGCGGCGGCAACCTCGCAATCGTGCGCACCCACGGCGCGCGCTTCAACACCGAACTCACGGCCTACGAGATCGCATTGCCGCGGGCGCCCGAGTACCGGCCGCTGCTGCCGCCCGAGCTGCGCTCGTGCGCGGTGCACCCGTGGCGGCCGCAGCGCTACTGACGCACGCCTAGGCGCGGCGGGCGCGACCGCGGCGCGCCGCCGTCGGCGCTGCCTCGACCCAATGCTGCCACCACTGCGCGGCGCGCGGCGCGAGTCGCCGCGGCCGCTCCTCGTAGAGCCGCGCGCCGATCGTGAAGGCGCGCGAGCGCAGCAGCGCGCGGCGCCGCACCAGCGCCGCTGCGAGCTTGCGCCTGAGCGCCGGCGCGAGCGGCGCGGCGTCGAGGCGCGCCGCGAGCAGCGTGCAGTCGTGGTGCGCACCGAGCACGTCGGCGAGCCGGTGCGCCTCCCCGGCGAGCGCGGTCATCATCCGCGGCCACGCGGGCTCGAGCACCTCGAGCGCGTGCCAGTAGTGCTTGACGTGCTTGCGCCACTCGTGCAGCCGCGCCGGGCGCGGCACCTCGCGCGCCGCCTCGAGCGCGCGCCGTCCGCGCCGGTAGATGCGCACGAAGCCGACCGCGAGCATCGTCCCGTCGCCCTCGAGCGGCGCGGCGAGCAGACGCTGGCGCGCGACCTTCAGCTGCGCGCGCGCGCGCGGGGCGTCGATGCGCGCCTGGCGCGTGCGCCGCTCGCGCTCGAATCGCATCAGCAGGCTGCGCAGTGCCGCCGGCGCGATGCCCGCGCCCGCCGCGGTCTCGCGCGCGAGCTCCTTGAGCACGACCGCATCGCGCGCCCCGCCGAGCATCTGACCGATCTCGCGCAGCGTCCCGTTGACGCGGCCGTAGGCGTCGCCCGCGAGGCCGCTGCGCACGAGGCGCAGCAGTGCGCGCGCGCGCTTGAGCTCGCGACGCGCCAGGTGCACCGCCTCGTCGCTCGGACTCGCGGTCAGCGCGCGCCCGGCGGCCTTGATCCGCGCCGCGCACAGGCGGCGCGCGGTCCGCACCGCCCGGGTATCGACCTTGGTCATCGCGCCTTCCAGCGGCCGGCAGGCCGCGAAGCATGCCCGGACCCGGGCGCAGGCGCTATTAGGGCAACTGCGGGGCGCCCTGCCGCGGCATGCTGCGCCGCAGGGGCTAAGATCGCCGCATGCGGTTGGCAATGGTCCTCGGCATCGTCGCGCTCGGCGGCGCGGCGCTCGCGCGCGCATCGGACGCGGCTTTGCCCGATGCCGCGCTCGGGCGCGAGCTCGCAACGCTCGCGGCCGGCGGCCGCGTCGCGATCGCGGGCGAGGAGATCGTCTCGCACGTCGCGTTGCCGCGGCTTTACGCGGCGCTCGGCGGCGGGCGCCTGTGGCAGGACCCGGCACGGTTCGCGACGCTGAAGCAGGTGGTCGCGGAATCGGCGGGCGACGGGCTGACCCCCGCCGACTATCACGCGCGCGCGCTCGAGCGGCTGGGCAGCGCCGCCGATGCGGGTGCCGACCTGCTCGCGACCGATGCGTTCGTGATGCTTCAGTACGACCTCTACCTTGGCAAGGTCGACCCGGTGACGATCGAGGCCGACTGGAACGTGCCGCGGCGCCGGCTGCGCGAGGGCCCGGCGCTCGAGTTCCTGACCCAGGCGCTCAGGAACGGCGAGATCCGTGAGTCCGTCGCGCGCGTTCGGCCGAACCACTGGCTCTACGAGCACGGCCGCGCGGCGCTCGCGCGCTACCGCGGGATCGAGGCCGCGGGCGGCTGGGGGACGGTCGCCAAGGGGCCCAAGCTCGAGCCCGGCGGCGTCGATGCGCGCGTGCCCTCGCTCAGGCGCCGGCTCGCTGCGAGCGGCGACTACGCGGGCGCGCCGAGCGACTCGACGCTCTACGACGCCGCGCTCGTCGAGGCGCTCAAGGTCTTCCAGCGGCGCCATCTCCTCAGCGACGACGGCGAGGTCGGCCCGACGACGCTGCGCGAGCTCGACGTGCCGGTCAGCGCGCGGATCGACCAGATCCGCCTCAACCTCGAGCGCGGCCGCTGGGTGCTGCACGAGATCGGCGACGGGGACCTCGTGGTCGTCGACATCGCGGGCTACGGCGTGCGCTTCCTGCGCGACCACCACACGATCTGGCGGGCGCGCGCGATCGTCGGCCAGCGCTACCGCCAGACCCCGGTGTTCGGGGCGCAGATCGAGAACATCGTCTTCAACCCGACCTGGACCGTGCCGCCCGGAATCCTCGCGCGCGACGTGTTGCCGCAGATGCAGAGGGGCGAGAACGCGCTCGCGCACAAGAAGCTCAAGGTGTTCACGCGCGACGGCGCGCCGGTCGACCCGGCGACGATCCGCTGGGCCGACTACACCGTGCAGGACTTCCCGTACGTGCTGCGCCAGGACGCGGGCGACGAGAATGCGCTCGGCCACGTCAAGATCAACTTCCCGAACCCGTACCTCGTCTATCTGCACGACACCCCGAGCCGCTCGCTGTTCGACAAGAGCCAGCGAAACTTCAGCTCCGGGTGCATCCGGATCGACCGGCCGCTCGAGCTCGTCGAGCTCCTGCTCGCCGACCCGGTGCGCTGGAATGCCGCGGCGATCAAGGCCGCGGTCGACGCGGGCACGACGCGCACCGTCGAGCTGACGCGCAAGGTCCCGGTGCTGCTGATCTACTGGACGGCGGACGAGGATCCGGACGGCCGGCTGGTGTTCAAGCGCGACAGCTACGGGCGCGACGCGCGGCTGCTGCGCGCGCTCGACGCGCGCTTTCGGTTCGGCACGCGCCCGCGCCTGTGACTCCCCACAAGTGAACAGGGGCCCTCGCGGGCTCAGCCCCTTGGCTAGAGCGTTGACGGCAGGTTGACATAAGCGATTCCGGCCCCGCCGACCGAAAGGTCCGCGGGGCCTTTTTCCTGGTGCATGGAGTGCGTCGCCACCCCCGCATGCAGCCGGGAGGGGAAATCGCGGGGTTCGATCCTGCGGCCAGGAAGCCGACGTTCGCGCCGATCGGTCGGGGCCGGGTCGTGACTGGCACGATTCTCGGCGGCAGGCGAGTCGGTCGCGACGGGTTGTCAGCGCAACTCCGCGGGTTGCCGCAACGGCCGTCGTCTGCGGGCTCCCACCCCGGCTGACTCACGCGACCCACCAGCGGCGAATGGTTCGCCAATCTTTACCCGCCGCGCGCCGCCAGAATCGCCACCCTAGTGCCGTCACGGTGCCTACGCCACGACGTGGGACGACGCGTCCAGCATGGACCGGATGAGGAGTAGGCTCGTGTACTGGAGGCGACAGTAGCGACACCAACAAGGAGGGGACAATGAAAGCGTACGGAATGAGCCGCACACTACATTTTGTGGGCAAGTGTCTGGGCTTCTGCGTTCTGATCGCCGGGATATTCAGTGCCGCGAACGCCCTCGGCGACGATCACTTTCGCGTGACCAGTTCGACGTACGCCAACAACAGCGTGCTGCCGATCAGCATGATCGACAATTTCGTCAGCGGTACGACGAACGCGTGCTCCGTGGATGGCAGCGCCGGCGGGAACCAGTCGCCGGAGGTGTCGTGGACTCACGCTCCGTGGGGAACGCACAGCTTCGTCGTCGTGATGTTCGACGTGACGGCGTCGTTCACGCACTGGGGGATGTACAACATTCCGACATGGACGAGCAGCCTGCCCGCCGGCGCGGGAGCTGCCGGCAGCACATACGGCGCACAGGTCTACAACGATTTCTATGACCAGAGTTATGACGGGCCCTGTCCACCGGTCGGTGTGCAACCCTTCAGTCACAAGTACGTGCTGACGGTTTACGCGCTCGACCAGGAGTTGAAGTTGCCGTCGTCGGCCAACTTCCCGCCGTACGCGGAGACGCTGTGGTATGCCCTCCTCAAGGCCGCCGAGGGGGGCCACGTCCTGGCGACCGCCAGCATCAACGGATTCTATTCGGCGACCCCATCGCCCTGAATTGAATACGCGGGCGCGGCGCGGACAGCGGTGAAGAGTCGCTATCGACTCGCGACTTCAGCCAGCCGACGCTGCAGCATCGGGGTGCGAGGCGGGACGCGGATTCTGCTGGGCAGCCGCATCGCGACGCTCACTCGTCCGCGACGAGGCGAAAGCCGGACTGGCACACGCATCGGGCAGCTGAGCCGATGCGTGGGCCAGCGGTTTGTGGTCGGCGCCAAGTGCTGTTTCAACGAGGATGCTTGTGAGCCGTAAGTCTCTGACTTACGGAGCAGAATGAGATCTTCTAGACGCCCATATCAATAATTTGGCCGAGGGGCTGGCCTCGCGGGTCCCTGATCATCGCCGATGCGGCGCGCTCAGGCGCGGACCGGACGGCGGCGCATCGCGAAGCCCGCGCCCAGGAGCCCGAGGCCGAGCAGCCCCATCGTGCCCGGCTCCGGCACCGAGTAGTCGCCCTGAATCGTGTCGTTGCCGCAGGTCATGTTCCAGCTGAGCCCGAGGTCGCTGAAGCTGCCGAGCGAGGACAGGTCGATCGTGTAGGTGATGTAGCCGCCGGTGCCGGCGTGCGAGAAGTCGGCGCTGCCCGTGCTGACCAGCGTGCCGCCGCTGATGCCCGTCGCCTGGCCGCTGCGGTAGATCCAGTTGTTCGGGTTCGCCGAGCCGTACACCTGGTCGGTGGTCAGGATGTTCGAGTTGTTGACCGCGTAGAGGTTGCCGTTCGAGTCGACCGCGAAGTTCCACTGCGTGCCGGTGTGCGCCAGGTTGTCGCAGGCGTAGCTGCTGAGCGCCTGGGCCGCCGTCGCGTTGCAGCCGCTCCACACGGTGGTGTCGGGGTGCCAGCCGGTCGTGCTCAGGAACAGGTCGCCGTAGGTCGTACCGTCGATGCCGCCCGAGTAGTTCGTGCTGATCGTCACGACCAGGTTATTGCCCACCTGGCTGACGTTCATGTTCTGGATGTCGAACGCCGTCGTGGTCGGGTCCTCGATCACGTCGCGGTTTGCATAGCCCGGATAGGGCGATGCGCTGTTCGTGCTCGACGAGTAGATCCCGGGCTGGGCGCCCCAGTAGTTGTCCTGGATCGTCACCGCGCTCGCCGCAGAGGCCGCGAGCAGCGTCGTCGCCGTCGAAAGGAGCTTCAAAGCCGTCTTCATGTCGGTCGCATCCAGATGTCGTGTGAACGGAGCACCGTGGATAAAGCAAGGTTCGGGCCAAGCGGATGATTGTTATTCAAAAACAACGAGTTATGAGCACGTTGCTCTCTGGTCCTCGGCTCTGGGGACGGCGACGGTCGTTCCGTGTAAAGCCGGTCGACGCCGGCGCCCGGCGGAGGGTTCTGCCGGCGGGAATCTGTGACGGACGTCACGATCCGGGTCGGGCCGCGCCCGTCGCCCGCGGTGATCCGAAATGCCGGGCGGCGCAGGCTTCGGGCAGGGCTGTAAGGAATCCCGACAGGCGCCCTACGCGCGAACCAGGCCGCTCGCGGCGCGAATCCGCTCGCTGCCCGGGAAGACGTCGGCGAGCGCGCGCGAGGGCACGTGCAGGTGATCGGCGAGCAGGCCCTTGGCGATCGCGCGCAG
>Ga0335069_10007544_pt1 | contig 15692 bp, 16 predicted proteins | sample Lox_Sample_11_FD_206714 | JGI IMG/M metagenome (GOLD analysis project Ga0335069, IMG submission 206714) | Soil microbial communities from Loxahatchee National Wildlife Refuge, Florida, United States - Lox_Sample_1.1 | ecosystem: Environmental > Terrestrial > Soil > Wetlands | place: USA... | reverse complement strand
TGATGTCGGCCTTGAGCAGCTGCTGGAACGGGTGCCGCAGCGCCGCCTCGATGTCCGCCTCGGTGAGGCCCTTGGCCTTGGCCTCGATCAGCGCGCGGTCGCGGATGGTCACCATCAGCTGGTCGCGCAGCGCCGGGGACAGCTCCTTCAGCCCCACGAACGCGACCACGAACACGATCAGCCCGGCGATGCCGGCGATGTGGTACTCATGCGTCCAGAACCGCGGGTCGTTCACCACCGCGGGGATGGTGGCGGTGCCCACGGCCGAGACGATCAGGCTGCCCACCACCGGGCCGGACGTCCAGAAGCCCATGGCCGTCGCCCGGCCCACCTGCGGGGAGAAGTCCCTGATCAGCGCGGGGGTGGCCACCAGGCACATGCCCTCCACGAACCCGACCACGAAGCTCTCGATGGTGAACGTCCACTTGTCGGTCGCGGCCGGCATGATGAAGGCCACGAAAACCCCGGCGAACAGCAGGCCGAACACGACCAGGTTAGCCCGGCCGAACCGGTCGGCCAGCCCGGCGAACAGCGAGCCGAACGCCCCGATCAGCGCCCCGAACGCCAGCGTGACCACGAAGAACGTGAAGCTCATGTGCAGGTTGACCAGCAGCAGCGTGGACACCGAGCCGCCGACGTACAGCTCGTAGTACAGCGTGATCGTGGCTAGCACCGTGATGGCCAGGTACAACATCCTGGCCCCGGTGTCCGGATAGCTGTCGATCTGCCGATGGATCATCCAGGCCCACCAGGGCCGGGACGGGGCAGGCTGCGCGGCGGTGACTCCTGACATATGGGCACCTCTTAGCGTGAAGCGGTCAGGCCAGGGTGATGGTGACTCGAAGGTAACCCCGCAGCAGGTAACAGATCAACAATATGTTTCAGTCATATTTTGCAGCCAGGCAGCGGATGGCCAGGAAGTCGCCGGCCAGCGCGCAGGCACCCGCCGCGTGCGCGATCCGGCCGGCGCCGCGGTAGAACGTGTCCGGCAGGCTGGGCCCGAGGACGATCGGCTGCACGGCATGGCCTCCGGCGGCGACGAGGGGCATCAGCCGGTAGGGTGCCACCCCGGGCCATCTGGCGCCAGGCCGGCCAGCAGCGCGCCGATGGCCAGGTCCCAGCGCCGGTCCATCGACGCCCGGGAGCTGCCGAGCCACCCGGCCGACTCCTGGGTGGTGAGGCCCTGGCAGAGCGCGAGCAGGACGTGGGCGACGTCGGTCGCGTCGCCGGCGATGAGGCCGGCCTCCACGCAGCGGCGCACCCGCGTGACGATGAACTCCCGGGTCGACTGCCCCGCCGCCCGCTCGTCGGGACCCGGGTCGAAATCGGCGAACGGCCGGGCGAACATGAGCTGCCCGAGCAGCGGGTAGTCCAGGACGAAGCCGCGGAAGGCCTGGATCACGTCGAGGAGGTCGCGCCGGGGATCACCGCACTCGGCCAGCGCGTCAAAGCGCTGCCGCAGCCGCCGGAAGCCCTCGAAGAACACCTCCCTGACGAGCCCCGCCTTGTCCCCGAACAGCTCGTACACCGCCGGGGTGGAGGTGCGGGCCTGCTCGGCGACCCGGCGGGTGGTGAAGCCCTCGGCGCCCTGGTCGACCAGCATCGCCACCGCGACCTGGAGCACCCGGTCCCGCAGCTCGGGTGTCCGCTGCTTGGGTCTGGGCATCAAGCCAGCTTAACCAGCAGGGCGTTCAGGTCCCCGCGGTAGCGGCCAGGGCCCGGGAGTCCTCCTCGATCGCCGCCCTGATGGCATCGACAGCCGGCTGCCTGATCCGCCGTTTGGTCGCGGCATGGGCGGCCATGTCGAGCTGGGCCAGCTGATCCGCCACCGCCTGCGCGGCCGGTCCCAGCTCGGCCGGGGGCACCACCCGGTCCAGGAAGCCGGCCGCCACGGCCTCGTCCGGCGGGTAGACGCCGGCCAGGATCAGGGCCCGGTTGAAGTGCGCGGGCGCCAGCCGCTGCCGGCAGATCTCGATGGCCGGCCGGGGCATCGTCAGCCCGATGGCCACCTCGTTGGCGGTGATCCGGTACGGCCCGGCGGCCCCGAGCCGGAAGTCGCCGGAAAGCAGCAGGAAGACGCCCATGGCGATGGCGTGCCCGGGACAGGCCACGACCACCGGCGCCGGGAACGCCAGCAGCCGCGCGCTCAGCTCGAAGCCGCTGCGCACCAGCGCGGTCGCCTGCGGGCCGCCCGCCCGCAGGATGCGCAGGTCGAAGCCGGCCGAGAAGACGCCCTCGCGGCCGGCCAGGACGACGGTGACGCCCGCCTCCTCGGCCCGGTCCAGGGCCGAGTTGAGCTCGCCGAACATCTGCGGGGACAGCGCGTTGACCTTGCCGTCGTCCATGGTGATGGTGGCGGTCGCCGCCGCCTGGTGATAGCTGACTACAGTGCCCACGCCGCCGATCGTAATCGTAACATTGTTACGATTGCAAGCCTCCGGGCCGCGCTGGCCTAAGCTCCTGACCAGGTGGGAGGTGATGCGCCGATGGGGACCGTCAGGACGGCGGTCCGGGTCGAGGGAGTCGTCCAGGGGGTCGGCTTCCGGCCGTTCGTGTATACGCTGGCTACCGGCCTGGGCCTCACCGGGCTCGTCGGTAACGATCTCGACGGGGTGTTCGCCGAGGTCGAGGGGCCTGCGGCGGCGGTCCGCGAGTTCCTCCTGCGGCTGGAACGGGACGCCCCCCCGCTGGCCAGGATCGAGCGGGTCACCACGCGTGCCGTCCCCCCGGAACAGTCGGCGTCCTTCGCCATCGCCCCCAGCGAGCCGGCCTCCGGGGCCGGGTCCCGGCTGCGCCGGACCCTGGTGTCGGCGGACACCGCGACGTGCCCGGACTGCCTGCGCGAGCTCCGCGACCCGGCCGACCGGCGGTTCGGGTACCCGTTCATCAACTGCACCAACTGCGGGCCGCGGTTCACCATCGTCCGGGACGTGCCCTACGACCGGCCGCTGACCACCATGGCGCCGTTCGCCATGTGCGAGCCGTGCGCCGCCGAATACCACGACCCCGCCGACCGCCGCTTCCACGCCCAGCCGACCTGCTGCCCCGCCTGCGGCCCCCGGCTGGCGCTGCACTACCAGGCCGGGCACGACCGCGCCGGCCACGACCGCGCCGGCCACGACCTGGCCGTGAGCGACGACCCGCTCCAGGCCGCCGCCGCCCTCCTCCGCCAGGGCACGATCATCGCGATCAAGGGGCTCGGCGGCTATCACCTGGCCGCCGACGCCGCCAGCGAGGAGGCGGTCGCCGCGCTGCGCGCCCGCAAGCACCGCGAGGACAAGCCGTTCGCGGTCATGGCCGCCGACCTCGCCGCCGCCCGCCGGCTGGCCGAGGTCGACGACGCGGCCGCCGCCCTGCTGACCAGCCCGGCCAGGCCGATCGTGCTGCTGCCACGCCGGCCCGCCCCGGCACCGGCCACCGCCGTAGCGGCGGCGACCGCGCCAGGCAACCGCCAGCTCGGGATCATGCTGCCTTACACGCCGCTGCATCACCTGCTGCTCGGCGCCGTGGCCCGTCCCATCGTCCTGACCAGCGGGAACGTCTCCGACGAGCCGATCCTCTACCGCGATGACGAGGCCGCCGAACGGCTGGGCGGGATCGCGGACGCGTTCCTGGTCCACGACCGCGCCATCCACATCAGGACCGACGACTCGGTGACCCGGACCTTCCGGGGCCGCCCGATGCTCCTGCGGCGCTCCCGCGGCTACGTCCCCGAACCCCTCTCGGTCCCCAGCGGCTTCCCCCGGCACGTGCTGGCCTGCGGCGCGGAGCTGAAGAACACGTTCTGCCTGGCCCGGGACCGGCATGCCTTCGTCTCGCACCACGTCGGGGACCTGGAGAACGCCGAGACCCTGCGCTCGTTCACCGAGGGCATCGAGCACTTCCGCCGGCTGTTCGACGTCGACCCTCAGGTGGTGGCGCACGACCTGCACCCGGAGTACCTGTCTACCAAGTACGCCCTGGAGCTCGACGGGGTGGACCTGCTGGGAGTGCAGCACCACCACGCGCACATCGCCTCCTGCCTGGCCGACACGGGCGAGGACGGCCCCGTGATCGGGGTGGCCTTCGACGGCACCGGCTACGGCACCGACGGCACGATCTGGGGCGGCGAGTTCCTGATCGCCGATCTCGCAGAATTCGAGCGCGCCGGCCACCTGGCGCCGGTGCCCATGCCCGGCGGTGCGGCCGCGATCCGGCAGCCGTGGCGGATGGCGGCCGCCTACCTGGGCGAGCACGCCCCGGACAACCTCGTCCGGCGCCACCAGCAGTACTGGCCGGCCGTCCTCGCCATGGCCGCCAACGGCGTCAACTCCCCGCTGACCAGCAGCGCGGGACGGCTGTTCGACGCGGCCGCGGCGATCCTCGGCGTCCGCGACGCGATCAACTACGAGGGCCAGGCCGCCATCGAGCTCGAGCAGCTCGCCGACCCGGCCGAGGCCCGCGCCTATCCGGCGGGCATCGAGGCCGGCCAGGGCCCGTTCCGGGCCTGCGGCGCCGATCTCCTGCACGGGGTCATTGATGACCTAACGAGCGGGGTACCCGCCCCGGTCATCGCCGCTCGCTTTCACCACGGCGTCGCCGCGCTGGTCGAGGCGGGGTGCCTGCTGATGCGGGACCGCCACGGCCTGGGCACGGTCGCCCTGTCCGGCGGCGTGTTCCAGAACGCGCTGCTGCTGCACGCGGCGGTCGCCCGCCTGGAGGCCCGCGGCTTCCGCGTCCTGCTCCACTCGCGCGTCCCCTGCAACGACGGCGGCATCAGCCTCGGCCAGGCCGCAGTCGCCGCCGCCCGCGACCGGCTGTGCTAGCAGGCCGGGGGCTCAGCAGATCCTCGGCAGCGGGTCCCCGACCAGCAGGTCCACGATCCGGGTGCCGCCGAACGCGGTCTTCAGCTGCACGATCCCCGGCTGCTCCTCGCGCACCCGGCCGATGACGGCGGCCTGCTCGCCGAGCGGATGGGCGCGCAGCGCGGCGACCGCGCGGCCGGCCGCCTCGCCCGGCACCACCGCCACCAGGCGGCCCTCGCAGGCGACGTACATCGGGTCGATGCCCAGCAACTCGCAGGCGCCGCGGACCTCGGGCCGGACCGGGATCGCGTCCTCGACGGCCAGCACGCCCACGTCGGCCGCCTTGGCGATCTCGTTGAGGATCGTGGCCACCCCGCCCCGGGTCGCGTCGCGCATGGCCCGGACCTCGGGCACCGTGTCGAGCAGGCCCGCCACCAGGCCGTTCAGCGGGGCCGTATCGGAGCGGACATCCGCCTCGATGTCCAGCTCGCCGCGGGCCAGCATGATCGTGATGCCGTGGTCGCCGATGGGGCCGGACACGATGATGGCGTCACCCGGCCGCGCCTGCGCCACGCCAAGCGCACAATCCCGCTCGATCACGCCGACACCCGCGGTGTTGATGTAGCAGCCGTCGGCCTTGCCCTTCTGCACCACCTTGGTGTCGCCGGTGACCACCTGCACCCCGGCGGCGGCCGCGGCGTCCCGCATCGACTCCACGACCCGGTTCAGGTCGGCGACCGGGAAGCCTTCCTCCAGGATGAACCCGGCCGACAGGTACAGCGGCGTGGCCCCGGCTACCGAAAGGTCGTTGACGGTCCCGTTGACGGCCAGGTCGCCGATGTCGCCGCCGGGGAAGAACAGCGGGGACACCACGTAGGAGTCGGTGGTCAGCGCGATCCGGGCGCCGCCGACGGCCAGCCGGGCCGCGTCCTCGAGCGGCTCGAGCAGCGGGTTGCGGAACGCGTCGAGGAAGATCGCCTCGATCAGGGTGTGGGTCGCCTTGCCGCCGGACCCGTGTGACATCGTGACGCGCTCTTCGCGCACCTTGGGACGGCGCCGCCTGGCTCGGTCGATCCGGTCGAGTACCTGCTGCTCCCGACCTGCGGATCCGGCCAGCGGCAGCTGGCGCCGTCCCTCGGCGTCGGGGCCCTGGTGCCCTTGCTCGGATTGGGCCAGGGCCTCGTCTATCCAGCTCCGGGTCATGGCCGGCCCGCCGGCGCCGCCTCGGCGACCCGGGTGCGGTTCATCCGGCCGAAGTTGTAGTACGCGGCGCAGGCGCCCTCCGGGGACACCATGCAGGTCCCGATCGGGGTCTCCGGCGTGCACGCGGTGCCGAACACCTTGCACTCCCACGGTTTCAGCACGCCCTTGAGCACCTCGCCGCACTGACAGGCCTTCGGATCGGCCACCCGGACCCCGGGCACCTGGAACAGCCGTTCCGCGTCCATGGCCGCGTACTTCTCCCGGACCTGCAGCGCCGAGTGCGAGATGAAGCCGAGCCCGCGCCATTCGAAGTAGGGCCGCAGCTCCATGGTCTCGCCGATGGCCTTCAGCGCCACCGGGTTGCCGTTCCACGGCACCACCCGCGAGTACTGGTTCTCCACCTCGGACCGGCCCTGCGACAGCTGCACCATGAGCATGTAGATGGACTGCAGGATGTCCAGCGGCTCGAACCCGGCCACCACCACCGGCTTGCCGTACTGCTGCGCGATGAACTCGTAGGGCCGGCAGCCGATCACGGTGGACACGTGGCCGGGGCCGATGAAGCCGTCGAGCCGCAGGTCCGGCGAGTCCAGGATGGCCTTGATGGCCGGGACGATCGTGACGTGGTTGCAGAACACCGAGAAGTTCTCCAGCCCCTCCGCCGCGGCGCGCAGCATGGTCATCGCGGTCGACGGCGCGGTGGTCTCGAACCCGATCGCCATGAACACGACCTGCTTGTCCGGGTTCTGCCGGGCGATCTTCAGCGAGTCCAGCGGCGAGTACACCATGCGGATGTGAGTGCCCTCGGCGTTGGCGTCGAAGAACGACCCCTCGCTGCCCGGCACCCGCATCATGTCGCCGAACGACGTCATGATCACGTCCGGCTGCGAGGCCAGGTGGATGGCGTCGTCGACGCGCCCCATCGGGATCACGCAGACCGGGCACCCGGGGCCGTGCACCAGGGTGATCGACTCGGGCAGGTAGTCCTCGAGCCCGTGCTTGTAGATCGTGTGGGTGTGCCCGCCGCACACCTCCATCAGCTTGTACTGACGGCCGGGCTCGCACAGCGCGGCGATCTTCGCGGCCAGCGCGTGGGCCTTGTCGGCATCACGGAATTCGTCGACGAACCGCATCGTCCCCACGCTCCTTACTCAATTTACTCAATCAGGGATTCCTTCAGCGCCGCGATCTCGTCCTCGTAGGCCTGCCCGATGCCCTCCAGGAACTGCAGGGCCGCCGCGGCCTCGCTCTCGTCGATCTTCGACAGCGCGAAGCCGACGTGGATCAGCACCCATTCGCCCGGCACCGGCGGGTCGTCGCAGAGCAGGCCGATGTTGATCAGCCGCCGTACCCCGCTCACGTCCACCTTGGCCAGATCGGGCTGCTCCGGGTGAAGCTCGATGACCTCACCGGGTATGCCGAGGCACATGTGACACCTCCTCCACAGTCAGCTCCCAGAGCACCTGGTAGATCGTGGTCTGCGCCTCCTGGATCCGGTGCACGGAGGACGAGGGCACCACGAACAGGTAGTCGATGCTGTCCAGCTCGGCCATCTTCCCGCCGTCGTAGCCGGCCAGCCCGATGGTGAGCATGCCCCGCCGGCCCGCCTCGTCGAAGGCCCGCAGCAGGTTGGCGGAGTTGCCGCTGGTGGACAGCCCGACCGCGATGTCGTCCCGGCCGCCGAACGCGGCGAGCTGCCGGGCGAAGACCACCTCCACGCCGATGTCGTTGCACAGCGCGGTGACCACGGAGGTGTCGTTGGCCAGCCCGAACGCGGGCAGCGGCAAAGCCTGTGGACCCGGGTTCAAAAATAGGGTAGCGAGCTGCTGTGCGTCGGTGGCGCTGCCGCCGTTGCCGAAGGCGAACAGCCGCCCGCCCGCGCCGAACCTCGCCGCGACCTGCCCCGCGCACTCGGCGAGCCGGTCCCCGTCGCGCGCGGCCACGACGCGGCGCAAATCCAGGATCTCCCGGGCCTTGGCCACGGTCGAGGCGCGCACCTGGTCGAGCACGGCGGACAGGTCGGAGGTGTCGGAGTACAGGAACGGGTACAGCGACGCCATGGCGTTGTCGCTCATGGCCCGGTCCCCGCTGTGCCTGTCCCGACCACGGCGATGGCCTCCCTGGCGTGCACCAGGATCGTATCGCCCACACCCGCGCTGACCAGGGCCACGCTCACGGTCTCCTCGCCCGCCCCGGTGCCGACCACGGCCATCTGGTCCGCCAGCAGCCGCAGCACCGTGACCTCCACGGCCGTATCGGAGCAGGTGATGCACACATCGCCGTAGCACTCCGGCAGGTCGTTACTCATCATGTCACCACCCCCGGGGCGAGCAGGCCCGGCTGCTCGAAGAATACGTGCACCAGCTCCCACAGCACGTGGTAGAAGGTCACGTGCATTTCCTTGACCACCCGGGGATCGGCCGAGGCCGCGACCAGCAGGTGATCGACCGCCTTGCCAGCCGCGAGCCGGCCGCCGCCGCCGCCGGCCAGCGCGATCGTCAGCAGGCCTAGTTCCCGGGCCGCCTCGAGCCCGGCCAGCATGGCGGCGCTGTTGCCGTCGGCGGAGATCCCGAGGGCGATGTCGGGGGGATCGGCCAGGAAGCGGATCTGGTGGGCGAAGATCGCGGCCACGCCGTCCCGCTCGGCGATCCCGGTGACGGTGGCCACGTCGGTGGTGAGCGAGATCGCGGGCAGCGCGCGCTTGCCCACGATGACCGGGTGGACGAACTCGACCGCGACGTGCTGCGCGTCCGGGCTGGCCCCGCCCGCGCCGAACACCACGAGCTTGCCGCCCCGGTGGAACCGCACGGCCATGGCGTGGCAGGCCGCGGCCACCGCGTCCGCCTGCCCGGCGAGGTCCTGAGTGGGGGCGCTGCGCAGCTCGAACAGGCGGCGAGCCTCCGCTGTCATGAAAGCCACCGTAGGACACTTGTGTACGGGCGTCCAGTAGCCGGCACGACACATCTGGTCAGTAGCCCAGGGTGGCTCACCTCTTCCGGCCGATGCCGCCGTACGTGTTCACGTCGGCGAACGGCTCGGCGGGATCGGCGGGATCGGGCCGCCACTGCTGGATCGGGATGATGCCGGGTTCCACCACGTCCAGGCCGTCGAAGTAGCGGGCGACCTCTTCCGGGGTGCGCAGGTTGTACGGGATCGCGCCGCTCTGGCTGTAGTCCTCCAGGGCGTCGGCGTTGGCCTGGCTGACCGTGGTGCCGTCCTGGAGCATCAGGTAACTGCCCGAGGGCAGGCGGTCCATCAGCCGGCTGACGATCGCGTGCGGCCCCTCGTTGTCGGCGACGTGCCCCATGATGGCGCTGAGGATCAGCGCGATGGGCACCGAGAAGTCCAGCGTGCGTGCCGCGGCGTCCAGGATCTTGTCCGGGTCGTGCAGGTCCGCGTCGACGTAGTCGGTGACCCCCTCCGGCGTGCTGGTCAGCAGGGCCCTGGCGTGCGCGAGCACGAGGGGGTCGTGGTCGACGTAGACGATCCGGCAGGCGGGGTTCAGCCGCTGCGCGATCTCGTGGGTGTTGTCCGCGGTGGGCAGGCCGGTGCCGATGTCCAGGAACTGGCGGACCCCCGCCTCGATGACCAGGTACCTGGTGGCCCGGGAGAGGAACTGCCGGTTGGCCCGCGCCTCGGCGGCCATTCCCGGATAGGCCTTGAGGAACTGGTCCCCGGCCGCCCGGTCGGCCGGGTAATTGTCCTGGCCGCCCAGCCAGTAATTCCAGATCCGGGCCGAATGCGGGACCGTGGTATCGATCCCCTCCATCAGGTCCTTCTCCGCGTCCTTCCACGAGTACGCCGACTGATCCCCAGTCACGACAACCTCCGTCAGGTCGTGATCGCGCGCCGCGCGATCACGAATTCAGATTTCCTTGATGAGCCGGGACAGGAACGCCGGGGTGATGGCCGGCGGCTCGGCTCGCGTGCACAGCCGGTCCATGACCTGGCCATAATGCTGGACATCGGCAGGCTTATCCAGATAAAGCGCGCCGGTGAACTGATCCAGGTAAACGACGTCGGCGACCTCGGGTTCGGCGGAACGCAGCAGGGTAATGGCGCCGCCGGCGGCCACGCCGGTGGTGAACGGCATCACCTGGATCTTTATGTGCGGCAGCTTGGTGATCTCGGCCAGCTTCCCGAGCTGCCGGCGCAGCGCCGCCGCGCTGCCCGGCCGGCGTCGCGGCGGCCAGCCGGGCGTATTGGCCTTTTCCACCAGCATGAGCAGGCCGTTGCGCTCGGTTTCGTCGTGCACCCCGTAAAGGGTGAGGAGATCGGCCACATCGCGCCTTTTGAAGCCGCTCCGGCCCGTCTCCATGCGGTTGATCTTGGAATGCGACCCCCGGATCGCCCATCCCGCGTCCGCGGGCGTTATCCCGTTTGCCTCTCGCAGCCGGCGCAGCCGGCCCCCCAGCATCATCCGCACCACAGTCGGCCCTGCCTGCATAGCTCTCATTTCTTCGCCCGGGCCACAGGCCGGGCGGCCGGTACTCATACCCCTCCTCGGTAGCTCCCCTATGGAACCAGCATGCGTGCGTGCTTCAGCGTAACCTGAATGTCGTATTCCGTCAGGTCTAGCGGCCAGAAAAGTTAGCATGCCGCAAATTACCGGCAGGAAATAGCTTTCACGAGCCGAGATTTAAGTGCCCGAGGGCCATCCCCGCGCCGGGTCTTCTGCTGGGGAAGGACGAAGGCTTCCGGCTCGGCCGCGCAGCGCCCGGCCCGCGCCGAGCAGCTGCGCCGAGCAGGCCAGCGCCCCGAAGTCGAGCGCCCGCGACACGGTGCGGAACGGCCCGAACGCCCGGTCCGCGAACGCCGCCCGCGAGCACCATGTCTTGGTTCCGGACACCAGCCAGCCGCCGTCGCACCGCACCGCCCTGGACCGGATCGCGGCGAGGTCGCTGCCCGCGTCCGGTTCGGACCAGGCCTGCGCCCACACGTCCGCCGCGGCACGTGCGCGGCCAGCCAGCCCCGCACCCCGGCCAGGAAGGCGTCCGTCACGAACCGGCGCCCTTCATGCCGCGCGCGTCGAGCCCGGCCAGCGAGTGGCCGGACACCTCGGCGTTGTGCGCGTGCGCCATGTGGTGCAGCCCGAACACCGAGTCCATGCCCGCCCGCTGGCCCATCAGGTCCTCGCACTGGTTGACCGCCCGCTTGGCCAGCGCCAGGCCGAACGGCGGCATCTCGGCGACCTGCCCGGCCAGCTCGAACGTCACGGATTCCAGCTCCGCGCGCGGCACCACCCGGTTCACCATGCCCGCCTGGCGGGCGCGCTCGGCGGTGAACCGGCCGCCGGTGAACAGGACCTCCTTGGCGAACCGCGGCCCGAGCACCCACGGGTGCGCGAAGTACTCCACGCCGGGGATCCCCATCTTCACCACCGGGTCGGCGAAGAACGCGTCGTCGGACGCCACGATCAGGTCGCACACCCAGGCCAGCATCAGGCCGCCGGCGATGCAGGCGCCGTGCACCATCGCGATCGCGGGCTTGGGCATCTCCCGCCAGCGGCGGCACATGCCGAGGTAGACCTCCATCTCGCGGGCGTACCTGGCGTCGGCGCCTTCCCTGCCCACGTGGTCCCACCACAGCACGGCCTCGCGGTCGAACGACTGGTCCAGGTCCCGCCCCGGGGTGCCGATGTCGTGCCCGCCGCAGAAGTGCTTTCCCGCCCCGGCCAGCACGACCACCGCGACCCCGTCGTCGTTCACCGCGCGCGCGAAGGCCGCGTCCAGCGCGTAGGTCATCGAGGAGTTCTGCGCGTTGGCGTACTGCGGCCGGTTCAGCGTGATCACGGCGACACGATCGCGCACGTCATACAGCACCTCGTCCGCCATCAGGACTCCTCCCTCAACACCCGCTTCAGGACCTTGCCCGACGGGTTCCGCGGCAGGCTGTCGCGGAACTCCACCACCCGGGGCACCTTGTAGTTGGCCAGCCGCTCCCGGCAGAAGGCCAGCACGTCCGCCTCGGCCAGCGCGTGCCCCGGCCGGGTGACCAGGTAGGCCTTGCCCACCTCGCCGAGCCGCGGGTCGGGCACGCCGACGACGGCCGACTCCGCGACCCCCTCCAGCCGGGCCAGCACCTGCTCCACCTCGGCGGGGTACACGTTGAAGCCGCCGCAGATGTACATGTCCTTGATCCGGCCGGTGATGGTCAGGTAGCCGGCGGCGTCGAGCAGCCCGGCGTCGCCGGTGTGCAGCCACCCGTCCCCGTCGATGGCCGCCTTGGTGGCGTCCGGGTCGTCGAGGTAGCCGAGCATCATGTTCGGCCCGCGGAGCAGGATCTCCCCGTCCCCGGCGATCGTCACCTCGAACCCGGCCGCGGCCCGCCCGGACGTCCGGGCCACCGTCTCGGCCGCGTCCCCCGGCCGGCACATCGTCGCCACCACGGCCTCGGTCAGCCCGTAGGCGGTGAGCACGGTCTCGAAGCTCAGCTCGCGCCGCATCCGCTCGACCAGCGCCACCGGCACGTCGGCCGCGCCGGTGACCGCGAGCCGCAGGCTGGACAGGTCGAAGGCGCCGCGCTCGGGGTGGTCCAGGATCGAGACGTAGATCGTCGGCGCCCCGGGGAACACGGTGATCCGCTCGGCCTGCACCAGCCGCATCGCCCCCGCGGCGTCGAAGACCGCCTGCGGGACCAGCGCCGCGCCGCTGACCAGGCAGGCCAGGATGCCGGCCTTGAAGCCGAACGTGTGGAAGAACGGGTTCACCACCAGGTACCGGTCAGCGGGGCCGAGACCAGCGCAGTCCGCCCAGGCCCGGGCCACGCCCAGCGACCGCTCGTGCGAGGTCATCGCGCCCTTGCTCCGCCCGGTCGTCCCGGAGGTGAACATGATGTCGCTGACGTCCCCCGGCCGCACCTCCGCCGCCCGCCGCCGCGCCTGGACCAGGGAACCCGGTACCGACGCCCGCAGGAACGCCGCCCAGTCCTCCGGCATCCGCACCACCAGGCCGAGCCGGTCCAGGCCCCCGCCCTCCGCGGCAGCCGCGTCCCGCAGCGCCCCCAGCCGGTCCACGCCGAGGAAATCGCCGGCCACGAACAGTGCCCGCGCGCCGCTGCGGCTGATCACGTCCAGCGCCTCGGGACCGGTGAACCTCGTGCTGACCGGGACCAGCACGCCGCCCGCGCCGAACGTGCCCAGCGCGGCCAGCACCCACTGCCAGTCGTTGGGCCCCCAGACGGCCACCCGGTCGCCCGGATCCAGCCCCGCCGAGATCAGCGAGGCGGCGACGCCCTCGGCTTGCTCGCCGGCCGAACGGTAGCTCAGCCGGGGGCCACCAGGATCGGCCAGCGCCGTCGCGTCCCCGAACTCCCTGGCTGCCCGCGCCACCACCGCCGGGATCGTCAGCTCCACCGCGACCCTCCTAGCCGGCCCGCGCCAGCTGCGCCGAAGCCTGCCGAACTAGCAAGCAAGTGCTTGGTAGGTTTACCCTACGCACCAGGAGCAGTCGCCGGCCAGACCCGGGAGGCGCGGTGCGGTTCACGCCGCAGGACGAGGAGTTCCGCGCCGAGGTGCGGGATTGGCTGGGCGCCAGCCTGACCGGCGAGTTCGCCGGGCTGCGCGGCGCCGGCGGCCCGGGGCGCGAGCACCAGCGGCCCGCCGAACGGCTGTCCTGGCACCGGCACCTGGCCGCCGCGGGCTGGACCTGCCTGGGCTGGCCCGCCGGACACGGCGGCCGTGACGCCACCCTGGCCCAGCAGGTCATCTTCCACGAGGAGTACGCGCGCGCCGGCGCGCCGGCCCGGGTCTCGGCCCTCGCGGGCGGAGACCCCTACGACGAGTGGCAGCGGCTGTTCCTGTTCAGCCGGGCCGACACGATCTACGGCGGCTCCGACGAGATCCAGCGCAACATCATCGCCTCCCGCATCCTGCCCCGCCCCAGGCCGCCGGGCGCGGCCCGCCCGTGACGCCGCCGGAAGGCCACGGCCTGCTGGACGGCAAGGTCGTCGTGGTCACCGCGGCGGCCGGCACCGGCATCGGCTCCGCCGCCGCCCGCCGCTGCCTGGCCGAAGGCGCCCAGGTGATGATCAGCGACCAGCACGAGCGGCGGCTGGCGCAGACCCGGGACGAACTCAGCCATGAGCACGGCGGAAGGGTTGCCGCGCTGCCCTGCGACGTCACCGACGAGGCGCAAGTCGAGGCGCTGATCGAGGGCGCGGCCGGGCATTTCGGCCGGATCGACGTGATGATCAACAACGCCGGGCTTGGCGGCACCGCCCCCATAACCGAGATGACCGACGAGCAGTGGCTGCGGGTGCTCGACGTCACGCTCAACGGCACGTTCCGCTGCACCCGGGCGGCGCTGCGCCAGATGGTCGCCCAGGGGCACGGGGGAGCGGTCGTCAACAACGCCTCGGTGCTCGGCTGGCGCGCCCAGCCGGGCCAGGCGCACTACGCCGCGGCCAAGGCCGGCGTGATGGCCTTCACCCGCTGCGCCGCCCTGGACGTCGCCGCCCACGGCATCCGGGTCAACGCGGTCGCGCCCAGCCTGGCCATCCACCCCTTCCTGGCCAAGGTAACCAGCGAGGACCTGCTCGCCGAGCTGGCCGCCCGCGAGCCCTTCGGCCGCGCCGCCGAGCCCTGGGAGGTGGCCGCCGTCATGGTCTTCCTGGCCAGCGACTACGCCAGCTACATGACCGGCGAGACCGTCTCGGTCAGCGCCCAGCATCCCTGAGCGCCGCACCCGTGCCCGCGGCACGCGCCCCGTCCGTTCGGTCCAAATATTTACCCCGGACGGATCCGGCTCACCTCCCCCCGCCCGTGCGTGCCCCGGCATGCGGCAGTATCGGCTACATGACCGAACTCACCGACGTTTCCGGCGCATTCGGCTACGGCGACTCGATCCTCGTCGGCGAGCGGGTGCGGCTGCGCGGCGTGCGCGATGACGACCTGCCCACGCTGGCGAAATGGGAGATGGATCCCGGGCGCATGACCACGCTGTCGAGCCAGGTGGCCCCGCCGTCGGAGGCGGCGGCGAAGGAACTCATCGCGAAGTGGAGCGCGAACGAGACGGACGACGTCGGCTTCGCCATCGAGACGCTCGACAATCCGCCGGTGCTGGTCGGCAACATCCACTTGTGGGGCGCGGGCCCCAAGGACCGGTGCGCGACCCTCGGGATCGCCCTCGGCCGTGAGCACATCGGCCGCGGCTACGGCACGGACGCGATGCGCGTCATCGTCGGCTACGGGTTCCGCGAGATGGGCCTGCACCGCATTCAGCTCAGCGTGGCCCCGTTCAACCCCGCCGGGATCCGCGCCTACGAGAAGGCGGGGTTCGTCGAGGAGGGCCGCCATCGCGAGTCGCTGCTGCACGACGGGCGCTGGTACGACGAGGTGCTGATGTCCATCCTCGACCACGAGTGGGCGGCCCGCCGCCCGGGGTTACAGCCGTTCGATGATCGTGGCGGTGGCCATCGCGCCGCCGGCGCACATGGTGATCAGGGCGGTGCCCGCGCCGCGCCGCTCGAGTTCGTGCAGCGCGGTGGTGATCAGCCGGGCGCCGGTGCTGCCCACCGGGTGGCCGAGGGCGATGGCGCCACCGCTGACGTTGACCCGGTCCGGGTCGGCTCCGCACCCGGCCAGCCAGGACAGCACGATCGAGGCGAACGCCTCGTTGACCTCGAACAGGTCGATGTCGCCGATGGTCATGCCGCTGCGGGCCAGCACCCGTTCGGTCGCCTGGACCGGGCCGTCGAGGTGGTAGT
>Ga0335069_10007541_pt1 | contig 15695 bp, 12 predicted proteins | sample Lox_Sample_11_FD_206714 | JGI IMG/M metagenome (GOLD analysis project Ga0335069, IMG submission 206714) | Soil microbial communities from Loxahatchee National Wildlife Refuge, Florida, United States - Lox_Sample_1.1 | ecosystem: Environmental > Terrestrial > Soil > Wetlands | place: USA... | reverse complement strand
TTCAGCATATGGACCGCGGCCCATTGAATCTAAGAAGGGTTTCTCAGCCAATCGTGACCTAAGGAGCGGGTTCACTGGCTCGGCTTCCCGGCGATCTGCCGAATCTTGATCACCACGAACTCGGCAGACCGCAGAGGCGCATACCCCACAAGGATATTGATGATGCCAAGGTCGATGTCGCTCTGCGTAGTGGTCTGGGCATCGCACTTCACAAAATAGGCGTCATTAGCGGTTGTTCCCATAAGGGCGCCTTTCGAGAATAGCGACTGCATAAAGGCGTTTGCACTGAGCCTGATCTGGGCCCACAGCGGCTCCGCGTTGGGCTCGAACACAACCCATCGAAGGCCCCTTTGAAGGCTCTCTTCGATGTACAGCGCGAGGCGTCGCACCGGAACATACTTGTACTCATTGCCGAGCTGATCGGCTCCCTGCAGTGTTCGTGCGCCCCATATCACGTATCCCGGCGGAAACCTGCGCAGGCAATTGATGCCGAGTTGATTTAGCTCGCCGTTTTCGAGATCGTTCAACGTGATGCTGAGGCCCTGGACATCGATGAGCGTCGCCCCCTGGCCTGCCGGGGCCTTCCACACTCCGCGCGTGGCATCGGTGCGTGCGTACACTCCGGCGACCGCGCCGCATGGAGAAACCGCTTGCAGCGCTCCCCCCTCATCGTCCGGGTCAGACTCCATCAGCCGGGGAAAGTAGAGAGCCGCATTCCTGCTGCGCGTCCCGACGTCGTCCTGGCTGCCAGTGAACTTCTGCTTCGCGATCTCCGCTGTTGTCCAGTCCTTCGGAGCGTCCACCAGTAGCATCGCTCGCCGGTTTTCACAATAGGCCGCCGCGGCGCTGACTACTTCCGGATCGACATCGAGCGCGTCCGCAGGCGCACGATAGGGCGGGATGCAAAGCAGGTTGAACAGGCCGGCCTGCTCAAGGGCATACAGCCCTTTTTCTGACGACGGTCCCTCAGGCGGGACAAAATCTGCCGTTTCAAGCCACAGACCATCGGAGACACTGGGCGCATTCATCTCTTGTGTACTGAGGGCATCCATTACCACGACAATCGGCTTGTCGGGGTCAGGCTGACCATCGTAGCGAAGCAGTTCTGAGACCGACGCGAGAACCCTGTCAACCCGGCGTGGTCCGTCCTTGACCGTGAGATTCAGAAACCGCTCTGATGTCTTGGTAGAGTTGTCGCTCACCGTGAGGTTGAACAGGTCGGAGGGCTCCAGGCCTAGCGCAACGGCTGCATCAGCCGGAATATTGTTCTGGTCAACTGAGACCCTCAGTGCAAGTCCCCAACGTCCTTCGCTGGCTGCGACAAATGCCAGATTGACTGCGGCCAGGTGCGCTCTTGTCGCCGGTGGCGGAACAGGCGGATCGGCCTGCGGATCGCCAGCGTCGGCATGATAGAGCCGCACGATGACCGCCGACATGCCGCCATTTCTGAAGAAGTCCTGCACCGCGAATCCCAGCGAACTGTTCGCGCCCGGTTTGCCAAATTGGCGCTCGAAGTCCACAAAACTGGTAACCTGGGTCGCCCGGTTTACCGGCCCCCGGAAAGCGCTGCCGACAAAAGCGGTAATGGACGTATCCACCCCCGGTATTGTTCGAACTCCGGTTGCGATCTCTTCCATGTAAATCCCCGGAAACGTGATTTGAACCGGCATACCGATTCGCCCTCTGCACCAATCCATCATCAAGCCTGCACTGGCTTCCATCCAAGCGCCATTTGCGAACAATATCCCCTGATCGCCCTACGCAATCGCGCGGGTGCGCAGCTATGCTCTCCCTATGTGCGGCCGCTTCGCTCGACGATCTACCCAGCAAGTCCTCGCCGACTGGTTCGGTGTCGACCAGGAGGACGACATACCCTTCTTCGCGCCCACCTTCAACGCGGCTCCTCAGAGTATCCAACCCGTCGTCCGCATCAACGCCGTCACCGGCAAGCGCGAATTTGCGCTCATGCGCTGGGGTCTGGTGCCCTTCTGGGCCAGTGACGAAAGACTTGGCCTTTCTGCCATCAACGCCCGCGCCGAAGAAGCTGCATCCAAGCCGCTCTTTCGCGAAGCAATGAAGAAGCGCCGCTGCCTCATCCCTGCCGACGCCTTTTACGAGTGGAAGCGCCCCGGTCCCGGCGAAAACCCCAAAAGCAGGCGCCCCTTTGCCTTCGCACTCACCAGCGGAGAGCCCTACGCCTTTGCCGGCCTATGGGAGCGTTGGAGGCCGAAGGAAGGACCGCCTCTCGAGACCTTCACGATCCTGACTACCGATCCCAACGAGGTTGCCGAAAAAGTCCACAACCGCATGCCGGTCATCCTCGCCCCCCGCGATTACCGCCGTTGGATCGACCCAGGCGATCCCGACCGGCCTCCCGTCGATCTCCTCCGCCCCTTCGACGCCGAAAAGATGCGCGCCTGGCCGGTCAGCAGCCGTGTGGGCAACGTTCGCAACAACGCCCCTGAGCTTCTTGAGGAGTCTCCGCCATCCGGCGACACGCCAGGCGGCAACTCAACTCCCCTGTTGAACTTCCCTGATTGAGATTCTGCTTGACAACCCTGCGTGCCGGGGATTTCTTTATCTCGACTCAGCTTTTATGTTGGCCTCCGCGCTTTCGCGGCTGGCTCCTTGTGGTCCAGCCTGTCCGCGGCGAGCGCCGGATCGAAGACGAACCCTGAAAGGAGTCAGGATGCCCGCATCCGCACAGTCTGGTCTCTCTGACAATGCTGCCGGCGCCATCGCTTACGTCACCTTCATTCCGGCGATCGTTTTTCTAATGATGCCGCCATACAATGCGAGCCCCTATGTCCGCTTCCACTCCTGGCAGTCGATCTTTCTTTGCGTGGCGGCATTTCTCGTGAACGTGTTCATCGACATGCTGACCTTGATAACGTTCTTCATGGCGCCCTTCGCCTGGCTGGTCAGGATTGTGACGGTCCTTTGGATGCTTTTGTGGCTCGTCTGCGTGATCCAGGCGCTCAACGGCAAGCGTTACAAGCTTCCAATCATCGGCAACATCGCTGAGCGGCTCGCCACCGCCGGATAGGGAGCGGGAACAACCCTGCATCCGGGCATCCGCTCCGACTCTCGAGCTCGACGAACCTTACCTGTGCCTCCGCTTCTTGACGAAGCGCTTCTTTCCTCGCGCAACCACCGTTTTGGTTTCCTTAGGCCTTTCCTTCTTCGGCTTCTTCCCGGCCGCCTTGGGTTTAGCCGTCCGCGCGATTCCTTCCTCCACAATCGAGAACTGCAGGCGCCGTTCTTGCGCGAGAATCCTGTCGAGAACCACCAGCACGCGATCGCCCGCCCGAAACCGTCTTCCCCAGCGCTCGCCCACAATCTCATGCGTATTCTCGCGCCACGTATAGCGGTCATCGCGCAGCGTTTCGATCGGTACTAGCCCCTCCACGAACAAGTCCGTCAGCTCCACAAATAGCCCGTACTTCGTCGGATTCAGCACCAGCGCCGCAAACTCCTCGCCCACGCGGTCCTGCATGAACTTGACCTTCTTCCACTCCACCAGCTCGCGTTCGGCCTCCGCTGCGCGCCGTTCCGCCTGGCTCGACTCCTCGGCAATCTGCGCCAGTTCGGCCTCCGCAATCGGAGCCTCTACACGTCCCGGTCTGTCGGGTGCCCCAGCTCTCTGTTTTGAGACATGGGAAACGAGGGCCCCAGTTCCCCCCTCATGCGGATGCCTCCACGGCGAGGCATGCCTTCCGGTTGCCACCGTGCCCTTGCCCTCCACTCCCGCCCGCAGCAGCCTCTTTGTGATGCGGTGCACAATCAGATCGGGATACCGCCTGATCGGCGAGGTGAAGTGCGTGTATGTTGGCGCCGCCAAAGCAAAGTGCCCCTCATTGGTCTCCGAGTAGCGCGCCTGCCGAAGCGATCGCAGCATCAGGTAGCTCAGGATCCTCTCCTCCGGTTTTCCTTCAATCCGCGCGGCCAGCTTCTGATACATCTTCGGAGTCACGGCAATGTCTTCCGCCACCTCGTGCGTCCGCGCGGCACGTCCCGTACGTTGAGCCTCGCGCCGGTCCCCGCGCGTCTGAATCTTCTTGACCGGCAACGCGCCCAACCCCAGCGAATACCCGAAGCTTGCCGCAAGCTCTTCAAACTGCACCACGCGCCGTGCCTCTGGCTTCTCGTGAATGCGATATAGCGACGGCACTCTCAGGTCCTCAAGCCATGTCGCCACACACTCGTTCGCCGCGAGCATGAACTCTTCGATCAGCCGGTTCGCCCACGTTCGCTCGGACTTCGTCACACCGCGCATCTGTCCCTGGTCGTCAAACTCGATCACCGGCTCTGGCAGATCAAAGTCAATGCTGCCTCGCTCCTCGCGCCGCCTGTTCATCAGCACGGCCAGCCGCTTCATACGCTCGAAATCCGTAACCATCCCCGCGTAGCTCTCCCGCTTCTCCGCATCGCCCTCAAGAATCGCGTGCACGTCGGCATAGGTCATCCGCGCCGCCGACCGGATCACACCCTCTTCAATCGCGTAGCTCTCGATGCGCCCCTCCGCGCTCAGTCGCATCACGCAGCTCAACACCAGTCGGTCCTCGTCCGGCCGCAAGCTGCAGATATCCGTCGAGAGCTCTTGTGGCAGCATTGGAATCGCGCGGTCCGGAAAGTACACGCTCGTGCCGCGCAGCCTTGCCTCCAGATCCAGGTCCGTTCCCGCACCCACGTACTCGGCCACGTCGGCAATGTGCACATGGAGCTCAAATCCGCCGTCGCCGCGGTCTGTCACCATCACCGCGTCGTCAAAATCACGCGCCGTCTCTCCGTCAATCGTCACAATTGGCAGCCCGCGAAAATCGCTCCTCCGATTCGCCTCCGCTTCATCCAGCCGCGCTACTTCGCGCGCCTCCTCCAGCACCTTCTCCGGGAACACTCGCGGCAACTGGTGCTTCCGTATCACCATCTCCACATCCACTCCAAAATCATCGGGATCCCCCAGCACCTCGATTACGCGTCCCATCGGCGGCCTCGTCGGCGTTGGCCAGCTCGTGATCTCCACATCCACGACCAGCCCCTCAAGGTCTTCGTGCGGGTGCGGCACTGTCTCCGCGCCGATCACGCGATGCGGGCTTACCTCCTGTGTCGCCGGCAGTTCCTGCCCCTCGGGGATCAAAATCGGCTGTGTCATCCGCTCGTCGAACGGAACCACGCAATGTCCCATCTCGCGCCCCGCTCGCGCGTAGTGAAATACCCCTACTACCGTCGGATTCCGCCGCTCCAGCACCCGCGCAATCCGCCCCAACCGCCGTCCATCGGCGCGGGGCGGTGCCAACTCCACCAGCACCTGGTCGCCCTGCATCGCGCAATTGATCTCGTCTGGGGGAATAAACACGTCCTCGTCCTGTCCCAATGCCTGCCGTGCATTCGGCCGCACAAACCCGTAACCGTCCCGGTGCAGATCGAGCCGCCCCGACATCAGGTTGTCGCGAACGTCGCCCCGACTCGCGCCTCCGGTCGTTGTCGTCTTCGGAATGCTCCAGTGCTCCCGGTCGACTTTCATCAGGTCCCCGCGTGCTGTCATCCGCGCCAGTTGCTCCAGCAGCAGACGACGCTCGCGCCCGCCGCCCAGCCCCAGTTCGCGCACAAGCTGCTTGTATCCGGCTTTCCCACCCGCCGCCCGCGCAATCCGTGTCCGCAACTCCCGATCTGTCATACCTTCAGAGTAGGACACAGCAGCTCAGATCGCGAGGGAACATGCTTCAGGCAGCCACTCTGGTTGTCTAGTCAGTATTGGTCGTCTTGAGTGAGGGAGCCTGCTGGTTCGGTCTTCGATTTATGGCTGCCGTTCAGGAATCGCCCAACATTCCGTGCCGAATCGCGCAACGACCCCGCTACTTTGTCGTAGGTCAGATCGAGCGCGTTGCCTGTTTTGTCGCCTGCAAGCGAAATCGCTGTATCGGTCTTGCGATTGCTCATGGCCAAAGCGTCCGCGGTCGAGCCGCCCGCTGCGATTGTTGCCTGCGCTGGCCTCTTTGCTGGATAGACCCAAGCGATGTCTGTCTCCGGCAGTTTCTCCAGGCGCGCCAGCACTTCCGGCTCGAAATCGGATCGCCCCATCTTCAAGCCAAGCGTCCACTCCGCAGACGCGGTCCACACTGCGCCGTTCATCAGACTCGTCGCCTCACCGAGATTTACGATCCGCGGCACAGTCAGGGTCTGCGTCGGACTGCAGTCATCTCCTCCGCAGCCGCGATGGCAAAGTTTCTTGTTCAAGAATGAGGCATGTTTGCCCCGTGAAATCCAGACCTGTGCCCCACCATGCACTGCGTTCAGCGTGGAGGCGCGTGTTATTTGGCTCGCATCGCATACGGTGTCTTCGTGGGCTGCGGCATACCAGTAGAGCGCCCGCCATCCGCCTGAGCTTTGCGCGTCGCCCTGAATCAGCACCGAGACATGCTCGGCATCGAGAGCGTGTGCCATTCGCCCGCAGTCGCTCCGCCACAGGTGAAAGTAACGCAGCTCCACCAGCGGAGCTTTCATATTCGGCAAAGTGCGCGGCGTTGCCTCGGCGTAAATCGTGCCGTCTTCCGATTCCGCCACTGGATTCGTGCGGTCTGGAACAAAGAGCGCTGGCCGGCCCGCGCAATCCTGCGGGTCTACCTGAAAGGAAGGTACAAAGCGCGCCAGCAACTCCTGTTCGAGTGCATCGCTGAGCCCGTCGTGATCCGAGTCGGCAATTGCGGTTGCACCGGCACGCGCCGTGTAGGCCCCGAAGCAACCAAGAGTCGCTCCTGCAATCACAAGCACACTCAGGCGGGGTGGCAGCATGGAGCCATCTTACGCCCTGGCGCGCCCATGCCTTTACCTCTCATGACAGGCCCTCCCCATCCACTCCAGGCTCACCGGCACAAATGCGTCGAGCGTGTCGTTATGTCCCCGGTCAGGCAATTCGCGAAACTCCTTCGGCTCAATCGCCAGCGCATACAGCTTCCTCGCCTGCAACTCCGGAACGACATCGTCTCTCGACCCGCTCACGATCAGCAAAGGTGCGTGGATGCCTGCGATCTTACTGTCATTTTCATACCGGTCCAGGATCAGCAGGCCTGCAGGGAAAAAAGGGAAGTGATGCGACGCCACCTTGGGAATGGAGAGATAAGGCGACAGCAGGACCACGCCGCCCACCGAGAACTCCGTGGCCATCTGCACGCAAACCCCTGATCCCAGCGACTGACCCACGAGAACCACTCGCCTGCTCTCGACGCCTCTCGCGATCAAGGCCCGCAGGTAAGCCCGTGCGTCGTTGTAGAGACCCTCCTCGGTCGGAGAGCCGGGCAATCCGCTGTATCCTCGATACTCCGTCACCAGAAATCCATAGCCCGCATCAATATACGGAACGGCAACCTGCGCGGCCGTCACCAGCCGGTCGGCGTTCCCGTGAAAAAACACAATCGTCAGCGGCTTCGTTGTCGCGGGCGCATACCACGCCTTCAGGTCGAAGCCATCCTGCGTTTTCACCTCGATCTCTCTGAGAGCGCTGTTTGACTGCGCATCGGCCAGCGGAACATAGGTGTGGGTGCGGTAGTAGAGTAGGTCCCGCTGCGCGAAAAAGAATATCGCAACAGCCAGCAGATACACGCCGATCGCGATCAGGAGCAACACCCGGAGCATCCTCACAAAGCCGTCTTTCCCGGAATCAAAACTTTCCGCTCCAGCGATGAGGACAACAGCATAATCCTCGTTGCTGCCTCTATCCTGAGATGTGACCGAAAGTCTCTCCACACTTCCAGAGCCCGCGCATCGAAGGCGCTTCCTCCGACTATCTGCCATCTGGCTCGGTCTCGGTCTGGCAGGAGCGTGGTCGCTTGCAACGCTAACCCTCCTGGCCGCCCGCTGGATCGATCCGCCGACCACCGCGGTGCATATGCAGCGCCGCCTGCAGGCTTGGATCCACGGCAGGCCGTATCACGAGCGCTACAAATTCGTTCCACTCACCCAGATATCACCCGAACTTCAGCACGCAGTCATCGCCGCCGAGGACGCGCGCTTCTATCAGCATCATGGGTTCGACTGGCACGAGATCCAGATCGCTGCGGAAGACGATCTGGAAGGCACTCGCTCCCGTGGAGCATCCACTCTCACCCAGCAACTTGTCAAAAACCTCTTCTTCGGAACCGGCCGCTCCTTTCTGCGCAAGGGCGCGGAGTTCGCGCTGGTCCCCGTTGCCGAGTTTGTCCTGGGAAAGCGCCGCATCCTCGAACTCTACCTCAACCTGGTGGAGTGGGGTCCCGGCATCTACGGCGCTGAAGCTGCATGCCGCGCCTGGGAGGGAACCGCGGCCCGTAACGTCGGTCGCGAACAGGCCGCCCGCCTCGCCGCCATTCTCCCAGCTCCCCTCAAGCGGCGTCCCGAACGCATGAACCACTACGCAACGCTCATTCTCGAGCGCATGCGCCAGATGGGATGGTAGTCGTCTTCCGCGGCGAAGACAGAATCAGACCGCCACTCCGCGAGTCGTCCAAAAGCGGACATGCAGTTGCGCACACGGACACAGAATGAACAACACCAGGCAGACTGATCGATTTAAGTGACTCATAAAATGAAGCTTAAAGTGGATGGCATTTGGTGCTCCGCATGCTATCTAGAAGAGGGACACTCTTATTCCCCAAGAGCGAAGTTCCAGGTGGAGGCAGTCATGGCAAGCCTGCTCCAGGATGTTCGCTTTGCCCTGCGGCAACTGCGCAAGAATCCCGGATTCACTATTACCGCGACAGCCATGCTGGCAATCGCAATCTGCGCCAACAGCACTATCTTCAGCTGGATCAACGGTACCATGCTTCACCCGATCCCGTTGGCAAGAGAAACGGGAAGCATGGTAAGCGTGATGCGGGGGCAGTGGAGCACGACACCTTCTCCGCCGCTTTCGTACCTGGACTACCGGGACCTAAGAGATCGAAATCAGACGTTTACCGGATTGCTTGCCTACAGCCACGACTGGCTGACGCTTACCGGCAGCGGCACGCCCGAGCGCGTTTACGTGGCCAATGTGTCGGCCAATTTCTTCGATCTGCTTGGCGTCAAGCCTGTACTGGGCCGGTTTTTCCTGCCCGACGAGGAAGCGCGCGCAGGCGGTGTTCCTTATGTTGTGCTGGCTTACTCGCTGTGGCAAACCCGATTTGCCGGAGATCCCGCCATCATCGGCAAGTCGATTGAATTTGCGCGCAAGCCAGTCACTGTCATCGGCGTAGCGCCAGAGGGATTTATTAACGCGATACCCGGCGTTCGCGAGGATGCCTGGCTGCCGCTGGACCCCCTAGGAACTGACACGCCGCGCATGACGCGTCGCAGTGCAAACTACCTCAACGTGCTCGGTCGCTTGAAGCCCGGCGTCAACCGTCAGCAGGCCACGCAAGATCTTGAGACGATCATGCGACAGCTTGTTGCTGAATTTCCTGACGATCATCTAGGCGTAAATACGATCACCCTCGATCCCTTGTGGCGCTCGCCGTTCGGAGCGAACGTGTACCTCGCGGCATCCTTGCCCATTCTGCTGTCCATCGCCGGGGTCGTTCTTCTGCTCACCTGCGCCAACGTGGCCACGCTTGCGCTGGTCCGCTTTCTCGCGCGGCGCCGCGAAATCGCAATTCGCCAGTCACTCGGCGCCACGCGCATCCAACTCATGCGCCAGATGGCCGTCGAAGGCGCTCTGGTTGCGCTCGCAGCTGGCGCGCTCGCGCTTTTCTTCACTTCGTGGACGGCGAAGCGCCTTGCCGACTTTATCCCGCCAAACTCCAACCCGATCGTGCTCAACGGAAGCGTCGATTTCAATGTCATCTTTGTCATTTTGCTGCTCGCGCTGTTTGCAGGCGCGATCTGCGGCGCGCTCCCTGCGTGGCGTTCTTCGCAGGCGAGCGCCGGCGAAGTCCTCAAGGATGAAACGATTACCGCCTCCGGAAGTGGGCATAACCGGAACATGCTCAGCGGGCTGGTCGTGACACAGATCGCCCTCTCGCTTGCCTTGCTGATCTCTTCTGGCCTGCTAATGCGCACGCTGAGAAACATGAACAACGCCGATCCGGGATTCGATCAGGATCATATCCTTACTGCTTCAGTCGGTCTCGGAATCGCTGGATATCCGCCCAGCGAGGAAAACGCAATCCAGCATCGGATTCTAGATCGCGTGGCGACATTGCCGGGAGTCAAGGTCGCAGCGCTCACCGATTGGTTGCCGCTCAGCTTTAACGGCAGGAGCAACGACGTCTATCCCGAAGGTTATGTGCCCAGGCTGCACGAGTCGCACGAGGTGCGGCGCGCCGACGTCTCTCCCGGCTTCTTCGCGGCGATGGGAATTCCAATTGTTGCCGGCCGTGACTTCACGCGAGATGACAACGAAAATGCTCCCTCGGTAGTCATTGTCGATCGGACCGCGGCCGCGCGCTACTGGCCCGGTGCAGACGCGGTTGGCCGCCGCCTCAGCATCGGCGGCAAGCTGTTCACGGTGATTGGTGTTGCGGGAAACTCGAAGCATCAGTTCGTCAACGAGCGCCCGGAATCGATGGTCTATCTGAGCTTCTTCCAGAACTCGTTTGAAACAACCGTCATGCTCCGCACCAAAGGTGATCCGGCCGCGATGGTGCCGGTCCTGGAGGACGCCATTCACCAAATCGATGGTCAGCTTGCAGTTTTCGATGTGCGTTCGTTGCGCGAAACCACGCAGGTCTCGAGCACATTTGCAATCATGGAGAGCACGTTTGCGGGGATTTTTGCGACCATTGCCCTCGTGCTGTCGGCAACCGGCATCTACGGAGTGGTTGCCTATCGCACGCAGCTTCGCACGCACGAAATCGGTATCCGGATGGCTCTGGGCGCTTCGCGCGTCGATGTCCTTCGACTGGTATTGATGCAGGGAGTGCGGCTAACGATCATCGGGCTCACGCTAGGGCTGGCGCTTTCGTTTGGCATGACGCGTTTCATCGCCGGGCTGTTGTACGGAATCAGCGCCAATGATCCCGCGACCGTGATCGCAGTCGCGCTTTTGCTGGCGGCGATCTCGCTCTTGGCGTGTTTCCTGCCAGCCCGGCGAGCGATGCGTGCGGACCCCGTCGCTTCAATACGCGAGTTGTGATCAGCAATCCCCCTCGCGTCGGGGAAACGGGTACGTTGGCCAAACAGGCCGCCTGAGATCATCTTCCTTTGAGTTCCTGCCAGAATCCCAGCAGGATCCCGTTGAACCTGTCTGCCGCTTCCAGGTTGACCATGTGCCCCGCGCCCTCGATCACCTCGCGGCGCGCTCGGGGCAGGCCTTCGGCGAGCAATTTCCCGATAGCCTGAAAATCCCGAAGGTCGCGCGCTCCGTTGATCACAATAGCGGGCGAGGTAATCTCGCACAAGCACTTCAACAGAGCTGGAGACGGCGTCCTTGCCATATCCCGATGCACCAGGTGCCACCCGCTGTAGTCGTCAACCATCCGGGACAGGAGGGAAGCGCAGTTCGGAATCGATCGCGCCGCATCAAACAGCGGATGCTCCAGCCATTGGCGTTTGGCTTCCTCAACACGGCCCGCCTTTGCACAGTCGCACATGGCCTTCCATCGTCCTTGCCAATCGTCCGACCAGGCGTAGCCATCCAGTGCGCTGTCCACCAGCACCAGAGACTCCACCATCTCCGGATGCAGTGCCGCAAACCGCAGGGCCATCCTGCCGCCCATCGAGAGCCCGACAACGTGAGCTCGTTCCGCCCCAAGATGCAGGAGAAGCGCATTTAGATCATCTTCGTGGGCATATTCGCCGGCAGGAGGCAACGACGAGCGGCCAAAGCCGCGCAGGTCATATCGGACGACGCGAAATGCGGATTGAAATGCCTCAAACTGCGGCGTCCACATGCGCGCGTCAAGGGCGAAACCGTGAAGAAAAACGACCGTCTCGCCCTTCCCGGCGCATTCAAAGAAGAGTTTGCCCTGGTTTACCTGAAGCCGTCCGCATCTCGCCTCGATCTGGGCATTGTCACGTGGCATGCACATCGCTCAATTGCCTTGCAGAGCTATGATTATGGCATTGCCTGCTGCGCGCCCGGCTCCTGAATCCGTTCGTGTGGTGCCATACTGGTGGACGAAGTGAAAGCAAGACTTTTGGTTCTCGGCATGCTGCTCTGCATGCTGACCGGCTCTCTCGCTTCAGCACAGTCCAATGCAAAAGACGTGGTGGTGTTGTACAGCTTCTTTGAGGCGATCATTCGTCGCTCGATAACATGGAGTCCTCCCTGCGCGCGCATGTTCCTTGGCCGGTGAACTTTTCCGTCAAATATCTCGAAAACCCACAGTTCGAAGAGCGGGCTTATCGCGACAGCCTGGCCGAGACATTTCGGGGCGAGTACCACGGCAAGCAGCCGAGTCTTGTTCTTGTCGCATCTGAGCCGGCGCTCCGATTCGCCGTAGCCGCTGCATCGGAGTTGCTCGACGCCGTGTCTCACGTGCTCGAGGGCAACGCCTACATTACGCCGAAGCTTCGCGCAGACAGCCGTGCCGACCGGGAAACCCGCGCGCGCCAGTTCTCGAAAGAACTTTCGCCACGCCAGTTGGAAGTCCTGCAGCTGCTCGCCGAAGGCCGCTCGATGAAGGAGATAGCAGACATTCTGAAGGTCAGTGAGAAGACAGTTATGTTCCACAAATACAACATCATGGAGTCCTTCAACCTCAAGAACAATGCGGAGTTGGTGTTGTTCGCGCTGAAACACCATGTCATATCATCCTGACCAAGTCCCCTCGGAAATTGGCACTGTCCTTTTTGCTAGTTGGCATGAGACGCCACTTTTTCTACGATCGGTGTTTGAAGTGTTGTGATGTTTAAAGCAGACAAACCCTTGCTCGATAGGCGCTCCTCTTTGGACGAGAAGACAACCTGCGCAAAACCGCGCGTCCTGATCGCAGACGATCATCATGCCTGGCTTGACCGCGTCACGGCCTTGCTGAAGTCGAGTTTCGACCTGGTCGGCACAGCGAGCAATGGCCAGACGCTCGTTGGTGAAGCAAGGCGCCTTCAGCCTGACCTCATCGTTCTCGATATCACCATGCCGGTCCTGAATGGGATCGAAGCCGCTCACGAAATTCATGAGACCGGGCCTGATATCAAGCTCGTCTTTCTGACCGTCCACGAAGAGCCGGAATACGTTCATGCCTGTTTTGCAGAAGGCGGCCTCGGCTACGTTAAGAAAACACGACTGGGGACCGATCTGCTTCCCGCAATACGTGAGGCTCTCTCGGGCCGCACCTTCATTTCTCCTTCTGTTGCTTACTAGAAATCAAATCAGCTCGGCTTCCCGCCATAGATCCGTCCGCCTGGCTTGAGACGGACTAGGAGTTTTCCTAGTTAGCTTCGATGCGGCCGGCTGTCTTTAATCGGGATGAGAGTCGAACATGTTGAATCGTCCCCAGTTTCTGATTGCTTACGACCATCTTCTCCTCGCAGAACTGTGTAAGCGTTGCCTCGAAGTGGAATTTGAAGTGGTTGGCATTGTTGGTAATGGGCGGAACTCGTCAGTATCGCGCCGAGAGTGAAGCCGGACGTCGTCGTGCTCGACATTTCGATGCCGATCCTCAATGGCCTCGATGCAGGTGACCAGGTCAAGCGCCTCTTGCCCACGGTTAAGCTGATCTATCTCACCATGAGTTCCGACCCCCAGCTTGCCGCTGAAGCCCTTTCTCGCGGTGCGTTAGGTTACCTGGTAAAACCTGCGCCTGCACTGAATCGTTGGTCGCTGTGCGCAGTGTTCTTCGAGGCAAGTCTTATCTCTCTTCCGACCTGCGCAAAGATGAGATCAATGCGTTTCGTTGGAAGAAGGAAAGCTTGATGGACGATCGTGGACAACTGACGGAGAGACAGCGCAAGGTTCTTCAGTTGCTGGGTGAAGGACGGGTGATGAAGGAAGTCGCCGCAATTCTGAACATGTCCACACGCACCGTCGCTTTTGACAAGTACAGGATCATGGGTGCTCTTGGAGCACGAACCAACGCAGAGCTGGTCCGGCATGCTGTCCGGCTTCGCATGGTCGTCTAGACACTACTGCTGTTCCGTCTGCAGCCCACCATCCGGCACAAGCACCAGTTCACACGTCGACCCTGTCGAACAGCTTACGACTGCGCTGCGCAACAAGCGCGCTTTCGATCCCGGCGGCAGCAACTCTGAAAACTTCATGGCGCCGATTACGGGTTTGATCGGTTCGAGCTTGTGCTCACCGGACATTTGCTGTGACTCAATCACCCCACCCGTTGTGATGACGATCCTGAACGTGCCCCAGCCGCTGACTCCGGCTGGCTTGTTGATCTTGTATGTGCGCAGCGCCTGCAGTGCTTCCGATTTCGGAAAGACCGAAGGCTTCTCGCCGGCTGGGCGCAGCCTCACCACGCCCTCGGCAATGTGCGTTTTGATATCCGGCGGAGTGTTCCTCTGGACCGCGGCCTGGGCCAGGATGTACAGATCGTAGGCGCGCTGGTTTTGGTTCGCCGCCTCATATATCTGCGCCAGGTGGTCGCCCACGTCAGCAGTAAGCGAGGCGCGCCATGCCGCCGAAATGATTGGTTCAGCTTCGCTGCTCTTACCCTCCCGAAACAGCGTCCAGCCTAGCGTGTCCCACGCAGCCACAAGCAAGTTGGCGCGTGCAAACGCCTTGCTGTTCACTTCTGCGGTCGTGATGCTCGCGCTTTCCTCCTCCAGTTTGGCAACGGATTTTCGCGAAGCCTCCTCCGCAAGCGCCAGGTTCACGCCCGATTCACTGAGCACGTACGCAGCGTTGTTGAGCACTTCGGGATCGTCGCTACCCTCCATGGCCGCGCGCGCTGCGGCAGCTGCCTCCTGGTTCCGATGGAGGCGGATAAGGACGTTGCACATCTCCAGCGAAAGCATGCGGTTGTCAGGATTCTGCGCAGCCGCGGCTTCAAGCGTCTTCAAGGCGCCCTCGTCGTCATGGGCAGCAGTCTGCAGGTACGCCATATACATCGCCATACGCACGTTATCAGGATGCAGGTCCAGATACTTCTGCACCGTCTGTCGAGCCGCTGCCGAGTCCCCGGTACGCATCTCGAGTTCAGACAGGGCGTGCACCGTCCATTCGTCATCCGGCTGACCGGCGAGTTCCTTGCGGTAGTCGGCCTTTGCCTCGTCGAGATTGTTGTCCGCCACCTGGGCAACGTAGCCAAGCTCAACCCACAGCCCTTTGGCCTTGGGATCCTTCTGTTTGACCTGGTTCAGCAGTTCCCGCGCGCGGTCCCACTCTCCGGCGCGCACCTTCGCCACGGCCTGGCCCATCAGATCGGATACCGAAGCATCGGAAGCCGCGGCGGAGCCCTCGGTGCCGCTCTTCGCCGGCTCTGCTTGAAGCGTTTTCGCCGTGGTCTTCGTGTCCGCCTTCCCGGCTTCCGCCTTGGTCGCGCCGCTGCCCGCGATCGTGACAGGCTTGGACGGACGGAAAAGCTGAATCCACGGTTCACCATCCAGGCTGATGCTCTTCGTGAACTCCTGGTACCTCTTCCAGTCGGCCTTTGCGACCCTCTGCTTGAGGATCACGATCTTGCGCTCTGCGACGATCTCGCTATTCTCGTACCGGTAGGTCTTGTCGAAGGTCGCGAACTCGGTCTTCACGTGAATGGGATCTGGCAGGTCGGCACGAAATCCCTCGGGCAGCCGGATGTGTGACACGACCGTGAGAGTTCGCGGCGTGCCAAGTTGAATGTCTTCGTCGG
>Ga0335069_10007540_pt1 | contig 15697 bp, 9 predicted proteins | sample Lox_Sample_11_FD_206714 | JGI IMG/M metagenome (GOLD analysis project Ga0335069, IMG submission 206714) | Soil microbial communities from Loxahatchee National Wildlife Refuge, Florida, United States - Lox_Sample_1.1 | ecosystem: Environmental > Terrestrial > Soil > Wetlands | place: USA: Florida... | reverse complement strand
CGATCGGCAGCGCGTCCCAATTGCGCTGATTTCTCGCCAATAGCCGCACGCCGGACACATAAGGCGTAAGGTCCAAGGCGTCGGCGGCGAGCGTGCCTTGCACCAGACGGTGACCCCCGGTCGACAACGTCAGCGCACCCTCCGCGGCATTGCCGTCGACTTCGACATTGACATTGGAGAGCGCCACCACGCCGCCGCCGATGTCGCTTTGCGCACGCAAGGTGAATCGGCCGAAGCCGCCAAACGGCGTCTTCTTGCTGCCGGTCCAGCGCAGCGCGTCGCGCAGCGAGGGCGCGTCGACGCCGAGCGAGCCCAGGATCTTGAGCGTGGGCAGCGCGCTAGCCGAGCCGTCGAAGGCGAGCTGGAGCGGGACACTGGAAATGCGCAATTTCAGGCCGGAGCGGTCGCCCGTGAGCGCCGCGTAGAAGTCGCTGAGCGTCAGGCTCGTTTCGACCGGCTGTTCGTTCCAGATAAAGCGGCCATTGGCGCCGAAACTCCGCGAGATCGACGGCCAGGCGACTTGGAATTCGACATTCTCCAGCCGCTCGGTCACGCTCTTGCCGGCGTCATGCACGACGACCGTGCCGTCCTGAATGCCGATCTCCGAGAATGAAGCGGTGCGGTGGTCGGCATTGGGCGCGAGCGCGCGCGACAGCGAGTCGATGAGGCCGGACCAGTTCGATTCTCCGCTCGCCGCGAAGGTGACGTTGATGACGGGACGCGTCAGGGTCACGTCGGCGATCTCGATGCGTCCCGCCAGCAGCGGAAAATAACGCAGCCGCGCCGTCAATTCGTCGGCCGTCACCGCCGGCCGCGTGCTGCGGTTGTCGCCGAGCATGATTTTGTGGAAGGTCACGGCGCCGGACGGAAACAGCGACAGCGAAATGTCGTCGCCCAGCATCGGATCGAGCCCGGTGACCGCCCGGATCTCCGATTGCACCGCCTCGCGGACCGCCGCCGCCGGAATAAGAATGGAAAGCGCCACCAGGGTGACGAACGCGGCCGCAAGAATGGCGGCAACAGCAATCGCAAGGCGCTTTAGGCCGATGGCCGCGGTCAAGGACGCTTTTCCGATGTTGATTTAAGCCGGGGTGAATATTATCGGGCGGCTGATGCGCTGCAAACTGGCGGCACTCTGTGTCGCTTTCGTGGCCGGCCGGTCGCCGGCGCGTGCCAAATGTCTGCTGTTTATGGGGAAAAGCCCGCCTACCGGCTCTGCCCAGGCGGGCCTAGCGGGCCGAATAGCGCACCGGCTTCGGCCGCCGATATTCCGCCACTTCGGCGATCAGCTTGCCGATCATGGCCTGGCCGAAGGAATTGAAATCCTTGGCTACCATGACGAAGCCGCCCGGGCCGCCGATCACGTTATTCTTGTAGTAGTTGTCGAGGCCGCCCGGTGGATTGGTGTGATCGGGATTCCACGACATCGGATTTTCGCTGAGGATGACGAGCCCGTTGATGGTGACGCCTTGGGCGACGGCATCGTCGCGCGCCAGCGCCACGTCGCGCCCGGCATTATTGGTGCCGTCGCCGGAAATATCGATGACCCGCCGCGCGGCCTTGAGCGGCGCGTGGCTGAACTGATCCATGGAAAATTCGATGGCGCCCGAGATCGAGGTGCGATCGGCGAACGAGCGCGGCGCTTCGAGCAGGCGATCACCGAAATCCTTCGCGCTGGCGCCATCGCCGATCGTCGTCCAGTCGATCACGATATGTTGGGCGCCGATCCCGGACCACTCGACAAAAGTCAGGCCGATGCGGCCGAGCCGCCCGGATTTGATCGTGTCGATCACGCGTGGATCGGAGATGGCGGCGGCATAACCGTCGCGCTGCAATTGAAATTTCGTGGCATCGATGCTGCGTGAAACGTCGGCGGCGAGGACCAAGAGCAGATCGACGTCGTCGGCAGCGCGCGCCGGTACGGCAGCGAAAGCGCCAAGCGCCAGCAGCAGTGCCAGTACGACCTTGACCATGCGCATTGCCGCACCTTCGCTAGCAATGTTGACCCGGCAAGGGTAACGCGCAAACGCGGCGAAAACGGGTTCGACCGCCGCACGAACTCATGTTTAACAGATTCTATGCCGGATCGATTACGCAGGATTACCTAGCTGTCCCGCGTTATTCGGCGACGACCCGGCTCGGCGGAAACGCAATCTCGACCAGCGTGCCGGCATTGGGCGCGCTGGAAATGCTGAAATGGGCGCGATTGGCCTCGGCAATGGCCTTGGTCAGCGGCAGGCCGAAACCGGTGCCTCCGGAGCCGAGACTGTCCGGCGTAACGGTCTCGCGGAACGGCTCCAGCGCTGCCTGAATATCCTTTTCGCTCATGCCGGTGCCGGTATCGCGCACGCGCAGCACCGCTTCGCGGCTGTCGGAATAGGCCGTCGAGACGATCACCTGGCCGCCGGGGCCGGTCAGCCGGATCGAATTCGACAGCAGATTGAGCACGATCTGGCGGATCGATCGCTCGTCGGCGACGACATTCGGCAAAGCCGGCGTCAGGGCGGTGCGGATGATGATGCGCGCCTTGTTGGCCTGCGGCTGCATGATGCCGACGCATTGCTGGGTCAGCGCGTTGAGACTGATATTGGCGAAATTGAGCTCGGCTTTGCCGGTCTCGATCCGCGATAGGTCGACCAGATCGTTCAGCAGGGCGACGAGATGCGTGCCGGCGGCGTGGATGTCTTTGACGTATTCGCGATAGCGCTCGTTGCCGACCGGGCCGAAGCGCTCCGCCATGATGATCTCGGCGAAGCCGGTGATGGCGTTGAGCGGCGTGCGGATCTCGTGGCTGACCTTGGTCAGGAATTCGTTCTTGGCGGCGGTGGCTTGCGCCGCTTCGCGCTTGGCATTGCGCAGTTCTTCCTCGAATTGGCGGCTCGCGGTGATGTCGTGAAACATCGCGGCGAAGCGATCAGGTCCGATCCGCGTCAGCGTCAAGGCCAGCGGGATCAGCCGGTTCTCGCCGGCGCGCGCCGCGACGTCGATGGCATTGCCGGCGCTATTCCCGTCGCCATGCGCGCCATTGGCGACCCGCTCGAAATATTCACGCGCGACGCGCTTGCTCTCGGGCGCCAGGAATTCGCCAAGCGAATGTCCAGCCATGTCGTTTTGCCCTTGGCCGAACAGAGCCGCGGCCTGCGCATTGGCGCCTTCGATGTTTCCCTGCCGGTCGAGTGTGACGACACCTTGGGGAAGCCGGTCGAGAAAGGACTTGATTGCGCGATTTTCGCTCTCGGCGGCGGCAAGCGCCCGCTTGAATTTCTCGAGCGCCAGTTCGGTCTCGCTGCCGGTCAGAACCAGCGCCAGCGCCGACGAGCCCTGCCATGGCACGGTGAACATGCGGCCCTCGGCCGGCAATTCGCGGCCGCTTTGGGCGCGGATCGAGAATCGCTGCAACCCGCTGTTTTCAGCCGGGCGAGCCGCGGCCGGGCCGGCGAATAGCGTCGCGAGGCCACCCGACTTCACGATCGCATCGAGGCCGCCGTAGCCGCTCCACTCCAAAAAGTGCCGGTTGGCGAACAGCAGGGAGTCGTGACGGTAGAGCAGGATGCCGACTGGAATGCGATCAAGCAGCGTCTGTTCGAGGATCGCGCCGATCGGCGGCAGCGCGCCCGGTGGTGAGGTGGCCGCCGCGTTGTCTTGCACCTCGGCCTCGGCGCCGCCATCCGCGGTAGCTTCAGGACTTCCACGCAAACGCGCGGTCAGTTCCTGCGCCAGTTCACGGAACGCCCGCCGCTCGATCGGGCTCAGCGCGGGCGGCGCTTTCGGCTCGGATGGCTGTGCCTGCCGGAACGGCACCACATTGGCCGCAGCCGCGCTGATCGCCGGGCGCTCTGCTTCGGGCGCATCCGGCGAGACGACCGGCGGCGTCGCCGGCATCACAACTTCGGCCTGCTGCGGCGGCGCTTGTGGCGCCAGGGCAATGTCGCCGAGCCGTTCGCGGCGTTCGCGCGCGAGCGCATTGATGCGCTCGAGATCACGGCACACGCCGAAGCCGCGATAGCCGCGAAACGCGCGGTCGCGGTCGAATACGGGGAGCCCGGAGAGTTCGACCGGCAGCCGCTCCGCCGATTCATCGACCGGCCAGGACACGATGACGCCGCTCCAGGTTTCATGCGTCGCTACGGCGCGGGCGACCTGGTTGTCCGGATCGAGCTTGAGTTCGTTGGCGATGTCGCTCCACAGCCGGCCAATGCGCGCCATGGTGCGCGGTCCGACCAGCTCGATGAACTCGTCGGAGCCGACGACAAAGCGCCCTTCGGCATCCATGTGCCAGACGAAGCGCAGCGGGTGGCGCCGCTCCGCGATCGGCGCATCGGGGGATGGGACAGCGGTGGTCGAAGTCGATGGGGCAGGGGCTTCGGACGATGCAGTCGCCGGGATAGCCGGTTGCGCCGGCGTTTCCGTCCCGGCGGCGATCGGCTCGGCCTCCGGTTCGATCGGCGGCGCGTCGACAACAGGCGCGGATGGCGGCGGCGAGGCGGCGATCTCCGCCGCGGGGCGGCTGGGCGGCGCCGGTTCGGCACGCGCCGCCGCGGCGGGCTGCGATAGTTGCGGTCCGAACGTCAGCAGCAGCACGCGCGCAGCGTCCTTGCCGAGCGGCTCAGCAGTGACGCCCACAGCCGTTCCTTCGATCCGGGCGCTTGCTTGAACGGCACCGGCCTCCGGCACGGCCAGGCCGGCAAGATCGAGCGCCGCCAATGTCGCCGCACCATGAAGCCGCGCGCCGGCCGCTGCATTGGCATGGACAAGTGTGCCGTCCGGTGCGAAGGCGGCGATGGCATCTTTGCCGTCGGGAAACAGCCGCCGCAGCCGTTCGCCGAGCGTCAGCGTGGGCCCCGCGGCTTCGGCAGCAACGATCAGAACGGCGGCACGGCCGTCATCGAGAACGATGCGCGAGCACAGGCAGGTCAGCGCCCGGCCAAAGCCCGCGCCGAAACCGCGTAGCCGCTCCAGCCGTTCCTGCGAACGGGAGGGAAGTGTCGCGCCCAGCCGAATGACTTGCGCGGCCGCAGCGTCGTTGGCTTTGAAGCTCCGCTGGCCCAGAGCGCCGATATCCGCTGCGCCAAAGATCGCCGCGCCAACGGCATTGGCCCAGATGATGCGCGCGCCGTCGGCGCTCCAAAGCCAGGCCGGCCAGGCGCTGGTCGCAAGCGCTGCGAGCCGCGGGTCGTGCAGCGGAGCGAGCTCGGAATCGACAACAGGCATGCGGCGGAACTCGTTACCCTAAACGAATTCTTAATAAAGCCGGGCGCGTACCGCCTGTCCATGCCGCGCGTCGCCCGGTCGCCGGACTTGGCGGGATAACCTTAATTGGCAGGGTTTTCCGCGGTTTACGGCCGCGATCGGCGGTCCCATTGGGCGACGCGGAACTGCCGTCCTTTCGCGGCCGAATTTTGCGTCGGCAGTGGCCGAAATCGCTTGCGGTTTTTCAAACCGGCCCACTAGGATTGCGGTGCAGGGAACGTTGCGGAAGGACCCGGCACGACCGGGCCGAAGGAGCGGATTATGGCCAAAGACCCATTTGAGCAGTTTGCCATTCCAAGCGAGATGCGCGCGTTCGCTGAGCAAAGCGTGGCCCAGGCCAGGAAGGCGTTCGAGACATTCATCGATGCGGCGAACCAGGCGATGGGCCAGTTTCAGGGCCGCGCCCAGGCGGCCCATAGCAGCGCCTCCGAAATCGCCCACAAATCACTGACTTATGCCGAGAAGAATTTCGAGTCGACGTTCGATTTTGCGCAACGGTTGATGCAGGCCAAGGACGCATCCGAAATCATGGCCCTGCAGTCGGAATATTTGAGCAAACAAATGCAGACGCTGTCGACCCAGGTTCAGGATCTCGGACAAAGTGCGGCCAAGATTGTGATGGATGCTGCCAAAACTAAGTCCTGAGGAAATTTCCAGGACTTCAAGCCCGACGTGCATGGCAGATTTTGTCGCGGGTTCGGGTGGTACACCGAAAATTCTAATAGTTACAGCTGGTTACAAATTTGTTGCATTGCAATATTTTCTGTTGCAATGCACCAAAAAAGCTGTTATTTTTATTTTGGAAAGTGCCCGGGTCAGATCAGTATGGCGTACGGCCGCGGGTCGAAATTGAGGCAACGCGCAACGGGCGGCGAAGCCAGCAAACAAGAAAAAATCTCTGTTGTGAGACAGCCCAAGAGCAGTGAGCAAAAATCAAGGACACAAGTGTCATGACCGATCTGGCCACCAACACCAAAAAGTCGAGCGGTGCATTCGAAATGCCGAAATTTGAGCTGCCGAAATTCGAGATCCCGAAGATCGAAATGCCGGCCGCTTTCCGCGAATTCGCCGAGCGCGGCGTCGCGCAATGCAAGGACAACTACGAAAAGATGAAAGCCGCCGCCGAAGAGGCGACCGACGTCATGGAATCCACCTATTCGACCGCCGCCAAGGGCGCCTCGGATTACGGCCTCAAAGTCATCGACGCGGCCCGCACCAATACCAATGCCGCATTCGATTTCTACGGCGAGTTGCTCACCGCCAAGACGCTGTCGGAAGTGATCGAACTGTCGAGCACTCATGCCCGCAAGCAGTTCGAGACATTGACCGAGCAGGGCAAGGAACTCGGCGCGCTGGCGCAGAAGGTCGCGACCGAGACCGCCGAGCCGATCAAGACCGGCATGAACAAGGCGTTCAGCAAGGTCGGCTGATCTTAAGCCGTTACGCTCACGCCATTACTGGCGAGGGGAAAGCCCGGGCCCATGCCCGGGCTTTTGCTTTTGGTAACCCGCAAGGTGGTCAAATCGGCCGCTCGAGGGCCGGTACCCCGCAAAGTCTTGCCAAAACCGCGTGGTACTCATAGTTTCCGGCCGCTTGGCGGTTTGGCCGCAAGCTCGTGCAGCTGTAGCTCAGTTGGTTAGAGCGCCTGTCTGTGGAACAGGAGGTCGGTGGTTCGAGCCCACCCAGCTGTACCACGCCTTTCGGCGATCACTGTCGCCGCGCAAGCGCGCCGCGGATCAGCCGGGCATAGAGCCGATCGGCAATGCCATGCGGTCGCGCCAGTCCCATCCGCTCCATGCAATCGGCGTGATCGGCCGGACCGGACAGCCCGCGCAGAGCAAGCCACACCAGCGTGCCGAGCGAAGCGGACTTCAGCATTTCCAGGGCCGGGATCAGCCGCTGCTCGACATCGGTGAAATCCGAGCCGAATGGAAAAGCCGGCAGCAGTCCGGCTTCGGCCGCGGGCTTGAGCGCGCGTGCAACCGCATCCGGGGTATTGTCGCGCGCCGATTTCGGCAGTTCGTAACCGCGCTCGATCTTGCCGGCATCCTTGGCCTGCAGCAGCAATTCGTCCTGGAAACGCGAGTCGGCAATCACGAGCATCGCCGCGATCACATCGCGGTCGGTTTTGCCGCGAATGTCCGCGATACCGTATTCGGTAATGATCATATCGCGCAGGTGACGAGGAATGGTGGTGTGGCCGTAGCGCCAACGGATATTGGACTGCGTCTTGCCCTTGACCGTGCGCGTCGCACGCAGGAGAACGGCCGAGCGCGCGCCGTCGAGGGCAAAGCCCTGCGCGATGAAATTGTATTGGCCGCCGACGCCGCTGACGATCCGCCCGTCGTCGAGCCCGTCGGAAACCACATCGCCGAGCAAGGTCGCCATCATCGCGTCATTGAGAAAGCGCGCCTTGACGCGCGCGCTGCGCTTTTTGTCTTCGTCGTGATAGAGCGCGTTCACAAACGAAATCGACGTCATGCAGAATTTCGCCGCGGCCTCGGCCGGCATGTCACGCAGCGCGCGATAGAAGGCGCGTGAACCGACGAAAAATCCGCCATGCAGTACGACGCCGTCGACCTCGCGCTTGAGAATGCCGGCGCGATGCAGGTCGAGCAGGCCTTCGACGAACATTTCGGTGCAGCTGTAGAGCCCGGTATCGAATGGCTCGGTGTGGACCGCCGGGCTGCCGGGATCATGGCCGAGCGTCGCCAAGAGTTGGCAAAAATCCGCATTGCGTTTCTGCCGCAGCACGAGGCCCCGGGCCACGGCATCGCCCATGGAGCCGATGCCGATCTGCAAAGTGCCGCCGTCGGGCACCGTGCTCGCCGCATGCAGCCCGGCGGCGTAGTCGGCGAGTTCGACCGGCTCGCGTGGCGGCGCGAACAGCGGGAAGTCGGTGGCGGGACTGTCGAGCACAATATCGAATTCGTCCGCTGCGATCGCGGCATCGTTGCGTAGAAACGGCAGCTCCGAATTGATCTGGCCACAGAACAGAAAATCGGCCTTGCCGTCGCGCCGCAGCTCGAGGAGATCGATCGTCAGATCGGGATTGCAGCTCAGGCTGAACGGATGCGGCATCTCGCCGGCACGATGCGCCACCAATTGGCCGACGACATTGACGCCGCGGTCGAGCACGTAATGCAGCGCGTCCGTATAGTTCGCGCAGATGTAATGCTGCTGGGCGTAGGGCGAGCCGAGCCACTGGCCGGCTTCGAAGAAGAACTCATTGATTGTGATGTTCGGCGGCACCTGGCCTTCGTGAATGGCCGTGGCGTAATGCAGCGGCGGGTAACCTGCGAACAGGCGCTGCGCGATCGGATCGAGGAAGCGGTGCTCCAGCGCGTTCTTCGCCCGCGGCGGCTCGAGCGTCAGCGCGGTGAAGATCGTGAGCTTCAGCGCGGGATTGGCGACGGCCTTGTCGTAGAGCGCATTGGCGATGTGGTTCGCCTTGCCGAGGCCGAGCGGCATGGCGAGCACGATCGTCTTGCCGACCTTCTCGATAATGGCATCGGCCAGCCGCGCCGGGTCGTCGAATGTCGCCGGCGCCGATGTCGTGTGAATCATTTCAGATCGTCCCAGCCCGGATCGGGCTGGAAGCGCGGCCCGTACTTTTCAGCGAGCCGCTTGAGCGTATCGCGCACGTCGGCAATGCCGCGGGTGCGCGCATAATGCATCGGGCCGCCGCGGAACGGCGCAAAGCCGGTGGCAAAGATCATGGAGCCGTCGACGATCTTCTCGTCGGCGACGATGCCTTCACGCAGGCAGGTGACGCAGACGTCGAGCATGGGCAGGACCATGCGGTCGATGGCGTCGGCGGGCGCGGGCGCCGCATCATGGCCCTTCACCGCATGGCCGTCCTTCCATTCATAAAGGCCTTTGCCGGTCTTCTTGCCGAGCTCGCCCTTGCGGACCTTGTCCTGCAGCCATTGCGGCGCTTCCGGCATGTCGCGATTGAGGCCGGTCTTGAGCATCTCGGCGACATGCAGGCAGATATCGAGCCCGACCTCGTCGGCAAGCTCGATCGGCCCCATCGGCATACCGAAATCCTCGGCCGCCTTGTCGATCGATTCCTTGGCGACGCCGGAATCGAGCAGCACCAGAGCTTCGAGCAGATAAGGCGTGAGCGCGCGGTTGACCAGGAAGCCCGGCGCGCTTTTGACCGGCGCCGGCAGCCGGTCGATGCGGCCGAGAAAGGCGCGCGCATCGGCCAGCACGTCGGGCGCGACCTGATCGTGGCTGACGACCTCGACCAGCTGCATGCGCGACACCGGATTGAAGAAGTGAATGCCGACCAGCCGTTCCGGCTTCGGCAATCCCTCGCGCAATTGTTCGAGCGGAATGCTCGATGTGTTGGTGGCGAGGATGGCGTCGGGCTTCATCTTCGGCTCGATGCCGGCGAAGATCTTGCGCTTGAGCTCGAGCACTTCCGGCACTGCTTCGATGATCAGATCCGCCGAAGCGACGCCTTCACCCTTGAGATCAGGAATCACGCGGTCGAGCGCATCGCGCTGCCGACGGCGATCATCGCGGCCGATCTTGCCGTAGAGATCGGCGGCGCGCTTGATCGCGCCGGCGATCGGCTCCGGCTTGGCGTCGCCTAGGCTGACGACAAAGCCATGCCAGGCGCACCAAGCGGCGATATCGCCGCCCATGGCGCCGGCGCCGATGACATGCACACGCTTGCCGTTCCATTTGCCGTCGGCGAGGCTTTTGAGATTCTCGCGCAGGAAGAACACGCGCACCAGGTTCTGGGCGGTCGAGGTGACGAGAAGCCTGGCGAAGGACGAAATCTCCGCCTTCTGCATCGCGTCCCGGTCGCCGCCGTGTTTCTCCCAGAGATCGATCAAAGCCGACGGCGCCGGATAATTCTTGCGCGGCGCCTTCTTCTCCGCCTCGCTGCGCATGCGCGAGCCGAGGAAGCCGCGCGCCGGGCCGATATTCATCAATCGGCCGATGAGATCCTGCTTCGCCGGCTTCCAATCGCCGGCGACGGCCGAGCGCACGGCGGCGCGCACATGGCGCTCCTGCGTCACCGCATCGACCAGGCCAAGCCGTTTGGCCGAACGGGCGCGTTCGGTCTTGCCGGTCAGCATCATGGTCATGGCCTTGACCGGGTTGATCAGCTCGGTGAGGCGGAACGTGCCGCCAAGGCCGGGATGCAGTCCGAGCAGCACTTCGGGAAAGCCGAAGCTCGCGCTCTCGATCGCGAGACGATGGTCGCAGGCGAGCGCGACTTCAAGCCCGCCGCCGAGGCAATAGCCGTGAATGACCGCAATGGTCGGCAGCGGCAGCCGGTCGAGTCGATCCAGGATCTCATGCCCGCCGCGGAGCATTGTTTCGATCTGTGCGGGATCGGTGACGCCCTCGAATTGCGTGATGTCGGCGCCGGCGATGAAGCCGCTCGGCTTGCCGGAACGGATGACAAGGCCGCGCGGCCGGTCGCGTTCAAGCTTGTCTAAGACGGCGTTGAGCTCGGTGAGCACCGGCTCCGACAGCGTATTGGCGCTGGAATCCTTCTTGTCGAAGAGGAGCCAGGCGATGCCGTCTTCGTCGGTGCGCAGCCGCCAGTTGGCCCACGGCCCCGGCTCCTGCTGCTCGCCCAGCGCAAACGGGCCGAGCTCGAGATCGCGCTTGCCGAGAATGTCCATAGCCGGCTTGGGGGCAAAAGAGGATTTCATGCGTGGCCCCTTAGATCGCTTCGATCAGCATCGCGCCGCCTTGGCCGCCGCCGATACATTCGGTGGCGATGCCGCGCTTATAGCCGAGCCGCTTCATGGCATTGACCAGATGCAGCACGATGCGGTTGCCGCTAGCGCCGACCGGATGGCCGACGCCGATGGCGCCGCCATCGACATTGATGCGGTCGCGCGGAATGGTTCCAGCGGCCGCGTCGAGTCCGAGCGCGTCGCGGCAGAACTCATCGTCCTCCCAGGCGGCGAGGCAGCCGAGCACTTGCGCGGCGAAAGCCTCGTTCAACTCCCACAGCTCGATGTCGCTCAGCGTAAGCTGATGCCGCTTCATGAGCGCTGTCGAGCAGTAGACCGGTCCAAGGCCCATGACGGACGGATCGAGCGCCGACCATTCGCTGTCGACGATCACGGCCTTGGGCGTCAGCTTGTGCTCCCGCACCGCGTCTTCCGAGGCGAGGATCACCCAGGATGCGCCATCGGTGATCTGCGACGAATTGCCGGGCGTGACCTTGCCCCAGGGCCGCTCGAAGGCGGGCTTGAGCTTGGCGAGCGTATCGGCGGTGCTGTCGGGCCGCACGCCGTCGTCGTGGTCGTAGAGCGTGCCGTCGCGGGCGAAAGCCGGCTCGACTTCGTTGGCGAAGTAGCCGTTCTTCTGCCCGGCCGCCGCGCGCTGTTGGCTTTCGGCGGCATATTCGTCCGCCTGCCGCCGGGTGATGTGGAACAAATGCCCGACCAGCTCGGCGGTCTGTCCCATGTTCAGCTCGGTGATCGGATCGGTCAGGCCGCGCTCGAGCCCGATGACCGGCGTGAGCATCGACGGCCGGAAACCGAGAAAGGCCGAGAGCTTCGCGCCGAAGCCGCGCGCGGCGAACATTTGCGCGTACCATTTCACCGCGCTGCGATTGAACACCAGCGGCGCGTGGCTCAGTGCTTCGGCGCCGCCGGCAAGGATGAGGTCGCTGATGCCTTCCTGGATATAGCGATAGGCGGTGTCGATCGATTGCATGCCGGAGCCACAATTGATCTGCACCGTGAACGCCGTCATCGCTTCGCCCATGCCGAGCCGCAACGCGGCGACACGGGCAGGATTCATCTCGTCGGCGATGACATTGACGCAGCCGAGAATGACCTGGTCGAATGCGTCCGGCGCAAACGGCTGCCGCAGCAGCAGCGGCCGTCCGCATTGCACGGCGAGATCGACCGGCGTGAACGGCCCCGGCGCGCCGCGCGCCTTGATGAAAGGCGTGCGGCTGCCGTCGACGATATAGACCGGACGGCGGGTTACTCCGCCGCCACCGGCGGGACTTGCGATGTCGCTTGCGATGACACTTCTCCCTTATGCGCCGTCCCGCGGACGGTGATTTCTTCGGGCGCAAAATCGTTAACCGCGACCGCGGCGCTGACCGCGTCGGCGGCGGCCCTCAGTTTGGTCGCTTCGTCGGCATTGATGGTGCCTTGCTTGACCGCCTGATCGATGTCGCGCACGCGGGCCGCATGCATGCGGTCGCGGATCGGCTGGACATCGACGACCATGGCGAAGGCGCGCTCGACCAGCGCGATGCCGTTAGAGCCGTCCATCTCGGTCGGGTGATAGAGATCGACGGTGAGACGGTCGCGCGCCGCCGACGGCGTCGTTATCAGGTCGGCGCATTTATCGGTGATGCGGTCGGACGGGCCGCGCCGCCGCGCGCCGAATGGCGCGATGCAAAGGCGAAGGAACCAGGCCACCGGCCGGATCGGGAAATTGCCGAGGAGCTCGTCGAACCGCGCTTCGATCGTGGCGAAGCTCGATTCCAGGCAATAGTCCAGAAGCGGGAAATCGTCGGCCTGACGGCCCTCGTCGTTCCAGCGCTTGAGTGCGGCACTGGCGAGATAAAGCTCGGAGAGAATATCGCCGAAGCGCGCGGAGATCATTTCCTTGCGCTTGAGCGCGCCGCCGAGCGTCAGCAGCGACATGTCGACAGCAAGCGCAAAGGCCGCGGCATGGCGGCTGAGCTGCCGGTAGAACGGCGTCGCTGCGCCCGCGTCGGGGGCCGGCGCAAATGCGCCGCCGGTCCAGGCGCGGCCAATGGCGCGTCCGGCATTGGCGAGGCTGTGGCCGACATGGCCCCAGAAGGCCTGATCGAACGCGTCCAGCCCGCGGGCGCGGTCGGTGTCTTCCAGCGCCTTGATCTCCTTGAGCAGATAAGGATGGCAGCGGATCGCGCCCTGGCCGAACTGGATCAGCGCTCGGGTGACGATGTTGGCGCCCTCCACCGTGATTGCGATCGGCACGCCGCGATAAAGGCTGCCGAGATAATTCAGCGGGCCTTCGATGATCGCCTTGCCGCCGTGCACGTCCATGGCGTCATTGACCGCGACGCGCATGCGGTCGGTCGCCTGCGATTTCATGATCGCGGTGACGACCGCCGGATGATGTCCATCATCGAGTGCGGCGCAGGTCATGCGGCGCGCGGCATCGAGCTGATAGGCGGTTGCGGCGATGCGGCCGAGCCGCTCCTGGATCGCCTCGAATTTTGCGATCGCGACGTGGAATTGTTCCCGGATGCGCGCATAGGCGCCGGTGATGTTGGCGCAGAACGCCGCGCCCGCCGCCGACAGCGACGGCAGCGAAATGCCGCGCCCGGCGGCCAGCGCGCTCATCAGCATTTTCCAGCCCTTGCCGACCTGGTCTACGCCGCCGATGACATTGTCCATCGGAATGAAGACGTCGTGGCCCCAGTTCGGGCCGTTCTGGAACACGTGCATTGCAGGAAGGTGACGCCGCCCGATGCTGATGCCGGGCAAATGCGTCGGCACCAGCGCCAGCGTGATGCCGATCTCGTCGCGATCGCCGATCAGGTGGTCGGGATCGCGCAGCTTGAAGGCAAGCCCGAGCACGGTCGCGATCGGTCCGAGCGTGATGTAGCGCTTGTGCCAGTTCAGCCGGATGCCGAGGACGTCCTTGCCGTCATAGGTGCCGCGGCAGACCACGCCGGTATCGATCATCGAGGCGGCATCGGAGCCCGCCTCCGGACTGGTCAGGCCGAAACACGGAATTTCCTCGCCGCGCGCAAGCCGCGGCAGCCAATAATTACGCTGCGCCTCGGTGCCGAATTGCATCAGCAATTCGCCCGGTCCGAGCGAGTTCGGCACCATGGCCGTACAGGCGGCGCAGATCGAGCGTGTCGACAGCTTACGGATGACTTCCGAATGCGCATAGGCAGAGAAGCCGAGCCCGCCATATTGCTTCGGAATGATCATGGCGAAAAATTTGCGCGACTTCAGAAAATCCCAGACTTCGGGCGGCAGATCGTGCCATTCCCAATTGATCTTCCAGTCGTTGAGCATGCGGCACAGTTCTTCGACCGGGCCGTCGAGGAATTGCTGCTCTTCCTCGGACAATTTCGCAGGTGCGAAGGCGAGGAGCTTGTTCCAGTCCGGATTGCCGGTGAACAGGTCGGCGTCCCACCAGACGTCGCCGGCTTCGATCGCTTCGCGCTCCGTGTCGGAGAGACGCGGCAGCGCATGCGCGGCCATGCGAAAAATCGGTTTGGTGATCCAATCCCGCCGGAATGTAGAGGGCATGGTGTATTCCCCCAGATCTGTGAGCGTCAGAGACTATAGAAGCCTCGCTCCGAGATGTTACATTTTCGGTCACAATTCCGCGGCTGACCGGCCTTGCAGAAACATAGTGATTAAACGGTTAGGCCGCCAATAATCAGGCAGGATCGGCCCATGTTCGCTTGGCTTGAAAAATACCTCAGTGACAAGATTGTAGAGTACATATCGCAGCCCACGGGGCGTTATGCACCGTTTTATGCCCCCGATCCCGAACTGATCCGCAAGGCGCTCAAGCCCGGCGACATCCTTCTGGTCGAGGGTAATAGCCGGCTGTCAGCTACTATCAAATATCTGACTCAATCGACCTGGTCGCATGCCGCCCTTTATGTCGGCGAACGGCCGGGCGACGTCGCGCCCGATGGCGAGCCCAATGTGCTGCTGGAGGCGGAAGCGGATACCGGCGTCGTCACCGTGCCGCTGTCGAAATACCTGAACTTCCATACCCGGATTTGCCGGCCGGTCGGGCTCGACGAGGCGAGCACCCGGAAGGTGATCGACTACACTTTGGCGCGCATCGGCACACTCTATGACTCGCGGCGCATCGTCGATCTGGCGCGCTATCTGTTTCCCTATCCCCCGGTGCCGGTCTGGTTTCGCCGCCGCATGCTGTCGATCGGCGCCGGCGATCCGACCCGTGCCATTTGCTCGACCCTGATCGCGCAGGCCTTCGCTTCAATCCACTATCCGATCCTGCCGGAGCGGGCCTCGATCAATGGCAAGACCTATATCCTCGCGCCCTTTGTGAAGGACGAACTCGATCACATCCGCACCTACGGCCTCTACACGCCGCGCGACTTCGACGTGTCGCCGTATTTCGCCATCATCAAGCCGACGCTCGCCGCCGGTTTCGACTATCACACGTTGGCATGGGATCCGCCCGGCCTGACGGATGGCGAGCTTGCCGACGCAAAAGTCACGCCGTTCAATTGACGGCAGCCTGCGCGATCACGCCGGCGATACCGGTTGCGGCTTGCCGGCAGCGTCGACCTTGACATAAGTGTACAGCCCTTCGGTGACCTTGATCGGCACCGCGTCCGCGCCGCGCGATCGCCGTGCCCAACTCTCGATCTTGACCGTGATTGATGTATTGCCGGTCTTCGAAACGCTCGCATAGCACGATACTTCGTCGCCGACGCAGACCGGGCGATGAA
>Ga0335069_10007539_pt1 | contig 15698 bp, 15 predicted proteins | sample Lox_Sample_11_FD_206714 | JGI IMG/M metagenome (GOLD analysis project Ga0335069, IMG submission 206714) | Soil microbial communities from Loxahatchee National Wildlife Refuge, Florida, United States - Lox_Sample_1.1 | ecosystem: Environmental > Terrestrial > Soil > Wetlands | place: USA... | reverse complement strand
CCTGAGCCGCTCCCGGGATCAGTTCATGCCATGCTGGCGGGGCGGACGCGGGATTCGCTATGTCGCGCGCTGGGCGCGGAGCCGCGGCTCCGGACCGCGTAGTCCGAGTCGCGTTGCGACGACGGCAGCCTCGCTGCGGGAACGGACCTGCAGCTTCGCGAGCACCGCGGAGACGTGGTGATCGACGGTCTTCTCGGACACGAACAGCCGCCGCGCGATGTCCGCGTTGCGCTCACCCTCCGCGATCAGGCCGAGCACCTGCAGCTCGCGACGCGTGAGCGAGTGCGGATTCCGCTTCGTCCGCTCCTGGGCGCCACGCGGTATCCGGCGCACGCCAATCGACCGAAGTTTGCGCCGCGTCCGGCCCGCCATCGGCGCCGCACCGAGCTGCTCGAAGATCTGCAGCGCCGTGCGCAGCGCCGCTTCGTCCTTCGACTCGGCGAGTGCCATGGCGCGCTCGTACGGACATCCGAGCGCCTCCCATTCGCGGGCGGCCTGCTTCCAGTTGCCCTCGATCTGCCTCATGAACGGTCCGCCGCTACCGACCGGAGGCTTCTGCAGACGGCCTGCCCTCCACAGCCAGTAGGCGAGTTCGTCCTTCAGCCACCGGTCCGCCCGCAATTCGGCTTCCTCGTACACACGCACCAGCTCATCGACGACGTCCGCGAAATCGCCGTGGAGCCACGCGGCCTCGGCCCGGGCCGCAGCCACCGGAACCTGCCGCTGCAACTCACCGGAGGCGCGCGCCAGCTGGCGGGCTTCCTTCAGCGGGGCGTCGACAGCCGGATCGCCCCGGCGGGCGCGAATCCGCCCGATCACGGACAGCGCCTGCACGCGCGTGACTGCCGCAACGCGATGGTCGCCAGCGATCACGTCGGCATCGTCGGCAGCCCGCTGCCACTCCCCCTGCGCGAGCGCGGCCTCGGCTCGAAACGCAACGAGGTATCGCCCCCAGGAGTCCAGGTCGCGGTCTTCGCAGTACGCGATGCCCTTGGCAAGGTATTCGTGCGCAACCGCGTAGTCCCGGCGCCGGATCGCGGTACTGACGAGGTTGCAGTACGCGCGCGCCGCATGCTCGTCGAACCGTCCGGTCAGCGCGAGCTGCAAACTGCGCTCGAGGTCCGCTCGGCCGGAGGGATCCATGCGCGTCAGCTTCGCCGTACCGACGTTGTTCTGCGCATGGCTCTCGATTTCGGTGTCGCCGAGCGCCGCTGCGAGCGCGAACGCCTTTTCGCCCCACAGCAACGCGAGCTCGGACTCGTCCGCCAGCATGTGCATTTGCGACAGGTTGCTGTACGCCATCGCGAGCTCGCGGCTGGGCCCGAGCGTCTCGAGCAGCTGCACCGCCTCGTTCGCATAGCGGTCCGCCGCGTCCTTTTCGGCGCTGAACCAGTACAGCCGCGATAGCCACCGCAGGTTGTCGCCTTCGCGCGCCTTGTTGCCGGATGATCGCCAGAGCGCGAGTGCGCTGTGGCGCGCGCGAATTGCATCCTGGATCTGATCCGTCAGGTAGCACTCATAGGACAGCCGCTCGAAGAGCAGCGCGCGATCGTCGCCGCACAGTGCGTCGGCATGCCGCGCCGCGATCGTCCAGTGCGATGCAGCCTCGCGATGCGCTCCGAGCGCAGTTGCCTCGCTCGCCGCGCGCTCTGCGTAGCACTGCACTGCCTCGCTGTCGCCGGCCTTGTCGGCGTGGTAGAGGAGCCGCGCGGGCGCGGCGCTGTCGTCGTCGCGCGCGACGAGCGCCGCCAGGATCCGCCCGTGAAGCTCTTGGCGCGCCGGAAGCGGCTCGTCATCTTCGACCGCACGACGTGCGAGCTCGTGTCGGAAGGCAATCGCCTGCTCGCGGGCGACCATGCCGGCGCGCAGGCACTCCTCGAGGGCGCACCGGTCGGTTCCGACGATCGCATCGAGCAACCAACGCTCTATCTCACGGGGAACGAGTGCCGCGACGCGCGCGATCGCGCGCGCAGGTTCCGACAGACGCGAAATGCGCGCAATCACGGCATCCCGAACCGTCGCCGGAACCGCGGCCTCCGATGCGCACAGCGCCTCGGTCACGAAAAACGGATTGCCTCCGGTGGCTTCGTAAAGACCTGCGCCGTAACGACCGGCATCGCGCTCCAGCATCTCGACCGCGGCCTGTGTCAGCGGCGGAAGCTGCATGCGGCGGGTCGCCGCCGCCGGCAGGTCGCCGAGTACGGACCGCAACGGGTGAAAAGGCCCGACTTCCTCGTCGCGAAAGGAGATGACGAGCAAAGCCGGCAGGCGCTGAATCCTGCGACCGAGAAACTTGATGAAGTCGAGCGTGGCCTCGTCAGCCCAATGCACGTCCTCGAACACCAGCAGCTGCGGCCCCGGCATGCGGCTGAGATGGTCGAGCATCGTATGGAAGATCTCGACGCGGTCCTTCGCCTTGGCGATCGCCGCAGGCAGCTCGCCGCCGGTTTCGCGCACCATGTCGTGCAGGGGCGCAAGCGGGTGTGGCGTGAAAAGTGCTACGCACCCGCCCCAGAGCACGCTGGTCGTCGAACGCACATCGGCCGCGAAGCGTTCGAGCAGCGACGTCTTCCCGATCCCGGCTTCCCCCGATACCAGCACGATGCCGCCAGCGCCACCCGAGGACTCTGCGAGCGAGGTCCGCAGCGTCTCGAGTTGCCGGTCCCGTTCAAGCAATTCCATTCGATCGACACTCCTTGCCGAGGGCCTGCAAGATCCCCAATCAGTTGAGTGAGTAACCCGAGAGCCGTCGCAGGTTCTCGCCGCGTTCACCGGCGTGACGCCGCGCCGTTACTGCGAGCTCAGAATCACCGTCCGTCCACATAAATATAGGGAGGCCTCCCGATTTCCCAGGAGGCCTGACGAACTAGCGTGATGGCGTACGACAGCCAACGGTCGATCGGAAAGGCCCGCAATCATGCTCCAAATCGAATTCAGAGACACCCTGCCCCGCAGCGGGGAATGGAGGTCGCGGTCATCGGCGCCGGCGACCACTCGCCCGATCCCGCCCGACTGTCCCGGAACTGCCAGCCCGCGCGAATCCCTCCACGACGGCCGCGCCGGATCGTCCAGTACACTCGTCGCTTCAAAGCGACCACGCTATTTGCCCGCTCGAGCGGCTCTCGATCGTCCGAAAGCGCACGAGACCGCGGCCTCAATCACCCTTACGCCGACTTCAGGGTCGGGCCGTGCGCTGGTTTCGTGCGTTGACCTCGCGCGGATCAGCGATCGCGCGGCAATCGGGCAGCGCTGGCGGCAATTCGCGACGCACTGCGCGGGCTCCGCTCATGCGCTGGGACGCGACGCGCTGCCGCGTGCCTGGATGCGTCAGCGCGGCGCGACGCCTTCGTGATTCGGCCAAAACAGCCCGATTCGGACCCGGCCCCAGAGCGCAGGGTGGCTGATGCACCTGGCCGAGGGCGCCAGGTGTCGATGGCGACGAGCAGCGGAGTGCTTTAACTCACGACCGGAGAGAGGCAATGTTCTTATTCAGGAGGCCTTTCGCCGCCGTGCTCGCGGCGCTCGTGATAGCGTCGCTGTGTGCGCGGTGCGCAGCATGAGCAGGATAGGCTGGCCAATCCGCACGAACGATGGCCGCTTCGTTCTGGTGCGCTCGCTCGACGCGGGACGGAGGACCGCGTTCCGGCAATTCATCCGCGATCTGTCGCCGCGAGCCAGGAGCAGTCGGTTCCTCGCGGCCGTCAACGACCTCAGCGAGTCGATGCTCGATGCGCTGACCAGCACGCACGCGGCGTCGACAGTCGCGTGGATCGCGGAGGACGCCGCAAAGCCCGGGCGCATCATTGCCGAAGCTCGGTACGTGGCGACCGATCAACGCGAGGCAGAGCTTGCCGTCGCCGTAACCGATCGCTGGCAGCACCGCGGTCTCGGTACGCGCCTCGTCTACCAACTGGTCGAGCATGCACGTACACGGGGTCTCAAACGCGCATGGAGTTACGTGCGCCGGGATAACGAAGCGATGCTTGCGATTGCCCGGCGTCTCGGGTTTCTCGCGAAGCCGTCGGTCGACGATCCATCGTTGGTGCTCATCAACCGTGTCCTGCCGCGTCTCGAGCGAACGGTAGAGTCGGAAGGGTAGGGTGCCGTTCGCTCGGTGCGGACCCGACGATCCGCTCGGGCCGCGTCGTCTGGTTACGTCTTCCCTCGTCGTGCCGACTGGTACGCCGCGATCGCCGGAAGCAGCGCTTTGCGACGCTCGAGACTCGCGGCCGGCCAGTACCGGTCGCGGTCGTAGTACTCCGGCACCGCCGGAACGTCCGGTGGCAGCTGCACCCAGGGCTGTTTTGATTCCGTATAGATGTGGATGCTCGGGGGACAGTGATGGGGCTCATCGAGTGTCCCGACGCGCACGAACTTGATCAGCGCGCCGACACCTGCGTAGTGACTCCACACCGCGATTTGGCATCGCGGGCAGCGCGCGATGTCCTGGCCGTTGCCACTCGCCGACGGCGTGTGAATGAGGACGGGTTCGTCGCCCAGCACCTCGACGCGATCGCCCTCGAGCAACGCATTCAGCGCGAAGGACGCCCCGGTCTCGCGCTGGCACCAGCGGCAGTGGCAGCAGTGCACGAACAGCGGCACGGTCCGCAGGCGATACCGGACGTGTCGACAGTCGCAACCGCCTTCGAGCGGGAAAGCAGCGTTGTCGATTCCCATGCTGACCTCACGAATGGAGACGCGCCGCGATGCGTGCGCGGCGGACGACGATCCTAGTATAAGGAATTCCCTGATATTCGCCGGATCGCGAACTCGGGTCGCGGCGTTTCAAGCTGTCGACATCCGAAATGGTCGGGCAGCGGCGGACGTGAGGAATGTCGCAGCAGCGCCTGTCCCTTTCGGCAAGTCTGTCGCCATCCGCGGTTTCGCGGCGAAGCAGGATCCACCGGTTTGGCCAATCGAGAGCTCAGTGAGCGCCGGCGCGCAGACGGGTGCCTGACGATGGCGGCCACGCGCGCGACGCCCCGCACCAAGCCGAAGTCCTGGATCGGGTGACTAGCGCATGAGCAAACTGCAGCGACTCATCCCGTCGAAGGGCTCGAGCATGAGGGCCGACGCGGAAGGTCCGTATATCCGGTTCATCGATCATGTTGATGAACTCGCGCGTATCGAGGCCGCCAACATCCACATGCGAGCCGCACTGCGAACCGCGCCGCTCGACCCGGCCTACGAGCGCCAGCAGGCGGAACTCGAACGTCTTCGCGCGGAGAACCAGCAGCTGCGGGCGCAGATTCTGGCCTACGGCAAGATCATCGCCGCTCGGAAGCAACCCGGGCCTTCCGGGGGTAGATCCCAATGAGGCGGACTTCTGGCCGGCAATCGCGGCACGTCGAGGACAAGGTGAACGCCTGGCGAACGGACAGCACGGCAACCCAGCTGACGATTCGGTCGCCTGAGGACGGCGCACACGACCTGGGCTTACGCGACGTGCTGGCACTGCTGCACCGCCGGAATATCCTAGAGCGGGGTAGCCGGGCGCGCGGCGGGATACGCGTGACCGAGGAGCGCGAACTGCAGGCGCTGCGGATACTGCTCGAGAAGCGCGCGGATGCGGTGAAGGCGATTGGCGACGTCGCAGCTCGCCTCGACCGGTCAATCGATTCGCTCTCGCCCGAGGATCTCAACGACCCGGCCTGACCGGTTCCCCGTCCGATCGCTCGCGCAACGGTCGACGCGGGGCGCTGCGTCGCACTGGCCAGGCGCCACGGCGAATCAGTGCGCCACCGGAGCTCCAGTCGGGACGAGACCATCCGCTCGGCGCCTGTCGGCCAGCCGATCAGTTCTCGTGCTTCATCGGCAAGGCCGGGTCCACCTGAACCCACCGATGACGGAATCCCTCGTACACCGAAACGTTGGGCGGTGGCCATTGCGGATCGGCGAACGCTCCGACCGCAATGGCCACCGAGCCCGGCCTGACCTCCGCCTTCCAATAGACGGTCGAGCCACAGGTCGGACAAAAATGAAAGACGATGGGCTTTCCGCTGTCTCCGAGTCGTGAGTACTGACGCGCCTCACCCGAGATCCCCGAAATCTGCTCTGCCCGATACCAGACCTGCACGCCGAACGCACTCCCGGTTCGGCGCTGACACGCGAGGCAGTGACACATCGAGCGGCGATGGGGCTCGCCGCCGCATCGGACACGGAGCTGTCCGCAACCGCACGCCGCCTCACGGATCGTCATCGTCAGCTCCCCGATCGGACGGCCGATCGATCGCGGGCGAAGCGCCGCCATGCACTGCGATCATCTCAACGCCGGACGCAGCAGCCGGTCGTCTGGCCGCAACGCGCCGGCTAGCCCCCACTGCTCGCCTTTGGCTGGTCATCCCCGAGGTCAGGCCTTCCGTCCTTAAGCGGGATCTTGGATCCGGGGTCGTGACTCATGTGAACGACGGTCGTCTTGCCGTTCAGCTTGTACGTCACGCGATACCCGGCCGAACTCTGCGACTTGTCATACACGGTCTCGCACTTGTTCTCGGTGACCGTTTCCGTGTCCGCCTTCTGCATCTTGTCCTGTATGCGATTGCCCGCGTAGCCGCCGGCGGCCGCACCGGCGACCGTCGCGAGCTTCTTGCCATTGCCCCCGCCGATCTGGTTGCCGAGGACGCCACCGATGACGGCACCGATTGCCGTGCCGGCGATCTGGTGCTCGTCCTTGACAGGCTTTTGCCGCGTGACCTGCTCGTCGTGGCACACCTGCCGCGGCGTTTCGACGGTCTTCGTCAGCGGCTTGACGTCGACGACCTCGGCGTAACGACCACCGAAGGAGAAGTCGCCGCGACTGGCGATCGCGCCAATCGCGAGCGCGCCCCCGACGCCTACAACAAGTCCGATGATCAGTGATTTATTCATGCCGTCCTCCTGGTCTCGTCTGATGGCAAGACACCATTTTCGCGTTGCCGCCGCTCCGTGAAAAGGCTGCCAACGGCGACTGGGTCACGCTTCTTGAGTGCGCGTCGGCGTTGTCGCAGATTCCCGTCAATGAGAAGAGACCGCCGTCATGGCCGTCAGATAGCTGCCGTTCGGCTGACATACGTTGATGCGGGCACCTCCTCTCCGTGGAAGCGAGCGGAGTCCGGCGAGCAACGCGCCGGGCGCCTCCAAGCGGAGCGTTGGCCGGCAACAAACACTGCAGCCGCTCGGTGGATAACGGGCAGGGAGGGGGAACCAGAGCCTGCGTCATCAGGCTCGCCCGGCATTTCGGTTGTCGGGCTCCGGGATCCCGCAGCCGAAGCTCGTGACGCCGGCGCGTCCTACCCGCGCTGGGACTTCTTTTCGCGCTTCAATGCACGCTTTTCTTCCAGGGTGCGCGTCGGCTTCTTCTTCGATTCCTTTTTCCGATCCTGTCCCTTGCTCATGGCATGCCCTCGCTGAAGAGAAGACCCAAGGGTCCATTTTAGCGCCGATCGGCCGGTTGCGCTGACGAGAGCGGCGGCGCGGCCGCCCATCGGCAGAACTGCACACGCCCGGAGAAGCGACCACGACGTGTCACCACGGCGGGGCGCTGTCTCCAGCCAGCGACGCGATGCCGAACCGGCGCCGTGACCTGGACGAGCACCGGCGTGACCGTCAGGTAGTCTTCGCAGCTCCCTTCTTCGTCACCTGGCCGGCTATTCTCAGCATCGCCTCGAGGCTGCGATCGACGTCCGCATCAGTCGTCGCCCACGACGAGACGCTGATGCGCATGGCCGTTTGCCCTTGCCACACGGTGCCTCCGCACCAGCAAGTGCCGTCCGCCTGAATCCCTTCGATGACGGCGCGTGTCTGCTCACTGCTGCCGAACGACACGAGCACCTGATTGAGCACGACGTCGCACAGGACCTCGTAGCCCTCTCGTGCCAGCGCGTCCGCGAAGCGCCGGGCGTATCGACACGTTCGATCAATCAGGTCGGTCAGGCCGCTGCGACCCAGCTGGCGCAACGCCGCCCACACCTCAACGCCGCGCGCGCGCCGCGAGAAGTCGGGCGTGTACTGGTAGGGCACGCGATCCTCGTCCTGTGCGAGGTACGCGCCGCCGATGGACATTGCGGCGCGCAGCGCATTCGCGTCGCGGACAAATACGAGACCGCTGTCGTACGGGACGTTGAGCCACTTGTGCGCGTCAGTCGCCCACGAATCGGCTTCGCCGACGCGGTCGGTCAGGTGTCGGAGGGCCGGGGAGGCGGCAGCCCAGAGGCCGAAGGCGCCGTCGACGTGTACCCAGGCGCCCTGTGCGTGGGCGCGCGCACAAATTTCCGCAATCGGATCAAATCCGCCCGTGTTCACGTTCCCGGCCTGGACGCAGACGATCGTCTGGCGATCGATGCGCGGCAGGCTGTCGAGCCTCATCTGCCCCTTGTGGTCGCAGGCCACGCGCGCGACGCGCTCGCGCCCCAGGCCCACCATCGAAAGCGCCTTCTGTACGCTCGCGTGATATTCCTCGCTGACAACAACCTGGATCGGTGGTGCGCCAAAGAGGCCCTGCGCCTCAACGTCCCATCCCTCGCGGCGCAAGAGCGCGTGCCGGGCCGCGGCCAGCGCGGTGAAGTTCGCGGCGGTCGCGCAGGTCACAAACCCGCCGGCCGTCGACGCCGGCAGGCCAAAAAGTTCCACCAGCCACCCTAGCGCCACCTGTTCGAGGGCTGCATTAATCGGGGAGGATACGACGAGCCCACCGTTCTGGTCCCAGGCTGAGGCAAGCCAGCTCGCAGCGAGCGCCGCCGGGACCGACCCGCCGATCACGAAGCCGAAAAACCGGCCTCCCGCCGACGCCATCGTCGCGGGCGAGCCGTAGCGATCGAGCTCGGCGAGAACCGCCTCAGCGGCCGATTCATCGGCCGGCATTGAGCGAGCGAAGTGTCGCAGCGCCGCGAGCGCCTCGGCGGTGGGTGCGACCGAGCGGTCGCCGATCGTCGCGAGGTAGCGCTGCGCTCTCTGGGCCGTGTCTTGCAGGAGATCGGTCATGACAATCCTTCGTCGTATCGTCCAATTGGCGAGCATTCGCGGGGAGGCGAACAATACCTCAAGGCGACTTGAGCGGGACGAAGCGACGCGCGCGCGATGCCATGCTGCGCCGCAGCGACTGGTGCGCCGCGTTGTGAAGCGCCTTGTCGGCGAACCGCCGCCGGATCCACGAGAGCGGCACGCACAGCGTCTAGACTGCCCGCAGGATTGCTGGCGCACGGAGACCAGACAATGAAACTGCTCGGACTGGCACTCATGGTCGCGTTGTCGACGGTAGCAAGCGCAGCGCCCGTGCAGCGCGGCGAGCGAGTGGCGTTCGTCGACGTCAACGTCGTACCCATGGCTCGTGACGAGGTCCTCGCCCACCAGACCGTGCTCGTCGATGGCGACATGATCACCGCCATTGGCCCGAGCGCGCAGACTTCTCTGCCTGCAGGCGCGCGGCGAATTGAGGGCCACGGGTCGGCGTTCCTGATGCCGGGTCTTGCGGACATGCACACGCACGTGAGCTACGAGGAGGATCTCGCGCTCTTCACCGCGAACGGCGTTACAACGGCGCTGCACATGGGAGAAGCGCCCTCTTGGATGGTCGTCAGCGCCAATCAAGGAATCGACGATGGGTCGCTGGTAGGGCCGCGAGTCTATTTCGCGTTCCTGGTCGACGGTACCGACGAATCGGAGCACTTCTTCGTCTCATCGGCCGACGAGGCGCGCGCCGCGGTCGACCTCGCGACCACGAACGGCTACTCGTTCATCAAGGTCTACAACCACCTGACGGCGCCGGAATTCGAGGCGATTGTCGCCGAGGCACAGAAGCGCGGAGTCGCAGTCATCGGCCACGGCGTGCGGGCCGTAGGCCTGCCGCAGGCGCTGTACCAAGGGGAGGTGATGGTCGCGCACGCGGAGGAGTTCTATTACACGGCATTTCACAACGAGGGTGAGCGATCGCGGATTCCCGACGTGGTCGCGGCGACCCTGAAGTCCGGCGCGTACGTGACGCCGAACCTTTCCGGATTCGAATCCTTCACGGTGCAGTGGGGAAAGCCGAAGGTCGGGGAAAGCTTTCTCCGCGATCCGCGCGCGCAGTTCATGACGCCAGATGTTCGGCTGTTCTGGGCCGCCCACAACTCGTACCTCACGCGCACCGGCAGCATCGAGCCGATGCTGCAGTTCCTCAAGGAATTCACGAAGGCCCTCTCTGATGCGGGCGTGCCGTTACTGACCGGCACGGACAGCCCGTTGCCGGGGCTCTATCCCGGGTACTCGATTCACGACGATCTGCGGTTGCTCATCGACGCTGGGCTCACTCCTTATCAGGCGCTGAGTGCGGCAACGCGGGTGCCGGGCGAGTTCATCGCCAAGTATTTGCCGAAGGCACCGCGCTTCGGCACGGTCGCCTCGGGCCGAAGGGCGGACCTCGTTCTGTTGCGCGACAACCCGCTGATTCACCTTGCGACCGCGAAGAAGCCGCTTGGCGTCATGACCGGGGGTCGGTGGCGAACTGCGGACGAACTGAAGAGGGTTCTGGAAGAGCATCGGGCGCTCTACAACAGCTTGATGCACTAACTGCGCGTCGGCGGTCACTTGCAAAGCGCGGCAACCGGGCCCGGCTAGCTCGGGCGCAGCGCTCGGAGATGCGTCGACCCCGGGCCGACCCGAGCTGGCGGGCCCTCGAACGGTCGTCAGTCGAACCGTGGCCGTGTTCGAAGCTCGGCGCAGATTTCGCCGCGGAGCCGGCCCCCCGTTCGAGCCAGGCGCACTCCGCCGGACGGGAGAAGCACAGCAGGTCCGGAAACGCCTGGTCGAGGCATTTGGCGATGTCCCAGCTCTCGCCGACCGAAATTCCGGCGTGCTCGAGCATCGGGACGGTCTCGAACCGACCGGCGTGGATCCCCGGAATCTCCATCGACCCCACGGGAACCGTTTCTCGGGCCAGCCGCTTGTGGGCGCGCGCGTAGCGGATGCGCCAGACGTACGGACTCGTGGAGCGACCGCTCGCGAGCACGAGCTCGTAGGGCCGCAGCGCCGAGACGTCCACACCCTCGGCGCCTACGCCGCCTTGCGGCCGGCCGCGAGCTGGCTGGCGATGCGCGTGACGTGCTCGCCCTGGAAGCGACACATTTCGAGTTCCAGAGCCGTTGGCATGCGCAGGTCCGGGCCGGCGCCCGTGACGCAGCTCGCCCCGTACGGCGAGCCACCGGTGATCTCCCGCATCGTCGTCAGATCCTTGAAGCTGTATGGCAGTCCGACGACGACCATGCCGTGATGGAGCAGGGTGTTGTGGAACGACGTGATCGTCGTTTCCTGGCCGCCGTGCTGGCTCGCGGTGCTGCAGAAGACGCTGCCGATCTTCCCGACCAGCGCGCCGCGTGCCCACAGGCCGCCCGTCTGGTCGAGGAAGTTGCGCATCTGCGCGGCCATGTTCCCGAATCGCGTCGGCGTTCCGAACAACACGGCGTCGTAGCGCTCGAGCTCGTCGGGGACCGCAATCGGCGCGGCCTGGCTCAGCTTGAAGCCCGACGCCTTGGCAACGTCCTCGGGCACGAGCTCGGGCACGCGCTTGACGACGACGTGCGCGCCGGCGATCCGACGAGCGCCTTCCGCCTGCGCCTGGGCCATCAGTTCGATGTGCCCGTAGCTGCTGTAGTAGAGGACGAGAACGCTGGACATGGGGTTCTCCCGGCTAACTGCGTAGCCTCAGGTGGCGATCGAAGAACGCACGGACCCGCGCGTTGTAGACGAGTGGATTGTCGAGATTGGGAAGGTGTCCGGCGTGCCGGATGACCGCGCGCTCGGCATATGGAATCTGGCGCGCAAGCTCGTCGGCCTCGCGGACGCGCGCTGGCTGGTCGTGCTCGCCGGTGACCAGCAGCGTCGGAGTCGCGAGGGCCTCGAACCGCGGAACGGCCGCCGCGTCAGACGGCGCAACTTCCTGCAGGAGATCACGGCCCGGGTAGCGCGCGAGCATCCGGGCGAGCAGCCGCCGGGCGCTGGCGTCGCGCGAGCGCAGTTCGAGGAGCGGATGCCGAGCCCAGGTGTTTTGAAACGCGACGAGGCCCTGTGCACGGGCGATCGCCTGGTAGTGGGCAAAGGGCACGTCGTCCTCGGAAGCTGCCTTCGTAAGATGTGGCGGCCCGTCGAGTACCAGGCACGCGACTGCCTCGGGGTAGGCAAGCGCGAACTCGACCGCTGCCCTTGCGCCCTGCGACATCCCGACGACGGCGACCGGTCCCAGCTCGAGGTGCAGGCGCAGGGCGTCGAGGTCGGCGAGGTCCCTGGCCGGCGCAGGGTCGCCCGACGACAGACCGAAGCCCCGCCGGTCGAAGCGCACGAGCCGGAAGTGATCACACCACGCCTCGACCTGCGGGTCCCACATGTCGAGGTCAAGGGTCCAGCCATGCAGCAGCATGACCGGCGTGCCGCGGCCCTCGTCGCGAAAGCGCAGCCGCACGCCGTCGCGCGCGTAGAAGCGGTCCGGGGCGCGGTGCTCCGGCGGCGGACCCGCGGCGGCAGGCGTCACCATGGATTCCTTCGGATAGCGAAAACTATTTCGGTATCAGGCTACGGCCCGCCGGCCGGCAGCGTCAAGCCGCGGCCACCGGCGTCCGCTCAGGTCTGCGCGCTGAGCGAGAGCCATGGAAACGTCGCGAGGTCCTTCGAGATCTGCTGGCTGACCTGCTGCAGCATCGTCAGCCGATCGCGAACGAGCTTCGTCTTCGTGATGCGCCGCGAGTGGCTCGAGGTGTTGAGCGCCGCGACGACGCGCCCACGGGCGTCGAACACCGGCACCGCGAGTGCGATGACGCCGTAGGCAAGCTCGTCCTCCACCACCGAGTAGCCGCTGCGCCGGCAGTCCTCGATCAGCGTCCGCAGCCGGGCCGGCTCCGTAACCGTGCGCTCGGTGAGGCGATCGAAGCGCGCCGTGTCGAAGTAGCGGTGCAGCCGGTCGGCGCCGACTCCGGCGAGCAGCACGCGACCCGTCGAGGTCGCATGGGCCGGGAAGCGGCTGCCGACGTGCGCCTCGAGCCGGACCAGCGTGCGTACGGAGGCGCGCGCGACATACACGATCTCGACGCCGTCGAGCACGCACAGCGCGGCCGAGTCCGACGTCGTGCGCGCGAGCTCCTCGAGGTGCGTGCGCGTGACGTGCTCGATGTTCATCGACTCAAGGTAGGCAGCGCCGAGCTCGAGCACCTTGGGGCGCAGCAGGAAGCTGCGTCCGTTGCGCGTGACGTAGCCGAGGTCCTCGAGCGTGAGCAGGCACCGCCGCGCCGTTGCGGCCGGAATGCCGGCGCTGCGCGCGATGTCGCTGAGCGTGAGCGCCGCGTGATCGCGGGTGAACGCGCGGACCACTGCGAGACCCTTCGCGAGTCCACCCATCGCTTCGCGATGCGGTGTCGTGGCCCTGGTGCGTGCCATCGGCCGAGTCTATTTCGGTATCCGAAAAACCGAAAGGTCCCGATGATCGCTTGACGGAAGTTTGCAGTGCGAGCCAAGATGTTTCGCATACCGACGGTGATTTCGCTATGCGAAAACCGTTGGCGAGGGGGCGCAACGTGAAGATTGGTCCACAGGACCATCGGAATTCGGCCATTTCGGCGTCAAATGCCGAGACGATCCTGGTCCGTGGCCGTGACCTCGTCGGCGAACTGATCGGCAAGATCAACTTCACCGATCACATCTGGCTGCTGATCACGGGCTCGCTGCCGACCGCGGCGCAGCGCCGCATTCTCGACGCGACGCTCGTCGCGATCGCCGAACACGGCCTCGTCCCGAGCGTGCAGGCGAGCCGCATGACGCTCGCCGCAGCTCCGGAAGCGCTGCAGGGGGCCGTTGCCGCGGGAATACTGGGCTGCGGGTCGGTCGTGCTCGGTTCCTCCGAAGTTGCGGGCCGCTTCCTTGCGGAGGTCGCCGCACGCTGCGAGGGCTCGACGCCCGAGGCCGCCGCCACTGCAGTCGTGGGCGAGTATCGCGCCGCGCGGCGGGCCATCCCGGGCTACGGGCATCCACTCCATAAGGGCTACGACCCGCGCGCGCGCCGGCTGTTCGAAGTCGCGACGGAGGCGGGCTCTGCAGGCCGCCACGTCGAGATCGCCCTCGCGGTCGAACGGCTGCTGCCCGGACTCACCGGCCGGCCACTTGCACTCAACGTCTCGGGCGCCATCCCCGCCGTGCTGCTCGATGCGGGCTTCCCGTTGGGCGCGCTGAAGGGGGTTCCGATCGTCGCGCGCACCGCGAGCCTCATCGCCCATCTCCTCGAGGAGCAGCTGCGACCCATCGGCTTCGTCCTGTCGCATGCCGGAGCCCAGGCCATCGGCTACGACGGCGCCGCGCCAGCGGGTTTTCGCCGCGGTGACGGCGGCTGAGCGCTGGGAGGCGCACGCGATGAGCGGAACACTGGCCGGCATACGCGTCGTCGAGCAGGGCACGTTCATCACTGGCCCCTGCGCCGGCATGATGCTTGCGGACCTTGGCGCAGACGTCATCAAGATCGAGAGCCCGGAGGGCGATCCGTATCGCGCGTACCAGGGCGGGCAGTACTCGCCGCACTTCCAGGCCTACAACCGCAACAAGCGCAGCCTCGCGCTCGACCTCAAGGTCGCGGCCGACCGCACGTTGTTCGACGGCCTGATCCGCGAGGCCGACGTCTTCATCCAGAACTTCCGTCCCGGCACGGCCGATCGGCTCGGCGCGGGCGTCGCCCGCCTGCATGGGCTCAATCCGCGACTGGTGTACTGCTCGATCAGCGGCTTCGGGTCGAGCGGTCCTTACACCGACCGACCGAGCTACGACTCCGTTGCGCAGGCCCTGAGCGGGTTCCTGAGCGTGGTCGTCGACTACCGGCGGCCGCAGTTCCTCGGTCCCGCGCTCGCCGATGCCATCACCGGCCTGTACGCCGCGTACGGCACGCTGGGTGCGCTCGTGCAACGGGGCAGGACCGGACGCGGGAGCCTGGTCGAGGTCTCGATGCTCGAGGCGATGGCCCATTTCGCGGTCGAGCCCTTCGCCGCGTTCTTTGCGCTCGGGCAGACGCCAGCGTCGGCGGATCGGCCGCGCCTCGCGCAGGCGTACATCCTGCACACGGCCGACGAGCGCCTGATTGCGATCCACCTCTCGTCGCTCGAGAAGTTCTGGAAGGGGCTCGTCGTGGCACTCGAGGCGCCCGAGCTTGGCACCGACCCGCGTTTCTGCACCCGTCAGGGCCGCATCGCCGAGTACGAGGCGCTGCAGGTCGAGCTCGATCAGCGCTTCGTGAAGCGCCCGCTCGCCCATTGGGTCTCGCGGCTTGGCGACAATGACGTCCCGTTCGCGCCCATCAACCGCATCGATGATGTCGTTCGCGATCCGCAGGTCGAGCACTTGGGCCTGGTCGTCCCGGTCGAAACGCCGCATGGCGCCGCACACGCGGTCCGGCCGGCCGTGCAGTTCGGCGGGGTGCGCGAGCGCTCGGTCCGGGCCGCGCCGCTTCTGAATGAGCACGGCGCGGCGATCCGCCAGGCGCTCGCGAGCGGCGCGGCGTGGCCAGGCGCCGAGCGGCTCTCAGTTGCGCACGCGCAGTAGGACCGCAGGGAGCCGCCGATGCTGTTACCGACCACCATCGTAGGCAGCTACCCGCAGCCGGAGTGGCTGATCGACCGCAAGCGCCTCGCCGGCCGCTTTCCACCGCGGGTGCGCGCGCGGGAACTGTGGCGCGTCCCCGAGCCATTTCTCGCCGAGGCGCAGGACGACGCCACGATCAT
>Ga0335069_10007536_pt1 | contig 15699 bp, 9 predicted proteins | sample Lox_Sample_11_FD_206714 | JGI IMG/M metagenome (GOLD analysis project Ga0335069, IMG submission 206714) | Soil microbial communities from Loxahatchee National Wildlife Refuge, Florida, United States - Lox_Sample_1.1 | ecosystem: Environmental > Terrestrial > Soil > Wetlands | place: USA: Florida... | reverse complement strand
ACCTTTCCCCAGGAGTCCGTTTTCACGGACCAGCAGCAACCGGCCAAGGCCAGCGTCCTGGTGCGCCTGCGGCCGGGAGCGCGGCTCTCGCCGCAGAACGTGGTGGGCATCGATCATTTGATCGCCAGCGCGGTGGAGGGCCTCTCGCCGGACGCCGTCTCCGTGGTGGATATGAACGGAAACCTGCTCGGCGCCCCGAGAGCGGCGGGAAGCCTGGACGGGCCCGAGCCATCCGAAGCCTCTCTGGACTATCGTCACAAGATCGAATCCGACCTGGTGACCAAGATCAACGCCACTTTGGAGCCCCTGCTGGGCGCGGGACGCTTTCGCGCCGGAGCCTCGGTCGATTGCGACTTCACCGGCGGCGAACAGAGCGAGGAAATTTTTGATCCCGAGCATTCCGTGATGGTCAGCTCCCAGCGGACGGAGGACTCGTCCGGGCCGGCATCCTCCAGCGGCGTTCCCGGGACGGCTTCCAGCCTGCCGCGCCCCACCTCCCGGCCCGGAAGCAGCGGCAGCCGCGTATCCCGCGTGACGGAGAGCATTGCCTACCAGACGAGCCGCACCGTGAAGAAGAGCAGCACGCCCGCGGGCGCGGTGCGCAAAATCTCGCTTGCGGTGCTGGTGGATCAGTCCGTCAGTTGGGTGAAGTCGGGGAACGCCTACCGGCGGGTCCTCACGCCGCCCACGGCCGACCAACTCAAGGCCATACACGATCTTGTCGCGGGCGTTACGGGCCTCAACACGGATCGCGGGGACCAGTTGGTGGTTGAGACCATGCCGTTCGAGACCACGCTGCTCACCGAGCCGCCGTCCTCCGGCCCTCCCGCCGCGCCGCCCGCCGCCGACAAACTGCGCCTGCCCTTCGCGTGGGATCTGAAAGCCTCCTGGATCGCGGCGGGGACGGCGCTGGCCCTGCTGATGATCCTGGCCGTCGCCCTATTCCGGAGGCGGCGGGCAGGGGAAGCGGAAGTGAGCGCGCCGGCGGCGTTGCCCGCGCCCGCCTCGCTTGGCGCGGCGCCGTTGACGCAAGGCGGAAATCCGGCCGAGCAGCAGTTTGAAGCCAAGCTGGCGGAGCGTGAGGCCCAGCAGCAGAAACTCGACGCCCAGGCCCTGAGCGCGCTCAGGCTTGCTCCCGCCATCACCAAGACCTCGGAGGTTCTGGCCAAGCACCTCAGGGACAAGGTAAAGGAACAGCCCGACGTAGCCGCCCACGTCTTGCAAAGCTGGATTCGCGAGGAGGGGAACTACTGATGCGCCGCGCTTTCTTCACGCCCACTCAGCGGCGCGGCTCGAAGCTCCCGAACCGCATTTCGCAAGCACGGCGAGATCGACCGGAGAGACGGTTCCCGCGGCGCCCGCTTGTTGCCGGAACCGCATTGGGACGCATGGAGAAAGCGGCATGATCGTCAACGCGGCCAAGGCCGAGTCTCTGCCGGGTCTGCGGAAGGCCGCGGTCCTGCTGGTGGTGCTCGGGGAGCAAGCCAGCGCGGACCTGCTCCAGCAACTCGGGGAAGACGATGTGCAGACCGTCAGCCGCGAAGTGGCCAAGATCACGGCGATCTCCGCCGAACAGGCCGAGGCCGTGCTGGAGGAATTTCACCAGCTCAATATGGCCGGCGATTACATCGCTCGCGGTGGAATCGAGTTCGCGCGCAAGCTGCTGCTGCGCGCTTTTCCGACCGACGTCGCCAAGCGCCTCCTGGACCGCCTTTCCAAGGCCCTCGGTTCGGAGGCCGCCTCCTTCGACGCCATTCAAAAAGCGGATCCGCAGCAACTGGCCAAGTTCATTCACAACGAGCACCCGCAAACCATCGCGCTTGTGCTGTCCCATTTGAATCCCTCGCAGGCCGCGGCGCTGCTGATTTCATTGCCGCCGGAGATGCGCGCTGATATCGCCCAGCGCATGGCCAGCCTGGACCAGATCTCGCCGGAGATCATTATGAAGATCGCCTCGGTGATCGGGTCGAAGCTGAAGGCGCTGGGAGAGTTCAGCCGCGAGTCTTACGGCGGCGTGCGCGCCGTGGCCGAGATGCTCAACCGCCTCGACTCCGGATCGAGCCGCGTGATCCTGGACCATATCGAGCAGCAGGACACCAACCTCGTGGAGACCATCCGCCACCTGATGTTCGTGTTCGAAGACCTCCTCCTCATCGACCCGGTGGGCCTCAAGGAGGTTGTCGGCAAGGTGGAGCGCAAGGTGCTCACGGTCGCCCTGAAGGGAACCAGCGAACAACTGCGCAACCACATCATGGGCTGTATGTCGCAGCGGGGCGCGGAAATGCTGCGCGAGGATATGGAAGCCCTGGGCCCGGTGAAGATCAAGGAAGTGGAGGCGGCGCAACAGAGCATCATCGCGCTGGTGCGCCAGCTCGAAGCCGAAGGCGTCATCAGCTTGAAGGGCACCGTCGGGGAGCAGTATGTCGTGTAAGGTCCGGCCGCCGGGAGAGCCGCAAACCGAAGAGCCACTGCCGCTCCGCCAGGTCCGCGAGGAGAGCTTCCAGCAAATGGAGCTGGCGCCGGCCATGGCCGCGCGGTTGGCGCAAGCCGAGCGCGAGTGCCAGCAGCGCGAACAGGCCGCGCACGCCGCCGGGGTTCGGGAAGGCGAAGCCGCCGGACGGCGCCAGGGCCAAGCCGAACTCCAGCCGGAGATCGCGCGTCTGGCGCGTTCCATAGAGGAAATGGCCGGCCTGCGGGCGCGTTTCCGGCGCGAGGCGGAGGCCGACCTCATCGCCCTCGCCATGGCCATCGCGCGCCGCGTGTTGCGCCGCGAAATCGCCGTGGATCCCGAGGCCCTGCACGGCCTCGTGCTCGGGGCGCTGGAGAAGATGCAATCGCAGGAGATCCGGCGCGTGAAGGTCCATCCCTCGCATGCGGCGGCGGTGGCCGCGTGTCTGAAGGAGACCGGCGGCCCTCCCGTGGAGGTGATCGCCGACGCCGCGCGCGAGCCCGGCGCCGTGATCTTCGAAAGCGAGCGCGGCAATCTGGATGCCTCCGTGGAATCGCAGCTTCGCGAGATCGAGCGTGGACTTGCGGACCGCCTGCGGAGGTCCAAGTGAGCCGCTCCGGAGGAGTCGGGTGAACGACAGGATCTTCCTCGCGCCCTACCGCGAGGAACTCGAACGGATGTCGCCCCTGCGCTGGACGGGCCAGGTCACCGACGTGGTCGGTCTCCTGGTGGAATCGCGCGGGCCGAGCGCGGCCATCGGCGATTTCTGCGAGATCGCCGCGGCCGGCGGCCGCCGCATCCGTACCCAGGTGATTGGCTTCCGCGATGGCCGTGTGCTTTCCATGCCCCTCGAAGAGATCGACGGCCTGCAAGCCGGAGACCCGGTGGAAGCCCGAGGCGAGGAGGCGCGCGTTGAAGTTGGGCCGGAATTGCTCGGCCGCGTGATCGACGGTTTCGGCAAGCCCATCGATGGCGGACCGCCCATCCGGGGGCACGATGCTTACAGCCTCTACGGAGTTCCGGGCAACCCGCTGGAGCGCGAGCCCATCGTCACGCCGCTGGTTACCGGCATCCGCGCCATCGACGCGTTCCTGCCTTGCGGGCAGGGACAGCGGATGGGGATCTTCGGAGGCAGCGGCGTCGGCAAGAGCACGCTGCTCGGCGCCATGTCGCGGCAGAATTCGGCCGACGTTTCCGTCATCGCCATGATCGGCGAGCGCAACCGCGAGGTGCGCGCATTTCTGGAGCAGGAACTGGGGCTGCAAGGGCGGCAGCGTTCCGTGGTGGTGGCCGCGACTTCCGAGCGTCCGGCGCCCCTGCGTGTGCGCGCCTGCTTCCTGGCGCTCGCCGTGGCTGAGTACTTCCGCGATCAAGGCAAGAGCGTGCTGCTGGTCATGGATTCCGTAACGCGCCTGGCTATGGCGCAGCGCGAAATCGGCCTCGCCGCGGGCGAGCCTCCCAGCCAGAAAGGCTACACTCCCTCGGTGTTCAACTTGCTTCCGCGCGTGCTGGAGCGAGCCGGCAATTTCAAGCGCGGCTCCATCACCGGCTTCTTCACCGTGCTGGTGGAGGGTGACGATTTCAACGAGCCCATCTGCGACGCGGTGCGCTCCATTCTGGACGGTCACATAATTCTCTCCCGCCAGCTCGCCTCCGAAGGACACTACCCGGCCATCGACATTCTCAATTCCGTCAGCCGCCTGACTTCGCAGATCGCCGCGCCGCCTCAGGCCGCCGCCGCCCGCCGCCTGCGCCAGGCGCTCTCCGTCTACCGGGACTCGCAGGATCTCATCCAGCTCGGAGCGTACATATCCGGCTCGAACCCGGCGCTCGATTCCAGCATCCGCCTGCGCCCGGAGATTCTGGAGTTTCTACGGCAGGACCACGCGGTTAATTCCAGTCGCCAGGACACCCTCGCGCGCCTCGACGAACTAGCGGCGCGCCTGAGCGCGCCCCGCGCGGAGGCCTCCACGCGGCCGCCGGAGGTATAGCGTTCCGTGGCCGGTGTACGCTTTCGTCTGGATAGGGTCCTCGAGTGGCGCAAGACGCAGCTCGATCTGGCGGAGGCGAGTTTCAAACAGGAATCCGCGGCGCTGGCTGAGTTGGACCGCCTGCTATTGGATTGCGACGCCGCCGCCGTGCGTGCGCAATCGCAGGTTCGCTCCTGGGCATCGCCCACCGGGGCGGACCTGGCCGCGCTGGACGCCTTCCGCCTGCATCTCCGCGCCCGCAAGGCGGAACTCGCCCGCCGCCGCGCCGCCCAGTTTCAAACACTCAAGGAGCGGGAAGCCGCCATGCTGGAAGCCCGCCGCCGCTGCCGTCTTCTGGAGCGCCTCAAGGAGCGCCGCGCCGCCGAGTGGGCTGCCGAAGAGAACCGCGCGCTGGAGGCCGCCGCCGCTGAAAGCTATCTCGCCAAGTGGTCCCGCCGGACCCGGAAAGCCGAGGAGCCCGCCGCCTAGTCCGCGACGCTTGCGCGGCGCCGTTCCGCCCACTTCCCTCGGAGTGGGGACCCTCGCCAATCGCCTTGCCGGCAAGGGGATGGACGCATTCGGCCCGACCAGCCGCGCTCCCGGAGCGGGCTTGAAGGATGAGATCCCTGCTGTGGCTTCCTGAAGCGGTCCGCGGAATCGCCCATGATATACTGAGGCTTCAAGCCTTCCTTCCGGGCCCGTAGCTCAGTTGGTTAGAGCGCTACCTTGACACGGTAGAGGTCGCAGATTCGAGTTCTGCCGGGCCCACCACGGAAACCAAACTCCGCACGTGCCCGCCCGAAGCGAGTTCTGCGCCGCGCGGCTTCACAGCCGCGGATCCACCGGCTTGCTCTCCAGGGCGAGCACTCCGAAGACGCATTCGTGGACGCGGCGCAAGGGTTCCTGGCGGACAAGCCGCTCCAGCCCCTCCACGCCGAGGGCGAATTCCCGAATTGCCAGAGAGCGCTTCCCTCCCAACCCACGCTGGCGCAGTCTGGCCGAGTTTTCCCGACGCGTGTACTCCGGGCCGTAGATGATCCGCAGGTATTCGCGTCCGCGGCATTTCACAGCCGGTTGCGCCAAATCGCGACGTCCGCGATGCACAAAGCTGAGCGGCTTGACCACTATGCCCTCGCCGCCAGCTTCCGTCATCTGCTCCCACCACTGCGTTGCCTCGGCCTCACTGCCCCAGTCAGACAGGTCAACCTTCCGGGAGAGGTCGGCGCCAATCGTGAGCAGCACCCTTCCACTATAGTGGGCTGCATCCAGGAGTGCGCTTGCCGCAACGCGCTTCACGAGGCATCCTGACGCGAAGTCTCAACCTCCACCGGCGGGAGCCGTTCCGGTATCGAACCTTACGCAAGCGCCTATTCCGAATGACTCGCCTGGCGCCAATGCCGCCAGCCCTGCCGCCTATGCTCCGCGGTCGAGCGCTTTCCGCACTCCTCGGAGGAGCTGGGCTTCGGTGAAGGGCTTGGGCATGAAGTTGGGTTCGGAGCGGACATCGATGCGCGCATCGTCCGCATCGGGATAGCCCGACATGTACAGGACCTTCATGTTCGGCCGGCTCGGCCGCAGGCGCTCGAAAAGATGCGGGCCTGAGAGTTCCGGCATCACCACATCGGTCAGGAGCAGATCGATCGTCTGCGCCGATCCCAATGCCAGCCGGAGAGCCTGGCCACCATCCGGGGCGGGAAGCACTCGATATCCCGCGTTTTCCAAGAGCTCGCGGACCTTCTCGCGAACCGCGGGCTCGTCCTCGGCCAGCAGTATGGTCTCCGCGCCTCCACGGACCGGCCCATCCTCGCTGGCCGGCGCCGGCGCGGGCGCGCCTTCCGCCGCCGGAAGGTAGATGCGGAACTCGGTCCCTCGCCCGGGCTCGCTGGAGACCGTGACGAATCCACCGCTCTCCTTTACGATGCCGTACACCACCGGCAGTCCCAGGCCCGTGCCCTTGCCCACGGCCTTGGTGGTGAAGAACGGTTCGAAGGCCCGCGTCCGCGTTTCCGCGTCCATCCCCACTCCGGTGTCCGACACCGTCAGCAGAACGTACGGACCGGGCTTGGCGTCCGGGTTCCGTTCGGCGTCGCTCTCCGAGACTTCGACATCGGCCGTGGCGATGGTGAACGTCCCACCGTGCGGCATGGCATCGCGTGAGTTCACGGCCAGGTTCATGATCACCTGGCCGAGCTGCCCGCGATCCGCCTTCACGAGACTGCTCCGGGACCCCGGCTGGAAGCGGACTTTGATATCTTCCCGAATCAGACGCTCCAGCAGCTTCTGGTTCTCCTCAATCACTGCGTTGAGGTCCAGCACCTCGGTTTGCAGCACCTTCTTCCTGCTGAAGACCATCAACTGGCGGCCCACGGCGATGGCCTTCTCCGCCGCGTCGCGGATGGCCGTCACGGAGCCGGCCGCGGACTTTCCCCTCTCCACCTCCTTCAGCGCCGATTCGGCGTACATCAGGATGGCGCTCATCAGGTTGTTGAAGTCGTGAGCGATGCCGCCCGCCAGCCTGCCCACGGATTCCAGCTTCTGCGCGTGAGCCAGTTGTTGCTGGAGGCGCACGCGCTCCTCCTCGGCGCGGTTCCGCTCCGTGATGTCCAGAATGCAGGTGATGGCGCAGCGCTGCCCTTCAATCTCCACCGCCTCGGAAGAGAAGAGAGCGTCGCGGATCTCTCCGCTCTTCGTGCCCAGCCGGACCTCCAGCCCCTGCACGTGGCCATCGGAATCGAATAGGTCGTGAACTCGCGCGTGCTGGTCCGGCGGCAGGAGTCCCAATTCCAGAGCGCTGCGCCCCACGAGTTCGGCGCGAGAGTAGCCCGTGGCCTGCTCAAACAGGTTGTTCGCCTCCAGGATGCGAAAGCCGTTCTCGATATCCACGATCATCATCGCGGCGGGCCCAAGGCGGAACGTGGTGGCGAACTTCTTCTCCGAGTCGCGCAGCGCGTTCTCCGTGCGCTTGCTTTCGCTGATGTCCTCGACAATCCCTTCGTACCAGCGGACCGCGCCGGGCGCGTCCCGGATGCAACGGGCGCTCTCCCGGACCCGCAACGCGGAGCCATCTTTGCGGGTCCAGGTGGCCTCCAGGCCCCGAATCGCGCCCTCGCGTTCGAGGCGCTCGCGAAAGGAGGCGCGCGAGGCTCCCAGTTCGAATCCCGTCTGTTCCAGGTTCCTCTTCGCCAGATCGGCGAAGGAGTCATAGCCCAGCATCCTGATGAGCGCCGGGTTCGCGAACTCGATCCGGCCGGCGGGAGTGGTGCGGTAGATGCCTACCGTGGCGTTCTGAAACAGGCTACGGAAGCGGCCTTCGCTTTCCCGTAGCGCCTCCTCGGCCACTCTAAGCTCCGTAATCTCCTGAATGGCCACGGCGGCCCCGGAGATACGGCCCTGCGCGTCGCGGATGGGAGCGGCGCTGTTCAGAACATAGGCGCGGCTGCCATCGTGGCGCTCGATCTGGATCTCCTGGTTGATCACCGTCTCGCCGTGCTGAATGGCCCGCGCCGAAGCCCATTCTTCCGGGTGAACCGGCCTGGTTGTGTCCGACCACCAGGCCTTGTAAGCCGCATAATCGGCTACGGCGCGCGTCGCGGGCATCGGCGCGCCCCATATCGCCTGGAACGCGGCGTTGAACTCCAGAATCCCGCCTTGCGAATCGATCAGAGCCACCCCTACGGGAAGCTCGTTAAGGACGGCTTTTAAACGGCGAGTCGGAATAGCAATACCCTCGTGAGTGGCGGGCCGTCCTTGTTCGAGCCAGTAGACGCGCCCTGGCTCTTTGCGCGGGACTGGTCCCCTGAGCCCGTGAAGATCCCCAATCTGGATGCATTCTACACGATTGCGGCGGCAAGCGCGACGTGTTTTGCGATTTGCCTCTGGCGATTTGGGGGCCTAGTCCCGCAATCCAAACACGTACATGCCGTGGCCGGCGGCAATGGCTACGTACTGCTTTCCGTCCACGGAGTACGTGATCGGTCCGGCGGCCAGGTAGCCTCCCAGCGACGCCTTCCACAGAAGCCGCCCGTTGCGCGCGTCGAAGGCGTCGAAGTAGCCTTCGCGGTTGCCGGTGAAGAGCACGTCTCCGGCGGTGGTAAGGACGCCGCCTTCAGTCAGATCCGCGAATTTCACTTGCCAGATGGTCTTTCCGGTCTTCGGATCCAGCGCGTCCACGGCGCCATAGCCCTGCGTTTCGTCCGGCGATAGCGTGATGTTGCGGTTGTAGGCCAGCGGTTGGCGGACGTTGCCTCCGTTGTAGCGGCGGCCGGGCGAGTAATCCAGCGCGCCTTCCTGGAAGATGGAGTAGTAGTCCGCCCAGACGGAGAAGTAGAAGAGGCCAGTGCGCGGGCTGTAGGAAGGCGCGTACCAATTGGTGCCGCCTTGCACGCCCGGGTAAACCAGCGTCCCGGCCGTGGTGGGCAGCGCTTTGGGCGAGATCCTGGGCCGCCCGTTCGCGTCGAAACCCTCCCACCAGTTCTGTTTCACGAAAGGAGTTCCGGACAGGACCTTTCCGTTGGTCCGATCCAGGACGTAGAACAAGCCGTCACGATGCGCCCAATAGATGAGCTTGCGCGGCTGGCCCTGCCACTCCGCGTCGATCAATACGGGCGTTTGCATGGCGTCCCAATCCCACGCGTCGTTGGGGATGAACTGGTAATGCCACTTCAGCTTGCCGGTGTCCGCATCGAGCGCGATCACGGAACTGGCGTAGAGGTTGTCGCCCGGCCGCGCCGTGTGATTCCAGTCTGGGCCGGGATTGCCCACACCCTGGATGATCAGATTCTGCTCGGGGTCATACGAGCCGGTGAGCCAGATGGATCCGCCGCCCTTCTGCCACGTATCGGCGGTCCAGGTGTCGTGTCCCGGCTCGCCGGGCCCAGGCACGGTGTTGAAGCGCCAGACCTCCTTGCCCGTGGCCGCGTCGAACGCCGCCAGGAAGCCGCGGATGCCATATTCGCCGCCAGCCGGGCCGACAATCACCTTGTCCTTCACTACCAGAGGGGCCATGGTGAAGCTATACCCCAGGCTCGGGTCGGCGACCTGCGTCTTCCACGTCTCCTTACCCGTCTTGGCGTCAAGCGCCACAAGAGCGCCATCCAAACCGGCCAGGAAGAGAGTATCGCCCAGGATGGCCAGGCCGCGATTGTCGCGTCCGCAGCAAACGCCGACATTGCCGGAAAGGCGATAGCGGTACGTCCAAAAGGCGCGGCCTGTGCGCGCGTCCACGGCGATCACGTCGCTGGGCGGCTGGGTGAAATACATGACGCCGTCCACCACCAGGGGAGTCGCCTCGAACTTATCCAGCGATTCGAGCTGGTAGACCCACGTCAGTTCCAGGTTCTTGGCGTTGTCTGCTTTGATCTGGTCGAGCGTGCTGTAGCGCCAACTCCGGTAGCTTCCCGCGTAGGTCAGCCAGTTTTGCGGCTCGCGCTCGGGATGCAGAAGGCGCTCACTGGTCACCTGGCCGCCGGCGGGCAGCCAGCAGGCGAGACAGAGGGCAACGGTAGCCGTGGTTTTCATGGGGTCCCCTTCAATGAGGCCAGGTAGGCGACCAGATCGCGCAACTGTTCCTGGCTCAGCTTGCCTTCGTAACTTGGCATGGGCGAGTTCTTGATAAGCCGGTATTCCTTCAGATCATCTTTCATGACGGACACCAAACGGTCCTGGGTATCGATGAGCTGCACGCTGTAGGAGTCCTCATTGAGCCGCCTGCCGATGATGATCTTGCCGCCGCTTGTTACCAGGCGCACGTACCAATATTGTTGCGCCACGCGCTCATCCGGCCGCACAAGGGATGCCAGAAGGTCCACTGGGGCGAGGCGCAGGCCCACGCTGCTCAGGTCGGGTCCGACGCGCGCTCCGGAATTGCCGATTCGATGGCAAGCGGCGCACTGGCCCGCGCCGAGGAACAGAGCCTCGCCGCGCGCCGCATCGCCGCCGGCGGGTGCGGGAAGCGTTGTGCGGCCGAGGGCTCGCACGTAGGCGACCACCTGCGTCAGCTCCATCTCATTCAGCGGGAAGCCCGGCATCTCCGTGCCGGGGATGCCGTTGCGGATCGCGCGGGAGAGATCGTCGTCCGCGCCGCCGTGGCTGAACCTGCCGGTGGTGAGGTCGGGGCCGCGAGCCCCTTTGCCCTCTTCCCCGTGGCACACGGCGCAGTTGGCATCCCAGAGCTTCTTGCCGGCGTCCATGTCCGCGCGAGAAGGGAAAGAACGGCCAGGAGGCCCCTGCGCCCAACTTGTCCCGAGAAGCGCGAAGACCGCGAGCGCGACCCGCATTGTCCCTCCCCTCCGGGTAGCCTCGATTCCGCTCCCGAATCGACATAGTATATATCCGCCGGGCTGTCTGCGCGCATTTTCTGCGCAGTTCCCGCAGTATCAAGCGCGGAAGGGCTGAGCGCCCGGGAATCCCCTTAGGGGATAGGGCTGGGACGCCGCGACGAAGAAGCCGGCGGGCGGCGGTCGCGAAGCGGTCCGAAAAAAGCTGGCGGATCGCACGGCAGGGCGGCGTCGCGACGCCTGAGTAACAAGAGACTCAGTCACTCGGCAGTCTGCGTGGAGCCTCCACGTTTCGCCGGTCTGCGGCGTCTTACGGTAATTAGAGCGACTGTGACACTCGGCCACCAGTCTAAGTGCGCGATTGCCGCCATCAAGGCATCGCGAAAGAGCTGCACCGGGGAGAGCGGCGCGAATGTCACAGGTGAGGCTGAGTGGCACGAGCGCGGCGGATTTCAGCTTTTTCTAATTAGAGATCCGGAATTTGGGCCTTGGCGTGCACAGGAGCCTCCGGCCCGCGCTATTTGGAGGCTGCATTTGGGAACCAAATGCGTTGCGGCGGGTTCTCCATGAGGAGAGACGAGGGCGCGCCGTCGAGGCGTCCAAAAAGAAAAACGGGAATCCAGATAACAAAACCGATATCCGCGTCGTCAGATGTTCAGAAGTGAGCGCCTGCCTGCTGGCGGGCCCTCGCTGGCGCCGATGATCCCACGGAGGATGGACGAGCCCCTATGAGAATGAAGAGATCCGCGGCTGCGGCGGCGACTGTGTGCCTTCTCTTGCAGGCGGTGATCGGCGCGGAATACAAGGGCCTGGTGAGCTTCAACAGCCTGCCGCTGCCGGGGGCCACGCTGACGGCGAAACAGGGGGATAAGAGCGTCACCGCCGTGAGCGACGCGCAGGGCGCGTATTCGTTCCCTGACCTGGCGCAAGGCGTATGGACCTTGGAGGTGGAGAAACCCGGGTTTGCGGCCGTGAAGAAGGACGTGGCCGTCGGCATGGGTTTGCCTGGAGCGGCCTTCGATCTGACCATGCTGCCTCTGGAAGATATGGGCGCAACGGCGGCAGCCGCCCCCGCCGCCGCGGAGGCGGCTCCAGCCACCCCTAACGCCGCTTCGCCTCCCGCGGCGTCTCAGGCGCCCTCGTCCGCCGGACCGGGTCCGGCAAAGACGCCAGCCTCGAATGCCAGGACCGCGAGGGCCGGCGCGCCATCCGCCGCGGCAACGCCGTACCAGCGCACCGATTTGAATGCCGTGGCGAATGCGCCGGACTCCCCCGCCGAGCCGGCCCCGGCCGCCAACAACGAACTGACCCAGCGCGCCGCGGACGGATTCCTGATCAACGGAAGCACGAATAACGGAAACGCGTCTCCCTTCGGGCAATTGGCCGCGTTCGGCAACAATCGCCGGAACGGGTTCCATCTCTATACCTACGCTCTGTCTCTGGTCGATTCGAACTCCGCGTTGAACGCGGCGAGCTATTCGCTCACCGGGCAGCCTACTCCGAAGCCGGCGTTCAACAACACCACCGGAACGTTCTCCATGGGAGGTCCGCTCCAAATCCCGCATCTGATCCAGCACAATGGCCCGCAGATGACGCTGCAATACACACGAACGGTGAGCCGAAACCCGAGTGTTCCGAGCGCCCTGACTCCCACCGACGCGGAGCGCAGGGGCGACTTTTCTCAGGCGCAGTACGCCGGAAAGCCGGTGATCATTTACGACCCCACAACCGGGGCTCCGTATCCCGGCGATAAGCTGCCCTCCATCAGCCAGCAAGCGCAGTACCTCCTGCGCTACTTTCCGGAGCCCAACTTCACGCAGAGCTCGGTCTACAATTACCAGGTTCCCATCGTGGGCAACACGCATACGGACAACGTGAACGTCCGGCTCAGCAAAAACTTCCACCGCAGAAACTTCATCTCGGGGCTGTTGGCGGTCAGCGACTCGCGCGGCGACAACAATAACGTGTTCAACTTCCTCAGCCTGAACCGCTCGCTGGGAATCAACAGCAACGTCTCGCTGCGGCGCATGTTCGCGAACCGCTCCTCCGGCACGCTAACGGTCTCTTTCAGCCGGAACTCGAATCGGCTGGCTCCGTATTTCTCGGATCGCCTGAATGTCTCCGGAGCGGCCGGAATCCAGGGCAACAACCAGTCGCCGCTCTACTGGGGCCCTCCTTCGCTGCAATTCAATCAGAGCGGCATTACGTCACTGAGCGATGGCGTGGCGTCGGTTACCCATAACCAGACCAGGTCAGTTGGGTACGCGGGCTCCTGGAGCCGCTTGCGCCACAACATCGACTACGGCGGGGACTTCGGGTGGCAGCAGTTCAATACCCTCTCCCAAAGCAACCCGCGCGGCACGTTTACCTTCACCGGCGCCGCCACCGGCCTGCTTGCCGGCGGGGCCGTCACGTCCGGAACCGGGTTCGATTTCGCCGACTTCCTCATGGGAGTTCCGGACGCCAGCGCGATCGCGTTCGGCAACGCCGATAAGTATCTTCGCTCCAAGCAGCAGGACCTTTTCATCCGCGACGATTGGCGGGTGGCGCCGGGATTCACCATGAACCTGGGCTTGCGCTGGGAGTACAACTCGCCTATTACGGAAAAATACGGCCGTCTGGTGAACCTGGATGTCGCGCCTGGGTTCACGGCCATCGCGCCCGTCACCGCGACGGGTTCGAACGCATTGAAGGGGCCGCTCACGGGGGCCTCGTATCCCAGCTCGCTGGTCCGCCCGTATCGCCGTGAGCTGGAACCGAGGCTGGCGTTTGCGTGGAGGCCATGGGCAGGGTCGTCCGTGGTTCTGCGCGGCTCCTACGGCATTTCGTACAACACGCAGGTCTATCAGGGCTTCGTGAACAAGATGGCGCAGCAATCGCCTCTTTCCACGGCGCTCAACGTACAAAACACGGCCGCAAATCCGCTGACGATGGCGAACGGCTTCTACACGCAGCCGAACTTAATCACCAACACCATCGCGGTGGATCCGAATTTCAAGCCCGGGTACGTGCAGGCATGGAGTTTCACCATCCAACGCGACCTGCCGTTCGCCCTGCAAATGACCGCGGCTTACATGGGCTACAAGGGTACCCATCAAATGCAGGCGTTCGCACCGAATACCTATCCGGCCGGCGCCGTGAACCCATGTCCGAACTGCCCCTCCGGCTACGCCTACTACACCTCCGGCGCAAACTCGGAAAGGCAGGAGGCGGATCTGCAACTCAACCGCAGGATGCACAACGGCTTCCTGGCGCGGGCGCTGTATACTTACGCCAAGGCTGTGGACGACGCCGCCGCGCTGGGCGGCGGGACGGTGGGAGGGCTGGCCCAGAACTGGCTCAACCTCGGCGCCGAACGCGGGCCATCGAGCTCGGACCAGCGGCATCATCTCACGCTGCAATACACCTCGGGCATGGGAATGCACGGCGGCACGCTGCTTAGCGGCTGGCGTGGCGCGGTGGCCAAGGACTGGACGTTTCTCAGTACGATCAACCTGGGAACAGGAATGCCCCTCACGCCCATCTACGCGTCGATCATACCCGGCACGGGGATGGCTGGGTCTGTTCGCGCCGACTACACAGGCGCTCCGTTGTACGCCGCGCCATCGGGTTACTTCCTGAACCCGGCCGCGGTGGCGGCGCCGCTGGCCGGGCAATGGGGGAACGCCGGCGTCGGCTCCATGAGAGGGCCCGCGCAGTTCTCGATGAATGCCTCCATGCAGCGCGCCTTCCGCTTGAACGACCGGTTCACGCTGAACGCGCGAATTGACGCCAATAACCCGCTCAACCACGTGGCGGTCACCGGGATCAACGCTATCATCACCAGCCCGCAGTTCGGATGGCCCTCCCAGGTGAACGGAATGCGCACGGTGACCACCACCATGAGACTGACATTCTGATGCCTTGGAACGATGCAGGTTCGATGATCCGCCGGCGCTGGGCCTTGTGGGCGCTCCCAGTCCTCGCGCTGGCGCAACAACCCCCACCCCCGTCTCCGCCGCGCCCGCAAGCGCAATCGCAGGTGCAGCCGTCTACGGCGCGGACCACCTTTTCGGTGAACACCACGCTGGTGGTCGAAGAGGTGAGCGTCAAGGACAAGAGCGGCAAGAACATCCCGGGCCTCGCCAAGGACGATTTCGCGGTGACCGAGGATGGTAAGCCGCAGACCATCGCTTTCTTCGACTACGAAAACATCGATGAAGCGGCCGCCGCCCCGGAGGCGCAGTTGCAGCAGCGTGAAAGTCCGTCGCCGCCGGCGGCGGCGCCAATTGCGCCGCTTACTTCCGTGCAGATTGCTCCGGAGACGCCCGGCAATCCGCGCTACCGCGACAAGCGGCTGCTGGCGCTCTATTTCGATATGAAGTCCATGCCGCAGGAGGATCAGTTCCGCGCCCTTGAAGCGGCGCAGAAGTTCTTGCGTACCCAGATCAGCCCGGCCGATATGGTGGCCATCCTGGAATACGACGGCGCCAGCGTTCGGGTCATGCAGGACTTCACCGGGGATAAGGAGAAGCTGCAGTCGGTGATCAACGGGATCGCGGCCACCGAGGAAGACAACTTCAGCGAAGGCAACGCGGATGCCAGCGCTTCGGACAGCGGCGGGGCATTCGGGCAGGACGATTCCGAGTTCAACATTTTCAATACGGACCGGCAATTGGCCGCGCTGCAAACCGCGGCGAAGATGCTGGCGAAACTGAATGAGAAGAAGGCCCTCGTCTATTTTGCGAGCGGCATGCAATTGAACGGCCTGGACAACCAGGCGCAACTGCGCTCCACCATCAACGATGCTGTGCGCGCCGGCGTTTCCTTCTGGCCGGTGGACGCGCGCGGCCTCACGGCTTCCTCGCCTCTCGGAGACGCGACCCGTGGATCGCAGGGCAACGCGGGCATGTATACCGGGGCTGCGGGCTTGGCGATGATGTCGAATTTCCAGCGCTCGCAGGACACCCTTTACACGCTGGGTTCGGACACGGGCGGCAAAGCGTTTCTCGATTTCAATGACCTG